>JAABUQ010004916.1_pt1 | contig 22086 bp, 17 predicted proteins | sample 5560001 | NCBI WGS metagenome assembly JAABUQ01 (sample SAMN10711888, study PRJNA513371) | rock metagenome | isolation source: Antarctica rocks | place: Antarctica: Victoria Land, Finger Mt nord | collected 2015-12-18 | reverse complement strand
TCGCGTCTTGCCGTTCCACTGGGGTTGGTTCCGGCCTGATGCTGCTGGGTGGTTTCGCCGCAAGTAGGACAAGTAGGCATGAAGCAGTATAGCCCAAAATTGACGCCGATGCAAACTAGACACTCCTCTCGACTCTCCCGAATTGACTTTGCCTTCCTGCGTGTGCTACACTTTGCCTGCTATGCCATCATCAAATCCCTCCGCAGTACCGCCAACCGAACTCTCCCTAGACCAGCAAATCGCGCTGCTTTCGCGCGGGACCGCCGATATTGTGCCGCTGCCGGAGCTGAAAACGAAGCTCGCAAAGTCCGCCAAAGACGGCAAGCCGCTTCAAGTGAAGCTGGGCCTTGACCCGACTGCGCCGGACATTCATTTGGGCTTTGCCGTCGTTCTGCGGAAGCTGCGGCAGTTTCAGGACTTGGGCCACGAAGTCGTCATTATTATCGGCGACTATACCGCGCTGATTGGGGACCCGTCAGGCCGCTCGACCACCCGACCCATGCTGTCGCCGGAAGAAATCACAGCAAACGGCCAAACGTATGTGGAGCAGCTTGCGAAAGTGCTGGACCGCGAAAAGACGGTGATTCGTTTCAATAGTGAGTGGCTGGGGAAACTAAGCTTTGCGGAGCTAGTCGGGCTGGCGTCTAAGATGACTGTTGCCCAGGTGATGCAGCGCGAAGATTTCAAGAACCGCTTTGACGGTGGCCTGCCGATCAGTCTGCACGAGCTTTTGTACCCGCTGGCCCAAGCCTATGACAGCGTCGCCATCAAAGCCGATATTGAAATGGGCGGGCAGGACCAAACTTTTAACAATCTTGCGGGCCGGATGCTGCAAAAAGAGATGGGGCAGGAGCCGCAGGTTGTTCTTTTGATGCCGCTGCTGGTCGGTCTCGACGGCGTCAAGAAGATGAGCAAGTCGCTCGGCAACTATGTCGGGATTTCCGAGCCGCCGACGGAGATGTTCGGCAAGCTGATGTCGCTGCCCGACGAATTGATGTCGATGTATTACGAGCTTTGCACGGATGTCTCGATGGACGAGGTCGGCACGCTTACCGACCCGGCCCGGACCCACCCGCGCGAGGCGAAAAAGCGGCTGGCCCGCGAGGTAATTGCGCTGTACCACAGCGCGGATGCCGGTCAGGCCGCCGACGATGAGTTCGAGCGGGTGCATAAAGAGCATCAAGTGCCGGACGACCTGCCGGCTTTTGCCGTCCCCGCCGAGATTTGCGATGCCGGCGGCTCCGCCCGTATCACCGCGCTGTTGGTGGCTGCAAAGCTTGCGCCGTCGTCGGGCGAAGCCAAGCGCCTTATCTTAGGCGGCGGCGTCAGCGTTGACGGCGAAAAGATTACCGATGCCGCTGCAATCGTGGCGGTTCAAACCGGGCAGATCGTCAAAGTAGGCCGGAACCGCTTTGTGCAGCTTGTCGCCCCCGCCGGGGCTTAATCGTGTCACTTAACTGTATAGGAAGCCGCATGGCCGAATTGGAAACACAACCGATGGTACTTGAACAATCACCGCCCGAAGAAGCCCCGGCGGCTCCGCCGCCGACCGACCCGGCGCTGTTTGAGGCGGAGATGAACCCGCATCTCGACGCTTTGTACCGTAACGCCCTGCGTCTGACCGGCAATGCAAATGATGCCGAGGATTTATTGCAGGATACTTATCTTCGCGCGTATCGTTTTTTTTATCAGTACCAGCCGGGAACCAACGCCAAAGCATGGCTGTTCCGAATCATGAACACGGTTTTTCTAAACGACTACCGGAAAAAGTCCCGGCAGGGCGAGACGATCTCGTATGACGGTCTGGAAGACTTTTATCTCTACAACCGCTTGTCGGAAGACGGCCTCGGCGGGGACCACCCGGAAACGGAGAACCCGGAGAAGGCCGTTTTAGAGAAGCTGGACATTGAGATCATCCAGCAGGCGATCCAGGCGCTGCCGCCGGAGTTCCGGGATACGGTTGCGCTGGCGACGGTCGAGGAGATGTCGTATCAGGAAATTGCCGACATGCTGGAAATCCCGGTCGGTACGGTCCGTTCGCGCCTGTCGCGGGGCCGGAAACTTTTGCAGCGGGCGCTGTGGCAGTATCTCAGCGGCGATGAAGTCCGCGAAATGGAACCAGTAGGATAAGGCACGAATGTGGAACTGGAATTGAACGATAAACAGCCGAACGGCTCCGAGTTATTACAAGGCGCAGCACACGAAGCCGACTGCGTTGGGGTGGACTTCTACTCTTGTGAAGAGGCCGTGAAGCGGCTGAACGAGTATCTGGATCACGAGATGACCGCTGCAGAGCGTGCCGATGTGCTGAAGCACCTAGAAATCTGCCGTCCCTGCTTGTCACGCTTCACCTTTGAGCAGACTTTAGTTGTCTCCCTACGCCAGAAGGTCTCGGTGATGTGCATCCCCTCGACGCTGCGCGAAAAGCTGTTTTTGCTGCTGCGCGAGGAAGAATAACCCCTCCATTCACGGACAATTAAGAACCCCTCCCGCTCGTTCCTCGCCCCCTCCCCTGTTAGGGAAGGGCCGTAGAGGGCTGGTCTGGAAAAACGAAAGCCCCCGCCTCTAGTCAAGAGGCAGGGGCCTTTGTTTACCGTGCCTCGCTCTGTATCGCCCTTCCCTAACAGGGGAGGGGGCGAGGAACGAGCGGGAGGGGTTCTTAATTGTCCGCGAATGGGTCGTCCATGTCGTCGTCCGCCGGGGGCTGGTAGCGGGAGCCGCCGGCGGCCGGACGCGGCGCGGCGTTGTTGTTGCCGGCTGGGGGACGCGCTGGAGCGGCGGCAGGACGGGCGGGCGCACGGGCTGGGGGCGGGGAAGCCGGAGCTTCATCGCCGTAGCCGGTGTCGCCGCCGGGATCGGCGTCCGCATAGTTGTCGCGTCCGCGTCCACCGCCACTGCTGTTCGCATTGTAGCCGCCGCCGTTTCCGCCACCTGCGCCTTCTTCGCCTTCTTTCGGACGATCCAGCGACTTCAGGTTCTCCGCGACTACTTCATAATCGCGGCGCTTTTGGCCATCCTGCGTGACATATTCGCGCACTTGCAGGCGACCTTCAATCGCAATCAAGCGGCCTTTGCTCAACCACTGGGCGGCGTATTCCGCCGACTGGCGCCAGGCGGCGATGTTGAAGAAATCGGCCTGCTTTTCCTGACCGCTTTGTTTCGCTTCCGCCGACATCGGGCGGTTGACCGCCAGGCGGAACGACGTGACGGCGATGCCGCTCGGCGTATATTTGAGTTCTGGGTCATTAGCCAGTCGGCCAATCAAGATGACGCGGTTCAGGTCCATTTTCGTAGCTCCTTTGTCTGTTCTCGTAAACCAGTGCAGTTATCGGATGAGCAATGCTTAAGCAACCCGTCTTAGACAACCGGATTCGGTGTTTCTTCGGTCTGGGTCGTGTCTGTTGCCGGGGCGGGCTGAACCGCGTCAGGCTCCACGGCGGCTGCCGGGGCGGGGACTTCGGCTTCCGCTTGGGGCGTTTCTGCCGCTTCCGGGGCGGGCGGGGCGGCGACCGCAGGAGCGGGCGCAACAACCGCTGGGGCCGGGGCGGCGACCGGCAGCAAGCTCTCTTCGTCGTCGCGCCGGATGATCAGGAAGCGGATTTGGTCTTCGCTGATCTGGAAGATGCGCCGCAGCTCGGCTTCCACGGGCGGCTTGGCCCGGAACTGCATGACGGCGTAAATGCCTTCGGTCCGGCCTTTGATTTCATAGGCCAGCCGGCGGCGCTCCCAGACATCGAGCTTTTCGAGTTGCCCGCCGCCGGTCTCGACAATGCCCCGGTACTTTGTGGTAATGGCGGAAATGCGCTCGTCCCCAAGATCGGGGTCCATGATAAAAACGGCCTCGTAAGGCTGCGTGATGGCGATGGATGGCATAAAATGCCTCCTCTCTGTGGTCTTGGATTTTTGGCCCGCACCGGTTCGCCACCGGCAGGGGCAGAGAGGAACAGAAAACAATTCCCGTTCAACAATCGGACTATTATAGCATAAATCGGGTGGTTATTGCACCAGGTTGCTGCGGTTTCAGTCGCCTGCCCCACTAAGGCCGGCGGGCTAAAAGAACACACGCATCGTCCTGTAGAACGCCGCCAGCCCAGTCGCGGACGAACTCGATCAGCCCCGCCCCGGCTTCGCGCAGGGGCCGGCCCGGCAGGCGGGCAACGGCCTGGGCTTGCAGCTCCTCAAAGCCGAACAGCGTGCCGCCGCGCCGCGCTTCCGTCAGGCCGTCGGTCGCCAGCAGCAGCGTGTCGCCGGGCGCAAGCGCGGCATGAGACGCCGCGTAGTCCACCTGCGGCTGAACACCGAGCAGAAGGCCGCTGCTGCCGACTGTCTCCGCCGCGCCGTCCGCCCGCACCAGCAGCAGCTTCTCGCCGCCCGCCGTGACATACGAGAAGTCGCCCGTGTCCGGGTCGAGAGCAACCAGCGATAGCACGACCTGATAGTCGCCGCCGAAATCGCCCTGGTGCTGGGCCTCGCAGATAAAATCGTTCAGCCGGGCAACTGCCACTTCGGAATGAAGGTGTTCCCGGAAAATCGCCCGCAGGGCGTACTTCACTTCGGCGATCAGCGCCGCCGCGCTGAGGCCCTTGCCGGACACGTCGCCGACGACCAGGACGATCTTACCGCCGTCATAGGTGAAGACGTCGGAAAAGTCGCCGCCGATGGCCGCTTCATCCGACGCAGCTTCGTAGAACGCTTCAATCGCGAGGGCGGGGGAAACGCCGCCGGGCGGCGTGTGCAGCAAAATCGCCTGCAATGTCTCGGCAATGCGCCGCTCCCGCGCGTAGCCGGCTCGCAGGGCGGCTTCGGATTCTTTGCGCTCGGTGATGTCCTGAAAATACAGCGCGACGCCGTCTTCCTGCGGAATGACGCGCACCTGAAACCAGCGGCCTGTTTTGCGCGAAAACGCCTCGAACTCGACGGTCTTCCCGGCGGCGACGGCCTGCATGGTTTCTTCCTCGAACTCGCGGCCCATTTCCATCGGGTCAACGTCCCACAGCACCTGCCCGATCATGGCGGCCGGGTCTGCACCGGCGGCTTGGACTAAACGCAGGGCGCTGGCGTTGAAAGAGGCGATTCGCCACTTGGAGTCGAGCGCAAGATAGATGTCGGTGACGATCTCTAAAATCTCAGTCGTGCGCCGCTGCACTTCCTCCGCCTCGGCGCGGGCCGCCTCGGCGCTGGCGAGAGCTGCCTGCGCGTCTTCCGCTTCCATGCGCCCTGTGATGTCCCGGAGGAGCCAGCGCAGGGTCGGCGCTTCTCCCAGCAGGCTCTGGTACAGGGCAGCGGTGACGGCCGCCGGGAACTGGCCCGTCGGGCGGCGGCGCAGGCGAACGATGATTTCGGCGGCAGCGTCCGTGCCTGACCCGGCCAGGTTTTGAAGATGCGCCTGAAAGTCATGCAGGTCGGGCAGAACGACAAGCGTGCCGAGGCCGCGCCGTTTCAAAAAACGCGGCGAGATGTTCAGCATTTTAGACGCTGCCTGGTTGGCTTCCAGAATGATGCCGTCTAAATCCGTGACCAGATAGCCGTCAGGGGCGAACTCGAACAAGTCCTGGTAGCGCTGGCGCTCGGCTTCCAGGCGCAGGCGGCCACGCGAAAGCTCCTCGTTCTGCACACGCATTTCTTCTTCGGCGACCCGCAGCTCTTCAATCGAGGATTGCAACTCCTCCAACGCCTGCGGCAGCAGGCCGCGCGGACGCAGCGGTTTTGCATCGGGGCCGGCCCCGTCCGGTTTATCAGGTGAAAAGCTTGGCATGGTGTCGGTATCCAGACTAGAAGCGTCAGAGAATTAGGCTTACTGTTTCCTAAGATTAGGCTTGCTGTTCCATTAGAAGAATGACGCCACGAACGTCGCGCTTCACGCCGAGCAGGGGCGTGACAGTGATCCGGCAGGTCAGCGGCTGGCCGCGCCGATTGCGCGTCTCCAGCGTCAGCTCCCGGTGCGCCGTTGCGCCGGAAAGGCAGTCTTGGATTTGAGGCATGAGCGCCGAGACGGGCAGGCCGATGTCGAGACTCGCAAACAGCATTTCTTGAACTTCTTCGGGCCGCAGGCCCCATAACTCCTGGGACTGAGCGTTCCAAATCTGCACCCGCAGGTCGGAATCCAGCACGATCACCCCGCCGCGCAGGCTGGTGAGAATGCTTTCCATGTAGGCGTTCACCAGGTTCAGCTCGTCCGATCGCTGGTTCAGCTCCCGGTTGACGGTTTGCAGCTCTTCATTGATGGCCTGTGCTTCTTCTGAGGTCGTTTCCAGCTCTTCGTTGATGGACTGAAGTTCCTCATTCGTCGTTTCCAGCTCTTCCACGGTGGATTGCAGCTCTTCGTTGGTGGTTTCCAGCTCCTCGTTTGCCGACTGCAATTCGGCGTAGGCCGTTTCCATCTCGTGGTTTGCCGCCTGCAATTCTTCCGACAACTGCCGGTAGCGGGTGACATCGGTGAACGAGACGGAGATGCCGAGCGGAGCGCCGCCTCCTGACAAGGGGACAATCAGGGCTTCCAAATAAATCGGCTTCGTGCCGCCGCTGGTCCACGGAACGTCTTTCACGCTGACGGTCCGCCGCTCGGCCTGGGCCGTTTCAATCCGCGACCGCAGCTCCACCAGGCGATACGAGATTTCCAAATCCTGCAAAGGCCGGCCGAGGTCGCGGACGCTGAGGTGGAACAAGGCCCGCGCCCGCTCGTTCGCCATCGCCAGATGCCCGTTCATGTCCAGCACGATCTGGGCGGTGGGGGTTGTCTGGAACGCCGCTTCCCACAGCCGAAGCGGGTTGTCGGGCGGCAGGGCCGTCGCCTCGACCCCCGACTGAGCCATCAAAAGAAGCTGGTCGCGCAGGCCGGGCCGGGACACTTTCGCGAACACGCGCCGCCGCAGGTCGAGCGGCAGGAACAGGCCGGAATACGCAAACAGCATCTCCGCCTTGCCGAGAAACAAAAAGCCACCGTCGCGGATCGCAAAATGGAAGCGGGCCAGAATGCCGGTCTGCACTTCGGAATTAAAGTACATGACCGTGTTGCGGCAAACCAGCAGGTCAATCCGGGAAATCGGCGAGTCCTGCAATAAATCATGCCGGCCAAAAATGAGGGTCCGGCGCAGGTCTTTGGAAAACACATAGCGGTCGCCGTCGAAATCAAAGTATTTTTCCAGCAGGTCCGCCGGCACATTCTGGACTTCCCGCGCCAAGTACGACGCCGCACGGGCCTGGGCCAGCGCGTCTTCGTCAATATCGGTGGCGTAAATCTTGACCCGCGCCTTGAAGTCGTCCCAGCCCATCTTTTCGGCCAGGGCGATTGCGAGCGAATACGGCTCCTGGCCGGACGCGCACCCGGCGCTCCACAGGCGAATGGGATCGTCTTCGGTCTTGCTGGACAGGATTCGCGGAATGATCTCTTCCGACAGATACTCCCACGAGGCCGTATCCCGGAAGAACGTCGTGACGTTGATCAGCACGGTATTGAAGAGCAGGGCGAACTCTTCGGGGTGGACTTTCAGGTAATCGGTATAAGCCGTGTAGCCGGAAACGCCGGTTTCCTGAGTGCGCTTATCCACACGCCGCTGCAAGCTGGCACGCTTGTAGCCGGTAAAGTCAAAGCCCCGGCTGCGCTTCAAGTACCCCAGCAGGTCCTCGAACTCGGCGTCCGTGCCCTCCGGCACGGTCTCGCCGGAAAGCAGCGCATCGGCATCGTCGGGCGCCTCTTCTTCCCGGTCGTCCAGTCCCATGCTGTCCAGTCCTATGCTGTCCAGTCCTATGCCGTCCGGTCCCATGCCGTCCGGCAGAAGCTGTATGCCTTCTTCGGCCATCAGCGGCTGCCTTCCTTGCCGCCGGACGCGGCGATCACCTGACCGTCTTGCAGCACATCATGGATCACGCGGGCACGGTGCCGGGCGTCCTCCGCCTGGTTCCCAAACTGCCGGGCCGACAGGGTGTGGCCGCGCTCGGCGGCGCGGGATTGCAGGCGCTCGGCCATCGCCGCGCTTTCTTCCAAAGCACGCAGCGCGGTCCAAAGCGCTTCTTCCAGGTTGCTCGACTGGGACGCCAGCAGGCTCTGCGGGGAATACGCATGGCCGACCCGGCAGCGGTAGCACGCAAACTCGCCTTCGGTAATTTCCCATAAAACGCCGTGGCAGTCCGGGCAGCTAAAGCCGGACGGCTTGCCTTCGGGCCGGTCGTCGAGCCGGCTTAGGTCCGACTCGGCGACGGCAACCTCTTCGTCTAGTTTAGGCGCCACAGGAATTTCTTTCTGAGCCGCCTGCTCACTCGCTGCCGTGTTCTTGCCTGCTGGGCTGTCGCCTGCTAATCGTGTCACTGTCTGTGCTAATCCTGCAATGGTAAAGATGCCGTCTACGGCGGCGTTTTCAATGGCGCTGATGGGCATTCCGGTAAACATGGCTTCTTTCGGGTCCTGCACCAGCGCAAGCCCGCCGCATGATTTAATGGACTGCAAGCCCGCCGTGCCGTCGTCGAGCGTCCCGTTCAGCACAATCCCGACCGTGCGCGGGCCGTAAGCGCGGGCGGCAGCCCGGAACAGCGTGTCAATCGCGGGCCGGTGGTTGTTTTCCGCCGGCCCGCGCGTCAGCGAAATCTTGCCGCCCTGCACCAAGAGGTGGTGGTCGGGCGGCGCGACATAAATGCGGCCCATCAGCAGCAGCTCGCCGTCCACCGCGTGCTTTGCCGGCAGTGGCCCGCGCCGGCTCAATATGTCGGGCAGGACCGAGTGACCGTAGGCAGGCATGTGCAGGACGACCAGCACGGCGGCGGGCAGCCCCGGCGGGAGGCAGGCGGCAAACTCAGCCAGCGCCTCGACTCCGCCCGCCGACGCGCCCACGACGACAATGTCGTGGGTTTGCGGCATTTCAATGGGATCTGTTGAAATAGGGTCTGTTGCTGAGTCTGTTAAAATTGGGTCTGTTAAATTTGACGGCATAATTTTGTAGTGCTGAAAACGCCGAACTTGTGTTTGTGTCCGCTTATTTTACAATCTTTTTGTTTCAGATGTCAGGAAGCAAGCATAAGACCTCCCCCCCGCCCCAATTCTGGGGAGCTAAATCCTATACACGCTGCCAAACTTATCCTGTAGATACGCAAGGTACGGCGCAGGATCGAGCGGGCCGCCCGTCGCCCGGACTGCCAGGTCTTTCGGCAGAAACTTCCGGCCCCATTGATGGACATTCTCCCGCAGCCAAGAAAGCAGCGGCGCGAAGTCCCCGGCGGCTATCTGGGCGGCAAGCCCGCCGCCGCTGTCTTTGTCCGCCTGGCGGTAAAGCTGAACCGACAGGATGTTGCCAAGCGTATAGGTCGGAAAATACCCAATAAGGCCCGCCGACCAGTGGACATCCTGCAAAATACCTGCCGCGTCATCCGGCGGGGTCAGCCCGAAGTAGTCTTCCATCTTCTTGTTCCACGCTTCCGGCGCGTCGGCCACCGGCAGCGCCCCAGACAGCAGGGCCGTTTCCATCTCAAACCGCAGCAAAATATGCAGGTTGTAAGTCACTTCGTCGGCCTCGACACGGATGAGGGACGGCGCGACCCGGTTAATCGCCCGGTACCACTGGTCTTCAGACGTGCCGCCGAGCGCGTCCGGGAACGCCGCTTGCAGCGGGGCATAAAAGTGGTTCCAGAACGGGCGGGAGCGCCCGACCAAGTTTTCCCAAAGCCGCGACTGGCTTTCATGGACTCCCAGCGACGCCGCCCCACCGAGTGCGCCGGGGTAGCGCGAGTTCAGCCCCTGCTCATACAGCGCGTGGCCGGTCTCGTGAATGGAGCCGAACAAAGCCATCGGCAGAAAATGCGGGTCAAAGCGGGTCGTAATCCGCACGTCCCCCGACCCGAACGACGTGCAGAACGGGTGCAGCGCCCGGTCCTGCCGGCCCCGGTTGAAGTCATAGCCCAGCGCTTTAATTACCGTCTCGCCGAACGCCTTTTGCTTGTCCTCGTCATAAAACCGGGACAGCGGCGAGGCGTCCACCGCGTCCGGCCCTTGTGCTGCGATTTTCTGAACTAAAGCGACTGTGTCCGGCTTGATCGCCTCAAATAGCGCCCGGACTTCGGCGGTCGTCGTTCCCGGCTCATACTGGTCTAAAAGCGCGTCGTACCGCTCTCCGCCGTGGCCGAGATGGTCTGCCGCCTGCCGGGTCAGGTCCAGAATCTGCTCCAGCCACGGGGCAAACCTCACCCAGTCGCTTGCCGCCCGCGCGTCCGCCCAGTGCGCGTGGGCCAGCGCCGTGACCCGCGCCATTTCCGCCACCAGGTTCCCCGGCAGCTTCGCCGCCTGGTCAAAGTCCCGCCGGACCACCCGCACCAGCGCCGCCGCGTCCGAGTCTGGGCCGTCGCCCCGCGCCGCCGCTTCCGCCGCGTCCAGCCTGCGGGCGGTTTCCGGCCCGGTCATCTTCTCGTGAATCACCGTGCTGAGGGCCGCCATCTGCGCCGCCCGGCTGTCCGCCCCGCCCGGCGGCATATAGGTTTGCTGGTCCCAGCCCAGCACGGCGGCGGCTTCCGCCAGCGCCCTGATGTCCGCTAGGTGCGCTTCCAGCGCGATGATTTCGTTCATAACTGCTCCTTTAAGAGTTCAACTCCGGTCATCCCTTTCCTCAGTGCCGGCTCAAAATCCTGCCCCGATAATTGCTTAACATAAACTTAACTTCTTCTTAACACTGGCTTAACAGCGGCGTGTTAAGATATCACTCTGTTGACACAAGCAGAACCTGGTAAAAATGCCGGGAACCGCTTTTTCTGCGAAAGGAACTCATTGTAATGATGCATCTCACTTCTCGATTCACGTCAGGGGCGCTGACTGCCGTTCTTGCCGGCGGCCTGCTGGCTGGGGGACTTCTGCCGTCCGCCCGCGCCGCCGCGGGCGCCGCTCCCACCGGGCTGAACGCAACCCAGCTTGTCACCGGCAAGCAGATCACCCCGCAAGGGACGGGAACTCAGAACGTCGGCAGCCTGCCGATGAACATGGTTCTGACCCCCGACGGCAAGTACGCGCTCGTCAGCGACATGGGCTTTCGCGAGTACCTGACCTGCCTTAATACCAGCACTGGCCTTCTTGCCCAGCCGATCACGTCCACCCCGCCCGTACCGACCGACGGCACCGTCGCCGGCCCGCCCGTGTCCAAATCTTTGATTGCTTTCGGCGCTCCCTACTCAAACCGAGTTGGTCTGTATTATGGCCTTGCGGTTAAGAGCAACAGTGACGGGACATACACCGCCTACGCCGCACAGGGCCAGAACGCCACCATCGCCGTGATTACCGTCGCCGCTGACGGCAGCCTGAGCCAGAGCGGCACAATCAAGATGCAGTCCGGCGACTTCCCCGCCGGCCTGTCTCTCGACAGCAATGGCCTGCTCTATGTTGCCGTCAACGTCAGCAGCACAAGCTCACTGTTCACGCCGAGCAGCCTGGTCGTCTACAACACGGCTTCCGCCGTCGGCACCGCCGGTGCCGCCCCGGAAGTGTCCCGCGTCCTGTTCAACACCGGCATTGACAACTTAGGCACCTACAACGCGCCTTCGAACAACTCGACGCGCCCCGGCCCGTCCCTGCCGTTCACGCCGCCTTCTTATGCCTATGCCGTGAGTGCCCTGCCCGACGGCAGCAAAGTGTACGCCACCAGCCAGCGCGACGGCGGTATCTACTCGATCAGCCTCACAAACGGCGTCGCCTCTGCACCCAAGTTTATCAAGACCGGCACCCAGCCCGTCGTGCTCGCCGCCGTCCCCGGCGCGATTGTCGGCGGCTCGCATCCGGTCTCGTTTGCCTATGACAGCGTCGCCAAGAAGCTGTATGTCGCCAATGCCCAGGACGACAGCATCAGCATCGTCAGCACTGTGACCGACACCGTGACCGGCACCGTTTCCCTGCGCCCGGCGGGCGCGGCGAACGTTCCGGGCGTCACTCCGACCGGCCTGACATTGTCTGCCGATGCCAAAACTTTGTACGCGACGCTCGGCGACATGAACGCCGTCGCGGTTGTTGACACGGCCTCCACTTCCGTCACCGGCGCGATCCCTGTCGGCTGGTATCCCACCGCCGTCGCCGTCGGTTCCAGCGGCAACCTGCTGGTCGCCAACGCCAAAGGAACCTCGTCGGCAAATCCCAACCCCGGCCATGTTAAAACGACCCCGGCATCGCCCAATGAGTTTGAGGACACTTATTATGACCTCAGCATCATTGAAGGTAATGTCCTGAACGTACCGATCCCAAGCACCGCAGCCCTCGCTGCCGATACCGCGCAGGTCATGGCAAACAATGTCGGCGCAAGCACGGCAAACGATATGCTGACCCAAATCGGTCTGGCCGGCTCAAAGCAGATCAAGCACGTCATTTATATCGTCAAAGAGAACCGCACCTACGACCAGGTGCTAGGCGATGTGCAGACCGTGAACGGCCAGAGCGTCAACGGCGAAGCGGACCTGGCGGTCTTCGGCCAGAAGGTGTCTCCCAACCTGCACGCGCTGGCCTCCCAGTTCGTCTGGCTGGACAACTTCTACGATGCGTCCGAAGTCAGCCCCGATGGCTGGAACTGGGCGTCGTCGGCGATGGCAAACGAGTACACCACCAAGAATGTTCCTTACAACTACAGCCAGCGCGGCCGCCAGTACGACTTTGAAGGCCAGAACAACGGCTATATCGTCGGCGGCTTCCCCGCTAACAGCCCGGAGGGCGTTGCCTACTCCAAGCTGTTCCCGAAAGGTGCTGCGCCGATCACCGACGTCGCCACCGAGCCAGGCGGCTTTATCTGGGACGCCGTCGAAAGCGGCGGCCTCTCGTTCCGCAACTACGGCTTCTTTACGTCCACTGGCGCGAAGAACCAGGTTCCCGACAACTACCCCGGCGAGCTGGGGCTGACGCCGGGCGGGCACTACACGGGCGGCCTGTTGTCCCGGAGTGCCAACGGCTACACGGACATTGACTTCCGCAAGTTCGACACCGACTACGCCGACAGCGACGCGCCGACTACCGGCGGCAACAACGCCCCGTATCCCCGCGCCGTCTACGGAAAGTTCAACTCACCGAACCGCTTTCAGGAGTGGAACCGCGAGTTCCAGGGCATGCTGACCTCGGCCCAGAACGACGGCAGCAACTACGACAAATATGTGCCAAGCCTGATGACCGTGAAGCTGATGAGCGACCACACGGCAGGCTACAGCACCGGCAAGGCTACTCCCGCCGCCCATGTCGCCGACAACGACTACGGTGTCACCGAGCTGGTGAAAGCCGTCAGCCAAAGCCCGATCTGGAACAGTACGGCGATCTTCGTGATTGAAGACGACGCACAGGACGGCCCGGACCATGTGGACTGCCACCGCTCCACCTGCTACGTCATCTCGCCCTATGTCAAGCCGAACACGGTGGACCACACGTTCCATAACAGCGCCTCCGTTGTGAAGTCCATCGGCCTGCTGCTCGGCGTCGGCCCGCTGAACCAAAACGATGCGTATGCACCGTCGTTCGGCCCCGACTTCCAGGCCACCCCCAGCGGCGCGACCATCGCATTGCTGCCGGAGGATATGGGGACCGTCACTCAGACCGCGTCCGCCGCCTTCCTCAAGAAGCACCCGGAGTTCCTGAAGCTTGCCAAGCTGTCGGACAAGATGGACTTCAGCAAGGAAGACCTCGTGCCGGAACAAGTGTTGAACCAGATCATCTGGCAGAGCGTCAAGGGTGTCGGCTCTCCGATGCCCGCGCCGCGCCACGGCGTCATCCCAGTCGCCGTCTCGGCGCAGTCGGCCAAAAAGTCCGTCAAGACCGCCCCGGCGCACGACGCCGACGGCGACTAACAAAACTTAAACTCCCTGCCCCGGCCTCTGAAATAGAAGCCGGAGCAGGGGACATCTTCCTCAAAGAAAGCCATTTTTCTCATGCAAACACTCAAAACTCTCGGACTTGCCGCTGCGCTGACTGCGCTCGCCGCGTCGGGCACCTTCGCACAGACAACTACTCAGCAGGTCACTCTCACGGCTGCTCCCGCGAACTTCCCCGGCGACGCCTTCGGCGACACCGCGCAGGTCGGCATGAACGGTCCCGGCTCCAGCATGAAGTATCTGGATGTTGAAGGCGCGGGCAACGGCACGTTCGCCACTTTCGGCGTCATTGACTTCTTCAGCAACGGCGTTTTCGACTCCAATTTTAACCCGGAAGTCGTTTCGGGCATCGGGTCGTCCATCACGCTGGACTTTACCGACCAGACATTCTCGCAGACCCGGCCTGGCAGCCTCAACTTCTACCTTGCTGACAGCACCGCTGCGCTGTCCTCGCTGAAGTACGATCCGACAGATACGTCGGCAACTGCTGGTGTCGGCAGCCAGCTCGGCAACCTGTACTCTCTGGGCCGGGGCGTGTATGCCTCTACTTCCCGCACGCCCGTCGGCGGCGACCTGCCGTTCACGCTGAACCTGAATAGTGCGGCTCAGAGCCTCTTCCTGCAGCGGCTGAACGCGAACGGTGACCTGCGGTTCGTTGTCACGGCTGACCCCGGCACCGGCGGCTCCACGGAAGTCGCTTCCTTCGCCGGAGCCGGTGGCGGCAACACCGGCGGCTTTCCGTCGCTCACCTTCAGCGCCGCAGTCCCCGCTGCCGTGCCGGAAGCCTCCACGACCGTCTCGATGGGCCTCCTGCTGGCGCTTGGTCTCAGCAGCCTTGCCGTCGCTCGCCGCCGCAAAGCGCAGGCATAAAACGCTTAACTTCTGCTAGAATTAAAGAAGTCCCGGCAGCGATTCACGCTGCCGGGGATTTTTGCGTGCCAAACTTTCAGCATGCCAACTAGGCAGCCGTAAACGATAATGTCAAAAAACAAAAGCTTAACATTCTCTTAACATAACTTTCTCCAAAATCGTGCAAACTGAGACTGCTTTTATATAAAAGTGTGTTTCAGTGCCGATTCAAGGAGAGACTATGTTCCGTTCCCAAAACCGCCGCGCCGTCCGGGGCTTCACTCTGATTGAACTGCTCGTCGTCATCGCCATCATCGCGATTCTCTCTGCTATTCTTTTCCCGGTCTTCCAAAGCGTCCGCGAAAATGCCCGACGCGCCACCTGCCAAAGCAATTTCAAGCAGCTCGGCCTGGCCTTTGTCCTGTATTCCAATGATTACGACGGTTCTCTGCCTGCCCCGATCACGAATAACTACGCTCCAAACTCCATCCCTCCCGGCGCACCGCCGCCGCCCACCTGGATCATCGGACAGGTCGTAGATGCCGGCGGAAATGTCTTAACCGGCAGTGCAACCGGCACTTACCGGGATGTCGGTGGCATTTATCCCTATATCAAGCAGCGCGGTAACGGGGGCGCGAGCAATCTGTTTGGCTGCCCGGATAATTCTGCCGGAAGCCAAACGGCTGTTGCCAGCATCAATAGCTCCTCTCCGCAGGGAGCAAACTACATTATGAACCAGTTTCTACAAACAGGATGGCACAGCGAAAATTTGATCAACGGCAAATACACCAAGTACACAAAAACCAACGACGGCGGAACGGCGAATGGCTGTGCCTACAATGACCATCAGGCTCCGGGATTCGCCTATGACCAGGTAGACAGCACCGCGCAGACCATCCTTCTTTACGAAGGAGCACAGGAAAAGTCTAATGACAACTACAACGGCACAGTGAACCGTTATGGATCTCCCTTCAACCCCGTCTCAGGAGCCGCCGCCGGTACCGTAAAAGCCAGCTCCGTCTTGGGCAGCGCTCCCTATCCGACAGCGACCAGCGACAGCGTCCCGTTTGAAGCGCCGGTGGACTGGCACAACGGCCAAAGCAACTTCCTGTTTCTGGATGGACATGTCAAGTCTATGCTTCCCAGCTCGACCTGGACGGCTTACGACACACGGCTGGCCGTCAATGGCTCCGGCAACCATCCGTGCGGTGCCGATTTCTACAATAAGGTCAAAGGTGGACCCAGCGGAACGCGCAACATGTGGTATCCCTTTGGCAACAACGTCTCCTACCTCGACGGCCACGTTTATACGAATCCGTCTCAGGTCCCCGCTAGCTAACCTCCGTTTCGGCGGCAGGCTTTGCTTTTGCACAGCCTGTCGCTTCTTTGCAGGCGGCTAGCTTCCCCCACAGCGCAGCACACCGAAATTTAATCTTCGCTTAACACAAAAACATCATCTCGACTTCGCCCCCCGTTACCGAGATGCTTTAACCGCCAATATCGCTCCCGCCGACCGCGCCCTCGTGTCCTTGCCGTGCCCTTCTTGTCCTAATCTGTATTGCTCCCCAGAATTGGGGCAGGGGGGCCAAAATCCCCCAAATCCATGCTACAATAGCAAAAATAAAAAGCCTGGAGAACGCCCCTGTGTTAAGATGGTCGCGCGTGCGGCTGTACCTTTCGATCCTGACCTGCGAAGGACTGTTCGCCACCCTGCGCGAACGGATCCAATTCGCGCCGCCACTGCCCGTGAGGCCGAAAGAACGGGGCGGGCAGACACTCGGAATGCCGCGTTTCTACGACTACGCGGGCGCGATGCACATCCACTCGACTTACAGCGACGGGGCAGGGACAGTCGAAGAAATCGCGGCGGCGGCGAACCGGGCGGGGCTGGACTTTCTGGTTCTGTGCGACCACTCCAGCTTGTCGGCCCGCACCGACGGCAAAGACGGCTGGCGCGGGCGGACGCTGGTGTCCATCGGCACTGAGATCACGACCGACGCCGGGCACCTGCTGGCGCTGGATGTCCCCGAAAGCTTCCTGCCCGCGCCCCACGATGCCGAGCTGGCGCAGGCCGCGATCCAAAAAAGCGGCGGGCTGGGCTTTGTCGCGCTGCCGTGCGACTTAAAAGATCACTGGAAAGACTTCCGGCGAATGCAGAACGGCATCGGCCTGGAAGTGTTCAACCTCAGCGCCATCGCCCGGACAAAAATCAACCTGCCGGTGCTGGCCGAAGTCTGGCGGCGCTATAACAGCCGCACCCCCCAGCGGGCATTCCATCTGGTCGCCGCGCGTCCCGCCCCGGAGCTGAAGCTCTGGGATACGCTGACGGCCCCGCCCCAGCCCGGCCTGCCGGCGCGGCGCGTTGTCGGGATCGCGTCCCTCGATGCCCATGCCGTCATGAAGTTCGGCGGGCGCTCCTACCCGTTCCCGACCTATGAAGAGACGTTTCGAACGCTCCGAACCCACCTGCTGATGACCGAGCCGCTGTCCTACGGCGAAGCGCCGACCCAAAGACGCAAAGCTCTGGAAAAAGACAATGCGCTGGTCCATGCGTCTCTCGCCCTCGGCCACTGCTACATGGCCTACGACAATTATGCCGACCCGACCGGCTTTACGTTTGAAGCAAAGCCGCTGACAAGCGACAAAACAACAAGCGACAAAACAGCCGACAAAACGCTTGCCGCCGACAAAACGCCTGCCGTGATGATGGGCGACGCGCTCACCTTCTCGCCGGAAATGGCGCCCGGCAGTCCGGCCTTTGTGCTGACCGCTCAAACCCCGCGCACCCGGTCTCTTGTCCGGCTTTACAAGGACGGGCGGCTTGTCGCGGCGGCACGCGGCGGGCGTTTGGAGCATCCTGTAAGAGCGCCGGGCGTCTACCGAATCGAAGTGTACCTCTACCAGCGGCGAATCGGCAGTCTGTGCTTCGGCGCAAAGCCCTGGATTTTCAGCAACCCCATTTACATTCAGCCTGCTCCCGTGGCGTCTTCTGCTTTGTCTCCCGCCCAAAGAGCAGACATTTCGGCACAAACTCGTGCGAATTAACTTCTAGTTCGAAGAGTCTTAACATTCTCTTAACATAAGACAGGTAGAATCGCCGCGTCAGGAACAAGCAGCACCTCTGCTTATGCCCCTGGAATACGTTTACCCTCTTCAAGGAGAAAGCAGCATTCAAATGAGGAAATCATTGACGCAGACCATCAAAGCCGCCCTCGCGGCAGCCGCTGGAATGGCCGTTCTCGGCGGTGCAGCGGCGCACGCCCAGCTTAACGGCGCAGGAGCCACGTTTCCGGCCCCGCTTTACCTGAAATGGTTCCAGGAATACAAGGCGGACACCGGCGTTCAAATCAACTACCAAGCCATCGGGTCCGGCGGCGGCATCAAGAACATCACCGGCCACGTCGTTGACTTCGGTGCGTCCGATGCGCCCATGAATGCCGATGAGCTGCGCGGTGCGCCCGGCATCCTGCATATCCCGACCGTTGCCGGTCCGGTCTGCATCGCCTACAACCTCCCCGGCATCAATGCCGGACTGCGCTTCACGGGAGAGGTTGTCGCCGACATCTTTGAGGGCAAGATCACCAAGTGGAACGACCCGCGCATTACCAGCCTCAACCCTGGCATTAAATTTCCAAATATCGGCATCTTTACCGCCCACCGCTCGGACGGTTCGGGAACGACTAACATCCTGACGACTTATCTCAGCCAAGTCAGCCCATCCTGGAAAGCCAATGTCGGTGCCGGCAAGTCCGTCCATTGGCCCGTCGGCCTCGGCGGCAAGGGCAATCAGGGGGTCGCGCAGCTCATCAAGCAGAACGAGGGCGGCTTCGGTTATATCGAGCTGGCCTATGCGGTCACGAACGTCATTGCTTACGGGGCAGTCCGCAATGCGAAGGGCAAGTTCATTTATCCGAACGTCGAGACTACGACCCTAGCCGCCTCCGGTGTTACGCTGCCGCCCGACTTCCGCAAGGTGATTACAAATACCGAAGCGCCCGGCGGTTACCCGATCACCGGGTTCACGTTCCTGCTGGTTTACCGCACGGGAACTAAGCCGGCCATGAAGAAGTTCCTGCAATGGGCTTTAACGACGGGGCAGAAGGACGCCGCGCCGAACCAGTACGCGCCGCTGCCGGCGAATGTTCGCACCCGCGCCCTGGCCGCCGTCGCCAGCATTCAGTAACAGCCTTCGAGGCTGGCTTGTTTTCCCCCGCGTGACCAAAATCAGTCGCGCGGGGGAAGACTGTCTTTGGAGAAGCAAGACTCATGGCTGACCGCGCTCCCGGTGTTCCCCTCAGCACAACCCCGCCGCCGTCCGCCGCCAAGACGGCCTCGGCGCAGACACGCCCGAACCGTGTCCGGCCGGTGTCTGCTGCGGCCAAGATCGGCGACACGATTTATTCCGGCGTGACATTTCTCGCGTCTCTCTCTATTTTTGTCATCATTCTTTGGCTGCTGTGGCAGCTTGTTTCCGCCAGCCAGCAGTCCATCCATCACTTCGGCTGGAGCTTCGTCACCGGGTCGGAATGGGACGAAGAGAAACAAAGCTTCCATGCACTGCCGTTTATCTTCGGAACACTTTTCTCGTCCTTCATCGCCTTAGTCCTGGCGGTCCCCGTCTCCATCGGCGCGGCCATCTTTTTGTCCGAGCTGGCCCCGCGCTGGATTCGCACCCCGGCGACCTTTCTCATTGAGCTGCTTGCGGCCATTCCCAGCGTCATTTACGGCCTGTGGGGCATCTTTATTCTGATCCCGTTCCTGAAAGTTGCGGTTGTCGCGCCGGTCGCAAAAGCGGATTTGGCACATAAGCGGTTTATCGGAAGCTTGTTTGAGGGGCAGTCGGCGGGCTACTCGATGCTGGCGGCGGGGATGCTGCTGGCGATTATGGTGATCCCATTTATCACGGCAGTGACGCGGGACATTCTGCGGGCGATCCCGCGCTCCCAGCGCGAAGGCTCGTATGCGCTTGGGGCAACTCAGTGGGAGACCATCTCCAAAGTCGTCATTCCTTACGCGAAGTCAGGTATTATCGGAGCGGTCGTGCTGGGCCTGGGCCGCGCCCTGGGCGAAACTATGGCTGTCACAATGGTCATCGGCAACCAGTCGCCGGACAACGCTTCGGGCATTTCATTTTCCCTGCTGTCGTCGGGCTACACGATGTCGAGTGTTCTGGCGAACAAGTTTAACGAGGCGACGCCTGGCCTCAACCAATCGGCGCTTGTCGAGATTGCGCTTGTGTTGTTTGGCGTCACTGTTCTGGTCAATATCTGTGCGCGTCTTCTGGTCTTCTACACCGCGAAAGACGTACAGGGGCGAAAGTAATGAGTGCGACAGTCAATTCTCAGAGTTCAAGCAATCCTCAGCCTTCCGGGCGGGCGATGACCCCGCGCAGCGGCAATGTCGCCGGGCGCAAGTTTGTCAACCGCCTGATGCTGATTTTGTGCATTTTGGCCGCGATGCTGGCAGTCGGTGTTCTGGGTCTGGTGCTGTATTTCCTGCTGTCTAAAGGTTTCACCTCACTGCATCTGCGGCTCTTCACGCAGCTTCCCAACAACGAGGACACCAGCAAAGGCGGCATGTCCCAGTCCATCATTGGGACACTGCTCCTGCTGGGAATCGCCTCGGTGATCGGTCTGCCGCTCGGCATTCTTGGCGGCATTTACCAGCTTGAAGCGCATGGGAAGTTCGCATTCATGGTCCGGTTCTTTACCGACGTGCTGAACGGGATTCCGTCTATCGTCATCGGCATCTTCGCCTATGCCGCCGTGGTCTATCCCGCCGCCCAGCGGGCGCTGAAAACCGGAGACGGCGGCACGGGATTTTCAGCCTACGCCGGCGGCTTTGCGCTCGGCATTCTCATGGTCCCGACTGTAATGAGAACCACCGAAGAGATTTTGCGCCTGGTTCCGTTTCCCCGGCGCGAAGCCTCGCTCGGCCTCGGCGCAACCCGCTGGCGGACCATGTGGAGCGTTGTTCTCCCTGCCGCCAAAGGCGGCATCATCACCGGCATCATGCTGGCGCTGGCCCGAATTGCCGGCGAGACTGCGCCGCTGCTGTTTACAATCCTCGGCAGCGAATACTTTATCGCCACCCACACGGCGAAAGTCGGCATTCGGCATCACGCCCTTTTTGCTGTTCATCATGTACCGACTTTAAATGCCCCGATCGATGCTTTGCCGCTCCGCATCTACAACTACTCGCAGGACGTTGACTTGAACCACAACGCCGATGCGTGGGCCGCCGCCGTTGTTTTGATTACGCTCATTCTCATCCTCAGCATTGCCGCCCGGTTCGCGACACGCGGCAACGTGATGGAAGAAAAATAACTGCAAGAAAAATCACTGGAGAACTTCAATGGCCGAAGGCTATTCCACCGAGCCGCTTTCTTTAGAACCGAAGCGGGGCGATACCGAAAAAGCAAGCAGCATCGGCGACCTTGCCCGCGCTCAGACGCCGGTGTCCACCACCGCGAAAGTCGTGGCCGACAATGTTGACTTCTATTACAGTGATTTTCATGCCTTGAAGTCAATCAACCTCGTCGTTCCCGACCGGCAGATCACCGCGCTCATCGGGCCGTCCGGCTGCGGCAAGTCCACGTTTCTGCGAACCCTGAACCGGATGAATGATCTCATTGACGGCACCCGCTTGACCGGCAGAGTAACCGTGGACCAGGACGACATCTACGACAAGCGCGTGGATGTGGTTGACCTGCGGAAGCGCGTCGGCATGGTCTTCCAGAAGCCGAACCCGTTCCCGATGTCCATCTACGACAACATCGCCTACGGCCCGCGCATCCACGGCACGACCAACCGCAAGAAGCTGAACGAGATTGTCGAGCGCACCCTGCGCGGCTCCGCTTTGTGGGACGAAGTCAAAGATAAGCTGAAAGCGTCAGCGTTTGCGCTGTCCGGCGGCCAGCAGCAGCGGCTCTGCATCGCCCGGACGCTGGCCGTCGAACCCGAAGTGATCCTCATGGACGAGCCATGCTCCGCGCTTGACCCGAACTCGACGTTCCGCATCGAGCAGCTCATGGAAGACCTGAAACGCGACTACACGATTATTATTGTCACGCATAACATGCAGCAGGCCGCGCGGGTTTCCCAGCGCACCGGCTTCTTTTTGCGCGGCGAACTAAAAGAGTTTGGTGACACCGACCAGATCTTCACCAATCCAAAAGACAAAGACACGGAAGCGTATGTTTCGGGCCGGTTTGGATGAAGAACCCCTCCCGCTCGTCCCTGGCACTTGCGGCATCCTGCCTCAGTGTCGCTCCCTCAGCAGTGGCTCCCTGGAAGGCCCCTGTTAGGGGAGGGCCAGAGATTTCGGCCCGACGGCGGGAGCATTCCCGACTCCGGCACTTGTTCTTTATTGCCCTTCCCTAGTCTTGCGGCATCCTGCCTCAGAAACAGGGGCCTTCCAGGGAGCCAGTGCTGA
>JAABUQ010004915.1_pt1 | contig 22092 bp, 26 predicted proteins | sample 5560001 | NCBI WGS metagenome assembly JAABUQ01 (sample SAMN10711888, study PRJNA513371) | rock metagenome | isolation source: Antarctica rocks | place: Antarctica: Victoria Land, Finger Mt nord | collected 2015-12-18 | reverse complement strand
ACTTACATGGACATCAAGTTGTCATCAGTAGAGGATTAAAGTGCGGACTTAACCCAGAAAGGGTTACTCTACCAAAGCCTGGAATCCCCCCATATTAATAGGTTTCTCCAGAACGAATCGCACTTACTTCTATCTCGGCCCAATCCCAAGGAGAGCCTCTCTAATGTCCTACGGACTCCCCGTTCAGGTTTTAGAAGAGTTGTTGCCGATTGGAGCGGATGTCAATGCTACAAATGTGAGGAATCATCTCCACCAAGTTGCCGAACGCTCTTGATGGGGAACTCGGTAAAGAACAAGGGATGTTCATCGAGGGGTGTGAACGAGACTGGGAAGCGTTACCACGGCCCGATCTGCCGTTGACAGTAGGAATTGATGGGGGCTATGTTCATTCCCATAAACAGAAGTCGAGATCAGAAGGCTGGTTTGAGGTGATTGTTGGCATTCATTGTGACGGCAGATGGTGCATCCAAACGATTTGGCTTCGTCAACGGCTACGATGAAAAACCCAAACGACGGTTGTTTGAGGTCTCAAAATCTCAAGGGATGCAGATGAATCAGCAAGTCACCTTTGTCCGATGGTGGCGACACGGTGCGAGAGCTACAGCTTTACTTGAATCCCCAAGCGGAACATCTGCTGGACTGGTTTCATATCACTTCGGCGAATTACTGTGATGAATCAGATGGCAAAAGGGTTGGGGGACAAAGCGTCTGAGCTGCGGACTGAAGCACACAAACAACTGGAGCGGCTCAAGTGGTTTCTTTCTGTGGCATGGCAATGTCTTCAAGGCACTGCAAGTGATTGGAGACCTGGATATGGATTTGGATGATGACAGTTGTGATGAGAAGCAGAGGAAATTGCTGAAAACGTTGAGAGAATTTCAAACCTACATTGAAAACAATGCCTCTTTTATCCCTAACTATGGAGAGCGTTATCGTTATGGGGAAACGATTTCAAGTGCATTTGTCGAATCGACCGTGAATCACGTCATCAGTAAACGAATGGTTAAAAAACAGCAGATGCGATGGAGTCCCAAAGGCGCTCATCTGTTGCTTCAGATCAGAACCAGGGTTCTCAATGAGGAACTTCGTAGCATCTTCCACAACTGGTATTCAGAAGTTGAATTGAGTGGCGTAGACCCCGCTTTAGCAGCGTAGATCCCCCACTTTTTTTCGCTCTCCCGGACTTCCCCTGGCTCCTTCCCGGTTTGAGGCTACCAGGTCGGCTTCTTTCGTGGTCTGCATTCTTCCACTGGATTCATTGCTTACTACCAGTGTGACCGGAGTCGGTGACTCTTTTACGGGGGGACAGTGGGACAGATTCCACTGGGAGAGATGGCTCTCCACTCACTTGGGAGGATTCACTTTAATCCTCTAACACTCGACTTTCTACATCGCACCGCTACTTTTCCCCCATACTGTAGTCCTGACTGGCATGGACAATAATGGTGAAAAGGGGGTGGAGGCAATTAAGAAAATGGGTGGTACAGTAATCGCCCAGGATCTGGCTTCAAGCAAGTCCTTCGATATACCCATCGCTGCCATTGACACTGGAAGCGTAGATTTCGTTCTCCCACTGAACGAGATCGCCTCCGCCCTAGTAAATGTGGGAATGATAAGAGAAGCCGCTAATTAAGCACAAAGGTAGAGAACACTATGGCGTACACAATTATTACTAATACGTGTGAAGGCATTACCGATTGTGTTGATGCCTACCCTGTTGCCTGTATTTACCAAGCTTCAGGCAAAAACGCCAAAGGGACTAAATCACCTAAAGGAGCTCGGGGCGCAACTCTTCTTGCCGCACTGTTTCCTTCACCTGCTTAGTCTGGTGGACTTCCCGCTTGCCAACGATCACCTCCTCACTGACCACAGGCAGCTTTTCGACTGTGACCTGCTCCTCGCTCAGCGGCACCTGGATCTCCTCACTAGTGCGCAACTCCTCTCGCCGCACTGTTTCCTGCACCTGCTCAGTCTGGTGGACTTCCCGCTTGCCGACGATCACCTCCTCACTGACCACAGGCAGCTTTTCGACTGTGACCTGCTCCTCGCTCAGCGGCACCCGGATCTCCTCACTGGTGCCGATCTCGCCTGTGGCTACTTCTGCATTAGTTACCTGTCGGCGCGTGATGATCAGTTCCTCGCGCGTCACGGGTACCTGCACTGTCTGCATCTCGGTGATTACCTCCTTGCGCAGTGTCACTTCGCCGGTCTGCACCCGCCGTTTGTTCACCTGCAGTACTTCCTTAAGCAGCTCGAAGCGTTGGGCTCCCTTGCTCGTCATCACAGGTTCCGCATCAGTGCTTGGGGTGGCGGCGTTCAAGTTTACCAAGCCAGTTTCTGCTCCGTAACGCTCCAGAATCGATATCGCCTCCCTCGCTTGGCTGCCCGCGTGCAACGTGAGCAGCACTCCACCCGCCTCTAGGTTGTCCTGAAAGTATTGCGTGTCCTCCTTAGTAAGTCCCAGGTCGACCAGCTCGTCAAGCATGATGGCAGTGCTCTCAGGCGTCCCGCCTAGGTCGCTCAACTCCTCTATCTGGTTCTTCGCGAACCCGACTGCCTGCAATTCTCGAACAGCCTTATTAGCACTCTCGCGGTCGCGGAACAAGCCTGCCACCGTGCTGCCCATCGGCATGTTGCTGTTAGTCTCCATTTGTTTTCCCCTTGAATTGAAAGTTTAATTTTACCTTGTTCTGACCAGCGCGTGATTACCGACTTAGAGGATGTCTGAGAAGTATAAAACACTGCGCTAATCGCCTAACCAGAAGTCGAATCATCGCAGCATAGATAAAGGCTTCGGAAGTGGCAGGTAAAGCTTCATAATCAATAGTCAGTCGTCGATGCCGCACTATCCATGCTAAGGTTCGCTCGACTATCCATCGCCAAGGTAATACTTGAAAACCTCGACTCTGCTTGCGCTTAAAGATTTTCCAGTCTAAGCGATGGTCATCTTTGACTTTCTGAGCAAAGTCTTTACCCTCATAACCTCCGTCTGCAAAAACCTTCAGTAGCCGTGGGAGCTGACCGACAATTTTCCCCAGAATCAACAGTGCGGCAGCTTTTTCGCTTATGTTGGCGGCACTGACTACGACTTGGAGCAGCAGCCCTAGAGTATCGACTAAAACATGGCGCTTGTGTCCTTTTACAAGTTTAGCTCCGTCAAAGCCAACCTTACGAGCTACTTCAGTGGTCTTGACCGATTGACTATCAACAATGGCGGCACTGGGAGTCGTTTGTCGTCCAGCTTTCTGTCGGACTTTTTCTCGCAAAGCTTGATTCATCTGCTGCCACACTCTAGCAGTGCGCCACAAGCGGAAATAATGATAGACCGTCTTCCAGGCTGAGAAATCATGGGGCAGCATGCGCCAAGTACAACCTCCGCACAGAATATAGAAGATAGCATTCAGCACTTCCCGCAGATTCACCAGGCGTGGACGACCTCCGGTTTTTGCTACAGGGATGAGTGGTGCCAGAATTGCCCATTGTTTGTCCGTCAGATCGCTCGGATAAAGTTTTCGCTTCATGACTCCTGCTGTCTCTCAACACACTGAAGTCAAATTCTATACTTCTCAGACATCCTCTTAGAGCCTGACTCTCTCAACCGAGTGCTGTTGAAGCTCCTGTATATTGCTGGACTACGGGTGTCGGAACTTACCTAGCTAGAGTGGCGATCGCTGCAGTCACGAGAGGTCGGGGGGCAGGTGCTGATCTATGGTAAGGGAGGTAAAACCCGCGCCATTAATTTGCCTGCTTCACTCTGGAGTGAATTACAAGCGCTGCGAGGAGATGCCGATGTTGATACTCCGATCTTTAGTTGTAGCGACCTGCAAACATCGGCACTACGACCCGCAAACAAGGCGATTTTCGACCCACAATAGATGCAAATAAGAGGGGGTTCAAACCCACAATAAATCCGAATGAACCCACAATAACTGCAAATTGCCTGCAAACAGCACTTTCGACCCACAATAACTGCAAATAGGCTGTAAACCTATTCAGGAGACAGGTTCCTACAGTTCAGCCTACTTGAGTGTCCAAATTAAACCAAGATATTAGCCGAACAACTATGACCGCTATTCGTGGTTTAATTTAAAGCATATCCGTTCGATTAAATGTCTGAAGCTGTTTTTCCAAACAGCTAACACAGCAATGGTGATTTACGCTTATTTGCGAGTCTCCACCGACCGCCAAGATCTACACAACCAGCGGCATGGCATTTTAGAGTATGCCAACGTACATGGTTTGGGTCCCATCCAATTCGTTGAGGATACTGCTTCCGGGCGGGAGAAATGGCACTCACGAGGCGTAGGACTGCTACTGACTCAAACAGCAAGAGCTAAAGACGTCGTAATTTTTTCAGAGGTCAGTCGGATGGCACGCTCGACGCTGCAAGTGCTGGAAATGTTGGAGTGCTGTGTACGTCGAGAAATTAACGTTCATATTGCCAAACAAGGTATGGTACTGGATGGTTCGATGCAGAGCCGGATTACAGCCACCGTGTTAGGCTTGGCAGCGGAAATTGAGCGGGAATTAATTGTACTGAGGACAACTGAGGCATTAGCTAAACGCAAGGCTGAGGGGAAAACGTTAGGACGCCCGAAAGGACGACAATCAACACGGCTGAAACTAGACGCCAAAGAGTTAGAGATTCGCAGCTATCTGGCTAAAGGCATCAGTAAGCGCTCTATTGCCAAACTTGTAGATTGTTCTCCTTCCACTCTCTACGACTGGTTGGAGCGGCGACACCTTCATCCACGTCACTCCGTTCAGGTTGAGGGGTGCTAGGGTGCCGAAGAAACAGATACCTACTGAAGCAATTGTGGACTTGCGCCGCCGCTTAGACCAACTGCCACCGCGCAGTACAGAGCGTCGAGCGTTAGTCCAGGAGAGCGCGCAATTGTATGGTGTCTCTGAGGATACTGTGTACCGAGTATTAAGAGAGAGAAAGCAAGTACGGCAGATGCGACGAGTTGATTGTGGTGTGCCGCGTGTAATCCCGCAAGCCACTTTGTCACATTACTGTGAAGTAATTGCTGCCATTAAGGTGCGTACATCTAACCGCAAAGGGCGTCATTTATCCACTGTAGAAGCCATTCGCCTGTTGGAAGAACACGGCATCCAAACTCCTGACGCTCATGTTCAAGCGCCACCGGGGTTACTGAAAAGGACAACTGTAAATCGTTATCTTCAGCAGTGGGGCTATGATCACGACACGCTCTCCCGACAACCACCTGCCGTCCGCTTTCAGGCCGAGCACAGTAACCAATGCTGGCATTTTGACCTCAGCCCCTCAGATCTGAAGCATGTCAAAGCACCTGTTTGGATAGAACCAGGACGGGGACATCCTCTGTTGATGCTCTATAGTGTCGTCGATGACCGTAGTGGTGTTGCGTATCAAGAATATCACGGAGTCTATGGGGAAGATGTGGAAGCAGCACTGCGGTTTATGTTTGCTGCTATGTCGCCCAAGTCGATTGAAGACTTACCCTTTCAAGGCATTCCCCAGATGCTGTATATGGATAACGGTCCCATTGCCCGTAGCTTAGTGTTTCAGAAAGTCATGAAATACTTGGGGGTTGAAGTCTGCACCCATTTACCAGCTGGGAAAGACGGGCGGCGAGTAACGGCTCGTTCTAAGGGTAAAGTAGAACGTCCATTTCGTACTGTCAAAGAAATGCACGAAACTCTCTACCATTTGCATGAGCCAGAGACGGAAGCGGAGGCTAACGCTTGGTTGATGAGGTTTTTGCTTCATTACAATAGCCGACCACACCGCAGCGAACCCCATTGCCGGATTGAAGATTGGCAAGCCTTCCTCCCTCCATCAGGAATTCGCCAAATGTGTAATTGGGAACGGTTTTGCACCGGCAGTCGCTACAACGGGGGGAACCCCCGCAACGCGCTGCCTCACCTTCGCACGGGAACCAGAACGGCGGAAAGTAGGCATCGATGCTCGCGTCACCGTTGAGGGGGTGGCTTACGAAGTCGAGCCAGATTTAGCTGGTGAAACTGCAGTTCTTTGGTGGGGCTTGTTTGACAACGAACTGTATGTTGAACATCAAGAACGGCGCTATGGTCCTTATATCCCCGTCGGCGGTCCAATTCCCCTGCATCGCTACCGTAGTTTCAAGAAAACACGTACACAGCACCGTGCTGACCGAATTGAATCTCTTGCTAAACAGTTATCCTTGCCTAGTTCTGCCATTGGTACAGTAGACCTGCCTAGTAGTCAGCACACTAACAGGGAATTTAAGGTGCAATCTTTTATTGACCCCGACCCGTTTCAAGAACTTACCTTCACTACAGTTATTGCGGCCAAACTAGCAATTGCTGACTATTTGGGACGCCCCCTTGCCAAACTTACACCTGAACAGATGGCTTATATTAATGCGATTTGTGCCAGCACTTTAAATAAGCAGGCAGTGATGCAACAGGTTCGAGATTTCTTCAACCCCTTACCAGGAAGTCCCCATGCTGAGTGATGTGATGAACTACTTTGGTCTTCATCGGGCCTTGGACCATGTGGGTTATTTTGAAACCGAAGACCAGACACATCTGTTCAAAGAACTTAAACCCCAAATCAGGCAAGGTCGGTTGATTGCCCTATCTGGTGTTGTCGGCTGTGGCAAAACAACCACCTTGCAGCGACTGCAATCAGAGTTAGCTTCTGAAAAAGACATCATCATCTCTCGCAGCCTAGCGATTGACAAAGACCGAGTAAACCTGGGGACGTTGATGACGGCTTTGTTCTACGATTTAACCACTGAAAAGGATGTTAAACCGCCCACTCAGCCAGAGCAACGCGAGCGAAAGCTGTTGGCATTGATCCAGAAATGTCGTAAACCAGTAGTACTGTTCGTAGACGAAGTGCACGATCTCCATAACAGAACCTTAGTCGGAATCAAGCGGTTGATGGAACTGGTGCGTCACAACGGTGGTATTCTATCGGTGCTGCTGGCGGGACATCCTAAGTTAAAAAACGATCTGCGTCGACCGGCTTTAGAAGAAATTGGTGCACGGGCAAGTGTGTTTAGCCTAGAAGGTATCCGAGGACATCAACAGCAGTATATCAAGTGGCTACTGAGCGAGTGCATCCACGACCAATACCAGCCCGACGACCTCGTTCAAGAAGAGGCAATTGCCATGTTGGTAGACCGACTGACGACACCGCTGCAAATCGAACACTACTTGAAGCTAGCATTTGAAGAAGCTTATAAAGCTGGGACCAAACCAATCACGGCGGACATTATTGAAACAATTTTGGCGGTTGGACTTAACGACTTAGAACCTCGCCTAATTCGGCATGGATACAATACTAAGGTACTAGCCAATTTGTTGAATGTCCGGACGGCGGAAGTCAGTTCTTTTCTGCATGGTCAATTGCCTCCTGGTCGCACTCAAGACCTGAGAGACGAGATGCTTAAGATTGGGATTCCTTTATAAAGTCATTTATAGCTTCAAGTGAGTGACTAAAATCAGGGAGATTTCAATGAATTTTCGAGAGCTAATGATTAGATCAAATGGGCTGGAATTTTCAGCTCTGGAAGCTGGTGTACGAGGGGCACCAGTTTGCATCTGCGTACATGGCTTTCCCGACTATGCCCGTACATGGCGCTTTCTTCTCCCTGTCCTCGCCAACGCCGGGTATTATGCCATCGCCCCATACACTCGTGGGTATACCCCAAGCAGCATTCCTGCCAATGGGAGCTATCATGCTTCAACGCTGGCGAAAGATATTCTGGGAATCATTGATGCACTTGGAGAAGAACAAGCTATTTTGATCGGTCATGACTGGGGAGCGGACGCTGTTTATGGTGCATCAATCCTTGCCCCGGAGAGGGTAAGACTATTAGTCACCCTCGGCGGTCCTCATCCCATCAATACTCTGGCATTATCTAACTACGACCAATTGAAGCGATTTTGGTACTCGTTCTACTTTTTGACTCCAGAGGCTGAGCTGGTCGTAAAAGCCGACAACTTTGCTTTTCTGGATCGACTGTGGATTGATTGGTCACCAAGCTACCGACTATCTCCAGAAGAAGCGCAAGCTCTCAAAGCGATCTTCAATACTCCAGGAGTTTTAACAGCAGCTCTCGGCTACTACCGCTGTTTAACAGATCAATCTAACCCTGACAAAAACTTAATAAATGAGGCGCACAGAGTATTGACAGAAAGCATTCCCGTCGAAACACTTTATATTCACGGAGAGGATAATGGGTGTATAGGAGTTAATTTACTGGATAGTATGGATAAAGCTTACATAGGCGGACTCCACAAAAGGATTATTCCAGGAGCTGGTCATTTCGTGCATTTAGAGTCACCGGATGTTGTGAATGCTTTGATCCTAGAGTTTATTCAAAGTCGATTTTCTCATCAGCTGAGTTGACCAACGTGAGAACTGTAAACACACCGTGTGCGCTTCACAACATCACACCTTATGGAGCCAATTTACAGATATCCGTTCATTTCTTGGGTAAATAGAACCAAGCGCTTTAGTCTAGCTCAAATATTTGTCTGGCCTTATTTGAGCTAAAATTCTTGTGCTCTGAACATTCCAGCCTATTTGCAGTTATTGTGGGTCGAAAGTGCTGTTTGCAGGCAATTTGCAGTTATTGTGGGTTTGAACCCCCTCTTATTTGCATCTATTGTGGGTCGAAAATCGCCTTGTTTGCGGGTCGTAGTGCCGATGTTTGCAGGTCGCTACATTTAGTAGTCGAAAAAAGCGAGGTCATTTGTCACAGGTTCAGGTTAATCGGGTTGTCAAAGCAGCGGCAATGCGGGTACCAGGACTGGAGCGGAAGGTCGCAGCTAAGGTATCGCCCCACTGGTTGCGTCATGCTCATGCGAGTCATGCAATGGATCGAGGCGCTCCCGTTCATTTGGTTAAGGACACGCTAGGTCATGCGAGTGTCGCCACAACCGGGCGCTATCTCCATGCAAGACCTACTGATAGTTCAAGTTTGTATTTGGAGTCTTGACGCTCCAACTAGAGTTGCTATTTGACCCGTTAGTGAGCAATTCTAACTGGTAGTTGAATCGTACATTTCCCATCTGAGTGCTTGACAACTTCTGGGTCTAAACATTTGTTAATTACTTCGGCATTTTCGACTATAATTCTCTGAAACTAGAAAGAACTCGTTGTAGCTTTGATAAACCAGTACGAGTAGCCTGTCCAGCCAATAAACATCGAACAACTAAATGCCAACGCAAAGCAAATACCACCCAGCGTAATACAACGACGTTGAAACCGCTTCAGTTCTTCTGTCCGTTTTTCTAACAGAACAGTAGCCTCATTTATCTGAGAAGAGACAAAAATAATTTGGTCTGTAGCACCTGATATTATCTCTTTTGCTTCATCTGAAACTTGCGGGTCAGCTATCTGGGCTTCTAATTTAGCCAGAGTTATGGCTTTGTCGAAAACACCTTTCAATTCTCCTGCTGCTAAGCCATGAACTGAAGCTAGCACTTGTTCGCAAGCTACCCGTTCGTCCCGAAGTTGATTCAGAATTTCTTCTAGACTTTGTTCTGACATTGTTAAGTTTTGTTAGTGTTGGAAAAATCTGTTAAACCAGGCATAACGCTGTAAGCTCCATGTACTGCTCTTAGGAGTGTTGAAAGCAATCACAAGTGTTAGATGCCCTTAGTCACTTTTTTCAGGAGGCGACATTAACAGCTTTATCTTCTTCTGCCCCAACCTGCTTGAGACGGATATGCTTCCGCCCTAAAGTGATTTCAAACTCATCTCCTGGATTCAACCCTAACTGTCTTGTATAAGCTTTCCCAATTAGGAGATTTCCGTTCGTTTGCACACTAATCCGATAACTAGCACTGCGGCCTCCACGCCCTTTCCCCTCAGACTGGCTGTCTAAATCGATGCCCTCCGCCTCAACCAGCGCATTGAGGAACTGCATCATGTTGACGCGCTCTAACCCGTTTTTGTTAACGATATAGTAGCCGCATCTCTTGGCCTTTTCTGACTTACTGAGGTCCTCTAGCTCTTTCACCTTATGAAGGAGTTCTTCTCCGACTAGAGGCTTCACTTTTGTCTGCTGGGCTTCAGTCTTTTTCTGTTCCGGCTCAGCTTTTGTTTGCTTGGACTCGGTGTTCTTCTGTTCCGGCTCAGTTTTTGTTTGCTTGGACTCAGTCTTCTTCTGTCTAGGCATCGGTCAAAATTTAATACGCGATCAGCCCCTCATTTTAGAGAACTCTAGAGGTTTAGACAAGCTTTGGTAGCTTCTATCTTAGTAATTTCCTGACAGGTTGACAACCGCATTGAAATCCTTACCTTAACCAGTAGGGATTAGCAGCCAGCTTTATCCAAAAACATACATGGCGATTTCTCCTCTTGTTGAATAACATAACGCAGTTGATAAATAATACAATTCAAGTTAGTTCGTTAAGCTTTTTTACATAATGTTACTACCTCTTTATATAAATAAGTCAGAAATTCTCTCTCGACTATGCCTTCAGTAACAAGAACTATAATGTGCTTTGCTCAAGCAATTATTGATAAGCCAGAATAGAAATTATCACCTGATCATCATCCGCGACCAGTTGGGGGAAGGGACATAGTTGAATTTGTTTGGACCAAACACCCGAAACATCATTATTGATTCTGATGCTGGAAGCATTTTCTCTTGACTGGTCAAGTCCTATCCCTTTGGAGGAGCAAATTGTGCAGCAACTTAAGGAATTTCAAGAGGTTGGGCTTTTACACAACGCTCACCAACTCCCAACAGTGCGTGAACTTGCTGTTGAACTTCATGTTGCACCAGCCATAATTGAAAAAGCCTATCGCTGCTGGCAACAAGAAGGGCTGATTAACTTCATCACTCCTATCGTTCTACAGGCAAAAGTAGCAGGTTACAGCAAGGAACAATTTAAAACTGCAATAGAGCAAGTGTGGGATAACCTTTGAGCTTTAGATTAAACAACTTTTAGGAGAAAAAGTATGGGAGCTTTTGCAGGTATACTGCCCATTTTCATCATAATTGTCTTAGTTTGGCTTTTGCGCTCCTGCATCCTAGTGGTTAAGGAATGGGAACGCCTCATTATCCTGAGGCTAGGTAAGTTTCAAGGCCTCAGAAAACCAGGCTTAGCAATAATATTGCCACTGATAGACCGAGTAGTCGCTCGCATTGATACTCGGATTCAGGTCACGCCCTTTCAAGCTCAACAGACTCTAACCAGAGATACGGTGCCAGTAGACGTAGATGCTGTACTATTTTGGTACGTATTCGATGTTAAAAAAGCATCGCTGGAAGTGACAGATTATTAAGTTAGCTGTCTCTTGGGCCACTCAGACGGCCCTCCGAGACATTATTGGGCGGTCAATCTTGGCAGAATTACTTTCAGAACGAGCAACCTTAGAACAACTCTTGCAACAAATCATAGAACAACGGACTAATGCTTGGGGCGTGCAGATCCAAGCCGTGGAAGTCAGGGATGTTCAGATCCCAGCTAGCTTACAGGATGCTATGAGCCGGGAGGCTCAAGCCGAACGGGAGAAAAAGGCCAGGGTGATTCTCTCGGAGGCAGAGAAGGAAATTGCGGCGAACTTTGTAAATGCAGCCAAGCAGTACGGGGATAATCAAACAGCAATGACGCTGCGTGGCTGGAATATTATCCGTGAGGGCCTCAAGGAGAAGGGAAATGTCGTGCTAATTCCTACGGATACGCTGAACAGCTTAGGAACGGCAGGAGGAGCGCTTGCGTTCAAGCAGTGGCTAAATTCTACCCCAAGATTCCAGTGGACCTGCTTGAGGGAATGGTTAAAACCAGGGTAACACTTTCAGTGAAGCCTCAAAACCTCAAGTGCTTGCCAAATAATGGTTTGAGACTAGGAGCCCGCCTACAAAACAAGTGTTGCCCTGCTGCTCAGTACGTTGAACCAAGCCGTCCTTTTAAGGTCTTTTGACCGCGCGATAGCCAGCCTGTTGAGCAGCAGCGGCATTGGGAAAGCAAGCCTCTGGTTTGACCTGGTTATAGCTGCGTGATGAAGGCAGGTGGTAGATTTTACCTCTTCTGCTAATGTTGCCCTTAATCGGAGCGTTGGCAGGGCAACTAGTCCCCTGTGGTTTAACCCCTGAGCCTGAAGTTGATGTTGCTCTCTTTGGGGATGTGCTGCTAGGTGTCAATGCAAGTGGTGAAGCTGAAGTGCTGCTAGCTAGAAATGTCGTCATAGCCTCAGCTTTTTTACTGTAGCTTGACAAAGTTAGGAGGATGAAACATGCAAGACATGCAGCCTTGATACTACACTGGCGCTGAAAGCTCATGATGAAATTACTACTTACTCTTGAAGGTGCAGTAATACATATTACACCTGCGGGGTGTTTCAGAGCAGCTTGTTGGTTATAAAACTCAAATCAGAGTTGTTTCTTTTGAGCACCTTCTAAAAATCTAGACATAACTGGACATGTCCATCAGGTCTAGCCTCACCCAGCGGTGACTGATGAGGATTTGTTGACTCACCCGTTCCAATGTTTACTTGCAAAGAAGGTTGATGTTCCGCCGGACTCGGAAGTACAGTGAGGATACCCTCAAGGGCTTTCGTCCATTGAAAAAGTCGAGTGCGCGGGATATAATGCTGTTTCAAGAAACGAGCAATTCTATTCCAAGCACTCCAAATATGCCTAGCTTCATCCTCTGGTGTTGCTAGGCATTTTGGTGTTTTCTCGCCTAAATTCATGGCTCTACGGGCAATTGCCATGCGGCTGATGTACCACTATTTAACCCGTATTTGAGCATGAATTTAATCATCCCAATAACACTGGTGAAGGCAGGATTAACTTTAATGAGTTCTACGCCAAACCGTCGGCACCGGGATTCTAGAGTGGTCCTAAACAAGCTTGTGCTGAGATTGGAAAGCATTTCGTTGTAAAGTTTACTTTCCTCGCTCATCGATGCTTTCTTCTTGCTGAAATCTAATGACTCAATTGCAATGGCACAGTTGAGAGATTCTGCCAAAGTTACGACTTCAACAACAATATCCCTCATCCTGGCCTGCCGTTGTCCAGTGGACAATCCCTTCCACTTCTTAGGCATCTCTTGGATATAGCTAATATTCCCATCCCGCTTTACATGAGTGATGGAAATATGGTCTTGATTGAAGTCAATACCAATACAACCATTCTTCTTGCTATGAACGATGGGAATATCTGACGCATAAGTGGTGAGATGAACATACCAAGTATTATCTTTATGCTCCCGTCGAAACACCTGGGTTGTGATTGGCTTTTGCATTTCCAGGGCATAAGACAAATCTCCTCTACGGGTGCGACCTCAGAGGCGATGTTTAGAAAAGCGCAGCCGCGAAAGTTGCAATTAGGTAGCCACTGTTCTAGAAAGGTAAACAGACTTAACAAACGCTCTTGGGCGCTTTCATGCTGTTCAATTTCCCGCCACAACCAGGAAAACCAGTCCTGATGACGCTTACGTAGATATGCAACACATAACTCCTCCTTAGAATGGAAATGATGGTAAAAACTTGCTTTTGCCACTTCTGCTTCTGCAATGATTTGGTTAATACCAGTGGCATTGTAGCCTTGTTCGTAAAAGAGTCTGGATGCAGTCTCTAAGATTCTCGCACTTGAATCACCGGCTGAATTGCGTAAGTTTATAGGCAGAGAATAACATAAACAAACCTGTCTATCTAGTCGGATCTCAAAGTTTTTTTTGCCACTTGCTTTCTCCAAATTATTTACACTAACACAGTTTAATTTTGAACTATGTGTTGTCGGAAGCAGTTGCTCAGTATCCATACCAGCGATCCTGAGTAAAGGAACAAGCCCCTGTCGAGCAAATACTTCATCGATCTGAGGACGAAGGAACTCTGGTACCCAGTCTTCAGCAACTACCATCCACTAAGCAGTTTAAATGTCTAACCAATATGACACCAAAACAGATTCGCTAAGACCATAAGAATCTGACAAATCATTATAAGAATTTGAAAGAAGTCAAGCATTGGAACTGGATACACTTCAGATAGATAGAAGCAGGGGAATCTCACGCAGCCAGCACCAGACAGAGAGCAGCATATGAGTGTTCGAGCTTTTGCCTTTGTTACCGTCTGGCTACTTTTTCTCCTGCGAACTATAACAACTCAGTTCATCCAAGAGGTTGTGTGATGAAATTTCTAACTTTTGCTATTTTGCCAGTTTTGCTAGTTTCTGCGACAACTGAATCTGCCTTTGCCTCTGAAAAAGTGGAAGCAGTTAACATAGGCACATGTCAATCTGTTTCTCTGGCAAGCCCTTCTGGAGAAGGTAGTGGGGAAAGGATGGAAGCCTTGCAACGATGCACCGAAATCCAGACAGGACCGCAAGCGCTTAGCAATTCATCATTGACGTCGTCAAATACAAGCGAACCACAAACGCCTGACGCTGCAATGCTGACGCCAGCAAATAATATCGCACCACAAGCTCCTAAGCGGTCGTTGTTGACGGTTCCAAACCCGCCTGCTGAAATTCCATCGCCTAGCCTCTTCGATCTAGATCCTAGTAGTGCAGTGCAACCTCGTTCGCTATGAGATAGGTGATTCTTCGTCGATCGCAACCCTTTTCTACCTTGCGATCGACCGTAACCGTCCAAGGCATTAAAGAGTAATGAGGGTTTGGGCGGTATGAGGTGTTAGTAGGAGTGGAGGCGAGGGTAGTAAGGAAGGTGAGGGAAGTCCCAAGCGTGCGGATTGACAGGACTGGGTTAAGAACTCCAGCACGGAACGGCCTTGAGCCTTGAGCGAAGTATTGACGGTTAACAGGCGGGAGACAAACTCACTGCCTGCCTGAGACTGAGCGCCAAAGCTGGTATAGCGCCAAATGACGGCAGGACGAAGTGCCCGTTCCGCAGCATTGTTCGTCGGTTCCACCCTAGGGGTATGAACAAAAGTCCATAAGGCAGGTTCAACCTGAAGGAGTTGCCGACAGGTACGAACGGTTTTGGCCAAAGGGGTTTTCTCCTTGGAGCCAATGGGGAGGTTGGCAGTGGTTTGCAACTCGGCGAGCAGCCCCTGACGTAATTGGTGAACCGCTTGGACAAATAGCTCGTGGGAAAGGGTGCCATCGCGCACCCGATGCCACCAATGAAACAACCTGTAGCCCCGCCGCAACAAGGCTGCGCCAATTTCCTGAGACACTCCGGATCGCTCAGCCAGCGCCTGAAAGTCTCTTAGCAGATGCGCCCAACAGACTTGGCGCTGGGAGGGGTCCAGCCAGGGATAACAACTGGCGCGGTCACTGACCAAAACTCCGCCAAAAGTTGCACCTATTAGTTGTTTAGCTGTGGCTTGAGAGCGACTCAAAGCCACCACAAACACACTCACTAACGGACTGACCAGCACCCATAACCAGCCTCGCCGGTGATTAGGATTCTGGCCGTCCTGATTTCCTTGGGCAAACCCTGTCTCATCACAATGCACCACTGGTTGCTGCTGCACATACTCCTGAGCTTCCTTTACCGCTGCGGCGACCGCCTCACTCACCTCTTGTCGCATCCGGTTGATGCTCCCCCGTGACAGTTCAATCCCAAACCCTTCGCGCAAAATTCCTTGCACTTGTCGATGGCTTTGGCGATACTCGCCGCTCATCAATCCCACCCATCCTGCCACCCGCACGCCGTAACATCGCCCTGAAACTCCCTCTGGCAGTTTGGCTCTCGTCTTGGTACCACAATGCTCACATTCCAACTGATGCAACCGATATTCCACCACGTCTGGCTTCACCTCCGGCACATCCACCACTTGATGCCGATAGGGCTGCTCATCTACCCCGTTTAAGCTCTCCCCACACTGGGGGCAGACCTCCGCCTTCACCTCGTACACCGCTCGGCACGCTTCTGGCTCGTATAACCCTCTCTGCCCTTTGCCCTCTATCACTTTGAACTTCAACGGCTTTTTCCGCCGACTGCCTGCTTTCCTCACCTCTCCCCCTTTGCTACCAAAGCCATCTTTTGATGGTGGTTGCGAGGAGTTTTTTGAGTTCTTGCTTTGCTTTTCCTCTAACTCCGTCACTCGCTGACTCAGCTGCTCTAATTTCCCTTGGCCTTCATCCAACTGCCGCATTAGTTCTCGCACCGCCTGCTTTATGCTCTCTGGCGTTGCTTCCCAATCCGCTTCTGGGAATTTACACTCCCTCTAATTCAATCCCTTGACTCATACCCCTTACTTTACCGCAGCCACTCCTCTGTCATCCTTAATTTTCGTAACTACCTGGGACGCTTACCGATCGACCTTCTGTTAGCTGCAACGACTTTAACGACTTTATTTACATGAGAGATTGCGATGAAACGTCTAATTCTTGGTGGTCTATCGGCTTTACTCCTAGCGCCTGCGATATGCCCTGCGGCAAATGCACAAAGGACAGCACTAAACCCTGCAACTTTAAACAGCACATTGAAAAGCCGTCTGACACCTTTCAATCTTGTCTTTCTGGCTTATCAAGGTTATCTCACCAGCCAAGGCATTCCGAGTGCCGGTCAACTTTTGGTATCCTACCAAGCTGGGCAAGTGAGTGCTGAAGATCTAGTCAAGAGTGCGGTGGCAACGCATAGATTATCACCGCAGGTGTTAACCGATCGAGAGTATCTCAGCGCCGTCAAGTCCCAACTCGGAGATCTAACAAACGATCGCTGAGCTAATCCTTATATCGTGTACCACGGCTGGTTTTGAGTTTTGAGTGACAATCTCGATCCAGCTGAATTCAGCCGTGGAGGAGTGAACAAAACCTGTTGATACCTTTGAGCGGATGCTGGCATCCAGACATTAGTAAGCGTAACTGAGGAAAAGAGGAAAAAAATGTCAGAACTAGGAATTGATGTTTACGAAGGTGATGGCAACATTGATTGGTCTGCCCTCAAATCTGCCGGGTACACCTTTGCTTTTGTCAAAGCGACAGAGGGCAGCACGGAACAAGACGGGAGCTTTGCTGCTCACTGGCATGACATGAAACAGCATGGAATTGTCAGGCGGGCGTACCACTTTTTCCACTACGGTACCTCGCCAGCAGAACAGCAGGCTCGCAACTTCTTGGATATGCTGAGACGCTTGGAATCGGGCGACCTGCCGCCGGTTTTGGACATTGAAGATGCCAGTCGGCATGGAGCAGATGGTAACGAGATGAAAGCTTCAGAACAGGTTTGGCTAGATATAGTCGAACAAGAGTTGCACAAACAAACGGGAAAAGTCATCAAGCCAATAATCTATACTGCTCCTTATTTTTGGAAAGATCTGGGCGACCCCGATTTAAGTGACTACCCAGTATGGATTGCTCACTACGATACTGATACGCCGATTGTTCCACCTTCCTGGGGCGGAACATGGTTGTGCCATCAGTATCGGGGAGATATCAGTGTCAGCGGTGTGGAAAATAAGGCAGACCTGAACCGATGGAATTCTATTCAGTTAGGAAACACTGGCAAACTGGTTGAGGATATCCAAACACGTATGAGCTGGATAGGTCACACACCTGGCCCTGTTGACGGAAGTTTTGGACAGAAGACTAAATTATCGGTGATGGCATTTCAAAAGAGCAAAGGATTGCCTCAAGATGGCATTGTCAATTTGAAAACCTATCTAGCTATGATTTGGGCTTAAAAGCGATTGTGTAGCTACTGCACCCGACCACCTACAGCGTAGCTAATCTATGAGAGTGCAACATCTCTAGTGTATCGAGGTCTCACCCTCCCTCCCCAACTGGCGCTGTGGGGTCATCTTGGCTCAAGAAGGCGATCGCTGGATTGTCAGCCTTGGTGGCTATCTGGGTGATCGCGCACCCACTGATGAAAAAGGCTTCCTCGAATTCGCCAAGTCCCTGCCCGCTCAGGAGATCTACGAAGTCATCAAAGATGCTGAACCCGTCTCAGACCTATTGCCCTACAAGCTTCCAAGCAGCCAACGCCGCCATTATGAAACAATGGTGCGTTTTCCCGAAGATTACTTGGTTTTTGGTGATGCCATTTGCAGCTTTAACCCGATCTACGCTCAAGGCATGACGGTTGCTGCCCTTGAGTCCCTCGCTTTGACAAAACGGTCCTTGCCGCTCTCGCGGAGGAAAAGCAAGCCGCCGCGATGAAGGGAATTCATGCACGCTCAGCGCTCCGGAACATAGATCTGCCTGACGGTTTTCATGCCCGGCAACAGAGCCTGCCAAGCCGTTTTGAAACAAGCCGATTAAGAAACGGTTTATAAATAAAACATTAAGGAATCACCACAGCGCTCATTGGCAGGCACGGCTTCCATCATTTTTTGGAGGATAAGGCAGCTTGAGATTTGCTATGAGTGTAACGAATTCGTCACGTTCGTGCCTCACAAACCGAGGATTCCACCGCTTCTCTTCGCCAACGGTCGAGACAGTTAGTCCTCGATAATCGTTCTTCCGGAGCCTCGAATCAACAATGCATCACCTGTCAAAACACCTTCGCATCGCGTCCCTCCAGGAAGTTCACGCTTGACTCGGTAAGACATGTGGTGATTGGTATGTCCAGGAGTCGCGATCGCAGTGACGACAACATTGCCTAATTGCAACTTTTCTCCATTGTCAGGTGGAGCGCATGACCCAGCAGCGGAAAGAGGTACAGCGCGATTGCGTTCAGCACAAACACCGTTCCCATAGCTACGGAGATTTCACTTTCTGCAGCATAGATGACTGAACTCACTGCTGCGATCGCTGAACCTCCGCAAATCGCAGTGCCTGCGGAGATTAACACCGACGCCTGAACTGGAATCTTCAGCCACCTTCGCAAGCGCTCTCCCAACCAAAACGTTGCCCCAATGCTGCCAGCAGCAAAAAACGCTCCCCTGCTGCCTGCTTGGAGGACAACGACAAGGTTCAGGCTTAGACCCAATAGAACAACGCACAGTTGGCTACCAGATACTTATAGTTGCGATTCTTAAACTCGTATACTTGACCCGGTCCGGTATTATTGATAGCTCCTTGGCGCAGCTCTAAATTACCAAGCGGTCCGATCGCAGCGTAGATCAGTTCACCCGAATCATGCCGCTTCCAAACAGACACAGTATATTCATCATGGCACTTCAAGGTAAATAGCAAGTCAACAGGCGATTCAGCCGACGCAGATAAGGCAAGATCGGCTGAAACGTCAATCAGCCTGCTCTCCTAAGTAACGACTCCTAACTTTGCGGCAATACGTTTTGCAGTCGTCAACCGAGCTTCTGTAATCTCTCGACTGGTTAATCGGGCAGCTGCTAAAATCTCAGGCGGTGCAGTTGCTGGCGTCCCACTGTTAAACGGGGGTTCAGGTGCATATTGAATTTGCAGTTGAATCTCCTGCGCCACGCGATCGCCGCGCAGGAGCGCCGCCACGCGCAAAGCTCCGTCAATTCCGGCAGTGACGCCTCCTGCACTCACCAAAGAGCCATCGATCACCACCCGCTTATCAACGGGAATTGCACCAAAATATTCGAGGAGATGAAATGCTGACCAATGCGTTGTCGCTCGCCTACCTTTGAGGAGACCAGCCGCTCCGCAGATCAAGGCCCCAGTGCAGACTGAAAACACGTATTTGGCATTGACTGCTTGCTCCCGAACGAAGGAAAGGACAATCTCATCTTCCATCAATGCCTCTTGTCCATAGCCACCGGGTACAAGCAAAAGGTCGAGTGGCGGTGACTCAAAGAGCGTTTTCTCTGGTGTCAAAATCAGTCCTCTGACATCCTTCACGGGTGTCTTCTCCTTCCACAGAATATGGAAAGTAGAATTAGGGAGCCGTGAGAGGACTTCAAATGGAGCGGTAAAGTCGGTCTGATCTAGACCTGGAAAGATAATCGCACCAAGATTGAGGTGAATTTCCTCTGAGATGTTACTCATTTTGCCTCCTAATGGTGAAGTTCAACTCCTACTGTGGATGAGCAAATGAATCGGCGCAATGAGCAAATGGATAGCGCAAACCCTCAGTTCCGCTTTAGATCGGCGTTTGGTGTTTCAAGGTTAGGGTATCCACTCCTATGGGTTAACTTGGCTCAGATATCCAGAAGCTTCAAGTAGTGCTAGCTTTAGAGACTTAGAACACGTCACTTATTTGCTCATTGCGCCAGTTTTACTGCTCGGTCACATATGCTCCTTTTCTGAAGTGTAATGAATTCCAAAGCTCAACTTCTTTCAGATTCTTACAATGATTTATCAGATTCTTATGGTGTGAACGGAACTTGTTTCGGTGTCTCCCGATCGGGGCGGAACATTATCAGCAGACAGTAAGGCTAAATCTCTTAATATACAGGTGGGTTTAGAATTCTATTCCGATAGTTCAACAAACCCCTAATTATTACCTGTGAGGTAATTGAACTGTTGCGTGTACCTGCGAGATATTTGAACTGTTGCATACCATCGATATATGACAGTCATCTTCGATCGACAACGGTGTGTAAGAACCCGCACCCCCAAGAAGATACACATGCAGGCATGTTCAGCAAAAGAAATAAGGAGTTGCGAAATGCAAGATTTTATCGTTCACACAATCGAGTCTGCGCCGTCCCCCGGTGTCAATCCACTACAAACCCAGGAGAATGATATGACCACGATAATCTTCACGAAAACCGCGCCGCCTGAATGGCTGTTGGCTATGTGGAAAGAGATTGACGACAAGACCTTTGGTGAAGGCTTCGACTGTTTTGCAGAGGACGCTGTGTGTAACCTCGGCGTTGCGGATTGGCATGGACGTGAGGCGATCCGTCAGAACCTGCAAGCGTTCATAGACAAAGGGTTAACCGCACATCATGATGTGGTCGAATACTGGGATAGCCCAACGCTCAAGGTCTTTCACGGTAAGGTTACAATGAAATTCGATGACCCCAGCATGAAGACCGTTAAACCTACGATGACCTATTTCTTCTACATGGATAAAACAGATCCGACCAAGGTCAGCCACTGGGTTGGCTCGGTCGGTCCCACCGCGTTTTAACGTATGGCACGGGCACTCTACGAAGGTTTTGCTGCTCAACTGGGTGCGAGGACGGATTAGTCTTTTAACATCTTGCGGTGGGTCGATCGGCACCGCTGCACGCTGGGGCAGCGGTGCCGATGACGGAGTTGAGCATGGTTCGACGCGAACCGAACCATGCGCGGTCAACGCAACAGAAATCGACGTCCGGCTTTATGTTTTATGCAACAACATCGTGTCCAACTACTTAACTTACCCGAAGCCATATCGCGAATGTAGAGCCTGATGAATTCATCAAACCCAAACCTCACTGCAAAGCTACCAGCTAATGAGTTAGGTGTGCTGTTGCGCTACTGGCGCGACATACGCGGCAGAAGCCAGTTCGATTTATCCCTCAATGCGGACGTGTCGCAACGGCACATTAGTTTTGTTGAAAGCGGGCGTAGCGTTCCTAGTCGTCAGACATTAATAGATATTGCTCAAGCGCTTGACATCCCCCTGCGCGACCGTAACACGTTGTTGGCATCTGGTTACGCCCCTATCTATTCTGAGAACGCATGGAATGCAACGGAAATGCAGAGTGTAACCAATGCTCTAGGACGTATTCTGCGCCAGCATGAACCTTTCCCAGCAGTAGTGATGGATCGCTACTGGAATGTGCTGATGACCAATGAATATGCGCCACGCTTCTTTAATTGCTTTATCGATCTGGCGGCGCGTGAGAGTCCGCGTAATCTGCTGCACCTCATGTTCGATCCGGAAGGAATGCGCCCATTTATTGCTAATTGGGAAGATGTGGCAAAAAGTTTGCTTGAGCGCGTTTACCGTGAATCCGTCGGGCGCGTTGTTGACGAAAAAACCAAAGAATTACTGTCCGCGCTGCTCGCCTATCCCGATGTGAAAACCGAGTGGAAAATCCCACAAAGCTTGAGCAATATGCCCTTCATCCCTCTTAGCTTTGTCGGCTCTTTAGTATTTAGTATGCCTAACTAATAGCTAAAGTGCCACTGAAGTAAACATCTGATTCTGAAGTTCTCAAAATTCCTAAATCCATAACCAGAACGTTTAATTAGTTTTAACTTAGATCTTGCACCAGGTCAGATTGATATCCAATCCGTAGGATTTGGCTAAGGGTCGTAAGCGTTGGAGTTCTGCTAATAAGGGCAACAGCGCCATTAGCGGTAGCAACAGCTCAAGAGCTTTTTG
>JAABUQ010004914.1_pt1 | contig 22092 bp, 20 predicted proteins | sample 5560001 | NCBI WGS metagenome assembly JAABUQ01 (sample SAMN10711888, study PRJNA513371) | rock metagenome | isolation source: Antarctica rocks | place: Antarctica: Victoria Land, Finger Mt nord | collected 2015-12-18 | reverse complement strand
TCGACGCCGGCGACGGTAAACATCTCCGTCACCGCCTGTTCGCGCTCGTCGATCCCGGTATCTTGACGCCCGACATCGTAACGTGCACCGGCGAGAGCCGCGACGTCGCCCGAATCCGTCGCATCGACGATCGCCGGCGCACGCAAAAAGGCCAATTGGCCCGTAACGGCATTGCGAAATGTCACATCGTCGACGCGCCGTTCCTCTCCAACGAAGCTGGACGCCGCCGAGATCGGAACCTCATCGTAGAGAACGCGGACCCGCGGCTCCGCTGCCAACATCGCGGCGAAAGCCTGCTCCGCAGCCGCGGGCGTAAACACGTCGCCCAGCCGCGCATGCATCTCCGCGAAGATACCGCCTTGCAGCGGCGCGCCGTCGGGCGCAACGTTGAGATCCCACTGATCCATCATCGCATCGGTCAAGGTGCCCCCAAGATCGCGCGTTGCGCTCGTGAGAACGACGGTCTCGCCATCCCGCGCTGCCGTCAGGGCAGCCGCGATTCCCGCCGGCGTCGCGCCGACGACAAGCAGCTCGGGTGATACGCGCTCCCTTTGCTGGGCGCGAGCGGCATACGGGGCGAGCGAAAAAACGACGGCGCCTAAAACGGCGGTCGCTCTACGGCGAAAAGTGGGCACGGTAATGTACAAACGAAGGCCGGCGCCCGGACGTTGCATGGACTACACCGCACGCTACAATGAAGCTGGCTGACAGTCCCATTGGGCATTACGTCGCGCGGGGTGCATCGCCCCTAACCGGCAACCGTGCATAGGCCGTCAAAGCAAAGACCGTCGGCCTCATCGACTTTGTGCAGGCCGCTTCGACGTTTCCAAGGTTTCGTAAGTGTCGTACAAGGGCAGGACGATTTCTCGCTGCTTTGAAGCAGATAACCAGGTACGTTGTAACACGGCGCCTTTCTTTGTAGTCGCGCTTCCTTCGTTTCGGAGGGCAACTTTGATGGCTCGTCCATTGTGGCAACTGGTGTTAGGACTCTTTCTGACTTTGCCGGCTTATCTTGGGACAGGTGGGGTAGCGAGCGCAGATATCACAGCGTCTGTCATTAGGACCGTAGGTGCTCCGGTGACGATGACCGCGTGCCGCTCGGGAGACTACGGTCTCGTCGGAATCTACTGGGGATTTCCGATCCATGTTAACCTTGTAAATCGGACTCGCTATTCGATGATCAGCGCGACCATTGCATATCGCGCCTTTGATGTTTCTAATGAGCAGATTGGTCAATCGACTAATGTAATATCCCCAGTTGAACTGCTGCCATCGGACGACACGGGCACGTATGCGACCGGAGCGATCATGGGCTTATCAGAGCCCACGAATGCAGTCGCGCATGTGACGTGCCGCGTCGTTGGAGCTACGTTCACGGGCCGAAAAACATGGTCGACCGCGCGTCGCTGGTCTGAGAAATTGCGGCCGATGACCTCTCCCGACACCGGCGAGCCCGCTAACAGCAGAGGCGGAAACCAAGCGACAAGCCGGTCCCGCTTAGCTAGTATGCGGAACTCCGTTAGTCTGCCGATGCAAGTAACGAACGCGTGGGACGATACGCTCAACGGCACGCTGTTCGTGCACGATACGGTGGTGGTCAGCGGTGGCAATTCCGACGTTACGCTCGCGCCTAGCAGTTTCGTCCTCGCCATTAACTTGGCGAACGGTGGCCGTAAAAGCTATCCCGCGCTTTCGACCTCGGCGCCGGCGTACAGCAAGTTCAATGTCGCGGCGAACAACGGCGCGGGGGGAGACGTGATGGTCCCGGAAGTTGATCCGTCTTCGGACCTCGGCCGCTTGGGCTCGATCACAATCCCAGCACACGGAAGCGCAACCGTGACGGTGACCTTCGCAGTCACCGATCCCGTCGCCGATCCGAAATCCAACCGAAACGTAACGCTGCGTTAAGGGGACGGAAGCGTCATGATGTGGATATCCAAGGGCTTATTGCCGGGTGTCGCAATGGTGGCACTCATGGTAATTCTAGTCACGGGCTCGGCGGCATCCCATACAACGATCTCGTTATGCGGGCAAACCGCGCCGCAATGGCAGGAAATTTGACAACGGCGATCTCCCTCTGGAAGCAGGCGCATCCGCTTGAGGTTAAGTTCGATAGAACGCGCCAAAGTATCCCGCCCAAGTGTTACGGATCCATTACAGACCGTGCAATCCAAGCCGCTTCACTTGCCATACGCTCACACCCCGCATCAAAAACCGAGGCCGCGGCGGCATATCAGCGTGTCTCGATGGCTCGGACGATGCATGATCCTTGCAATCTGCCGTAGCTGTGATCATTTTTGATATCCTAGCGAAGGATCTGCCAAATGACGTCGCATAGGTGCAGGGCGCGTAGCCAAAGCGAAGTCGCGGCGACAACGTCGAGAACTGACGAGCATCGCTGTGCCAAGGCCGGCCGACGCGCATGATGTTGAGTTCGTCCCTCGTCTGGGCAAACCGGCGCAAAACCGCGTGAAACGGATCGTCCAGCGCTTCGGTGCGTAAGGAGTTCCTCAACTGCGCCTCGTTACCAGGATACGGTGGGACGAGTTGTGACATAGTGGCAAGACATGGCGCTGGCGCTTTCGAGCTACGACGGCGCACTGCACAGTGCAAGAAAGGTTATTCGTGATCCGGATTCAGGCTCGCTCTATCCTTATGGCTGTTGCGGTCAGTAGCGCAGCACTGACGACGGGCTGCGGTGGTGGCGGCAGTCCAATCCTGACGCCGCCGGCGACGCCCCGGCCGACGTCGACGCCGCCGCTGCCAACACCACAGACGGCGGCGGTACGAGGTCACGTCGTGGACGAGGCCGCGGACTCGCCGCTCGCCGGCGTGCCGATCGCGATCGCATCGCCGGGCAGTAACGCGTTCACGACGGAACCGGTAACGGCGGCCGATGGTTCGTTTTCGTTCACTGCGGCGCCCGGTACGTACATCATCGCGGTCGGGTCCAATAGCGCATCCGCTGCAACCGCTGCAACCGCACACGATAAAGTTACGCTCGTTGCCGGAAGCAATGCGATCGGTGAGCAGGTTCCGCACGCTGTCGCCGATGTCACCCCGACGCCGGCGCAACTCTCCGGCAACTTCCGGCTTGCAACGCTGTCGGCGGCGGAGGCCGATTGTTTAACGGGTATGAACACAGGGCGGCTTGCCGCTGGTCTTTCCGTCCTCGTGCCCGATGAAGAGGACTTGGAGCTTGCGCGTGCCTTCGTCTCAGAAGAAATCGCGCAACAAGCGCAAAGCGTGCAGCCGCTGGCGCAGAACTATTCGCTCTTTCTCTATCCCACCGGCTCAGTGGCGGGCACCTCGATAGCCTCAAGCGGCACGACGTGCGACCAGTGGACCGACACGTACTCGTTCAGCAGCGGCAATCCACCGTATCAGTATGCGACCAATGCAACGATCCGCTGGTATGGCGCATCGTTCGCTTCCGGCGGCAACATGTGGGGAGCGCAGTTTTGGTCGAAATGACGGCGCCTAGGCGACGCCCCTGTATAAGGCGGCGGCGAGGCCGCTGAGATCCTGGATGGCTGGAAGGGACGGAGCGCGTAGCGTGCATGCCGCGGCGTGCTGTGCCAGTGCTTCGCGTTTGAACCTCGCGTGCACGCGCTCGATCCAAACGTCGCCGAGATACGTCGCGAGGCTGCCGAGCACGATGACGTCGAGAACCAGCAGATCGGCCAGCAGTGCACAGGCGGACCCGACCGCAGCCGCGTTCTCGTTCGAGTGCGGCACACGCTACGAGATCTCCGGCTGCGGCGCGCTGAGCAACCTCCGCGCCACTTGCGGCCGGGAACGACGACTGGTGCCGGCGCGCGAGCGCCGGTAAGGCGCTGGCTGCTCCGTACGATTCGAAACATCCCGGTTTGGAGAACACGTCCGGCCCATCATCGCGGTAGCGCACGTGTCCGAGCTCGGGCGATAAGCCGTCGGAGCCGTAGCGCGCACGGCCGTCGATGACGATACCGGCGCCGAAGCCCGTTCCGCAAGTGAGATAGGCAAGGCCCCGCGCACCGTGGTCCGCGCCCCAACGTACTTCGGCGAGGGCACACGCCGCGGCGTCATGGTGCACGCTGACGGGACATGTGAACTCGGTGCGCAGCCGCTCACCGAGGGGAAATCCGTGCATTCCCGGCAGATGCGGCGGCGCAAGCACGATACCGCGCCTAGCGTCCAGCGGGCCCCCGATCGCGACACCGATAGCGCATGCGTCGCCAACCATCAGCCGTAGTGCAGTGACGATCGCGCCGTACAGCGCGTCTCCATCGGCAGTCTGCGTCGCCCATGCGCGGCGCTGGAAAACCTGTCCGTTTTCATCGCCGAGGACGACGCTCGTCGTCGTTCCGCCGACGTTCACGCCGGCGAACAGCTCCGTCATACTCGATTTACAACCAGCCGCGCTCGCGAGCGATGCGGGCGGCTTCCACGCGATTGCCTGCGCCGAGCTTACCGATGGCTTCGGATAGATAGTTTCGTACCGTACCTTCGCTAAGGGACAGTCGTTCGCCGATGGAGGCGGCGGACAGCCCGTCCCCCGCGAACCGAAGGACGGAGCGTTCGCGCTCGGTGAGCGGATCGGGTTCCGACCACGACTCGAGCGCGAGTTGCGGATCGATTGCGCGGCCGCCGGCGGCAACACGGCGAATGCCGTCGGCCAGCCGCGCAGCCGGTGCATCTTTGAGGAGATAACCCGTAACGCCCGCGTCGAGCGCCCGTCGCAGATAACCGGCGCGCGCGAAGGTCGTGACGACCACGACGCGCGTCTCGAGCTTTTCATCGCGTACCGCTACCGCAACGTCGAGGCCCGAGCGCCCCGGCATCTCGATATCCGTCACGAGCACGTGCGGCCTGTGCGTTCGTACGAGTTCGAGCGCCTCGTCACCGTCCTTCGCCAGGGCCTCGATCTGAAGATCACGTTCGAGCCCAAGCAGCGCCGCAAGCGCGCCGCGCACGAGCGCCTGATCTTCAGCCAGAACCAGACGAATCAGCGTGCGCGCGCCTGGGGAAGCGTGAGCACCAACTGCGTGCCGTTGGCAACGTCGCGCGCGAACGTACCGCCCAGAGCTTCGATGCGCTCGCGCATTCCCGTCAGCCCCAGACCTTCTCGTGCGGGCGTGCCTCGGCCGTCGTCGGCAAGAGTGAAGCGGCAGCCATTTGCTTCGCGAGCAAGCTGCAGACGGCACGTCGAAGCGCCGGCATGTCGGACGACGTTTGTGACACCCTCGCGAATGGCCAGGGCGAGCACGCTTTCCTCTCGTGGCGCGAGCCGAACCTCGTCGACGTCGCATTCAAAGCGGACGCCTGCCGCTCCCAGAACGTTTCTCGCGCGTTCGATCTCCGCGGCGACGCCGGCGGCGCGATAGCCGGCGAGTGCTTCGCGCAATTCCGAGAGCGATTCACGTGCGATCCATTCGACGTCGCGGATTTCGGTCGCAGCGCGCATCGCGTCCGAGTCTGCGAGCTTTGCGGCCAGTTCGGATTTCAAGACAATGACCGATAAGGTGTGGCCGAGGACATCGTGCAGATCGCGCGCGATCCGTTCACGTTCGGCGACCTTTGCGATCCGCTCCACGTCTTCGCGGGCGGCTCGCAACTCGGCGTTCATGCGTTTCGCCTCGGCGTTACGGATCATCGCCGCGCCCATGATTCCCGTGAACACGACCCCGAAAATCCAAAAATTCCCGCTTAGATGGAGCAGAGCCGCTTCGAACAGAATCACCGCGATCAGCGCGACGATAATGCGCCATGCGACCACGGTCGAGCCGACGAAGGCCGCGAACGAAGCCGCGTAGACGAAGTACACGCTCGCGACCGGATTGACCGGTCCGAGGATTGCGCCGATCGCCGCGATAGCGATGATGATGGGCCACAACGCGGGACCGCACAGCCAATAGCCGCGGAAATACAGCACCAGGAACGCCGCCGCGGCAACGGCCGTTTCAATCAATGCTGAGCGAGAGCCGAGCGCCGCCGGGTAGATGAACGTGCCAGCCATGTAAACGAGCCAGAGGTAGGGCAGGTAGCTCTCCTCCGTCGGCAGCAATCGCAGCCTTAGGCGCGGCCAGCTCCCGGCGGCGTGCGTGGAAACCCGCGGCGCCGAGTCGCGCTGGACGCGGCGTCGCGAGTTCTTCCGCAACTTATCAAGCATTACCACGGCTTTCGTCACGGCGCCAGCCGAACGCTGCGAATGCGAGGAAGACGGCGGTCCAGAGCACGAGCGCGAGTGAGTCTTGCACCGTCGCATTGCCGATACCGATCGCCGCTTGAGCCAGCCTTCCGAAGTGATACGTCGGCGTCCACGGAGCAATGCGCGCGAAGGTCGCCGGTAACATCGCCGCCGGGATCCACAAACCGCCCATGAACGACATCGGTAAGTAGATGAGGTTGACGATCGCGGGCGCTCCGTTCGGCGGCGCCATGGTGCCGATCGCGAAGCCGAGCGCGCAGAAGGGGACCGTGCCCGCGACCAGCACGCCGAGAAGCGCCAGCCACGTCTGCGGGGACAAGTGCACGCCGCCGGCGAGCGCACCCAAGAGTTCGATGGCGCCCGCGACCGCGAGTGAGAAGGCGAGCGCAGCTACCATCTTCGCGCTTAGGTACGACCAGAGCCGCATGGGACTGGCGCGGCGCAGGATCAACCAGCCGTTGCCGCGTTCGAGCGCGAGCGTGACGCCGAACCCGAACAACGCCGCGCCGATGACACCGAATGCCCCGTAACTCGCGAGGAGATAGACCGAAGCATCGACGCCGTGATACCGCTGGCGGCCCATCGCAATGCCGAAGAAGTAATAGAAGGCGAGCGGAAACGCGAACAGCGGGAGAACGTAGCTCGGTTGCCGCGACAGCCGTACGAGTTCCAACTGCGCTTCGAGCGCGAATGACCGTAACGGCGACGCCATAGTTGTTTCCATATCAGGCCACCGCTTTCATCAGAGAAAGATAGGCGCGTTCGAGCGTCGCCGGGGCGCCGTCGCCGTCGGTTGCGCGCGCTTTGAGTTCTGCGGGCGTGCCTTCGGCAAGGACGGCACCCGCTGATAACAGCACGATGCGCCGCGCCAGCGCATCGGCTTCATGCAGGTAATGCGTCGTCAACAGCACGCTCTTACCGCGCGCGACGAGTTCGCGGACGCCGGTCCACAGCGTCTCGCGCGTTTCGACATCGAGGCCGGCGCTCGGTTCGTCGAGGAACAAGATGTCCGGATTGCCGCAGATTGCGAGCGCAAAAAACAAGCGTTGCCGCTCGCCGCCCGACAGTGCTTCAAAACGGCGCTTCGCCAGCGACTGCAAACATGCCAGTTCGATCACATCGCCGAGCGGTAATGGGCGCGGATAGTAACTTGCGAAGAGTTTCAGGTGTTCGGCGACGGTCAAGGTCGCCGGTACGTTGGAAACCTGCAGCATCGCGCCGACGCGCTCGCGCGTTCGGCGTTCGCGCGGATCGCGCCCGAAGATCTCGGCGCTGCCGCTGGTCGGCCGGGCGAGCCCAAGCAGCATGCGAATCGCCGTCGTTTTGCCGGCGCCGTTCGGTCCCAGGAGCGCGAGCGTTTCGCCCGCGTGGAGGGTGAGGTCGAGACCGTCGACCGCGACGTGATTCCCATAGCGTTTGGTCGCGTGCACGAGTCGCGCGGCGATCGGTGCGTGGTCCGTTAGCGGTTCTGGTTGCGTCATGGCACGAGTATTGCAGAGCGCCGCCCGCGCCGGTACAGTCGTCCGTCATGCGAAGCGGATGACGAATGTCATCCGCACTCCGGCGCCGCGAGTCTTTACGGACCCCGCCAGCGAAGAAGAAGCGACGAATGCACCCCGCGCGCCTGCCGCCCAGCGTTAAACGGGTTCACGACAACCCGCTTTGGGCGGCCTTCGACTTCGCGTTTCAAGGCATTCTGTACGCGACCCGCACGCAGCGCAACATGCGGGTCCATCTCATCGCGGGTTCACTCGCGCTGTTCGCCGCCCTCGAGCTACGCCTGGAGCGCGCCTACGTCGCGGTCGTCGTCATCGCCATCGTCCTGGTCATCGCGCTGGAGCTCGTCAATACGGCCGTCGAAGCGATTGTCGACCTCATGACGGTTGCGCATCATCCGCTCGCCAAGGTCGCCAAGGACGCTTCGGCCGGCGCGGTGCTCGTCGTCTCGATGGGCGCGCTGATCGTCGGCTATCTTGCATTCTATGAGGGAGTGACGGCGGGCGGCGCCAAGGTCTCGGCGGCCGTGGCCGCCGTGCCGCGCAACTATGCCTTTGTCGCGCTTGCCATCGTCGGGGTCGTGACGATCTTCATGAAAGCGTTCGCGCAGCGGCGCGGGACGCCGCTGCAAGGCGGCGCCGTTTCGGGACACGCGGCGCTCGCGTTTGCGGGTGCCACCTTGATCGCGCTGTTGGGTCAAACGCTCGTGGTTGCACTGCTCGCCTATTTCCTCGCGTTTCTGGTCAGCCAGAGCCGCGTCGAGGCCGGCATCCATAAGTTGAGCGAGGTGCTGGCGGGCGGTATCGTGGGGGCGGCCATCACGGTCGGCCTGTACTTTCTCGTGCGGGTTTAGCCGGTTCCGGAGCCTTTGATCGGCTGTGCTATAATGGCCCCAATTTGAGTACCGACCCCCCGCCACGAAGCCGTCTGACCGCGCGGCCTGACCGCGCGGCACGTAACGGGCGGACGCACCGCTCGCAATGATCGCCGACGGCCTCGGCCGGCACCTTCCCGAAATCGCGGCCCTCGTCGTGCTGATCGCAGCGGCCGCATTCTTCTCGGGCTCGGAAGCGGCCCTCATCTCGCTCTCGCGTCTGCACGCGCGGGGCATGCTCGAGCGCGGCGTAAAAGGCGCCCGCTCGGTCTTGCGCTTGCTCGACGACCGCAATCGCTTCTTAACGTCGATCCTCGTCGGCAACACGATCGTGCTGCTGGCCGCCGACTCCGTCGCAACGCTCCTCTTCGTGCACGCCGGCGTTCCGCAACCGGCGCTGTTCTCGACGATCGTGATGACGGTGCTGTTGCTGGCCTTTGGCGAAATCATCCCGAAGACGGTCGCCGTCGCCGATAACGAGCGCTGGGCCTTGCGATTGGCGCCGGCCGTCGCGCGCTTCGCGTGGCTCATGACGCCGATCGTCGGAGCGTTTCTCGTGTTCACCAATTTCATCGTCAAGCTCTTCGGCGTCTCGCCGAAGCCCAACGGGCCCTTCGTAACCGAAGACGATATCCGCAACATCGTCAACGTCGGCGCCGAACAGAACGTCCTTGAAGAACAAGAACGTGAGATGATCCATTCGATCATTCAGTTCGGTGACACGATCGTGCGCGAAGTGATGACGCCGCGGCCGGATATGGTATCGGTAGACGTCGGTTCGTCGGCACGCCGAGCGCTCGATCTCGTCATCGCCGAAGGCTATTCGAAGCTGCCGGTGGTCGAAGAGACGATTGATAACGTCATCGGCGTCGTCCACGATCGCGAACTGTTGATCGCTCTTTCCGACGGCACGCTTGCGCAAACGCCGATCCGTGCACTGATGCGTCCGATCACACTCGTGCCGGAGTCCAAACGCGTCAGCGAACTGCTGCGCGAGATGCAGCGCGGCAAGTTTTCACTCGCGATCGTCGTCGATGAGTACGGCGGAACGGCGGGCTTGGTCACGATGGAAGACCTGCTCGAGGAAATCGTCGGCGAGATTCGGGACGAGCACGACGAAGGCGAAGAAGAACCGATCCGCGTGCTCTCACCCAGTGAGGCGGCCGTCGATGCGGGCACGAACATCGAAGACGTCAACGCGCGTCTTGGTCTGCACTTGCCCCACGAAGATTTCGAGACGATCGGCGGACTGACGGTCGGACTGTTCGGCCGGCTGCCGCACGAAGGCGAGGAGATCTCCACCGACGGCGGCGTGCGTCTACGCATCGACCGCACCCGGGGCCGGCGCATTCTTTCGGTGCGCGTGCTCAAGAACGGCCTGACGACCCCGTCGGACAGGGCGCTCGCAAACCACGACGCCTTTGATGCCGAACGCGTCGGCGAGCGCAGTTAAGGTGGATTCAGCTTCGCTGAATCCCTGCACGATTCGGCTGTGCCGAATCATGCACGAGGCGGAAGTCGGGGCGAAGCCCGACTCGTGCTAAGCGTTGTTGAGTAGCTCTGCGCGCACGTACAAGGCGCACGGCATTGTGCTGCGCGCGCGCAATCTGGGAGAAGCCGATCGCATCTTTACGCTGTTCACCAACGAACGCGGCAAAGTGCATGCCGTCGGCAAAGGCGTTCGGCGACCGAAGAGTCAGCTCGCGGGGCGGCTTGAATTCGTCGCGGAGATTGCGCTCGGCATGCACCGCGGCCGTGCGCTCGACGTGATCACGTCGGCCGACCGGCTGATGGGACCGTGGACCCGCATCGTCGACCCTGCTGCCTTTGCGACGGCGCATCTGGTGGCGGAGTTGGTCGACGCTTTTTGCGAACCCGACCTCCCGCTTCCCGACGTGTATGCGCTGCTGCGCGGAGCGGTACGAGCGCTTGCCGTTGCGAAGCAACCGGCGGCGCTCGTACCGCGTTTCGAACTGCGCTTGCTTGGGGCACTCGGGATCGGGCCGCAGTGCGACGCATGCATACGGTGTGACGGGCCGCTCACCGGGACGAATGCCTGGGCCGATATCGAAGCGGGGGGACTCGCGTGCGAACGCTGTCGCCCGCATGCCGCCGATACGCTCGGTCTCGAGCCCGACGATGTTGCAACCTTTCGCGGTCTCGCCGCCGGTCCCGGCGCAGCGGTGGCGCCCGTCATGCAAGCAACGGCGGCTGCGGCGCGCGCCGTCGACGCTTTCCTGACGTGGCATCTGGGCCGCCGTCCGAAAGCCTCGCTGCTCCTGGCCGATTTCGCTTCAGTATGATCGTCGCGCTCGATGTCGGAGAACGCCGTATCGGGATCGCGGTCAGCGATCCCGCAGAATCCTATGCCTTGCCGCTACGGACGTTGGAGCGGACGACATTGCACGATGACCTGAGCGCAATCGTTTCCGTCGCACACGACTATGAGGCGAGCACGATCGTCGTCGGTGATCCGGTCGCGCTCTCGGGCGAACGAGGTCTCGCAGCGCAAAAAATGGATGCCTTCGTTGCGACGTTGGCGCGTGCGTACGGCGGCGCGATCCAACGCATCGACGAACGTCTTACGACGGCGCAAGCGACGCGGACGCTCGTTGCTGCGGACCTGTCACGTAAGGCGCGTAAACGCGTCGTCGATCAGGTGGCCGCCGCGCTGATCCTCGACGCGTTTCTCGCGCGCAAGCAGCGCAGCGGACGGTGATGCGTCGCTTCCTGCGCGTGTTGGTCGCGCTTGCTTTCATCATGCTCGTGGGCGTGGGCGTGGGCGCTTTCGGATACTGGTTCCGCGAGCGCGTCGCGGTCGATCGTAGCGTACCGCGTACGCCCAAGGTCATCATCGTACCGAACGGCGCAACGGGCCACGAGATCGCGGCGCTGCTCGCGCATGAAGGCGTGCTCACCTCGGCCTTTACGTTCGAGGTGCTCGCGCGGCTACGCGGCGAGCGGTCGCGTATGCAGGCGGGACAGTTTCGTTTCGCCGCCCATCTGACGCAGCGCGACGTTTTGCGGCAACTCGTCGAAGGGGGCCAGCAGGTCGCCGTCTGGATCACCATTCCGGAAGGCTACACCGATGCGCAGATTGCGGGCACGCTCGCGGCACATCGCCTGGGCGATGAGGCACAGCTCGCGAGCGAATTCGCCCGGGCATCGCTCACGTTCGACGGGCGCAAGACGGCGTCGCTTGAAGGCTATCTCTTTCCGGACACCTACTTGATCCCGCGCGATGCGAAGCCGGCTGGAATCGCCAAGATGCTGACGGACCAGTTTCACGCCGGGTTGCCTGCCAACGCCCGGAAACGAGCCCGGGCGCTTGGAATGACGATTCCGCAGATCGTCACCTTGGCTTCTCTGGTCGAACGAGAGGGAAAAGTCGATGCGGAGCGCCCCCTGATCGCCGGCGTCATCTACAACCGGCTGCACCGCGGCATGCCGCTGCAAGTCGATGCATCACTCGAATACATCTTCAAGCGGCACAAGGACGTGATCACCTACAGCGACCTCGCGCTCGATTCGCCCTACAACACGTATCGCCACACCGGCTTGCCGCCGACGCCCATCGCCAATCCGGGAATGCCGTCCCTGAGGGCAGCTTTTTTTCCCCAAGCCTCTGATTATCTCTATTACGTTGCGATGGGAAGTGGACGGCATGCGTTTTCGCGAACGCTGTCCGAACATAATGCGAACGTAGCGCGCTATCTGCATTAGGGGGGCGATAATCGACGCGACGAACGGCGAAAGCCGCGGTGAGGGAAAGGTCGAGCTGCGTGATACCATCGTGGTCGAAACGACGGACGGGCAGAAGTACGAGTTCGAAGTGGTCGGCCTGGTCGAGGACGATGAACACCACTCGTTCGCGGTTGCCTACAGTGAGGGAGCGGATGAGTTCGTCGTGACCGACGATACGGGCGATCTGCTCAATGACGATGCGCTCGCGCAAGAGATTCTCGACGACTTTTCCGTGCTGGCCGAGGAATCGGCGGGCGATGAGTCCCGGGGGGACGCCTGACCGTCACCGCTCCTTCGCATCGCGTCCTGTTTCTTTCTGCGCCCGTTGGCGTCGGCCACACGGCGGCGGCGCAGGCGGTGAGAACGGCGCTCGAAGGCATCGAGCCCACGATCGAATGCGAGACGGTCGACTCCTACGAATATGCGGCGAGCGTCTTCGCCAAAGTCGTGGCCGACGGCTATATCGGCATGGTGAAAACGGTGCCGCAGGTCTATGCGTATCTGTATGGACGCGTGGAGCGCGCCAAGCAGATACCGGCGGCTCGACGCTTCGTCAACGCGCACACTGCTGCAAATCTGCGTGCGCTCATCGAACGGATGCAACCCGACCTGGTCGTTTGCACGCATGCGTTTCCGTGCGGCGTCATGTCGGAGTATAAGCGCCGTTTCGATCCGACGTTGCCGGTCGTGGGTATCGTGACCGATTACGTGGTTCACCCTTTTTGGCTGTATCCGAACATCGACGTTTACGCGGTCGCCACGCCGGAGATGCGGCGTATGCTTCTGGGACGTGGCATCCTCCCGGAGCGGGTTCTGCTTTCCGGGATACCGGTCGACGCGCGTTTCGGAGAACCGCGGCTCGACAAACATGCACTACGGACGGCACTCGGGCTGCCGGTCGATCGGCATGTCGTTCTCATCATGGGCGGAGGCATCGGCATCGGTCCGCTCGACACGATGATGCGTGCGCTCGGAAGCGTGCGAGCACCGCTGGCTGCAGCGGTCATCGTCGGACGCAATGGGCGCTTGCAGAAGCGCGTCATCGAAGCAGCCGAACGCACCCCATATCCTTTGCGCGTCTTCGGCTTTGTCGAGAACGTGCACGATTTCATGCATGCAAGCGACGTGCTGCTCTCCAAGCCCGGCGGCCTTACGTCGAGTGAGGCCCTCGCGGCGCGGCTACCGATGGTGCTCGTGAAGCCGTTGCCCGGACCCGAAGAACGAAACGCACGGTATCTTCTCGCGCGCAACGCGGCATTGGCAGCGACGGCGAGAACGCTTGCCAACACCGTCACGGAGCTACTCGATTCCCCGGAGCGGCGCTGCAAGCTGCAAGCCAAGATCGATCAGCTACGGCGGCCTCAAGGGGCCGTCACTGTCGCCAGGCGTATCGCTGCGCTGCTGCAGGAGCGCCGACCGCATAACGTCGCGGTAAATGTGGCGCGCACGGCCGCCGGCCCCAGCGGTCGTGATCGAAAAGAGGGACCCGTCGGCGTCGCGCCAATGCTCGCCGACGCCTACGCCCGGAGGGATGGGTGAGTGGCTGAAACCAACCGTTTGCTAAATGGTCGTGGGTCTAAAAAATCCACCGAGAGTTCGAATCTCTCTCCCTCCGTTGGAAACTTCGTAAGCACGTCCACCGTGACGCAACTTCCCGCGAGCGCGAGCGGCAGGGAACGTTCGCGACCCGCGGTAGTTAAGGGGTCGCCACAAAGCGTGCGGTCGTAGCTCAATTGGATAGAGCAACAGGCTACGAACTTGTAGGTTGGGGGTTCGAGTCCCTCCGACCGCGCGTGGTGACGATTCGGCGGCTACTTTTTCGTTTAGCATTTAACGAATTCGTGGCTCGGTAGCTCAGCGGTAGAGCGGGGGACTCATAAGCCCTAGGTCGTAGGTTCGAATCCTACCCGAGTCACTGCCGCCGCCGGCAATCCCCGCGGTCTGCGAGGATGCGAATCTTTCTGTGGCGTAGCGGGGTTTTAGGTGGCGGCCGGCACAGCCGCTCCGCTAGACTGAGGTACAGCGTACGATGTCAACGATTCCCTGCGATTTCTGCCCCCATCCCGTGGACCGCGGGCAGATGGAAGAGATCGAGATCTCGCACTACGTTCCCGATTCGTCCGGCGACGATCTTGCGTACGCGCGCACGTATTTCTTTGGACATCCCGACTGCGTGCGGAAATTTTACCGGGGACTCGTTGAACACAAGCTGGACCTCTTCAAACACTTGCCGACGACTGCGCCGCTTGCTCCGGAGGATCCCAAGTAGCGGCTGCCATGCGCCCGTAGCGTAGCTGGATAACGCGCGGCCCTCCGAAGGCTGAGATCGGGGGTTCGAATCCCTCCGGGCGCACCACCTTTTTCATCTGAAGCCGCCGCTCTACCGGCGGTTTCTTCTTGGAGCCGCCGGCTCAGAAGCCGACAACAATGCAACACTCCAGCGAATCGGACGACGAAACGTTCATGCGCCGTGCCCTAGCGCTCGCCGCTGACGCGGGGGAAGACGGGGACGTCCCGGTCGGTGCGGTTCTAACGGTTCGGAACCAAACGTTTTTCGCACGCAACGAAAAGGAGCGGCGCGCGGACCCGACCGCGCATGCCGAAGTGCTGGCGCTGCGGTCGGCTGCCGCGACCCTCGGTCGCTGGCGCCTCGGCGAGGCGACCGTATACGTCACCAAGGAACCGTGCGTCATGTGCGCCGGAGCCATCGCCGCCGCGCGTATCGAGCGCCTGGTGTTCGGATGCCGCGATCCAAAAGGTGGTGCCGCGGGCAGCGTGCTCGACGTGTTCGCCTCCGCTGCGGTGAACCATCACGTCATCGTCGTTGCCGGCGTGCTCGAAGCCGAGGCTGCGCAACAACTCGCCGACTTCTTCGCCGCGCGCCGCAGCCGCAATGCCGGCCGCGATGGAACCGCCGACAAAGGAGCCTGGCACGGAAACGTGCTATAATCGGCGCTTGGCCGCAGCCGCCATGGAGAGGTGGTCGAGTGGTTGAAGGCATCCGCCTCGAAAGCGGACAGACGTGATGAGCGTCTCGAGAGTTCGAATCTCTCCCTCTCCGTTGGATCGTGCTTAGCGTAGCCGTGGATCCGGTGCCTGCGATGGAAACGAGAAATCATCGTAGTGCGCGTCGGCGATGACGTGGAGCAGCCCGACGTGCAGCGGACCGTGCAGCGTCTCCTCGTAGTGCGCGTGTTGGACGAGCCAATGCCCCGCAACCGTACCGTAATCGACGACGAACGAGATATCGCTGCCGCCGGCAAAGCGAACCCTGCTGGGAAGATCGGTCGCGTTGTCGATGTAGACGTCGCTGAGGAAGAACGTACTGTCCGGCTTTTTCACCGTGCGCTTCACGAAATCGAAGGGGACGAACGTGATATGCGTCTTGCCGGCCGGCGCGTCGCTGGAGTCGCCGGCATAATCGGCCCGGTATTCACGCAGCCGAAACACGACGACGTCGGCGGTCGATTTCGTCGGGTCCTCGAAGGTCATCGGCGTGACGTCGTGCACGTCCGACGACATTTCCATGTGAAAGCCGACGCGCCATGACAGCGTGAAGTACGAGAGCGCGTCAAAAGCCGGCGTGATTGGAAAGCCGCGTCCGAGCGCATTTCCGCCCCGCGGCAGATCTTGGATTACGGCGGTGTCATCCGCCGTGCGAACATCGACGTGCCGCAGCACGTCGCGCTCCCGGTGCAATGAGGGGGCGCTGACGTGCGTGCCGACGTGATACGAGATAAAGGCCGGATACGTTTTGGCCGCAGCCGCGGCGGCGTTCGCACAGCGTTCGAAAGCGAGGTCGGGGGAGAGCATCTTCGCGTACTCTTCGCCGCAGGGGCGCGTCAGTGCCCGCCTCTACGGGAATCATCGGCCTCCGAGCCGGAAGAGGCGCGCCATGGAATCGTATCCGCTCGTCTTGGACCCATTGGAACGCGAGCTGATTTGGGGCGGACACGCCCTCGCGCAGCGCTACGGAAAGCGCTCAAACGGAGCGGCTGACATCGGCGAATCGTGGGAGTGCTGGGATCAGAACCGCGTGCGCAACGGCGCATATGCCGGACGGACGCTGGCCGAACTACGCGCGCAACTCGGCCGGGCGCTGACCGGTCGCGCCGATCCCGCTCTCACGTTTCCGTTGCTTACGAAGTTCATCGACGCGCGTCAGGCCCTCTCCGTGCAGGTCCATCCCGACGATGCGTATGCCCAACGTGTCGAAGGTCAGCGCGTCGGGAAAACGGAGTGCTGGTACGTGCTCGAAGCGCAGCCCGATGCGACGATCGTCTTGGGCTGGAGCCGCGAGACCTCACGCGGCGAATATCTCGAACGCGTGAAGGACGGTTCGCTGGGAGACATCCTGCGCCACGTCCCCGTCCGCGAAGGCGACGTCTTCTATTTGCCGGCTGGAACGCTGCATGCAATCGGTGCGGGCATCGTGCTCTTTGAAACGCAGCAGGCCAGCGATCTCACGTATCGGATTTTCGACTACAACCGTCCGGGGCCAGACGGAAAACCGCGCGAACTGCACGTCGAGCGCGCCGCCGACGTGCTCGACTACCGCGGTTCCAGTGCCGGAGCGCTACGGCACCTGACGTACCGCCTCGACGGCCTGACGCGTACGGCGCTGGTTGCCGACAAGAACTTTTGGGTGGAACGCATCGCGCTTTCACGGGAGCGTGGGGGCGTCGACACCGAGGGCATGCCGGTCGCGTTGACTGCCCAAGCCCAACCCGTCGAAATCGAAGTGAACGGGGCGACCATCAGTTTGGAACCATACCAAACGGCGGTCGTTCCGGCCGAATTCGAGGTCGTGATGCTGCGCGCTCCGTTGGGGGAAGCCACCGTCCTCGCGGCTGCTCCGCTGGGCGAGCCCGCAGCCGTCCCCAAGCGTTTCGCACGCGCTGCCGTTGACGTAAACGACTCGACCGGCTTCCTCGCGCAGTTCTGAGCGAAACGTTTTTCGCGGTACGCGAGTTCTCGTCGAGGTGTTAACATCCAGCCAAGCGTAACGTCCGTTACCCTACTGTTTTCCTACATATCATTCATCCGACGGAGGAACCTAATGATTAAGCAGGCACTCGTGCCGCTTTTGGCCGCATCGGCTTTGATGGCCGCGACGGTCGGAGCAGGGGCGCAATCGATGGCGCCCATGCACGGCATGAAGAGTCACATGATGATGCACAAGTCGATGTCGAGCATGTCCCACATGTCCGGCATGGAGCACGGCATGCCCACCGGCAAAGCCGGCGCCGACGGCACGCCGTACTTGGGCAAGCCCGACCTCAACGCCGCGATTTCGCTCGTCACCGCGGGCGGCACGCCGGGCAGCTTCTCGCTGACGAAAGCCCTAACGGCCATGGCCGGCCCGAAAGTCGTCAGCGCAGAAGTGACGAAACTCACGACTCAGTACGGAAAAGGGCGGGTCGCCTCATTCGTTACGGTGCAGAACTACGCCGTCGATGATGCCGTCCGCCTCGCGCAAAAGGCCGGAGTCAAGTTCCCGACGCCGACCCTGCACGGTAAGGCCCTCGCCGCGACCGTGGTCAAGCTCGGTCTCGAGGATGGTACATATTACGAAGGCGTCCAACTCGACCATCTCGTGACGCACGCGATCCACGAGCACGTCATGGACGACATCGATCAGAAGTACGGCACCGCAGCCGACGCGAACTATCACCGCATCGCCGATCAAGCGCACTACGATCTCGGACACGCGCTCGGCATGACGAACGTCAAGCTGGCGAGCTACCACTAAACAGAACGGCTAAAGAGCCGTGTACGGTACGTCCCTGCTGTAGCTGAAGAGCCGTGGACGGTACGTCCACGGCTCTTTCAGCCTGAAGGACCATACCGGCGCGGAACGGCAGAACCGTGTGATGGTTCGTGGTTTGGCGACCTCGTCGCTTTTTGTTGCGGTGGCCTTTGGTGCGCTGACGACTGCGTTGCACGCGCAGAGCGAGGAACGACCGCCGGCGGCAGCCGCCAGCGTCGCGCCCACCGCCGCGCCGCAGACCGCGGCCTCTCCGAATGCGGCGGCGCCGAGCCCCGCCCCCTCGCCGCCGTTCAGTCGTCTGGGCTGGCGCTCCGCCGGCCCTGCGATTTCGGGCGGCCGTCTCGCCGCCGTCGTCGGTTCGGCACGCAACCCGTTCCTGTACTACGTCGGCGCCGCGGGCGGTGGCGTTTGGAAAACGCAAACCGGTGGCGCCGCCTGGACGCCCGTGTTCGATAAGGAAGGCGTGTTATCGATCGGGGCGCTTGCCCTCGACCCTTCCAACGACGACGTCGTGTGGGTCGGAACCGGCGAAACGAACCCGCGCAACGACGTCACCTTTGGTACAGGCCTGTACAAATCGTCCGATGCCGGCAAGTCGTGGACGTACGCCGGCCTGGGCGCGACGATGCAGATTTCAAAAATCGTCGTCGATCCGCGTGATCCCAGCCGCATCGTCGTCGCGGCAATGGGCGACTTCTTCGCGGACAGCCCGGACCGCGGCGTCTACCTCACGACCGATGGTGGCAAGACGTGGCGGAAGACGTTGTATCTCGGCCCGCAAAGCGGCGCCGCGGATCTGGTGTCCGATCCCGGCAACCCGAACGTCCTCTACGCCGGCATGTGGCAATTCCGCCGCCTCCCCTGGACGTTCACGAGCGGTGGTCCCCAAGACGGTCTGTTCAAATCGACCGACGGCGGCGCAACGTGGACCCATCTGACCAGCAACGGCTTGCCGCAAGGCATCACGGGCCGCATTGGTCTCGCCGTCGCGCCGAGCAATCCGAGGCGCATCTACGCCCTGATCGAATCGAAGGACGGCATCCTGTGGCGCTCCGACGATGCGGGGTCAACGTGGAAGCTCGTTTCGAAGAACACCCTGGTCGACCAACGACCGTTTTATTTCACGCACCTCGCCGTCGACCCCAAAGACGAAAACCACGTCTACGGCGTCTCGGAGATGCTCTCCGAAAGCACGGACGGCGGCAGCACGTTCAAGGTGATCGCCAAGAACGTACACGTCGACTATCACGCGATCTGGATCGCGCCCGACAATCCCAAGCGCATCATCGTCGGCGAGGACGGCGGCTACGCGCTGACCGTCGACGGCGAGCACTGGTCCGACAATGAGAACCTCCCGATCGGCCAAATCTATAATGTCGGCTACGACGACCAAACGCCGTACCGCATCTGCGTGGCCTTGCAAGACAACAATGCCTTCTGCGGACCGTCGAACGCGCTCGATCCGCAAGGAAATCCCAACCGCGCTTGGGAGCGCGTCGTCGGCGGCGACGGCATGTGGGCCTGGCCCGCACCAGGCGACCCCAACACGATCTGGACCGATCTGCAAGACGGCAACGTCAGCACGTTCGACCGCCGCTCGCAGCGCAGTACGTTCGTGCAGCCGTGGCTCGGAACGTCGCTGCAAAATTTTAACATTGCCCGCGCGCGCTATCGCTTCAATTGGGATTCGCCGATCGGCTTTGCACCGTGGGATTCGCATACGGTGTGGTACGGCGGCGACGTCGTATTCCAAACGCACGATCGCGGCAAGACGTGGCGCGCGATCAGCCCGGACCTAACGCGCAACGTTAAAGCGCACCAGGTACCGTCGGGAGGGCCGCTGGCACTCGATGTGTCGGGCGCCGAATACACCGATACGATCCTCGACATCGAAGGTTCGCAGCGCGACCGTGGCGAGATCTGGGTCGGCACCGACGACGGCTACGTGCAGTTGACCCGCGACGGCGGCGCACATTGGAAAAACGTAACGCCACCGGGGCTCGCGCCTGAGGGGCGCTTCGAGATCGTCGCGCCCTCACCGCTGCAAAGCGGCACCGCGTATGCCGTCTACGACCGCCACGAACTCGGCGACCGTACGCCTTACGCATTCGTGACGCACGATTTCGGCGGGACGTGGCGTTCGATTGCGGCCGGTTTGCCGGCGAACGAAGAAGCGCGCTCGATTCGTCCCGATGCCGTCAATGCGAACCTGGTGTACATCGGCCTCGAGAACGCCATGTACGCATCCTACGACGGCGGCGCGCAGTGGCGCCCGTTCAATCTGAACATGCCGCCGGCTCCCGTCTACGACATCCGAATCCAGCCGCGTGCCAATGACTTGCTCGTGGCGACGCACGGCCGCTCCGTCTACATCTTCGATGATCTGACGCCCGTTCAGCGCTTGCCCGAAGCGCAGGCGGCGGGGGACATGCTGTTCGCGCCGCGGCCGGCGTACGAATTCTCGCTGCACGCCGACGAAGAAGATCCCTACACCGCGTATTACGGAAAAAATCCGCCGAGTGGCGCGGCCCTGACGTTTTACCAAGCGACACCCGCCGCAGCGCCACCCGCGGTGCGCATCTACGATCTGCAACACCGCCTGGTGCGCACGATCGCCGGCCAGCGCTGCGTCGAAGAAAAACCGGCCCCCTTCGTCACCAACGACCGCGGCCTCAATCGCGTCGTTTGGGATTTGCGCAGCGACGGTCCGGTTCGTTGGAATGGCGCGGCGCGCGAGAGCTACAAGGGCCCGCGCACGGGACCGCTCGTCGTCCCGGGACGCTATACGGCTGAAGTAACCCTCGACGGGCGCACGCTGCGCGAACCAATCGACGTTCGCCCCGACCCGCGCGTCACGTCCACGCAAGGCCAGTACGAGGCGGCCCACCGCTTCGTGGCTGCGCAGGAAACGGACTTCTCGGGCGTCGACGCCGCATTGAACCGCCTCGACGCGGTCGCCATGTCGGCGCAGCAACACCATCTTGCCGCGCTGGGGGCGCATGCCCGCGCGTTACGCGACGATCTGACCGCGGACTACCAGAACGACGAAGATTCCATTCAGCGCCCCGGCAAGCTACGCGAAAACTTGCAGGCCCTGGTCGGATATCGAGCTGGGACCGGTCCGCCGACCGCCGCAACGCTCAACCTCGCGGCCCGTATCGATGCCGACTACCGCACCCAAGTTCGCGCCGTCGCTGCATTCTTCGCGAACGACGTCGCGGCGGCGAATGCGACTTTACGTCAAGCGCACGCGGCAACGCTCGCGGAATCGCAACCGGAAAAGCCGCTGGACTGCGCGACCGCCCAAGAGTAGCAACGTCGCTGCCCTACGGAAACACCGCGGCTCGAACGAGTCGTAACAACGACTCCAGACCCACTTCAGCCGAGACTGATACTTCCGGCGCCCGGATCAGCGATTTCCAATCCGGGCGCCGAAGGGGTGCGTCACGCTTACGGGGGCTCATCCGAGCTTCACGCCTTCGGTCGTCCCACGCACCCGCTAGGAAAGAGAGCCTCTATGCATTTCAGGCGCCTCATCGCTGTGTCCGCGAGCGTCGCCGCCCTGAGCGCGGCGTCATTCCTGTACGTCTCGCACCCCGCGCGCAGCTCCGACCATCAGGATTCGCCCGCTACCGTCGCGCGGCCGCCGGCGGATATCACCGACGTATTTCTTTTCCCGTCGGCCACGAACCGCAACAACGTTGAAGTCGTGATGAACGTCGTACCGCTCATCCCCGATGGTCAAAGCAGTCACTACTTCCTCGATCCCAACGTGCTCTACCAATTCAAATTCGCCCACGGAAACCTCGGGACGACGGCGCCTGCCGACGTCGCGCTGCAGTTTACGGCAAAGGGCACCGGTCCCGATCAGAAAATCCAGTTCTACGAGAAGCGCGGCAACGCAAACAGCCTGGGCCTACAGTCGACTACCGGCACGCCGATCGGGTTCCCGATCAGCTTCAACAAACCGGCCGGGACGCTGCTTCCCGACGGAATCACCGCGTTCGTCGGACCGCG
>JAABUQ010004913.1_pt1 | contig 22093 bp, 19 predicted proteins | sample 5560001 | NCBI WGS metagenome assembly JAABUQ01 (sample SAMN10711888, study PRJNA513371) | rock metagenome | isolation source: Antarctica rocks | place: Antarctica: Victoria Land, Finger Mt nord | collected 2015-12-18 | reverse complement strand
TGCCCGCCGCCTTCGTGCAGGCGCTGCAGGCCAAGGCCCAGCAGGTGCTGATGGGCGTGCTCGGCCCGGACGTGCGCGCGATCCTGGGCGGCGCCGCCGGCACCCTGGCGCTGATCCTCAAGGACCCTCTGACGTTCCTGAACAACCTGGGCCTGGCGCTCAAGGCCGGCTTCGGGATGGTGGGCCGGAACCTGTGGGGCGTGCTGCAGGGCGGGCTGATGAGCGGGCTGTCGGGCAGCCTGGGCGTCACCATCCCCGACGGGGCGGTGAAGTTCGACGTGGCGGGGATCATCACGCTGGGCCTCAACGCCCTGCACCTGGGCTACGACGCGCTCAAGGCGGGGGTCATCGCCGGACTGACCAAGCAGAACGGACCTGGGGGGGGTGTCGTCACATCGTGGAAAACATAGGGGTAAACGCTAGAGTCGCCTCCCATCTCGTACAATTCCGGCCCCGTGAAGCCGGCCAGGAAGTACCCGCTCGTCCCAAGAGCATAACTGCGTCGGTGTCGTGCCGGACAAAGGGCGCAGACCGTGAGTGATCGCCCGATCATACGTGGAGAGGCCGCTGACGGCCTGGATGTTCAGGCCGCCGGGAACCGTCGCGTCGCGGTCGTTGGACCGAAACACGGACCCATCATCGCGCTGATAATCGTTGATCGTGACCTTGAGCGCCTGCTCGACCTGCGTCGTCGGCCCTTGCACCGTGACGAGGAGGTTGTCCGGCGATACGTTCGTCACAGCCAGGCCCGCTGTCGGGGCTCCTTTCAACATCAGCCGGCGCGCTATCGCTTGCGCCGGCTACCGGATCACTGGCGCATCCACTCCGCTGCCGTGGCCATCGGTCACGGCAGGCTGCATCTCGATTATGGGGTAGAGATGGGTGGGATTACTGCGCCACCACCGTGTCCTCCTCCAGGACGTAGACGATGATGGAGGGGTAGCGCACGACCACGCGCTCGCGCGTCCCCGCCACCGCGCCCTGCCGCCCCATCAACGGGAACACCGTAATGCTCTCTACTTCTTGGTCACAGCCCGCATCAGGCTGACGCCGAGGAAGACGATGACCACCAGCGGCAGCAGCCACCATGCGTTGAGGTGGGCCAGCGTCAGGAGCTTGAGCACGACCAGGGCAACCACGACCGCCGCGGCGATGGTCCAGTCGTCTCCGATGATAAAGTCGTACCAGAACTTGGCGAAGTTTGTCACAAAGTTCATGCTGCGACCCTCGCCCGCGCTTCGGCGGTGCGGCGCTGCCGCAGGTAGGACACCAGGCCGAAGGAGGCCGCCGTCATCACCACCAGGATGCCCAGGATGGCCAGATCGGAACCGGGCCAGGCAACCCCGGCGCCCTCGGACGCCCAGAAGATGCCGAACGTGGTCAGCATCAGCCCCACCACGAACTTGAGCGTGTTCTCGGGGACGCGGCTCAGCGGCGCGTGCACCGCCAGGCCCACGCCGACCACCAGCACCAGCGCCGCGACCGCCCCCGCCGCCGCCAGTACGACCGAGTTGGCCACATCGTTCTTAGCCGTGGCCCCGAAGGTGACCACAATAAAGGCCACCTCGAGCCCCTCCAGAAGTACGCCCTTGAAGCAGAGCGTGAAGGCGTACCAGTCGAGTCCGGCGCGCGTCTCCGTGCCGGTTGCTTTAGCCGCCGCGAGCTCACGCTCGTAGTTGGCAGCCTCGTCGCGCAGCGCCTTATAGCCGCTGGAGCGCAGGATGGCCTTGCGCAGCCACCCCAGGCCGAAAACCAACAGGATCGCCCCGACCACGAGGCGTAGCGCGTCGATGGGGATAACCGTCAGGGCCGGCCCCAGGATGGCCACAATCACAGCCAACACCACCAGCGCCGCGCCGACCCCCACGAAGGAGGAGCGCCAGCCGCGCGTGACGCCGGCGGCGAGCACAATGGTCAGCGCCTCCACCATCTCCACCGCGGACGCCAGGAAACTGGCCAGTACCAGAAATATCGCGCTTGTCGCCAACGTCCCTCTCCTCCACTCTAACCGGCTGACCGGCGACACGACGCGTCGCGCCTCCTACCGGAAGGGCAATCGTGCGTCACCGCCGCATACCCATACTCTCCAGTATAAGGGTTGCCGACAATGAGGGGCGGAGGCCGGGTCACGCGGGGCGTTCCAGACCGTGGCCGACCGAGGCGCCGTCCATGCCTCACCGTGCCGGTTACATCCCGCCGTTCGCGCCCATGCCCGTGGCCTGCGCCTTGGTGATGCGCACGATGCTCGTCACCGCGACGCGGGCCACGTGGTCGAGCACCTTGCCCGTCGCGGGGTCCACGGCCTGCGTCGAGGCGTCGATGGCGCCGCGCACGCGCACCCATGGCCGCCCGGAGAGCCGCGGCAGATGGCTGCTGTCGAAGCGCGCGAAGACGACCTGATCGACGGTCGTGTCGGGGTTCAGCTGGATGGTGTACTCGGCGTAGCCGTCGTACGTCTCGGCGTCGACCACCTGCCCCGCGATGTCGACCCGGCACCCGATGTACTGGGCAGCGTGCGCGTGGACGGCGGGCCAGTTGCGGTCGCGCAACGGCGTGAGGCAGCGTGCAGCGGCGCCGGCCACAGAGACAGGAGACGACGACGACGCCAGAGGATGCGGCGCCTGCGCCGCCGAGGCGCCCGTCGACGAGGCAAGGAGGAGGCCGGCGCCAACTAATAGCGCGCGTCGTGTCCGGTTCGCATGTACCATGTTGTATACTCCTTGTATATGAGCCGTCTTGGTGGAAAGTCGCGCGTCATTCGCGCTGCGGGAACCGCTCACCGCGCGCGACAGTACGTATATCGACACTATGCTGCCACGTCTAAAGATGACGGCGCGGCCCCCTGTCTCGCCTATCGCCCAACTCGCTTACGCGCGCGCCTCATGGCTGCCGATGAAGTCGAGCACGCGCGTCCAGGCGTCGGCCGAGGTGTCAGCATAGGCGGCCGACTGGCGGTCGAAGAAGCCGTGCGGCGCGCCGGGGTAGACCACGATGTCGTGCTCCACGCCCGCGTTGTCCAACTCCCGGTCCAGCGTGTCCACCTCGGCCTGAGGGATGAACGAGTCCGCCCCGCCGAAGAGACCCAGGACGGGGTACCTGATCCGCATGGCCTGCTCGAGGAGGGTCCCGCCGCCGCCAACATCGCGCGAGAGCGCGGCGTAGAAGCCGATGGCGCCGGACAGCGGCGCCTCGCGCGTGGCGGTCTTCAGAGACAGCGCGCCGCCCATACAGAAGCCCACCGTGAACGCGGGCAGGTCGGCCGGCGCGCCCTCGCGGTGATAGGCGAGCGCCGCGTCGACATCGGATGAGAACGTGTCGAATGACATCTGCTGCACGTGGGGCCTGAACTCGAATGTGTCGTCGCGATCGGTCAGGCCGGCGGTGCGGCCGAAGTAGTCGATGGCCACGGCGGCGATGCCCTGCTCGGCGAAACGCACCGCCAGATCCTTGTAGAAGCCGTGCAGGCCGCGCACGTCGGGGAAGATGATTGCGCGCGCCGCCGGCGTCATTCCGTCCGGCACGGCGGTGTAGGCGGCGAAGCGGGTCCCGTCGGCCGCGGTCAGCACAATGTCGTGGCCGTGCGCCGTCCCTCCGTTGCTCGGGGGCATGGGAGGGCGCGCGTTCGTGTCGTAGCACATGATCTCTCGTATCCTTTCCGATCCAGGTGGCGGTCATCGTCTGGCCAATAGTCTTCCCTCGCAAGGCAACACGGAAACCGTGTCCGTGACTAATCCGAGTTGGCGCGGCCCGCACCATCCCCGATCACATCTTCGCCGCCGCCTCGGCCAGCACGCGATCGATCAAGGCCTGCACCGGCAGCGCGCCGAGGTCCTCGCCGCTGCGTGGGCGCACTCCCACCGCGTCGGCGTCCTGCTCTCTATCCCCGACGACGAGCATATAGGGGACCTTTTGCAACTGCGCCCGGCGGATCTTGGCCTGCATGCGGTCTTTGCCCTCGTCCGTCTCGGCGCGCAGCCCGGCCGCCTTGAACCGGTCCGCGACGCTGTAAGCGTAGTCTAGGTGCTTGTCGGTCGAGATGGGGATGACGACGGCCTGCACGGGGGCCAGCCAGACCGGGAACGCGCCCGCGTAGTGCTCGATCAGCACGCCGAAGAATCGCTCCATACTGCCCAACAGCGCGCGGTGGACCATGTAGGGCTGGTGGGGCTGGCCGTCCTCGCCGGTATACCGCAGGCCGAAGCGGGCCGGCAGGTTGAAGTCGAACTGGATCGTGCTCAGCTGCCACTCGCGGCCCAGCGCGTCGCGCACCTTGAGGTCGATCTTGGGGCCGTAGAAGGCGCCCCCACCCTCGTCGACGTCGTAGGGTAAGTGCTGCTCGGCCAGGGCGCGCCGTAGCGCCTCGGTCGCGCGCTCCCAGTCGGCCCCATCGCCCACGAATTTGTCGGGCCGCGTCGAGAGGTAGCCCCGGAAGTCGGTCAGGCCAAAGGCGCGCAGCACGTAGAGCGAGAAGGCCAGCGCGCGGCCGATCTCGTCCTCGACCTGATCGGGCCGGCAGAAGATATGCGCGTCGTCCTGCGTGAAGCCGCGCACGCGGGTCAGGCCGTGCAGCACGCCGCTGCGCTCGTAGCGATAGACCGTGCCATACTCGGCGTAGCGTCGCGGCAGGTCACGGTAGGAGCGCGGGTGCGACCGGTAGATCTGGATATGGAAGGGGCAGTTCATCGGCTTGGCGTAGTAGGGGTCGCCGTCGATGTCCATGGGCGCGAACATGTTCTCTTTGTAAAAGTCCAGGTGGCCGGAGGTTTCCCACAGGTTGGCGCGCCCGATGTGCGGCGAGAAGACCCACTCGTAGCCGTTTTGGAGGTGCGCCTGGCGCGCGAAGTCCTCGGCCAGCACGCGCGCCATGGCTCCCTTGGGGTGCCACAGGATCAGGCCGGGGCCGACGTCCTCCGAGACGCTGTAGAGGTCGAGGTCCTTGCCCAGGCGACGGTGGTCGCGCTTCCTAGCCTCCTCCAGACGCCAGAGGTAGCGGTCCAACTCCTCTTTGCGGTGCCAGGCCGTGCCATAGACCCGCTGGAGCATGGGACGGCGCTCGTCGCCGCGCCAGTAGGCGCCGGAGACGTGGAGCAGGGCAAAGGCGTCGGCGGGAATCTCGCCCGTGCGCGCCAGGTGCGGCCCGCGACAGAGGTCCTCGAAGCCGTCCTGGCGATAGGTCGAGATCACGGTGTCGCCAGCGTCGCCGACTGTTTCGCGCTCATCGCCGCCGTCCTCGTCCTGCCCATGGGCCAGTCCCTCGATCAACTCCAGTTTGTAGGGCTGGTCCGCGAAGAGCCGGCGCGCCTCGTCGGCGTCGACGACGCGGTAGACGAACGGATAGTCGGCGGCGATGATGCGGCGCATGCGGCCTTCCAGCGCGCGCAGGTCGTCGGGCGTCAGCGGGCGCGGCAGGTCAAAGTCGTAATAGAAGCCGTCCTCGATGGGCGGCCCGATGGCTAGCTTGCCGTCGGGAAACAGGTCGAGCACGGCCTGCGCCAGCACGTGCGCGGCGGAGTGGCGCAGGCGATAGTAGGGATCGGTGTCAGGTGAGACCGGCATGGCTAACGTCCTCCAGGTGAATTAATCAAAAACCCGTCGTCCCCTACATCGGGACGACGGGCTCGTCGTGGTTCCACCCGGACGTTCCCCGGAACGCCTGACACGTCCGTGCGCTGGCGCCCTGGGCTTGTTGGGCTGGTAGCGGGAGCCCCCGTGCTCCCCTACGCGCCACCGCCAGCGGTAGGCGCTGGTTCGTGGCGTTGGGGGAGCGGTGTCATGAGGTGGTTTTCGCCGGGGTCATGGCCGGGCGCGCTCGCAGTCGGTGGCGCGCCCTCCCTGCGGGCTGTATCCTGGCTACTCGTCCTCGTGGCCGTTCTATACGCTGATCTGCCCACAGTATATACGCTCCGGTCAGCATCTATCGTCCCCTTGACAGAACGGCTCCCTCTCTGGTATTAATTAATCAGTCAACAAGTAAGGATGGAGGAGATGGCGCGAATCGCGGATGGGCCGGCAAGCGCGGAGCGACGGGAGCAGATCCTGGAGGCCGCGATGCGCGTGTTTGCCCGCAAGGGCTACGGCGGCGCCACCAACAAAGACATTGCGCTGGAGGCGGGGATCACGCCCGGCCTGATCTACCACTATTTCGAGGATAAGCGCGCCCTCTTCGAGGCCATCTTCGCCGAGCGCAGTCCCATCGCTATCAGCCAGGATGTCCTGTCGTCGGCCGACGCGCTCGATCTCGATCCGCGTGAGTTGATGATCCGTCTCGTCACGGCTATCGCCGGCCGCCTCGAGTCGGGCGAGTACGGCCCGGCGTTCCGCGCCATGGTCGGCGAGATGATGCGCGACCCGGACATGGCCGCCATGTTCAGCCGCAACGCGCGGCAGGTGGTCGGGCTGCTGGGCAGTTATCTGCAACGCCAAATCGAGCGCGGACGCATCCGGCCGGTCGATCCGTATCTGACCGCGCAGTTGCTCTTCGGCAGCCTCGTGGCCACTATGATGAAGCGCACCATTATCGGGGATGCGAAGATCTGCTCATACAGCCACGAGCAGATCGCCACGGCCCTGGTGGAGTTGTCGCTCTACGGCCTGGAGCAGAGAGCGACGTGACGACGTGACCATCGTCGGCAAGCAACGCAAGGGATGCTAACATCATGATTAATTATTCCGTCAATAAGCGTCCACTGGCAGGAACGCGGGTATCGTGGAGGGCGCACGCACGATAGGGACAGGAAAGACGATCGTTTGCGCGCTTATTAATTGATTGAACAGCCAAGAGAGAAAGGGGAGTGAGATGAGAACGGTGCAATCCCAACGACCGGCCAGGCGGCGCGGCGACATGAGTTGGAGACAGCCCCGTGACACGATCTGACCGTCGACCTCGCGGACACGTCCCCTTCGCGAATAATGCAGCCGCGAACCATCACGGCGCCTGCCACCGGCGCGGCGCCACACACAAATACATCGCACATCGATATCACAAGCACAAGGAGAACGCATCATGAGCCAGACCGACACCACCGGCGAGACCGTCAGGGAAACCGGCTCCGCCCAGACCTCGCCCACGCCCTATACCGCCCCGACCCAGCCCCGCTCCGGCGCACGCCGGTTGCTGCTAATCAACGGCGCCGGCCTGCTGGTGCTTGTCCTGCTTGGGCTGGGCATCTTCTACCTCTGGCACCAGGGCTACTACTATTACAGCACCGACGACGCCACGGTCAGCGGCCCCGTCGTCACCGTCGCCCCGCCCGTTGCCAGCACGATCAGCGACGTCTCGCGCCGCGTCGGCGACACCGTCCGCAAGGGAGACCTCATCGCGATCCTGCGCACCCCGACGGGCGCCGCGGTGCGCGCGACCAGTCCCATCAACGGCACAATCGTCAGCGAGGGCGCCGCGCCCGGCGAGGTGCTGGCCCCCGGCACGCCCCTGGCCCAGGTCGTCGACCTGAGCAGCCTCTCCATCACGGCCTACGTCGAGGAAACGCACATCAAGGACGTGGCGCCCGGCCAGGGCGTCGACGTGACCGTCGACTCGGTTAGCGACACCACGTTCCACGGCTCGGTCACGCGCATCCTGCCCGTCGCCGCCAGCGCCCTCTCGCCCATCCCAACGGGCGACTACGCCAACGGCAACTTCACCAAGACGACGCAGCGCGTGCCCGTCGTGATCACCCTCGACGGCTACCAGGGCCATACCCTCTATCCCGGCACATCCGCCGAGGTCACCATCCATATTCACGAGTAGACAGTTGTCAGTTGCCAGTTGCCAGTAAGAGCTAGGATAGGAGCAGCCGTCGTCTACGGACCCAGTAGACATCACCCTCACGTCCAACTGGCAACTGGCAACTGGCAACTGGCAACTCGAAAGGAGTTTTCACATGGCTATGGCACAACCAGGCGCGGTCGCGCCTCCCGGCCGCGGGGCACGAACTGTTGGCGCCACGGCGCCGTCGGCGGCATCAACCGCGGGCAGCTATAAGTGGTGGGTCCTGGTCACGGCGGTCTTCGGCGTCTTCGTCAGCTTGCTCGACGCCACCATCGTCAACACCGCCCTGCCCAAGATGCAGGCCGTCTTCGGCGCCGACCTGCATCAGATCTCTTATGTCAACACCGCCTATACCCTCTCGCAGGGCGTGGTCGTGGCCGCGGCGGGCTACCTGGCCAATCGCTTCGGCATCAAGCGCATCTACCTGGGCTCGCTAGCCTTGTTCACCGCTGGGTCCGCCCTGTGCGGCCTGGCCTGGAGCACGGGCATCCTGATCGTCTTCCGGGTCTTGCAGGGCGCGGGCGGCGCGGCCCTGTTCCCGCTCTCTATCGCCCTGATCTTCGCCGCCTTCCCGCCCCGTGAGCGCGGCCTGGCCAACGGCGCCTTCGGCATCCCCATCCTGGTGGCGCCGGCCATCGGCCCCACCCTGGGCGGCTTCCTGGCCCAGTACGCCGACTGGCGCTGGATCTTCTACGTCAACGTGCCCATCGGCATCGTCGGCGTGCTGATTGGGTATCGGGTCTTGCGCGAGTCCGCCCCGCAGCGCGGGCTGCGCTTCGACCTGCGCGGCTTCCTGCTCGTCGGCGCCGGACTGGGCCTGCTGCTCTACGGCCTCTCCAACCTGGCCTACGACGGCTGGGGCTCGCTCCTGAGCGTGTCGGGTCCCATCGTACTGGCGGTGCTGCTGCTGCTGATCTACGTCCCGGTGGAGCTGCGTACCCGCCAACCGCTGCTCGACCTGCGCCTGTTCCGGGACCGCAACTTCTGGGCCGGCAACCTCATCATCTGGCTGGGCACCATCGGCCTGTTCGGCGTGGCCTTTTTGCTGCCACAGTACCTGCAGACCCTGCGCGGACTTGACCCGTTTCCGGCCGGCCTCTTGCTGTTGCCGCTGGGGCTGACCTCCATGGTGGTCACGATCCTGGCCGGCGCCCTGTATAACCGCATCGGACCGCGCGCCCTGCTCATTGGCGGCGCGATCGCTCTGTTCGTGGACACGCTGCTGATCCGCAACTGGACCACACTGGACTCGGCTTTCGGCGCTCTGCTGGGCCTCCTGATCCTGCGCGGCGTCGCGCTGCCCCCGCTGACGCAGACCTCCAACACCATGGCCCTGCAGGGCGTCGCCGGGCCGGACCTCAACGGCGCCTCGACGCTGATCACGGTGACGCGCAACGTGGTTGCTTCACTGGCCGTGGCCACGTTCACCAATATCCTGGCCACGCAGGAGATCGTGCACCGGGCCAACATCGCCAGCCGCGTCTCGCTCTCCAATCCAGCCACCGCCGCCCTGTATCACGGCCTGGTCAATCGCTTGGAGAGTCTGCGGGGACTCCCGCCCGCCACGGCCGCGAGTCAGGCGCTGGCTCAGATGGCGGGACAGATCACGCGGCAGGCAGCCGCGCTGGCCTTCCAGGATGTCTTCTTCATCGCGGCGCTGATCACGCTCCCAGCGATCGTGCTCCCTCTGTTGTTACGGCCAACTCGCACCAGTGGCCGCAATCACGCCGCCGAACCGGTCTAACCGAGCGCCGTCCCGCATCAGGGGGCAGGAGCTACGGCATCCTGAACAGGGTACGGATCGGGAGTGTGAAGCCGGGCACAATGTCCTCTCCGTCCAGGAGGTCGTCGACGCCGAGCGTGGTGGCACGCAGGTCGGCAGGGTGGTAGACCTGCACGGTGCGGTGACGCGGACGCGGATTAACGACCCAGACGAGCGGAATGCCCGTGCGCTGGTAGGCCCGCGCCTTCTTACGCACCTCGGTCAACCAGTCGCTCGGCGAAATAACCTCGACCACCAGGTCAGGGGGGAAAGGGATAGGGTCGGATCCGATGATGTCCGAGACCCGGGACGCGGCGACAAACGCGACATCGGCGGCGCGAACGTCACGGGTCTCGGCGTCGAGCACAAAGGCCGTCTCCGCGGCATACACTCTACCCAATCCGTGCCGCAAGACGTGCTGACCGAGGTAGATGGTCAGCAAAGCGCCAATGTCACCGTGATCCGAACTCGTTGGAGACATGGGGCTTAACCTCCCATTCACAAGCTCGTAGCGTTCGCCGCTCTCGGCGAGGCGCATATACTCGTCGATCGTATAGGTCCGATCCAGGTCCCGGCGTTGTTCGGTAGCCATGATGCTGCTCCTGCGATATGCGGTCCAGGTGTGCCGTTGCCGTCTCAGTTCCCGCTCAAAGGAGAGCGAACGTTCCGTTACCCCTATTGTACGCGCGGACCCGCATCGATGAGCGTGGCGAAGAGGCGGTCGAGCGTGACGGCGGGATCGTGGCAGAGGCCGCAGTGCACGGGCGAGGTCTGGATGACCGTGCTGCGCGGCGTCACCAGCCAGTGGAAACGTTCGGCCACGGTCAGGCCGCCGATGGGGCCAGCGTCGCGCCCGCCCGCGCAGATGCGCGGGATCAGGGCGAGGTGCCGCTCGGCGTCGGCCGGGTCCAGGTCCGGCGCCAGGACGGCCAACCGCTGGGGATCGAGGCGCACGCGCGCCCCCAGGTAGCGGCGCGTGCGACAGAACAGGATGACGCCCACGTTGAGGAACTCGTCGCGCTCCACGCGCGGGACGACACGGATCAGCGCGTAGTCGTACGATGCATAGGGCGTGGCTGAGTCGCGCTCGTTGGCCGCGTCGACGGAATGCGGTGCTCCTACCCCCCGGGAGAGGTCGCCCTCGTTGTTGGCGCCAGGATCATGCTGGCCGTCGGGATCAATTGGGTCAGCGACGCGCGGCACGGGCACGAATGGCCTCCTCGACGAAGGGGCGTGGACCCGCGAGCCGGTTCAGCAGATAGGCCGCGTAGGCGGCGCGATGCTCCACGGGGCCGGTCCACGTCGCGTCGTCGCCCAGCCACTCGTCGGGCACGAGCGCCACGATGTCCTCGACAATACTGGGCGTCAGCAGCGGGGCCAGTTTGCGGTCGGCGTCCGCCAGGTCGGCGGCAAAGGGCAGCAACACATGGTCACGGATCTGCGGGAAGGGACTGCGGGCACGCGCCACGTAGGCGGCGAAGCCAGCGGTAAAGTGCTGGAAGTAGAGCGCGGCGCCGTGGTCGATCAGCCACGGGCGCCGGTGCCACAGCAGCAGGTTGGGGTTGCGCGGAGTGCGGTCGACGTTTGTGAGGTAGGCGTCGGCCCACACCACGGCCGAGGCCAGGGCGGGGTCGGGCGCGGGGGTCAGCAGCGGGCTATAGTCGAACGAGCCCGGCAGGTAGTCGAGCGCCAGGTTGAGCCCGGCGCTGGCCTCCACCAGCGCCTGCACCTCGCCGTCGGGCTCGGAGCGCGCCAGCAGCGGGTCGATCTCGACAAAGACGATCTCGGGCACAGGCAGGCCCAGGGCGCGCATCACCTCGCCCGCGACCAACTCCGCGATCAGCGCCTTGGGTCCCTGCCCCGCGCCGCGGAACTTGACCACGTAGATGCCGTCGTCATCGGCTTCGGCCAGCGCCGGCAACGACCCACCCTCGCGTAGCGGCGTCACATACCTTGTCGCCAGCACCGTCCTGATCGTCACCATCCTACGCGCTGAAGGCGCGGCGGGTGCTCTCGCGGGCGACGCTGATGACGCCCTTGACGCGCTCGATGCGCGAGAAGACGCGCGAGAGCTGCTCTGTCGAGGCGATGCGCAGGGTCACGCGCAGGGTGGCGGCGTGGTCGCCGCCCGCCGCGACCGAGGCCGCCGTGATGTTGACGCGCTCGTCGGTGATGGCCGAGCTCACGTCGCGCAGCAGCCCTTCGCGGTCCCAGGCGCTGACCACGATCGCCACCGCGTAGGTCGACTGCGCCACGGCGGGACCCCACTCGACCGTCACCAGACGCTCCGTCTCCTGCTCGGAGAGGATGCGCGGACAGCTGCCGCGGTGAACCGTCACGCCGCGGTTGCGCGTGATGTAGCCAATGATGTCGTCGCCGGGCGCCGGGTGGCAGCACGGGGCCAGCCGGGTCAGCAGATCGCCCACGCCCATTACGCGCACCTCGCCGCCCACGTCCTCGCGCGGCGGCGCCACGGTCGGGAACTCCGGGATAAATGGCGCTTCCTCGCGCAGCTTGAGCCGCCCCACCACCTTCTCCGGCCCCAAGGCGCCGTAGCCGATGGCGGCGAACAGGTCGTCGGGCGTCTTGAACTCGAGCGCGGTCGCGGCCGCGCCCAGTTGCTCCAGGCTGAGGCTATTGAGCGTGCGCTGCTCCAGGCGCTGCAGCTCGTGGTCGAGCAGCTCGCGGCCGCGCGCGATGTTCTCGTCGCGGTCCTGGCGCTTGAACCAACTGCGGATCTTGGCGCGCGCGCCGGCCGAGGCCACGAAGTTGAGCCAGTCGCGGCTGGGGCCGTGCGGCTTGCGCGTGGTCAGGACCTCCACGCGGTCCCCGTTGTGCAGCGCATGGTCGAGCGAGACCATCGTGCCGTTGACCTTAGCCCCGATGCAGCGATTGCCCAACTCGGTGTGGATGCGGTAGGCGAAATCGACCGGCGTGGAGCGGGACGGCAGGTCGATGATGTCGCCCTTGGGGCTGAACACGAACACCTGGTCCTGGAACACATCCACCTTGAGCGTATCCATGAAGTCGGCGCTGTCGTTCTGCATCTCGTCCTGCCAGCTCATCAGGGTCTGGATCCAGCCGGTCAGCGACGTGGGCGCGGTCTTCTTGGACGAACCCTCCTGCTTGTAGAAGAGGTGCGCGGCGACGCCAAACTCGGCCATGCGGTGCATCTCGTGCGTGCGGATCTGCACCTCCAGCTGGCGGCCGTCCGGTCCCATCACCGTGGTGTGCAGCGACTGATAGCCGTTGGGCTTGGGCGCGGCAATGTAGTCCTTGAAGCGGCCGCTGACCGGGCTCCAGCGCGCGTGCACGTAGCCGAGCGCGGTGTAGCAGTCCGGCGTGCTCTCGACCAGCACGCGCAGCGCAAACAGGTCGTAGACGCGCCCCAGATCCATGTTGATCTCGGAGCGCACCAGCTTGCGGTAAATACTATAGAGGTGCTTGGCGCGGCCGGTGATGTCGGGCGTCAGGCCATGCTCGGCCAGTTCGGCGCGCAGGAGTTCGCCGGCATCCTGCACGTAGCGCTCACGCTGCGGGCGCTGCTCAGCGATCTGCTCGACCAGCCACCAGTAGGAGTCGCTCTCCAGATACTTGAAGGCAAGGTCTTCCAGCTCCCACTTCATCTGCGCCATGCCCAGGCGGCCCGCCAGCGGGGCATAGATCTCACGCGTCTCGAGGGCCTTGCGCTGCTGCTTCTGCGGCGCCAGGGCGTCGAGCGTGCGCATGTTATGCAGGCGGTCGGCCAGCTTGACCACGACCACGCGCGGGTCCTCGGCCATGGCCATGAACATCTTCTTGATGTTCTCGGCCTGACGCCGTTGCTGCCCCTCGTTCTTACGGCCCCTCTCGGCCTCGCCCTGCCGCTGCTCGGCCAGGTCGATCTGCTGGCGGCTGAAGTTGCCCACCTTGGTCACGCCGTCGACCAGATGCGCCACGGCATGGCCAAAGAGCCGCTCCACGTCCTCCAGCGTGGCCGCGGTGTCCTCGACCACGTCGTGCAGCAGGCCCGCCGTGATGGTCGTGGGGTCCATGTGCATCTCGGCCAGCAGGATGGCCGTGGTCAGCGGGTGCATGATGTAGGGTTCGCCCGACTTGCGCCGCGCCCCCTCGTGCGCCTCGGCGGCGAAATTGTAGGCCGTTTCGAGCGTCACGCACGCATCGGCCGAGACGTAGCCGCGCACCCGGTCCATCAGCGTCTCCAGCACGGGCAACGGGGCGGCCAGCGGCTCAGCAGGGATGGCCCCAACGCCGGGAACGGAGGGGAACAGGGGAGGGGTAGAGGAAGTCATGGATGCTGCATTGCCTCGTTGCTCTATTGCAATTAGGGCGCCAGGGTAGCGGTGCGACGGATAGAAGAGCGCGGATCTCGGGATGGGATGGGACAGGCAAAGCCGATGACGTTGCGGTCAGGGCGATTGAGGACGGATCGTGGCCTCAGGCCCGGGAGGTCGCTGTCAGTGAGGTAGAAGGATGTTCGTGGGAACGTCCCGCACCGCCCCTAACCGCCACGTCCTTGATGCGAAGCTCGATCGATGCGCGCCCGTTCCATTCATTATACTGCAACGTACACACAACGTCGACCACGCTGCCGCGCGGCAGCACGCCGACGTCGTCGGCGCGGCCGAAGGCGATGCCGCCCACTGTCCCCGATGGCGTATTGAAGCTGAAGCGGAGGTGGCTGGCGCCCACGGCGCGGCAATCGCCCACGCGCAGGTTGCGCCACAGCAGCGTCGGCGGCCTGTTGCCCATGCCGAACGGCTCCAGGGTCTCCAGTTGGTCGAAGAGCAAGCCCAGGTCCTCCACGCCGAAGTCGCGTCCGCCCACCTCGGCGTCGAGCTCGATGGTGGGCGCCAGGTCCTCCGCGCGCAGGCTGGCGGCGGCCAGCGCGGCCAGGCGCGCGCGCAGCGCCGGGATATGCGCGGTGGGCAGGCTGAAGCCCGCCGCCTGCGCATGGCCGCCGAACTTGGTCAGCAGGTCGCCGCAGGTCGCCAGCGCCTCGACCAGGTTGAAGCCGGGCACGGAGCGTCCCGAGCCACGGCTCTCCGGCGCAGCCGGCGCAGTGGGTGGACCGGGCGTGGCCGCACTGTCTGACGCCCGCGCGGTGGGTGGACCGGCAGTGGCCGCGCCGTCCGGCGCGGCCTCGACCCGTTCGACGACCAGCACGGGCCGGCAGTAGTGCTCGGCCAGGCGTCCCGCTACCAGCCCGATGACGCCGGCCGGCCAGGCCGGGTCGTCGACCAGCAGGGCGCGCTCCATCGGATGGTCGCCGATGCGCCGGCGCGCCTCCTCGATCACCTGGGCGGTGAGCCGCTGGCGCTCACCGTTCTTCTGTTCCAGCGCGTCGGCGAGGTCCTCGGCCTCCGCGGCGTCGGTCGTCATCAGCAGACGGCAGCCGACCATGGCGTGGTCGATGCGGCCGGCGGCGTTGAGCCGCGGCCCCAGCCGGAAGCCCACCTCGTTCGTGGTCAACTCGACGTGCTCCAGGCCGGCCCGCCTCATCAGCGCCTGCAGCCCTAGCCGTTGGGTGTGGTTCAGCGCCGAGAGGCCGTAGCGCACCAGGATGCGGTTCTCGCCGCGCAGGGGCACCATGTCCGAGACCGTGCCGATGGCCACGAGGTCCAGCACGTCGCGGCGCAGGCGCTGGCCGTTGGGCAGCCCCTCCGCCAGGGCGCTGGCCAGCTTGAAAGCGACGCCGACCCCGGCGAGATCCTTGAACGGATAGGTGCACTTGGGCTGCCGCGGGTTCAGGATGGCCACGGCGGCGGGCAACCGCGGCGGCGGCGTGTGGTGGTCGGTGACGATCACGTCGAGCCCGATGGCGCGGGCGTGCTCCACCTCGTCGGCGCTGCTGATGCCGCAATCGACCGTGATGACCAGGCCGACCCCGTCGGCGCGCAGGCGGTCCAGCGCCGCCGCGTTGAGACCATAGCCCTCGGAGGCGCGGTGCGGCACGTAGACGCGGCAGTTGGCCCCCAGCGCGCTGAGCACCTGGTGCAGCAGCACGGTCCCCGTGACGCCGTCGACGTCGAAGTCGCCGTAGACGGCGATGCACTCGCCGTGGGCGATCGCCGTGCGGATGCGCCGTACGGCCTCGCGCATTCCGTACATCAACGAGGGCGCGTGCATCGACGCGGCCTCGGGATGGAGGAACGCGGGCAACTCATCGTGCGTGACGCCACGGTTATAGAGGACCTGCGCCACGATCGGGGAGAGGTTCTTGAGCGGCGCGTCGTAGCCGCTCGGCATTGGCGTGGGCATGATCCAACGCGCTCTGGCGCCCCGCACAGTCTCGCTCCCTCTAGCTACAGCTACTTCATGACCGTCCGTGACGTGGCCACCAAGGCGGCCGTCGTCTCTAACAGCGACAAGTGCACGCGATACGCGCCGCCGAACGTCATCCGAGCACACGCATCAGCGCGCGCGGGACGACGCGCAGTGTCGCGCATGCGTCCCATGCAACCCAGACGACCCGTCGCTATCTACTATTTGGCGAGTGTACCACGAATGAGGCTGAGCGTGCAGGGCGAGACTCCTGCTATCATTAGTCGGGACAAATAGATAGCGGTCCGGCGGTATCGTGCCAAAGGCATGATGATACTGTATCATGCGGTAGATGACCGGATGGATAGACGAGTTCCGGCCAGAGTGGGGGGTTGAGTGGATACGGACATAGCGGCGCTGTGCGAGCGGGTCGAACGGACGAGCGCGGCCGCGCTCGACAACCTGACCAAGACCGAGGCGGCGGTCCGCGACCTCGAACGCGAGATGGGCGCGATGCCATTCTTCGTGCGCGGCTTCGTCTCGTCGACCGTGTCGAAGGGGTCGGGGCAGGATGTCCCGGCCTGGGTGCGCACGGTTGGATCGCTGACGGCCGACATCCGCTCCGCTCAAGAGACAGCCGGCCGTACCCGCGCGGCCGGCGCGCTGGCCGAAGGCGACCGCGCGCGCTTGCCCCAGACGGCGGAACACATCAGAGCGGATGGGCCGCGCTTCGAGCGCCTCGTCGGGTTCCTGGAGGATGCGCCGTCCAGGCTCGACACCGTCCCCAAGGGCGTGCTGCCGCCCGAGCGGCGCGGCGAGCTGCTCGCCATGCTTGATGGGCAGGTACGTTCACTCCGCGAGACGATCGCCGCCCTGCCCGCGCTGGCCGAGGCGGTGCAGGCCCTGGCGAGTTCCTAGTTGCCAGTTGCCAGTTGCCAGTTTGATTACCATCAACGTAGTGGCGCCCTACGAGGTAGAATACATCCAATGACAGAGACCAATGCCGCTAGCCCGTCGCCTCGTCGTGAGGGTCTGACAACTGGCAACTGGCAACTGGCAACGGGCAACTGATGTCCCCCGACACCCCCTACTGGGTCGCCTTTAGCCTGTTGCCCGGTATCGGGCCGCAACGCATGCGCCGCGTGGCCGAGGCCTTCGGCAGCATGGAACAGGCCTGGGCCGCCACATCGTCGGCCCTGATCAAAGCGGGGCTCGACCCCAAGGCCGCGGCCGCGGCCGCCGCCGCCAAGGCGCATATCGACATCCCGGCGGTGATGGAGCGCCTGGAGCGCGCCGGGGTCGCCGTGCATACCCTTGCCGACGCGGCCTACCCTGCGCGCCTGGCCGACATCTACGACGCGCCGCCGGTCCTCTATTTGCGCGGGGAGTTCCGTCCCGAGGACGACTGGAGCGTGGCCGTGGTTGGGACGCGCCACCCCACGACCTACGGACGCGAGGTGACGCACCGGCTGGTGACCGAGCTGGCCCGGCGCAACGTGACGGTCGTCAGCGGCCTGGCGCGCGGCATCGACGGCATCGCCCACCGCGCCGCCCTCGACGCCGGCGGGCGGACGGTCGCCGTTTTCGCCTGTGGGGTCGACGTGGTCTATCCCTCGGAGCACCGCCGCCTCGCCGCCGACGTCGCCGCGTGCGGCGCCCTCGTCTCCGAATATCCCGTCGGCGCGCTGCCCGAGACGGGCACGTTCCCCGCCCGCAACCGCATCATCTCCGGTCTATCCCTGGGCACGATCGTGATCGAGGCGGGCGAGCGCAGCGGGGCGTTGATCACGGCGGCGCGCGCCCTGGAGCAGAACCGCGAGGTCTTCGCCGTCCCCGGCGGCATCTTCGCCGCGCAATCGGTGGGGACCAACCGGTTGATCCGCGACAGCCGGGCCAAGCTGATCCTGTCGGCCGAGGACGTGATGACGGAACTCGAGCTGCAGCTGGCGCCGCAGCAACTGGAGATGCGCCACCTCTTGCCGGCGAACGAGACCGAGGGACGCCTGATCGCGATGCTGGGACCCGAGCCGCTGCACATCGACGTGCTGACGCGCCAGAGCGCCCTGCCCGTCGCCGAGGTCAGCAGCGCCCTGGCCATGATGGAACTCAAAGGCCTGGCGCGCCAGGTCGGCGGTATGCAGTACGTGAGCGGATAGATGAGCCCTCCAGCACTGATCACAACTGACGATCCGGACGGGCCGGAGTACGTCTCCCAGTGGAGCGTAGAGACCGTCTACGAGGAACCAGGGGAGATAGGGGAGGCTGTGCGTCAACCCGCGTACCGCTCATCACCATCGCCGCTTCCATCCCCCTCGCGGCGTCCCCTGGCCGTGGCCGCGCTGCTCGGGGTGGCCATCCTGGCGCTGCTCCTTCTGCTGATCCCCGGTTCGGTCATGGAGTCGGACGGGCAGAGCATGCTGCAAGTGACGCGCTCGCTCGTCGAGCGAGGGGACGTCACGGTCTCGGCGCCGCGCTACGGCGAGCTAATTGGGGTGCAAGGTGTGGGCGGCCGCCTGTATTCCAAGTATGGCCCCGGCCAGTCGATCGCGGCGATCCCGCTGTGGCTGGTCGGCCGCGCGCTGGCGTCATTGGTTCCCCCCTCTTTTGGGGCCGAACTCCCGGTCATGGCGGCCTCGACGCTGCCGGCGATCGCGGTGGCGCTCAGCGCGGCGCTGCTGCTCCTGACGGCGCTCGAGTTGGGGGCGTCGCTGGGCGGAGCCATCGCGCTGGCGCTGGTCTACAGCGTGGCCACGCCGGCCCTCGTCTATGCCACGCAATGGTTCAGCGAGCCGCTGACTGGGTGTGTCCTGCTGGCGGCGTTCTATCTGCTGCTGCGCGACCGTCGTCTCCCCACCTGGTGGGGTCCCCTGGCTGCCGGCGCGGCCACGGCCTGCGCCGTGGCCACGCGCTCCGAAGTCCTTGTCCTCATGCCAGCGATGGTCGTCTATGCCGTCCTGTCAACGGGCCCCCAACCCGGACGCCGCCGCCAGCGGCTCCTTGGTATGCTGGTCCCCCTGGTTATGACGTTGGCGGCCCTGGGGTTCTACAACCTGGCGCGCTTCGGCTCGCCCCTGGAGACGGGCTACAGCTACGGCGATGTCTTCGCTTACCGCGACACCCATCCCACACACAGCCTGGACTCGTTCGTTCAGGGCGTCTACGGACTCGTGCTCAGCCCCGGAAAAGGGCTGCTAGAATACGCTCCGGTCATGGCGCTGGCGCCATTTGCCGCCGTCATCCTGTGGGCGCGCCGGCGCGCCGAGACGGCGCTCCTGCTCGCGCTGATCGGGCTGCAAGTGGCGGGGCACGCCAACCTGCTGATCAGTTGGCTGGGAGGGTGGTCATGGGGACCGCGTTTCCTGGTACCGGTGCTCCCGTTCATGATGCTGCTGCTCGTGCCCCTGTTCGAGGCGCGAGGCCAATTGCACTGGCCGCCCCGCTGGAACCTGTCGCGCGCCCGCGGCCTGTTCGCCGTCCTGGCGCTGGCCGGCGTGCTAGTCCAGCTACCCGCGGTGGTGATCCACGAGCCGCACATCTACCTCTACGACCAATTCCCGCTGTACTGCGCCCACCGCGACGTCAACCACTGCCCCTCGACGGACCAGGCGCGGCTGGAGCACGATTACGTCTACGCCCCCACGCACTCGCCGATTGTCGGCAGTTGGGCGCTGCTGTTCGACCACAACACCTGGACGCCCCAGACGCGCATGGAGCCGGATCGCGTGGCGCGCCAGGGCGTGGTGGCGGCGCCGCATACCTGGTGGCGCCTGCTCAGCCTGCAAGGGGCGCCAACGCCCCCGCTCGTGATCGCGTGCGTCCTGCTAGGCCTGCTGTCCGCGCTCAGCCTCACCTTGGCGCTACGGATCGGTCGGGCCCCGCAGGCCCTGGTGGCCATGCAGGCGAAGACCGAATCCGCAGCGCACTGGCTGCACAGAGAGTGGGAGACCGTGGAGCGTCAGGGCGCGTCGTGACGCTCCCCACGGCAGGGGACGGGCTCGAACGAGCCTGCGACTGCGGTCGCATGGCAAACCACGAGCCGACTGCGGTCGGTTGAGGTTCGGCGAACGTCCCTCCGAATAGCTTAGAATGCAGGGCAGACACAGCACACAGCTGACCAGAGGAACGTTGTTGGTCACTCGTCACTCGGGCGTATACAATACGCCCCTACCCGTCACTCGTCACCCGTCACCCGTCACTCGTCACTCGTCACTCGTCACTCGTCACTCGTCACCCGTCACCCGTCACCCGTCACTCGTCACTCGTTCGGAGGACTCATGAGCTTGCTCGGCAGATTGTTCCAACGCCCCGGCCGTCCGCGAGACGGATCGGCCTGCCCCGCCTGCGGCTCGCCGATGATCGCGGACTCGCGCGTGATCCGGCCACGGCCCGGCGTGGAGGTGCGCCAGGCCTTTTTCCACTGCACCAGCCGCTGGTGCGGCCATATGCTGCTGCGCGGCGAGCCCACCACCGGCCTGACGGAGATCGTGACCCCGCGCGCCGGCGAGAGCCTGGGCGGGCCGCGAGCCGGGGAGGATAGGTAGCAATGTCGTCCGGTCCACTACCGCCGAAGAGACAGGGCTGCTCCGCATTGATGCTGCCGCCGCAACGCGCCGGCGGGCCCCTGGAGTATGGCCTGGCCACCTGCAGCAAGTACAACACCAGTCCGCCGCGCGGCATCCCCGAGAAGGGCCAGGAGATTTGCGCGCAGCCCGGCAGCAGCCCCGCCACCTGCTGGATGGACTTTTACGCCTGCCGCAAGGCCAACATCGCCGAGCGCGCCTACCAGCGCTCATTCCTGGGCCAGCACGACCCAGCGGGAGAGCCCCAGGTTGCCGAGGCCGCCCGCGACGCGCAGGGCCGCGCGTTTTACTGCCTGCAACGGAACGGCCAGTGGGTCCATAGCGGCGACCACGACTTCCCCGTGGGTGGGAAGTAGCCCTCACCGCCAGGAGCCCTCACCGCCAGGAGCCCTCACCGCCAGGAGCCCTCACCGCCAGGAGCCCTCTCCCATGCGCGGGAGAGGGGAGCATTCAGCCCCGACCCCGGGCTGACTAATCCCTCCATTCCCGGCCGCGGAACACGACGGTCCAGCAATCTCCCCGTCGTGGAAGAGGATAGGAAGGCGCTATGAACATCTATCTGAATGGGACGATCCATACTCTCGATCCCGCCCAACCCCGTGTCGAGGCGCTGGCCTGCGAGGATGGCCGCGTGGTCGCGCTGGGCCGCTCCGACGAGTTGCGGCCCCTGGCGCGGTCGGCGGCCGAGGTCGTCGACCTGCGCGGGCACGCCGCTGTGCCCGGCTTTATCGACGCGCATATCCACCTGCTCAACCTGGGGCTCTCCCTGAGTTATGTCGACCTGGAAGGCGCGGCGAGCCTGCGGGAGTGCCTGGAGCGTGTGGCGCGCTATCTGGCCGCGCTGCCGGAGGGCGCCCTGAGCATCCACGGCGGCTGGATCGTGGGGCGCGGCTGGAACAGGAACGACTGGGCCGAGCACCGCGAGGGCCGCGCGCCGGCCGACCGCTGGCCGGGGCGCGACGACCTCGACGCGGTCACCGGCGACCGTCCCACCGTCCTGGCCAGCCATGACGGCCACCTGGCATGGGCCAATTCCGCCGCGCTGCGCGCCGCCGGCATCACGCGCGAGACGCCTGATCCGCCCGGCGGCGAGTTGGTGCGCGACGTCCACGGCGAGCCGGCCGGCGTGCTCAAAGAGAACGCCACCCAGCCGCTCTACGCGGCGCTGCCCGCGCCCGGCCCCGACGCGCTCGAGGCCGCGCTACGTCGCGCCATGGACCACGCGCTACGCCTGGGCGTGACCGGGGTCGGGACCTTCGAGCGTCTGGAGGTCTACCGCGCCTGCAAACGGCTGCGCGCGCGGGGTCGACTGGACCTGCGCGTGGTCGCCCACGTGGCCCTGTCCGAGCTCGACGAGGCGCTGGACACGGGGATACGCAGCGGGCAGGGCGATGTCTGGCTGCGCCATGGCTCGCTCAAGCTCTTCGCCGACGGCACGCTGGGCTCACTGACCGCCGCCATGATCGAGCCCTTTGCCGGCACGGACACGCGCGGGATCGCCACGCTCTCCGCCGAGCAGATGCGTCAGCTGGCCGAGCGAGCCGCGAACGGCGGCATCGCCACCGCCATCCACGCCATCGGCGACCGTGCCAACCGCGACGCGCTGGCCGCGCTGGCCGCCGCGCCGCGCGTGCCCGTCATGCCGCACCGCGTCGAGCACGTCCAACTGCTGCACCCCGATGACCTGCCCCGCTTCGCCCGGCACGGCATCGTGGCCTC
>JAABUQ010004912.1_pt1 | contig 22094 bp, 21 predicted proteins | sample 5560001 | NCBI WGS metagenome assembly JAABUQ01 (sample SAMN10711888, study PRJNA513371) | rock metagenome | isolation source: Antarctica rocks | place: Antarctica: Victoria Land, Finger Mt nord | collected 2015-12-18 | reverse complement strand
ACCTCGGCAAAGCAGGCGACAAACTCTTCCATGGCAGGGCCTCAACGCTGAACTCCGCATTTAAAGGCCAGCCACGGCTCCGCCAGCAACCCTCGCCCTCAAGGGTCATATGCGATAGCCCTGCCGTCAGCGGCGCCAGCCTGGCGCTCCACTCGGGCGGCCCGCAAAGCTTCGGCCTGACCGACCCGGGGTCTACCTTCATCCGGCCCGACCCCGGCACGGCGTCCGCCACCCCGCAGCCCCAGCCCAACCCGGGCGACACGCTGGTCCTCACGGGCGGCACGTTCACGGCGCAAGGCGGGCTGTCCGGCGTCACCGTTTACCTCAACGGCACCCAAGCCTCTTCGGCCCACCTGGCCGTGCAGGGCGGCGTTGTCGGGGCGCTCAAGCTGACCTCGTTCACCGACCCCACGCGCTATCCCAGCTATGGCACCCTCGACGCCACCGGAAACGTCACTGTTGCAAGCCCGCTGCAATGGGGCGGGCGCGTGTCGCCGGGCCTGCTGACCGTGAACCTGAAAAGCGCCGCCACGCTCAACCTCCATGGCGGCAGCTTTGCCTGTGCGGCCTCCTTCGTGGTCAACGGCTCGCCCGGCTCGACGGTTACGAACACGGGCACCCTGTCGCTGTCCAGCGTCAGCCAGTTCGCGATCCATGCCAACCTCGCGGGCGCCGGCACCATCCAGAGCGTGCCCGCTCCCGATTCGAGCGGCGTCGCCATCGAACTCGACGGCGCCGTGTCGGCCGGGCAAACCGTGCGGCTGGACGGGGGCACGCTGCAGCTGGACCAGCCGATGCGCTTCATGGGGACGGTCGCCGGCCTGATCACGTCCGCACCGGGCGGCCCGGCGTCGCAACTGCGGCTGGAGCACGCCACGGCGACGGGCATGTCCTTCCAGCAAGGGGCGGGCAACGCCGGCAACTTGTCGGTGTTCACGCAGGACCCGGGCACCGGCGCCGCGCGCACGGACGTCATCCACGTCGCCGGCAGCTTCGCGTCGAACGCCTTCGTGTTCACCAACGACGCGGCGACGCAATCGGCCCTGATCCGGCTGGCGCCCCTCCCGCAGCCCAGCGCCTGAAACCATCCGGCGCCAGGCCAATCCACAGGGCGCGGCGCCCCCATATCACAAGGCAGTTGGCAGCGGCGGTGGCCAGGTGCCTTCCCCGGGCAAGCTGTGCGAGCATCCCGTCACGCCAGAGGGCAGGGACACAAGCGATGAGCGGAAACGGCAAGGGGCGGCTTGCAGGCAAGGTCGCCGTCGTCACCGGGGCGGCGCGCGGCATCGGCCGGGCCACGGCGGCGGCGTTCGCGCGGGAGGGCGCGGCCGTCGTCGGCGTGGACCTGGCCGGGCGTGCCAGCGCCGCCACCGACTTCGCGCAGCCGACGCCCGAGGAGCTGGAGGAAACCGGCCGCCTTGTTGCGCAGGAAGGAGGGCGCTGGCTGGCAGTCACGCTCGACCAGCGCGACATCGGCGCACTCCGCCGCACGGCGGACCAGGTTGAACGGGAGTTCGGCGGCCTCGACATCCTGTTCGCCAACGCCGGCATCCAGGCGTTCAAGCCCTTGCTGGAGATGGAGGACGCGGACTGGCAGGACCAGATCGACGTCAACCTCACCGGCACGGCCAAGGCGATCCGCGCCTTCGCGCCCCTGCTCGTGAAACGGGGCGGCGGGCGCATCATCGTGACATCCTCCACGCAGGGGCGGCACGGCGCGAAGTTCGGTGCGGCCTACTCGGCGTCGAAGTGGGGCATCATCGGGCTGATGAAGTCGGCAGCACTTGAGCTTGGCGCCCATCAGATCACGGTGAACGCCGTCATCCCCGGCCTGATCGACACGCCGCTGACCCGGCACGAATCGCGCTACGCCCAAGCCCTTGAGACCGCCGGGCAGAAGCCCTCCGGCACCGAGGCACGGGACGAGGCGCAGGCGAAGGCGGCGCTGGTCAAGAAGACGCCCCTCGGCGTGCCCTGGATCGATCCGGACGACGTGGCCCCAGTCGTGGTCTTCCTGGCGTCCGACGAGGCGCGCATGGTGAGCGGCGCGACCTACGACGTGACAGGCGGCGACAGCGCGAACTACGACGCGTAGCGCAAGGCTTCGCCGCAGGCGTCAAAGGCGCCGGCTGCTCAGGGCAACGGCGACGAGCATCGCGGCCAGGATCAGGAAGGCGGTCGGCAGGCTCGTCAGGTGGGCGACGAAGCCGATGCCCGCCGGGCCGGCGAGGATGCCGGCATAGCCAAGGGTGGTGATCGCGGGCACCGCGACGTTCTCGGGCATGACATTCTGCCGCCCGACGGCGCTGAACAACACCGGGACGATGTTCGCGCAGCCGACGCCGACCAGGGCATAGCCCAGCAGCGCCGCCTCCCAGGACGGCACCGCAGTCGCGACGACGAAGCCGGCCGCGGCGCACAGGCCGCCGATCAGCACCACCCTCCGCTGCCCCAGCCGGTCCACGATGCGGTCGCCGGCGAGCCTGCCCGCCGTCATCGTCGCGGCGAAGGCGGCGTAGCCCAGCCCGGCATAGGAGGCGGCCACGCCCCGCACGGAGGTCAGGAACACGGCGCTCCAATCAAGCACCGCGCCCTCCGCCAGGAACAGCACGAAGCACAGGGCGCCGATGAGCAGCACGATCCCGCGCGGCACGGCGAAGGCCGGCCCCTCCTTCTGGGCGCCGTAGGGCAAGAGATGCCTAGCCGAGACGGCAAGCGCGGCTGCGATGCCGAGCGACACGCACAGGACCGCCGCCAGGGGCGAGGCGCCGGCGCTCAGCAAGGCCGCCATCCCGCCGGCCCCGGCGATGCCGCCGAGGCTGAACAGGCCATGGAAGCCCGACATCATCGAGCGCCCGCTGGCGCGCTCCACGATGATGGCCTGGATGTTCATCGCGACGTCCATGGCGCCGAGGCCCGCGCCGAACACCATCAGCGCCGCGACCAGCGCCGGGAGGGCCGAAAGGGTCGCAAGGAATGGCAGCACGGCAGCAGCGGCGAGGGTGGCGGCGACCATGACCCGGCGGCAGCCGAACCGGGCGGCAGACGCGCCGGCGATGGGCATGGTGATGATCGAGCCGATGCCGAGGCACAGCAAAAGCAGCCCGAGCGCCCCGTCGCTGAGGCCGGCGCGCGCCTTGGCGAAGGGCACCAGCGCCGCCCACGCCGAGAAGGCGAACCCCACGATGAAAAAAACGACGCGCGTGGCGCGCTGCTCGGCGACGCCCGGAGGGCGTCGCATAAGAGTGTCGGAGATCGCCATTAAGTCTGTCCTGCCGTTCTCGCGGTTGAGAGGGCCGTGGTCACGGCCGAGGGGCTTCGATGCGGGGCGCCTGCGCCCCGTCGTCCGCTCACGCCGCTGCGGACAAGGCCTCGCCCGGCTTGGCGAACAGCCCGATGTTCGCGTCGCCCCATTCCCTCAGCGCCGCCAGCACCGGCTCCATGCTGCGGCCCAGCGGCGACAGGCTGTATTCCACCTTTGGCGGCACCTCCGCATACACCCGGCGCTGGATCAGCCCGTCCGCCTCCATCTCGCGCAGTTGATTGGTCAGCATGCGCTGCGTAACGCCCGGCACGCGGCGGCGGATCTCGTTGAAGCGCAGGGTGCCGCGCCCGAGCTGGAACAGGATCACGCACTTCCACTTGCCGTCGATCAGGCTGATTGCGGCTTCGACCGAACAGCCCGGGCTGCAATCGAGGCGGGTGTGGCGGGCCTGGGGCATGGCGGTATCCTTTCATGCACTATGGGCGGCATTTGTGCGTACTTCCGCCGGGGCGGCGTAATTGCCATCCTGCCCTCGTTCAACAGCGAGGTGCAACCATGCGTGCCATCGGATACCAGCAGCCCGGCGAGATCGGCCGCGCCGACGCCCTGGTGGACATCGAGCTTCCGACGCCCACGCCCGCCGCCCGGGACCTGTTGGTCGAGGTCCGCGCCGTGTCGGTCAACCCGGTGGACACCAAGGTGCGGATGGGCAGCGCGTCAGAGCCCGGCGCGTGGAAGGTGCTCGGCTGGGACGCGGCCGGCGTCGTCACCGCCGCCGGGCCGGATGCGACCCTGTTCCGGCCCGGCGACGCGGTGTTCTACGCCGGCGCCATCGGCCGGCCCGGCAGCAACAGCGAGTACCATCTGGTGGACGAGCGCATCGTCGGCCCCAAGCCGCGCAGCCTGGACTGGGCGGAGGCCGCGGCCCTGCCGCTCACCGCCATCACCGCGTGGGAAACGCTGTTCGACCGGCTGGACGTGCGCCGGCCCGTGCCGGGCGCCGCGCCGGCCATCCTGATCATCGGCGGCGCCGGCGGCGTCGGCTCGGTGGCCATCCAGCTCGCCCGCGCGGCGACGGACCTCGCCGTGATCGCCACGGCGTCGCGGCCGGAAACGGTGGACTGGGTGCGCCAGATGGGCGCCCATCATGTGGTGGACCACAGCAAGCCGCTGGCCGCGGAGGTCGCGGCGCTCGGGATCGGGGCGCCGGGTTTCGTGTTCTCCACCACGCAGACGCTGCGCCATTTGGGGGAGGCCGCCGAGCTGATCGCCCCGCAGGGCCGCTTCGCGCTGATCGACGATCCCCCGACGCTCGACGCCAACCTGTTGAAGCGCAAGTCGGTGTCGGTGCATTGGGAGTTCATGTTCACCCGCTCCGCCCACAACACCCCCGACATGGGCGAGCAGGGCAAGCTGCTGGCGGAGGTCGCGCGGCTTGTCGATGCCGGCGCCCTGCGCACGACGATGACCCGGCGCATCCCGGGCATCAACGCCGCGAACCTGCGGCAGGTCCACGCCCAGATCGAGAGCGGCACGACGCGAGGGAAGATCGTGCTGGAAGGCTTCGCCCCGGAAAGCATTGCCTGAGCGGTGCGGGGCCGATGGCGGGATGATTTGCGTCGTTTCAGTGCAGGGTGTTGAACTGCGCGCGCGTCCGCCCATCCCCGCCAGGAGTTCGCGTGGACAGTGTCATCGACGCCGCGCCGGCCGGATCAGCCGGCGGCAGCCTGTCGCCCGAGGAGGAGCGGCTGACCATGCGGCAGGTGGCCTGGCGCATCGTGCCGTTCCTCATGCTGACCTACTGGTTCCCGAAGGAGTGCCGCGGGCGCATCGTCGCGGTCTTCATGGTCTCGATCCCGGTGTCTGGCTTTTTGGGGCCGCCGATCTCGGAGGCATTGCTGGGCACGGACGGGTGGCTCGGGTTCCATGGCTGGCGGTGGTTGTTCGTCCTGGAAGCGTCGCCCGCCGTGCTGCTTGGCCTGGCTGCCTTCGCGGCGCTGCCGGACGGTCCCGCCGGGGCGCGCTGGCTGGCGCCGCACCGGCGGGCCTGGCTGGCCCGGCGGCTGGAGGACGACCGGGCCTCCTCGCAGGGGACGGCTCCGAAGTTGTCAGTCTGGCGGGTGATGACCACCGCAACGTGCTGGCGGCCTCCCTGATCTACGCCGGGGCGTCCGGCGCCAGCCAGTGCCTGTCGCTGTGGCAGCCGCAGATCATCAAGTCGTTCGGCCTGACCAACATGCAGACCGGCCTGTTGAACGCCGTGCCGTTCGGCATCGCCTCCGTGCTGATGATCCTGTGGGGCCGCAGCTCGGACCGCATGCGGGAGCGGACCTGGCACACCGGCCTTCCCTTGCTGCTCCTGGCCGCCAGCCTGGTCGCGGCGGTGTTCTTCACCACGCTCGCGCCCACCATTGCGATCCTCTGCGTCGCCGTCACCGCGACCTACATCGTCAAGGGGCCGTTCTGGGCGTTGTCAACGGAGTGGCTCGCGGCCAGCGCGGCAGCGGCAGGCATCGCGCAGATCAACGCCATCGGCAACATCGGCGGCTTCGTCGGCACGACCCTGCTCGGCGTGATCAAGGACGCGACCGGCAGCTACCCCCTGGGCCTGCTGCCGCTGGCGGTGATTTCCCTGGCCGGGGGCGTCTTGGTGTTCGCCCTCGGCAAGCGGCAGGCCGGGGCGGCCGGGGGCTGAGCGTCGCGGCCCCGTCCAGGCTGGCGCCGAACCGCGGCCGGGCAGGGGCGTTGCTCATGCATTGGCAGGAGCAGCAGACGATGCAGCACGAAATCGAAGTCGCCGCCCTTGAGGCGGTCGAGCCGGGCGGCATGAAGCAGGTCGAGGCGGACGGCGAGAAAATCCTGCTGCTGCGGGACGGCGACGCCGTGCGTGCGATTGGCGCCACCTGCCCCCACGCCGGCGGGCCGCTGGTCCAGGGCGTCCGCAATGGCGGCCGGATCGTCTGCCCGTGGCACAAGGCGGCGTTCTGCATCCGGACCGGGGCCGTGCAGGACCCGCCGGCGCTCGACGCGCTGCCGCGCTACGACGTGCGCGTGGACGCGGGCCGCATCTTGCTTGCCAAGCCGGCTCCGGCGCCCGCCGCGCTACCCTCGGTGCCCGACGGGCGCTGCTTCGTCATCGTCGGCGCGGGCGGCGCGGGCGCGGTGGCGGCGCAGACCCTGCGCGAGGAAGGCTTCACGGGCCGGGTCGTCATGCTCGACCCGGCGAACCGCGTCCCCTACGACCGGACCGTGCTCAGCAAGTATGCCCTGTCCGGCCAGAAAGGCGCGGAGAAATCGCCCTTGCAATCCCAGTCCTTCTACCGCGAGCACCGGATCGAACGGCGCACGGCGGAGGTTTCGCGCATCGACGCGCAGGCCCGCCGGATCACCTGCGCGGACGGCGCGGTGGTGGACTACGACGCGGCCCTGCTCGCGACGGGCGCCGCGCCGGTCCTGCCGCCGCTTCCCGGCGCCGGGCTGGGCCATGTCTATACCCTGCGCAGCCGTGCCGACGCCGACGCCATCCTGGCGCAGGCCGAGCGCAGCACGCGCGCCGTGGTGCTGGGCGCCAGCTTCATCGGCATGGAGGTGGCGGCGAGCCTACGGGAGCGCGGATTGGATGTCACCGTGGTCGGCAAGGAAGCGGCGCCCTTCGCCAAGCAGCTCGGCGAGCAGGTCGGCCGGGCGTTCGTCGGCTTGCATGAGCGGCAGGGCGTGGCGTTCCGGCTGGGCTGCGGGGTGGCGTCGCTGGAAGGCGACAGGCAGGTGTCCGGCGTGGTGCTGGACAGCGGGGAGCGGCTTGCCGCTGACCTCGTCGTGGCCGGCTTCGGGGTCAAGCCTGCCACCGCCTACGCCGAGGGCCTGGCCCGGCACGACGACGGCGGCATCATCGTCGATGCGACCTTGCGTGCTGCATCCGGCCTTTATGCGGCCGGCGACATCGCCCGCTTCCCGCACCGCGGCGACGGCGAGCCGATCCGGGTGGAGCATTGGCGCGTGGCGGAGCAGCACGGCCGGGCGGCGGCGCTCAACATGCTGGGCCGGGACGCCCGCTACGATGCCGTGCCGTTTTTTTGGACCATCCAATACATGAAGCGCCTCGATTACGTCGGCCACGCGGCGGCATGGGACAGCACCGTGCTGCACGGCGACCTCGGCAAGCCGGAGTTCCTCGCTTACTACGTCAAGGATGGGCGCGTGGCCGCGGCGGCGGGGATGGGCCGCGACCAGGACACGGCGGCGCTGATCGAGCTGTTCGCTCGACGCCGCGACTGGCAGGCGGAGGAGCTAGGCGAACGCCCGGCCGCCGTGCTCGCCGCTCTGCAATGAACGCCGCCGGGTCAGCACCACGGAGATTACGCCATGCCGCAAACGCTTGAAGGATCATGCCGGTGCGGCGCCGTCCGTTTCCGCTGTGACAGCCACACGCCGCAGCCTTACCAGCGGTGCTACTGCTCGATCTGCCGCAAGACGGCGGGGGCGGCGGCTACGCCATCAACCTGGGCGCCGATGCCCGCACGTTGCACGTCGAGGCGGACGGGGACGCCAAGCAGGTGTTCCATGCGGAGATCAGGCAGGATGACGGCGCGTGCCGCCTGTCTACCGCGGAGCGGCACTTCTGCGCGCGCTGCGCGACCGCGTTGTGGCTGTTCTCGCCGGAATGGCCCGAGCTGGTCCACCCGTTCGCCTCCGCAATCGACAGCCCGCTTCCCATGCCGCCGGCGTCGGTTCACATCATGCTGCGGTTCAAGCCGTCCTGGGTGGAGCCGCAGGTCGGCGCCGGCGACGCCTGCTTCGATCTTTACCCCGACGAGTCGATTGAGGCATGGCATCGCAGGCACGGAGTCTGGGTCGATTGAACAAACCGCGCCGGCATCTTGCCCAGGGCACCCGGAGCCGATACTGACCGTGCGGCCGTGCTCGCGCCGCGCCGATCAGTTCGGGAAGGAATCCGTTTATGCCCCAGAGTTCGGCGCTCCCCACCTACAGCGCCCTGTATGCGTTCGGCGACAGCCTGTCCGACGCCGGCGACCTGTCGATCCTCACCGCGCCGACGGGCACGACGCGGCCGGTGTCGCCGCCCTATTACGGCCAGAAATACGGCCCGGTCAGCGGCAGCGTGTTCAGCAACGGCCCGATCTGGGTGCAGGACGTGTCCGTCGCCCTCGGCCTCGGCACGCTGGCGCCTAGCCTCGCGGGCGGCACGGACTACGCCTATGGCGGCGCCGTCACCGGGGCGGCGCCGCAGAACACCGACCCGGCGATCCTGGCCATCTCCCTTCCGACGCAGCTTGCGCAGTTCAAGGCCCAGGCATCGACCCCGTCGGCCAACGCGCTTTACACCGTGTCGATCGGGGCGAACGACCTGCTCGGCATCCTCGCCAACACCGGCCTGAGCGCGCAGCAGCAGACCGCCGACGTGAACGCGGCGGTGGCCAACGAGATCTCCTTTGTGCAGCAGCTCATCAGCGGCGGCGCGAAAACCCTGCTGGTGCTGAACGTGCCCGACCTCGGCAAGATACCGGACGTGACATTGCGGCAGCCGCAGACCGGCACGACGTCCACGGCCATCGACACGGAGGCCACGCAGCTTTCGGGCGCCTACAACGCGGCGCTGAGCAGCCAGCTTGCCGCCGTTGCCAGCGCCAGCGGGGTCCGCATCCAGATCGTGGACTCCAACACCCTGCTGAACGCCGCCATCGCCAACCCGGCGGCCTACGGCCTCACCAACGTGACGAGGCCAGTTTATACCGGCGACAACGGCAGCTTCAACAGCGGCGCCCTCGCGGCAAGCGGGGCCGCGGCGCAGGACCAGTACTTGTTCTTCGACTCCGTGCACCCGACGGAAACCGGGCACGGAGCCATCGCCGACCTGGCCGAGCAGCAGCTGAGCGGCGTGCCGGTGCTGGCGGCCGTGAACACCATGACGGGCCAGCCGGCGGCGGCGCAGGGACAGCCCTACACCGGGCCGGTGGGCAGCTTGCAGCGGCAGTACATCAATATTACGCCTGACAACCTGAACGTCACCGTGTCCACGCCGAACTGGTTCATCCACAGCGGCGCCGGCGAGGACGCGATTGCGGTGAGCGGCGGCAGCAACGTGGTGGACGGGGGCACCGGGTCGAACTTCCTGACCGGCGGCAGTGGCACGGACACCTTCTTCGTCGATGAGCGCGGCGCCACGGCTACCACCTGGAGCACGGTGGCGAACTTCCACGCCGGCGACGCTGTAACGCTGTGGGGGGTGTCGCAGGCCGCTTTCCAGATCAACTATTTGGACGGGGCAGGCGCCGTGGGGGCCACCGGTCTGACGGTCACGGCGCAGGCGGCGGGCAAGCCGGAAGCGCTGCTGACGCTGCCGGGCTTCACGCGGGCGGACCTCGCGGGGCGGCTCGGCGTGTCGTTCGGCACGGATACTGCCAGCGGCAGCGCCTACATGTATATCCATGCCAACGCCTAGGCGGACAGCGCCATGAGCTTCATCGACGCCTACCTGGAAGAGACCCTGCTGGCGACCCAGGCGTTCTGCGGCGACGCGCGGCATCGCCGGGTGCTGGCCGATATGGCGGACGCCATCGTTGCCTCGCTGCGCAACGGCGGCAAGCTCCTGGTCTGCGGCAACGGCGGGAGCGCCGGCGATGCCCAGCACATCGCGGGGGAGTTCGTGTCGCGCCTGATGCACGACCGCGCCCCGCTGGCGGCGATCGCGCTCACCACGGACACGTCGGTGCTCACCGCCACCGGGAACGATTACGGCTTCGACCGCGTGTTCGAGCGCCAGGTGCTCGCCCTCGGGCAGCCCGGCGACGTGCTGCTCGGCATTTCAACCTCCGGGACCTCGGCCAACGTCTTGCGGGCTCTTGCCGCCGGGCGGGAGAAGCGGCTCCACTGCATCGGCTTCGCTGGGGCGCAGGACGGCCCCATGACCGACGCCTGCGACCTGCTGCTGCAAGCGACATCGACCCGCACGCCCGTCGTCCAGCAGCTCCACATCGTCGCCGCGCACGTCGTCTGCGCGCTGGTCGAGCGCGCGATGTTCCCGCAGGACTAGGTTCAGGCCGGCTGCAGCTCCGTCGTCCGGGCCTGCATCGAGGCGGCGCGTGCCTTGAGGTGATGTGGTGGACAGCCCTCCTACCCTCTTTGGTGGCAAAGTGTCGCCGTTGAAGGAACCATGCGTGGGGCGGCTCAGGTCCGAGACGATCGCGAGGCCAACGATCAGCGCCCGAGGCTCAGGCGGCAACCCGGCGGCGAAGGGCGCCGGTGATGCGGTCGCGCAGCGCGCCCCACACCTCCGGCGCCCGCCATCTCACCAATACGGCATACAGGAGAAGGCCGGTGACGCCGATCATGGCGGCGCGAAGCACGGGGAGGTAGGCAAGGAACGGCAGCTCCGAAAGGAGCAGTCCGACGCCAACCGCAACGGCGGCATAAACCGTTGGCTGGAGATAGATGAGGACCACTTGCCAAATCGTCATCCCGATCCGTTTGTAAACGAGACAGACGTAGATCGGCTGGGTGAGCGCATAGAAGGCGCAAACGGCCCAGGCCACGCCGACGGCCTGGTGCAGAACGGCGCCGACCACGATAAACGCGAAGAAGATCGGCAATTGCACGGTGGCATAGCGCAATCCCGCCCGGAACTCGCCGCGAGCGTTCAGGAGTGCCCCTGCAACCCAGGAAACCGCGTCCAAGGCAAGCCCAATGCTGAGCAATTGGATCACCGGGATGGATGCGGCCCATCGCGGGTCGAAGAACCGGCTGATCAACGGTTCGGCGACCGCCGACTGGATCAGGGCTATCGGCATCACGCAGAACGACAGCAATGTGGAGCTGTTGAGCACAGCGCGGGTTTGCCGCCCCGGATCGGACTTCATCTGCACCAGAGCAGGATACAAGACGTTGCTGAAATTGCCGGCTAGGGTCCACAACGGTTGCGCCGCCAACCGAAAACCGAAGTAGTAGATGCCGACAGCCTCCTGGCTTCCGACCAGGCCAAGCACCATGTAGCCGCCTTGGCTGATAATCGACGTCAAGATCCTGCTGGCAAACGTGACCGTGGTGTTCCCCACCATGTATTTCCACCGACCTCGCTGGGGGCGGAGGTTTGGCCTGGACGCGGCGCAGCGCCAAAGCACGACGGCGCGGATCGCCGCCCAGACTGGGGCGGGCAGCGCAAAGCTGTAGGCACCGAAGCCGTACCAGGCGAGTGCAACCGTCATCAGCACCTGCCCGATCGTCTCGACGGTGGCATAGATCGCAAGAATGCCGAACTGCATGCGCGCGCGCAGGATCATCGCTGGCACGCTGCCCAAGGCCCCGATCGGCATGGCCAGCGCGAGAACAGCCAGTAATCCAATCAGGTCAGGCGTGTCGTAGATCGCCGCGGCCACGGGCGAGACGGCAACGACCAACAGGCCGGCTGCCAACGCGAGGCCGAAGCTGATCCAGAATGCCGGCCCAAGCCACAGGCGGAGGGCACGCTCGCGCTGCAGGACGACATCGTCGAGACCGACGCTGGTGACGGCCGCGGCGATGTTCGTCACGGTGTAGGTCAGGCCGATCACGCCGAAATCCGCCGGCCGCAGCAGCACCGCCAAAATCAACTGGCTGAACACGCTGGAAAGGCGGGCAACCAAGTTCTGGGCCAGCATCCAGATCAAACCATGCAGTGCGCGCCGCCCAAGGGCCACGGCTGCCGGCGCAGGTTCGCCGGATTGGACCCGGTCTTTCAATCCCTTGGTGCTAATGCCTGACCTCCTGATGACCTGTGTTGCAGAGTCATCCGATTGACTCGGTTCGCAGTGCTGGCTGCTCGATGGCCGTCGAGCGCCCACTTGGCATATCAGACTCGGTAAAGCCACCAAGAACCCGTCAGCCGTGTGCGGCGACGTCGCCCAGGCGTATGGTGTTGGCTACGACCATCAGCGTCGGGTTCGCGTGCCCGGCGGCCAGGAACATGGAATTGTCAACCACGAACAAGCCTTCGAGAGTATGCACCGCACGATCCTGGCCAACTATGCCCTGCCGCGGATCGCCCGCCACGCACGTCGTCTCGATCAGGTGGACGACGTCAATGAACTGCGTCCTACCACACCGGTGGTGGCATGATCCGCATTGTAAGGCTGCGACGTTTCTGTTGCGCGCAGACGACGCTCGCGTGCGTCACACATATAGACCAGCCATGAACAACTTGCGACGATTGCATGCTTGCCACCCCGTCTCACATGCACCAAGGATCAACCAATCGTGATTTAGGCCGTTGTGCCGTGGTGCGTCGGCGCACGTCCAAGCTAGTCGTTGACGGCCTAAGTGCTGGGAGTACGTGTTGCCGGACCCAACTATCGATGTCGTGATCCCCGTGTTCAACGGGGCGGAAACGGTTGAAAGCGCCGTCGCTTCCATCCAGGCCCAGACGCTGCGCGACATCCGGATCATTGTCGTCAACGACGGCTCGACGGATGAGACGCAGGCCATCGTCGAGCGGCTGGCGGCGGCGGACGGCCGGGTCGTGCCAATCTGCCAGGCGAACGGCGGGATCGTCGATGCGCTCAACGCGGGCCTCGCCGCCTGCACCGCGGACTTCATCGCGCGCCACGACGCCGACGACCTCGCCGTGCCCGACCGGTTCGAGAAGCAGCTTGCGTGGCTGCGCAGCCATCCCGAATGCAGCGCGGTGTCCGGGGCGGTCATCCACATCGACGAGGCGGGCCGCGAACTCGGCCCGAAGGTTGAATTGTCTTCGCCCGACATCGCGGACCCCACGGCCTACCCTCAGCAGGAACCCTATCTCATCCACCCGTTCCTGATGATGCGCCGCGCGTCCGTGGAGGCGGTGGGCGGCTACCGCTACGTTTTCCACGCGGAGGACACGGACCTGTATTGGCGGCTGCAGGAGACGGGGGGGCTGACCAACATGCCGGACCTGCTCGGCCGCTACCGCATCCATGGCCAGAGCGTGACGAGCCTCTCGACGCTCAACGGGCGGATCGCCGCGATGAGTTCTCAGTTGGGCGGCATTTCGGCCATGCGCCGCCGGGCCGGCCGCCCGGACCTCGCGTTCCCGAAGTCGGCCTTGGCCGAGTATGCGCAGGCGCGTACCCTCAAGGGCATCGTGCGGCTGGGCAGCCGCGGGCTGGACGCGGAGGAAGCCGCGCGGCTCGCGGTGGCGGCGTCCGCGAAGCTGCTGGAGCTTGCGGCCTATCGCCCCTACGAGCTTGACGGCGAGGATTGCTCCTTTATCCGTGCCTCGATCATGCGCGCGCTGCCGTCGATGACGCCGGCAAGCCGGACCCTGTGCGTGCGGATGCTTTCGGGAACCGCCGCGCGGCTTGCGGCGCAAGGCCAGGTTGCCGCCTCCCTCCGGTTGTCGCCGACCAAGTACTACCCGCTCGTTGCCGGCCGCCTCGTGCTGCGGACCGTCCTGCCAAGCGCGCTCCGCGTCGCGATGCGCCGGGCGGTCGGCCGGGCTGTGCTGGTGAAGTAGGGCCGCGTCCGGCGCCCTTCGGCCTTAGAGCGTGACCGGTGCAGGTAGGTGCACCGGCCCCGCTCTAGCCTTTGTTTTTGCGAGCATGACCGCATCAGGTGAGACCACCTGATGCGGTCATGTTCTAATAGATTTTCCAGCCTTCCGTGCCGTGCCGGGTGAAGTGGCAGGTCATGATCTGCCCCTCCTGGCGGCGCAAGGCGCGGATCACCTCGACGCGCCGCTCGGGGACCACCAGGAACGTCAGGAAGCCGCCGCCGCCCGCCCCGGAAATCTTGCCCGCCCGCGCCCCGGCGTCGAGCGCCGCCTGCACCGTCAGGTCAATCGGCTTGCTGCTGACGTTGTCGGCCAGGCGCTTCTTGGCCTCCCAGGTTTCCCTCATGCAGGCGGCGAAGGTGTCGAAATCGCCTTTCAGCAGGCATTCCTTCATGCGGAACGCATCCGCCTTGATCGCGTGCATCGCGCCGAGCGTGGTGCCGCTGTGATGCACGAGGTTGTCGGTCTGCTCCTTGATGATCCGGGCGGAGGACCGCGAAACGCCGCTGTTGAACAGGACCAGCGAGGTTTCCAGTTCCGAGATGATCCAGTTCTTGACCCGCAGCGGGTTGACGATGACCCGGTCGTCCGGGTGGAACTCCATGAAGTTCACGCCGCCGAACGTCGCCGCATACTGGTCCTGCCGCCCGCCGCCCAGGCCGGCGTCGAGCCGCTCGATCTCAAACGCGAGGTGCGCGATCTCGTACTCGCCGAGCGGCAGGTTGAGCCATTCGACGAACGCCTTCACCAAGGAGACGACCATGGTCGAGGAGGTGCCGAGGCCCGAACCCGGCGGCGCATCGCAGAAGGTGGTGATCCGGCACGGCAGCGGGCGCCCGCCATTGAACTGCGTGACGATCCGGCGATACACGGCGCGATGCAGGATGAGCGGGCCGGCAAGCTCCGTGGCGTCGTCCGCCAAGAATTCGCACTGGCTGTCGATGTCGGGGGCGGAGATGGTGACGCGCCCGTCCGTCGTCGGCTCGATGATGGTATAGGCATAAAGGTCGATGGTGATGTTCAGCACCGCCCCGCCGAACTGATCGCAATAGGGCGACACGTCGGTGCCGCCGCCAGCAAAGCCCAGGCGAAGGGGTGCGCGGGAGCGTATGATCATGGAACAACCGCCTTCAACTGTAGAATCTGGTTTTCACTGAACACGATCAGAAACGGGGAAAGACTGGCCGAGTCCTGCCGGCTTTCAGGCGACGGTCTAACGGACACCCAAGGCACTTTCGTGATAAGCTTCGGACAAGCAAATACGAATCCGCAACGGAAGTCTCGCATTCAGTCCCGAAGCGTGCCGGCGCGTCAACCCTGGCCGCTGCGGTGCAAGGGGCTGCCGGTGGTTGAAATCCACGTCGGCACCGTGCACAAGCGGACGGTGCTCTGCCGTCAATCTTTCATAGTGGGCCGGGCGGGTGGCGCAATCGCCGCGGGCGCCCAGGGCTGCTTGCCGCCGCTGAGGCGGATCGGGAAAGGGGCCGAATAACATGATGCCATTGCGGAAGTGCATCGCGACCGTGGCGTTGAGCGGCGCCTTGCCGGAAAAGCTGGAAGCCGCCGCGGCGGTCGGCTTCGACGGCGTGGAGGTCATGGAGGCGGACCTGCTCTCCTTCGACGGCTCGCCCGCCGACGTGCGGCGCATCGCGGACAGCCTGGGCCTCGGCATCGACCTGTACCAGCCGTTCCGCGACTTCGAGGCGATGCCGGACGCCGCCCGCGCCCGCAACCTGGACCGTGCCGAGCGCAAGTTCGACCTGATGGGGGCGCTCGGCGCCGAGATGATGCTGGTGTGCAGCAACACCCAGCCCGCGGCGCTCGACGACGATGCCCGGGCCGCTGCCGACCTGCACGAGATGGCGGAGCGCGCCGCCCGCCGCGGCCTGCGCATCGGGTTCGAGGCCTTGTCCTGGGGCCGCCACATCCGCCGGTAGGGCCAGGCCTGGCGCATTGTCCAGGCCGCCGCGCACCAGGCGTTGGGGCTGATTGTGGACAGCTTTCACACCCTGGCGCTGGGCGACGACCCCGCTGGGCTGGCGGCGGTGCCGGGCGACCGTATCTTCTTCGTGCAGTTGGCCGACGCGCCCCGGATGCAGATGGACGTGCTGAGCTGGAGCCGGCATTTCCGCAACTTCCCCGGCCAGGGCGGCCTGGATGTGACCGGCTTCGTGCGCGCCGTGCTGGCGTCGGGCTATGCCGGGCCGTTGTCGCTGGAGATGTTCAACGACGATTTCCGCGCGGCACCCGCCCGGTTGAACGCCCGCGACGGGCTGCGCTCGCTGATCCTGGCAGAGGCCGAAGCGGGCGGCGGCGCCGGCCTGCCCCCGGTCCCGGCATTGGGGGGCGTCGAGTTCCTGGAGTTCGCGGTGGACGGGACGGCCGGTGCGGATCTGGCAACGTTCCTGGGCACCTTGGGCTTCCGCCACGCCGGGCGGCACCGGTCCAAGGCGGTCGACCTTTACCGGCAGGGCGGGATCAGCATGGTGCTGAACGGCGAGCAGGACAGCGCCGCCGCCGAGCACTTCCAGCAGCACGGCCCGTTCGTCTGCGCGATGGCGCTGCGGGTGGACGACATGCCGGGCGCGCTGACCCGGGCGGAGGCCCTGCTGTGCCCGCGGTGGCAGGAGCGGGTGGGCGCCGGCGAGCGCGACATCCCCGCCGTGCGCGCGCCGGACGGAACGCTGGTTTACCTGGTCGGACCGGATGCGGGCCAGCCGTCCTGGGAGGGAGATTTCGACCTGCTGCCCGGCGCGGACGGTCCCGCCGGGCTGACCGGCATCGACCATCCCGCCGGTTTGACCGGCATTGACCATATTGTGCAGGCGCTGCCGGTCGGGCGCATGGACGGCTTCGTGCTGTTCTGGCGCGCGGTGTTCGGCCTCCTGCCGCAGCCGCAGTTGGAAACGCCGGACCCGTACGGCTTGGTGCTCAGCCGCGCCTTGGTCAGCCCTGGCGGCCGGGTGCGGCTGGCGCTGAACGCTTCGGACAGCCGGGGCACGGCGACGGGCCGGTTCGTGTCGACCTTCGCCGGGGCGGGCGTGCATCACATCGCCCTGTCTACGCCGGACATCGGGCGCGCGGCGTCGGCGCTGGAGGCGCTGGGCGCCCCGGTGCTGCCGATGCCGGAGAACTACTACGACGACCTGGCCGCCCGCTTGGGCCTGGATGACGCGGCGCTGGCGGACTTGCAGCGCCACGCCCTGCTGTATGACGATGACGGCGCCGGCCGGTTCTGGCACCTGTATACCGACGCGTTCTGGGAACGGTTCTTCTTCGAGGTCGTGCAGCGCACCGACAGATACGCCGGGTTCGGCGCGGCCAACACCCCCGTCCGCGCGGCGGCCCAGGCCCGGCAGCACCCGGCCGCCACCCTGCTGATGTAGCCCACGCCCGAGGTCCAGCCATGACGCCGCACGACACGCCCATCCTTCCAACCGAGACAGGCGCCTCACGCCGGACAGCAGGGGCATGATCACCGGGCGCACCACGGTGGTCGCGCACCTCGGCTGGCCGACGGAGTCATTCAAGGCGCCGATGATCTACAATCCCTGGTTCGAGGCGCAGGGCATCGACGCCGTCGTGGTGCCGCTGGGCGTCGAGCCTGCGGACTACCCCGGGCTGTTCCGTCCGCTGTTCCAGATCCGCAACCTGCACGGCGCCCTCGTCACCATGCCGCACAAGGTGACGACGGCCGGGCTGGTGGACGAGGCGACGACGACGGCGCAGGTCGCAGGCAGTTGCAACGCGGTGCTGCGCCGGCCGGACGGGTCGTTGCTGGGCGACATGTTCGACGGCGCCGGGTTCGTGCGCGGGGTGGAGCGCAAGGGGCGGGCCATTGAGGGCGCGCGCGCCTTGGTGGTGGGCTGCGGCGGGGTGGGCTGCGCCATCGCGGCGTCGCTCGCGGCGGCGGGGCTGGCGGGGATCGCCCTGTTTGATCCGGTGGCCGGGTCGGCGGCGGCGCTGGCGGGCCGCCTGCGCCAGCACTACCCGGCGCTGGATGTCCTCACCGGGTCCAACGACCCCGCAGGCTTCGACATCGTGGTGAACGCGACGCCGCTGGGCATGAAGGCGGGCGACCCCCTGCCGGTCGATCCCACGCGGATCGACGAGGGCGCATTTGTCGGCGAGGTGGTGATGAAGGAGGAGCACACGCCCCTGCTGCGCGCGGCCATGGCCCGCGGCTGCACTGTCCAGGTGGGCACGGACATGCTGTTCGAGATGATCCCGGCCTACCTGGAGTTCTTCGGCTTCGGCACCAGCACGCCGGAGGAGCTGCGGCGGGTGGCGCGGCTGCAGTACTGACGGAACGGGCTGCTGGTCAAAAGGTGTTTTCCCGCCTGGCAAATGGGCGGATTGCTGCCCATACGCGGCCATCTATGGCGATAAGACCAAGCCCAATGAGGGCCATCCCGGCGAGCTGGACAGAGGAAAGGCGCTCTCCAAGAATGACGGCTCCCAGCAGTATCGCGCTGACTGGGATAAGCAGGGTCACAAGGGAAATGTTCGTGGTCCCTGCGCTCGCGAGTAGCCTGAAGAAGATGGAATAGGCCAAAGCGGTCGAGAACAAGGCGAGGCCGATCATCGACGCCCATACTCCCACAGTGGGAGGCGGAAGCTGCCAAGGCCGGTCGAAGGCAAGTGCGACGGGCGCCACCATGACGGCTGTTGCGGCAAGCTGGCCGAAGGCCCCCACGGCAGGAGCAACGCCCATGCGCTTGAACCTGCGGCCGAACACGTTGGCGAAGCCGTAGGACAGCGCCGCCGCCAGGCACCCCAGCATGGCTGGAATCGACCGTGGCGAGCCGTCCAGGGTACCGACGCCCACAAGGGCGATTACCCCCACGATCCCCAGCATGATGCCGGCAACCTTGTTGCTGGACATCTTGTCGTCGCTCGTGAAGCAGTGGGCGATGACGATGGAGAAGACCGGCGTCGTGGCGATCAGGACGGATGCCAGCCCACTCGCAATGGTCTGCTGGCTCCAGGCGATGAGCGCCGCCGGGATCAGGTTGTTCAGCGCGCCCATCCCGGCAAACGCCGCCCAAATCGGCCAGAGCCGCGGGATCGGAGTCCGACCGATCCGGAGGTAGGCCCCCAGCGCTCCCGCGGCAATGGCGAACCGGACGAGGACCAGCGTGAATGGCGGCACCTCCTGCACGATCACCTTGGAGAAGAAAAACGAGCCGCCCCACAGGGCCGAGAGCAGCATAAGCAGCCCCAAGTCGCCGGCGGTCATCCTTGGCTGGTCATGCACGGGCCTACACCTCCCCTTGTCCCGGAACCGGTATGGCGCGGAAGGCCCACGGCGCGCTCGCCAGGATCGGACCTCATCCTCTGCCGGCGAGGCGCATGATGTATGGTGCGGCCATGCTGGACGTGGACGACGAGGGCTGGGAGCAGGCATGGCGGTCTCGTGACCCGGCCTTTGATGGCCGGTTCTTCATCGGCGTCCGGACCACGGGCGTCTATTGCCGCTGCGTCTGCCCGGTCAGGCCCCCATTCCGGTGCAACATCGACTTCCTGCCGAGCGCCGCCGCTGCCGAGATGGCGGGGTTTCGCCCATGCCTCCGCTGCCGCCCGGAAGCAGCACCGTTCAGCCCGGCCTGGAACGGAACCCGGACAACCGTAGAGCGTGCGGCTCGGCTGATCATCAAGGATGGGGCGTTGGACGGCGGAACCTCAGTGGAGGCCTTCGCAGACCGGCTCGGCGTGACGGCGCGGCACCTGAACAGGCTATTCGCCCGGCACTGGGGCGCGTCCCCGTCCGTCGTCGCAAGAACGGCCCGTGTTCAGCGTGCCAAGCGCTTGCTGGATGAAACCAGCCTGCCGATGGTGGAGGTTGCGTTGCAGGCCGGCTTCGGGAGCTTACGGCGCTTCAACGCCGTGTTCCTTGAGATTTACAAATGTCCTCCCAGTGCCGTGAGGCGACCGCGGCGAGGATGTCGCGCTGCTGGCGTCCCATCGCACGAGCAGGGACCGGTTGATGCGCTGAAATGAACTGCTGGTTTTGTTGCGGGCCGCCGCGACGGCAGCCCGCGCTGGGTCAGGTCCGGGCCAGCCCAGCCTCCAGCATGGTCTGTTCCCGCATCCGGTCATACTCCGGCTTCGGCACCGGGACCGTGCCGGGATGGCCGAGGTCGTTCAGGTGCAGCCGGTAGGTTTCCCGGGCGCTGAGCGCCGCAAGCGCCGCGATGGCTGTCACGCCGAAGGTGATCGCGCCCACCGTGAGCGGGATGTTGGCCGAACCCGGCGGCGCCGCGGTCGCGAACAGCACCGGCAGCAGCGCCGTGATGGTCGTCCCCACGTTCTGCGAGATCGCCATGGCCGAAACCCGGGTGCGCGTTTGGAACAGCTCCGGATAGAAGCTGGGGTAGATCGCGTTGTAGCCCTGATACACGACGCCCCACATCAGCAGCGACAGCACGATGGCCAGCGGCACGCTGTGGATGCTGATGGCATATAGGTAGGCGAAGGCGAGCAGGCCCGAGCCGAGCGCGCCGACGCTGATCGGCGGACGGCGCCCGATCCGGTCCGACAGGTTGCCGACGAGCGGGATGACGCACACCGCGACGATGTTGCCCAGCACGGGGATCCACAGGTAAACGTCCTTCTCGAAGCCGATGCCGTAGGCCGGCTGCACCGCGTAGGCCGCGCCGAACACGGTGGCGACCACCGGGATGACGTTCATCAGCGCCATGCAGACGACCCGCGCCATGTCGCCGCCGCTCAACTGGAACGCCTCGACGATGGGCGCCTTGGGCACCCCGCCGCCTTCCTCGGCAAAGGCCGGGGTTTCCTCGACCTCGCGGCGGATGACGTAGCCGGCGGCGATCACCACCGCGCTGAGCAGGAACGGCACCCGCCAGCCCCAACTGTTGAACGCTTCCTGCGGCATGAAGCGCGCGAGCGGCAGGAACACCGCCGCCGCCAGGATCTGCCCGGCCTGCAAGGTGAAGCTGGCGAAGAAGCCGCGCCGGCCGAACGGGGCGTGCTCCAGGATCATGGAGGAGGCGCCGCTGATCTCCCCCGCGACCGCGAAGCCTTGGATCAGCCGCAAGACGACAAGCAGCACCGGGGCCAGCACGCCGACCTGCCCGTAGGCCGGCAACACCCCGACAGCCATGGTCGAGACGCCCATCAGGAACATGCACAGCAGCAGCACGCCCTTGCGCCCGTGGGTGTCGCCGTAATGGCCGAGCACGAAGGCGCCGATGGGCCGGGCGACGTAGCCGACGCCGTAGGTCGCGAGCGAGGCGACGATGGCGACCGTGGGATCGGCCGAAGGGAAGAAGATCTGTGGAAACACCAGCGACGCCGCGGTCGCGTAGATGAAGAAGTCGTAATATTCCAGCGCGGAGCCGATCCAGCCGCTGGCCGCGGCCTTCTTCGATTGCCGCCTTCCGTGCGGCTCGTGGGTCCCGGCAGTGTCCATCCTCGTGTCCTCCGTTTTTGTGGTGGCCCGTTCAGGCGCTTGATCTTGGCGAATGCGTGTCCCGTGTCTGCGTGGTGGTCCAGCTTGAGCGGTTGGGGGCATCGAGCATGGCAGGCACGTCGTTCGGCCTGGGGCCAATCGTTGCTGGCGCCTCTCGGCAGTCTTTGATGATCGCGTCAATGTGCTTCTACCGGGTGTCCAGCCGGCACACCTGGCGGGTGATCTTCGGGCGCGACCTGGACGCGCCGGACGACGCCCCGCTGCAGTGGGCGATGCTGGCGGACGCGGTGCTGCACTACTTGAAGCCCGATGATTGACACGCGGCCACGCCCATCTAGCTTCGGGCGTCAGACACACGGCTTCGGGAAAGGCCAGGCATGCAGGAAGTCGTGACGCCGGAGAAGGCAGGGAGGCCGTCCCTGCGCCACCTGGTCTCCGACCGTTCCATCCTGGCGATGCTGGGCCTGGGCTTCAGTTCGGGCATTCCGTTCCTGCTGGTTTACGTCACCCAGTCGGCATGGCTATCGGAAGCCCGGGTCCCGATCAGCATCCTCGGCCTGATGAGCGAGCTGACGCTGGCCTACAAGTTCAAGTTCGTGTGGGCGCCCTTTCTCGACCGCTACGACGCGCCCGTGTTCAGCCGCCTGCTGGGGCGCCGACGCGGCTGGATCATCGTTTCGCAGATCGGGGTGGCGCTGGCGTTGGCGGGGATCGCCTTTGGCGACCCGGCGCATTGGCTGGCCTGGACCAGAGATGGCTCAGGAAATCTGCACAGGTTTGATAAGTGGAGTTTCTGCCTGACGGCAGCCAGGATGGCTGCGGAACAGGAGAGACGATGAGCAAGCGACCACGCCGGAACCATACGCCGGCCTTCA
>JAABUQ010004911.1_pt1 | contig 22097 bp, 18 predicted proteins | sample 5560001 | NCBI WGS metagenome assembly JAABUQ01 (sample SAMN10711888, study PRJNA513371) | rock metagenome | isolation source: Antarctica rocks | place: Antarctica: Victoria Land, Finger Mt nord | collected 2015-12-18 | reverse complement strand
ATCCCCCCCCCCCTACTATCCAATCCGAGCGAGACATCCAAACTTCCTGATCAAATTTTTATGTCTCGCCCAAGTGCCGGTGATTCCGGCGCGGGATCGGCCCGAAAAGGCCTTGGGCCGGCGAGTTCGATCGTCCCACCGGCGTCAGCGATTCCACGCAGACTGTGAGCCAGGAGGCGAATTTTGCTTAATATAGCTTCAAGGCGGCATGATTGGCGCGGGTTCACGCTCATCGAACTCCTGGTGACTGTTGGCGTAATCGCGATCCTCGTCGGTCTCCTGCTGCCCGCCGTGCAGTCGGCCCGGGAGGCGGCCCGGCGCGGCCAGTGCCTCGCCAACCTTCGCCAGATCGGGCTGGGCCTGAACGCCTACGAGGGCGCCCACGGGACGTTCCCGCCCGACTACTTCGTCTCACCGCCCGGCCCCAACCCCGGCTTCAAGCGGAACTTCACCTCGGGGTTCCTCCGCCTCCTGCCCTTCCTGGATCAGGGGGTGCTGTACTCGTCGGTCAACATCAACCTCCACTTCCTCGAAACGCCCGAGGTCCCGATCGTGGAGAACGGCACGGCGCGGCGTACGGCGCTGGCGGTGTTGCTCTGCCCCAGCGACGGCGAGCCGAACCACCGCAACTCCTACCGCTTCAACGCCGGCCGGACCCAGCCCGGCAACGTGTCCCAGCCCTACGACGGACCGTTCAACTACTATTTCCTGCCGACCGCGGCGGCGATCACCGATGGCCTGTCGCGGACCGCGTTCGCCAGCGAAGGCCTCGGCGGCAGTTACGGGCCGGGCCCGTTCGACCCGGCCCTGGATTTCAAGGTCCCCCCCCAATCGATCTCCAACCCCTGGATCGTCGGCGATGACGCCTACATCGCGGACTGCCTGGCGGCACCGGCGATCGGCTGGCAGCAGGACGAAGGGAGGTACTGGTACTTCAACGGCCCGACCTATTCGAGCTACAACCACAGCGGGGCGCCGGACGACCCCCGGCCGGCCTGCGGCGGCATCACCTACGGCCTGCTCCCGCCGCGATCGCGCCACCCCGGCGCCGTCAACATCCTCTACGGCGACGGCCACGCCGAGGCCATCGCCCGCTCGGTCAACCAGCCGGTCTGGCGTGCCCTCGGGACCGTCGCCGGCGGCGATTGAACGCGCGGCCCCGGACGTGCTGGGGACGCTCGGAGGTCCGATCACACCCCAGGGAGATTTCCCGTCATGACGATCAAGAGCCTCATCACGGCCGCACTCCTCTTCGCCTGCGCCTCGGCCTTCGCCTACCGCGACGCGATCGGCCAGCAGACCTTTTCATGCAACGCGACCAACGGCTGCTACGACGGCGTTCCGGTCCCTTGCAGCTCCGGGTCGGGCACCTGCGTGTACTTTGTTCCAGCCGGCGCTCAGCCTCCGGGCGGCGCTCAGCCCTGCACCGACGGATCGGCCTCCCAATATTACTCCGCCAGCCCTCCGCCCGGTTGGTCCGATTGCATAAGCCCTAACGGGCTCGTCACTTACCCATACTGCCCCAGGACGTCGAATGTTTGCGAGACCGTCAATTTCTACAAGGACAAGAACAGTTGTGCCACCAATGCCATCTGTTCATTCAACAAGGTCTACGCATGCGCCTATGGCTCCCCGCCCGTACCTCCGGGTGGCACCCCGGCCCCCGCCGGCCAGGCCTGCCCGGGGGGGCCCTCACCCCCATGATATTCATGGCGGAGTTCGTGGGGGCGTCGGGCCGGCATACCGGCCTGGCGTCGGTTTTCATCACGATCATCACCCCGGATTGGAACTCGCCCCGATGCTGATCGCCCTCGCGCTCGCGACCCTGACGCAACCGAAAGCCGGGCCGCTCGACGCCTTTCGGGCCAACTGGGCGGCGGTCAAGGCCGCCGAGGACTTCGAGTGCCGGTTCTGGTACAACATCGACCCGAGGGGCGTCCGCCACGTCCTCGACTTCGAGCCGGGCCCGGGGCCCGCCCCGGAGCCGGGCTACATCGCGCAAGGGCGATGGGAGTTCGACGGCTCGTGCGAGCGCTATCTGATCCGCCTGACGGGCGGGACCATGTTCCGGCCGGAAGCCACCAGCGGCCCTCTGATCCCGGTCGAAGGGCTGGGCGATGATGAAACGTTCGCGCTTCATTATCTTGGGGACAATCCGGCCAACCTGAGGGTCGATACGGGGCCCCGCCGAATCTCGTTACCGCTGGTGGGTCCATTGACGTGGTATACTTTCTACCGGATCGATCGCGACTTGCAGGCGAATTATGCCGGCAAGGCGAAATCCGCGCGGCCCGGCCTGCGGGGCGGACGACCGACCGAGGACGAGGTTTACGAACGGACCGATGGCGAGATCACCGTCCGGCAGGAGATCGCGTATGATCCCGGCCTCGGCTATCTCCCCCGGTTTTGCCGAACCATCGCGTATGGCGTGGATCAGGGGCGGAGCAGCGCGAGCGTCCTGGAATACTACATGCTCGACGCCAAACCCTGCCGGGCCGGCGGGTTCGCGCCGACCGAATGGTATCAAATCAGGTATGAAGTCGACGACTTCGCGGCGAAATATCCCGACTACAACGAAACGACGGCGCTCGAACCCCCGCCCAAATGCACGATCATCCGATACCAGGCGACGAGCTTCGAAGAGAAGACGGACCAGACGAAATTGATGGATCTGGCGAGCGTCAATATGATCCTGGCGCCCGGCGGGGTCGTCGGCTTCCAGGGCGGCTCCTCCACGTTGACCATGTCGGACCTCAAGGCCAAGATCGGCCGGAAAGCCCAACCCACGAACAAACCTGTCCTCCCCAACATCGACCACGCCGAGTTGAACGAATTCCGCCAGCCGAAGCCGACGACCGACTGGAGGCCCTTCCTGTTGGGTGGCCTGGCCCTGGCGATCGTCGCGGCCTTGTTGATCCGCCGGCGGGCGGCGCGGGCGGCCCTCGTCCTGCTCGCGCTGCTCCCGCTGGCCGGATGCGGCTCGCCGAAGGCGGTACCCCGTCTGACCGCGGCGTTCACCAGGGATCGACTGCTGTACGACCCCAGCAATCCGGCGCTCAGCATGGACCTGATGATCCACAACGCGGGCAACCAGACCTTGCGGATCATCAAGGTCGACGCCGGCTGCTCGTGCCGGCACGTCGACCCGACCCAACTGCCGGCTACCCTCCGGCCGGGCGAGGCGCTGAAGCTGGCGGTCGGCATGTCCGGCGGGCGGACGTTTTCCCCGGAAACCTACATCTTCACGTTCACCACCGACCAGGGCCAGTTCACCGCGCCGGTGGCCCTGCTCTCGCTCCCCAGGCACCAACTCTCGCCCGACACGGTCACCATGAACGGCCTCTATGAATCGGGCGCGGACGAGGAGGCCCGCTTCAAGCTGGTCCACCGCGAGGTCTTCGAGCCCGGCTCGCGCGACGCCGGGGTCGCCCTGGTGGTGCCCGAGGGGTTCGTCCGGGAGGATCTCGGCGTCCATGAAGGTCGGGTCGCCTCCGCGCCCGAATTCGCCTATCGGGACTCGGAGTATCGCCTGACGCTCCGGGACAAGGCGCTGGGGCTGCACCGGGCGGAGGTCGTCGCCCGCGACGCGACGGGCCGCAAGCTGGTGGAAGCCCCCGTGGTCTGGCAGCGGTTGCCGTTCCTCTCCTCGGTGCCCGATCGGGTCGCCCTATCCGAGCGCCCCTCCCGGGTGTTCCTCCGCTGCCCGGACGAGGCGGTGGAATTGGGACGCATCCTGTCCACCCCGCCCGGCATCAAGGCGGAATTGGACTCGCCGCGATCGATCCGGGTGGCGCTCACCGACGAGGCACCGGCCACGCTCCAGGATTTCGTCGAGGTCGAGACGACCGCCGTCGGCGCCCGACCTCTCCGAATCCCGATCGCCCGGTATAGCCCGGTGGTGGCCCGGCCTTGATCCAGGCGGGCCGGTGCGGGAATCCGTCAAGACCGGGGCCCGCAACCGTACCGCAGGATCATCCGAGCATGCACTTGACGATCCCCCGGCGGGTCGGGGACGGCGTGCGGCTTAAACACCCGAGATCGTGTTTTTTCCTCCCCGGGATGTTTAAAATAATCAGCTCGCGGCGTACGATTGGATTGGCGATTGGGGGCGAGCATGGCCCGATCGCCCCGGGAAATTCGCCCAACCGGTCCAGGCCCGGCCCCGAGGCCCGCCCCGCGGAGTGCGCCATCGCCATGGAACCCACCGTGACCGCCCTGGTGATCTGCTCGCTGGTCTCGAGCTTCGCGGCGGTCGGGGGGGTCATCGCCTTCAAGAAGCGGCGGAGGCCGATCGAGGGGATGACCCTGGGCCTGCTGCTGGGGCCGGTGGGCGTGGCGGTCGAGGCCCTCCTGCCGTCGGTCGGGCGGCCGGAAGTCTGCGAGCGGGCCTGGAACTCGTTCCGGTCGATGACGACCTACCAGGCCGCCCCCCCGCGCCGGGCCGGGGGCGGACGCCGGGGCTGACGGGCCTTCCGGGTCCGGGAACAAGCCGGGCGGCCGGCGGCCCCGTGCCGCCGCCGCCCCTGTGGATAACTGGGTCACCCGAGGTCCCGGCGGACGGGCCGCCGATGGCCCCGGGCGAGGTTCGGCGGGGCCGTCAGGCGGTGGCCCGGCGGCGAGCCCGGACGCCGAGGCCGGCGAGCGCACCGATGGCCACCAGGACCAGGGACGACGGCTCGGGGACGGACAGGGCCGGGATGAAGAGCAGGCCGTGCGGCGAGGCGTTCGCCCCGAACAGGCCGTCGGTGATCGACGTGGAGAGGCCGGAGTTCAGGTCGATGGAGTCGACCGAGTGGGTGCTGCCGATCGAGCCGTAGGCGCCCCCGGCCTGGAACGGCCCGGTCAGGGCATAGATCAGGTTGTTGGCGGTGTCGGCGACGAGCAGCCGCTGGTCGGCGCCGGCCGCGAAGGTCGTGTCGTCCAGGTTGGACAGTTTCGTCCCGTTGCCGTCGATCAGTTGGACGAAGCTGACGCCCTGGGCGGTGGTGCCGGGATTCTTGACGGTGGTCAGCGTCCCGTCGGCCTCGGAGGTCAGCAGGAGGCTCCCGTCCGGCCGCAGGTTGAGCGAATCCGGGTCGTTCGCGATGATCGTGCCGGTCAGGCCCGTGGCGGTGTTCGTCCCGGTCGCGTTGCCGGCCAGCACCGGGCTGACGCTGATGGTGCCGTTGCCGAGCGTCGCCTGGACGATGACCGAGTCGGCCGGGTTGGCCGGGTTGGCCGGGTTCGTATAGCTCAGGTAAGCCTTGCCGCCGACGAAGGCGACGTCGTCGTACCCGCGGCCCGGCGTCTGGGACGTGTAGGTGTACTGGGTGGCCGCGCCGGTGGCCGCGTTGATGGTCGTCAGCTGGGAGTTGGAGTCCTGGTTCTGCAAGGCCCAGACCTGGTTGGTGGCGGCGTTGTAGCGCAGCCCGTCGGCGCTGCCCGCGATGCTGAACGTGTTCAGGACCTTGCCCGACATGTCGTACTCGGCGATGGTGGACGAGCCGCCGGTGCCGGGGGGGAGGGTGGAGGAGGCGTTGTTGCCATACTCGACCCAGACGTGGCTCCCGTCGGTGGTGATCGAGTCGGGGGCGGTCCCGCCGACGGCCGAGCCCGAGGCGAAGACGGTGGCCGAGAACCCGCCGTGGGCCGGCCGGACCGAGGCAAGGAGGCAGGCAACCAGGCAGGTCGACGTCAGGGCGCGCGCGATCCCGTTCCGAGTCATAGGTGCCTCATCGGAGAGAGAGTAGGGAGGGGCGACCGGCGACCTGATCTCGCCGGCCCGAGGGGCGCCGCTCGGGCGTCTGAATCCCCGGGCGGCGGTTATACCCAGGGCATCGACGGGACTACAATAACCGACCGAAACTTCACAAATACGTATCGCTTATGTTCACATTAACCGGACGCAACTTCACGAACGAGCATTGCCGATGCTCGCTTCGCCCGGCGCGCCAGGACGCCGATCGGATGCGGCCGGCCGGGTCGCCGGCTCAGTCGTCGGCATCCTCGGGGTCGGCCTGGCCCTGGGCGTAGGCGGCGGCCTGGTCGAGGAATCGGGGCAGGAACCGCTCGATGAAGACCGACACCGCGATCTGGGTGTACGGGTTGTCCATCCCCCAGATGCTGGCCCGGGGCTCGGCCAGCTCGGGGTCCATCTGGATGAAGTACTGGCCGTCGACGGCGAGCGAGAAGGGGACGTCCTCGAACCAGCGATGGGCCAGGGCGTTGACGCCGGGACCGCCGACGGAGATCGTCGGCAGGTCCTGGAGCGGCTCGTCGTTCATCCAGCGGAAGTCGGCCACGACCAGCGGGCGGAACGCCACGTCGAGCCCGAGCGAGATGCGCTCGACCTCCTGCTTGAAGTAGTAGGCCAGGGGCCGGTCGAGCTCCTCGGCCCTGAGCGTGCTGCCGGTGACGATCAGCAGGGGGCGCGTCGGGATCTCGTCGGCCATGTTCGGCCCTTCCCTTCCCGGATGGATCGTCGGTTGGCGGGCCTTTCGGAAGCGCGGTCCAATTGGCCTCATCGTACCGACCGCGCCGGGCTGCCGACCAGACGGACTTCGCCAGGATCGTCGGGACGCTCGGTCGCCGCCCTTTCATTTCGCCTCGGTGGCCCGCCAGAGCGCGACGCGGCGGAGCGCGGCCTCGGCGGCGCGGTATTCGTCCTCCCCGTCGGCCTCGAAGTGGTGCCCGACGGCGCGGAGGCCGTCGACGGGGATGACGCAGGAGAAGCGGACCCGCCCCTCGGTCTCCCCCTCGATGCTGTAGCGGGACACGCCCAGGGTCCGCATCCGCCCGCGGATCTCGCCCCAGTCCCGGCTCGGGGCCGGGGCCGACGGGGCGGGCGAGGGGGCCGGCATCGGGTCGGGGCCGACGGCCGAGGCCAGCCGGGCGACCGGGTCGGCCTTGGCCGGGGCGGGGCGATCCGGCGGGAGCTCGAGCGGGGGAAGTGAGGGGGCGGGGTCGACCGGGCTCGGGCCGGAGGCCAAGCGGGCCGGGTCGGGCCCCGGCAGGATCGGCGCCGGGGCCGGGGCCGGGGCGAGGCCGGCGGCGGGCCCGTCGAGCGGCGGGGGTGGCTCCGAGGGCCGGTCGGCTTTGGCGGGCGACGCGGGCCTCGGGCCGAGGTCGACCGCCAGCGGAGGGGTCCTGGCCGCCGGGAATTGCTTGGGCTTCTTCGGGGCGGCCGCCGCTTGGGGGCCGTCGACGATGATGCTCGGCCCCCCGGCGAAGGTCCGCTGGAGCCAGGCCAGGCCCGGGCCGTTGATCGCGGCCCCGCCGGCGAACGCGGCGCCGACGAGCACGAGGGCGAAGATCGCGTGGCGGAACATCCCGGCCTCCTTGCCGCCCCCTTCCGCTCCCATCGGCCATCGGCCCGGCGAAAATCCTCCGGGCTGTCCCGAAGATGAGGCCGTCGCCGACGAATCTCCGCGGGGGGGTTGGGGCCGATTGGACCGGAGATCGGCCGGCCTGGCAAGCCCAATCGGGCCGCCCCCGGGGCCCGGCTCGGCCCCGGCCCGCGCCCCAAAGCCCGGAGCGGAGAGGCGTTCCGGCCCGGCCCTGGGGCTTCCAGGGAGGACCCGCGACATGCTAGGTTGGATCTCATGTTCGGAGTGATCTGGTCGATTCTCACGCTGCCGCTCCGGATCCTGGGCTGGACGGCCGACCTCCTGAGCCGCTTGACCGGCCTGGGGATCGGCTTCGCCCTGATGGTCCTGGGCGTGGCCGTGGGCGCCGGCCCTTCGCTGGCCCTGGGGGTGCCGATCTTCGTGCTGGGCCTGCTCCTGACGCTCCGGAGCCTGGGCTGACCGGCCTTTGCGTCGCCCCATGTCGCCGATCTACCTCGACCACAACGCCACGACGCCGATCGACCCCGAGGTGATCGAGGCGATGCGGCCGTTCTGGCTGCTCGGGGGGAACCCGGAGAGCCGCCACTCCGCCGGCCGGGCGGCCCGTCGGGCGCTCGACGGGGCCCGCGAGTCGGTCGCCGCGATCCTCAACGCCGAGCCCGACGAGGTCGTCTTCACCTCGGGCGGGACCGAGGCCAACAACCTGGCCGTCTTCGGCCTGGCCGAGGCCCGGGGCGAGGGCCCGGCCGCGCACCTGGTCTCCAGCCCGATCGAGCACCCGGCCGTCGCCGAGGCGGTGGCCCGGCTCGAAGGCGAGGGGTTCGCCGTCGACCGGCCCCAGGTCGCCGCCTCGGGCCTGGCCGACGCCCGGGTCATGGCCGGGTCGATCCGCCCGGGGACCCGCCTGGCCACCTTGATGCTCGCCAACAACGAGACCGGCGCGATCCAGCCGGTCGGGCTTCTGGCCGAACTCGCCGCCGCCTCGGGCGTCCCGGTCCACACCGACGCGGTGCAGGCGGTGGGCCGGATCGCCGTCGACTTCCGAGGCCTGGGCGTGGCGACCCTGGCCGCCAGCGCCCACAAGTTCCACGGGCCGGGCGGCTCGGGCCTGCTCCTGGTCCGCCGGGGGGTCGCGCTCCCCCCTCGCCTCTTCGGCGGCGGCCAGCAGGGCGGCCGACGCCCCGGCACGCCCGCGGTGGCCCTCGCGGTCGGCCTGGCCTCGGCCCTGGGGCGCTGGGCGGCCGAGGCCGAGGCCCGAGGCCGGCGGTGGGCCGCCCTCCGCGACCGCCTCGAAGCCGGCCTGATCGGGGCGCTGGGGCCGGGCCGGGTCGTCCCCAACGGGCCGGTCGACCCGAGCGACCGGCTGCCCCAGACCTCGAACCTCGGCTTCCCCGGGCTCGACGGCGACGCCCTGCTGATGCAGCTCGACCTCGCCGGAGTCGCCGCCTCGCTCGGCTCGGCCTGCGCCAGCGGGGCCTCCGAGCCCTCGCCGACCCTGCTGGCCATGCACGTCCCGGGCGACCGGCTCCGCTCCTCGGTCCGGTTCAGCCTGGGGGCCGGGACCACCGAGGCCGACATCGACGAGGCCGTCCTCCGGGTCGCCGGGGTCGTCGACCGGGTCGCCGGTGCGGGGGAGTTCGACGGCTGGTGAGGCGAGGCGGGGCGGGCTCGCCTCGTCAGGCCGGCCGGCCGGGCTTCGGGGCCGGTCGGGGGTGGGGCCGGGACGGGACGACTTCGGCGGCCTCCGGCTTCCGGCCCCCGCCTTCGAGGAGCCGCCCCAGGGCGGTCCGCCGGACCAGGACCTCGTAGCTGGCCAGGGCGAGGGCCAGGGTCAAGGACAGGGTCAGGGCGAACTTGGCGAGCGTCGGCCATCCGAACCCGACGAGGTCCGCCTGGATCAGGCCGACGACCGGGAGGTGGACGAGGTAGACCCAGAACGACGCCCCGGCCAGGTAGCGGGCCGCCCTCGACGGCCGAGACAGATACCGCCTGGCCAGGCCGATCATGCCGAACAGGGTCAGCCACGACCCGAGCGCGCCCGACGCGACCAGGGCCGAGGTGCCCGCCTCGCCGAGCCGGCCCGACCAGTCGAGCGGCAGGAGCCGGGCCTTGAGGGCGAAGACCGGCACCGACGCCAGGAAATACCACCAAGCCCCGCGGCCCAGGGCGTCGAGCGACCCCCGGGCGCGGAACAGGGCGACCCCGAAGCCGAAGAAGGTCGCGTAGTGCAGGAGCCGGGCCGCGTCGGGGATGAAGCTGTTGTGCCGGTCGAGCGGCAGGTCGCCCATCCCCAGGCCTCGGGCCAGGGCGATCAGGACCGCCGTCGGGGCCGCCAGGGCGATCGGTCCCCACCAGGCCAGCCTCGGCGACGGGCCTGGCCGCGCACCGGCCTCGTCCCCGCGAGCGGCCCGGGCGGCCCGGAGGGCCCCGAACGCCAGGAGCATGGGGATCAAGTATTCGAGGAACCAGAGGTGCGCCGGGCCGTACAGCTCGTCCATGATCTCCGGGTCGAGGAAGACCATCCGGCGGAACTCGTTGAAGTTGCATCGGTTCGTGACGAGCCAGCCCAGGCTCCAGGCGAGGAAGCAGGGCGGGAGGATCACCGGCGCCGCGACGAGAGCGGGGATGACGATCCGCCGGACCCGCCCTTCCAGGAAGGCCCGGGGGCCTCGGCCCGACTCGACCAGGGCGGCGAAGAAGCCGCTGATGGCGAAGAACAGCGGGACCGAGACGCCCATCGCCCACCAGGAGAACAGGTCGAAGCCGGAGTGGCCCGACGGCTCGCGGACCCCCCAGAGCAGCCTGGGGATGTCGAGCCGGGTGTAGGCCAGGGCGGCGTGGAGGGTCACGACCAGGAGGATGGCGGTCCCCCTGAGCGCGTCGAACTCGGGGTAGCGAGGGCCGCCCCCCTCGGCTCGCGTCGGGGCACCTTCCGGCCCGTGGGTGAGGTCGGCCCGCCGCCGGGCCGCAACGAACTTGTCCAAAGATCCGCGCTCCATGGGGCCTCCTCGCGCCGACGGCCGCCGACGCCCCACCGTTCCGGGGGTGGGGTGAGGGATGCGTCGCCGCCCGTCTCGATCGCGGGTCGGGCTCGGGGCCATCTTCCTTGATCGACGGGCCCGGGGCGGCGGATTGAGCCCGCGGCCCGCCCGAGAGTGCTCCGCCGCCGGCACATCCGGCAGATCGGGCCGATGGGCCCGGGGCCATTTATTGCATTGGCGAATGCTTAAAACTTGCCAGCACGCCCTTATCTCACCCGAGGGGCGCCGGGCCGCCGAGGGCCCGACCGACTCCCCCCGCAAGGCTTGACATCGGGCAGCACCCAAGTTACATTTTTTGTAATCTGTAGCTGATGCGGTCGCCGCTCGGCGGGCCGATCGGCACGGCATCGGGGGGGATGCAAATGGAAATGCGACGCTTGGGGGTCGACGGGCCGGCCGTCTCGGCGGTGGGGCTGGGATGCATGGGGATGTCGGACGCCTACGGCCCGGCGGACGAGGGGGAGAGCATCGCGACGATCCACGAGGCGATCGATCGCGGGGTGACGCTGCTCAACACCGGCGACTTCTACGGGATGGGCCACAACGAGATGCTGATCGCCCGGGCGATCGAGGGGCGGCGCGATCGCGTCTTCCTCTCGGTGAAGTTCGGGGCGCTCCGGTCGCCGGCCGGGGCGTTCATGGGCTTCGACGGCCGGCCGGCGGCGGTCAAGACCTCCCTGGCCTACACCTTGAAGCGGCTCAAGACGGACTACGTGGACCTCTACGAGCCGGCCCGGGTCGACCCGTCGGTGCCGATCGAGGAGACCGTCGGCGCGATCGCCGAGATGATCCAGGCCGGGTACGTCCGGCACATCGGCCTGAGCGAGGCGGCGCCGGCGACGGTCCGGCGGGCCCGGGCGGTCCACCCGATCGCGGCGCTGGAGGCCGAGTATGCCGTCCTGACCCGCGAGATCGAGGCCGAGACCCTGCCGACGCTCCGCGAGCTGGGGATCGCGACGGTGGCCTACGGCGTCCTCTCGCGCGGCCTGATCGGCGGCCCGGCGCGGGGGCTGGGGTCGGCCGGCGATTACCGGGCCCACCTCCCGCGCTTCCAGGGGGAGAACCTCGCCGCGAACACGAGGCTGGTCGACGCCCTGGGCGCGATCGCGCGGGAAAAGGGGGCGACCGCCGCGCAACTCGCCATTGCCTGGGTCCTCTCGCGCGGTCAAGATATCATCCCGCTGATCGGGGCCAGGACCCGGGCCCGGCTGGCCGAGGCGCTGCCGGCGCTCGACCTGGAGCTGACCGCCGAGGACCTGGCTCGGATCGACGAGGCCTTCCCGGTCGGCGCGGTGGCCGGCGATCGGTACGATAAGCACGGCATGGCGATGGTCAATCGCTGATCGCGACCGGCCCCGCCCCTCCGCCCGGGATTCGCATGGCCCGCAGCCGCCCCAGCGACACCACCGACGCCCGGCGCCAGCGAATCCTGGATGCCGCCGAGGTGGTGCTCCGCCGCCACGGGCCGGGCAAGACCAACGTCGTCGACGTCGCCCGCGAGTTGGGCCAGACCCACGCCAGCGTGTATCGCTACTTCGCCAGCAAGGCCGATCTGCTCGACGCCCTCGTCGAGCGCTGGCTGGCGAGGGTGTCCGAGCCTTTGGAGCTGATCGCCAGGGGCGAAGGGCCGGCGGGCGACCGGCTCCGGCGGTGGCTGATGGCGCTGTTCCGGGCCAAGGTCCGCAAGGTCACCGCCGACCCCGAGCTGTTCTCCACCTACCAGGCGATCGCCGCCGAGTCTCCCAGGGCCGTCGCCCGCCACCTCGCCATGATGGACGAGCATGTCGAGTCGATCATCGCCGATGGCGTCGCGGCGGGGGAGTTCCCCCCGGGCACCGACCCCCGCCGGGCCGCCCGCGCCATCCTCAGCGGCGCGCTCCGCTTCCACCACCCGGCGCTCCTGGCCCCGGCCCCGGCCCCGGGGCCGCCCGGCGATCAGGAAGCCGAGGACGTCTTCGCCCTCCTCATCAACGGGCTCAGGTCGGGCGGGGGTGCGGGGTGAGGGATGCGTCGCCGCCGGCCTCGATCGCGGGGTCGCGCCCGGGCTCGGGGCCATCGTCCTGGATCGACGGCCGAGGCCCGCAAGATGAGGCCCTCGGCCCGCCCTGGCGCATCCCGCCGCCGGCACATCCGGCAGATCGGGCCGACCGGCCCCGGGCCCGCTCTTGCATTGACGGATGCGATGCACAGCTAGCACGCCCTTACGTCGACACGTGATCGCCGAGCCGCCAAGGGCCCGACCCCTCACGCGGCGGAGCCGGGAATCGCCCCGGGCGACCTGTCATCGGCCATCCGGCCTTGCATGCCGCGGTCGGGGTGCCCAAGATAGTGAGTTATGGAAAGTTTATCTCGAACTTCGATAAACCGTTCATAAATCCCTAAGGTCGCGATGGACCCCATCACCAACCCGTTCGCGCCCGGTGCCGGCACGCCCCCGCCTGAGATGGCCGGCCGGGAGAAGATCCTGGAGGACGCCAGGATCGCCCTGGGTCGCGTGAAGATCGGACGACCTGCCCGCAGCCAGATGTTGCTCGGCCTCCGGGGGGTCGGCAAGACGGTTCTCCTCAATCGGATCGACGAGATGGCCCTGGATGAGGGGTTCGAGACCATCGTCCTCGAGGCTCCGGAGGACCGTCGCCTGGCCCAGATGCTCGTCCCACCCCTCAGGTCGCTCCTGTTGCGTTTGAGCCGCTCGGAGAGGTCGAAAGATCGCGCCCGGCGTGGTTTGGGCGTGCTCCGCTCCTTTGCGAGCGCCTGGAAGCTTGACTTCGGCGGGATCGAGATGGGGATCAAGGCCGAGGCCGGGGCCGCCGACACCGGGGACCTTGATACCGACCTGCCCGAGTTGCTCATCGCGGTGGCGCAAGCGGCCAAGGAAGCGGGGACGCCGGTCGGCCTGTTCATCGACGAGCTGCAATATCTCTCGTCCGGGGACCTCGGCGCCTTGATCACGGCGGTTCACAAGTTGGGCCAGAAGGGATTGCCCTTCCTCCTCTTCGGTGCAGGGCTGCCCCAATTGGCGGGGCTCGCGGGGGAGGCGAAATCGTATGCGGAGCGGCTCTTCAACTATCCGGATGTCGGGCAACTTCCCGATGCCGCGGCGCGTGATGCCATCCGGGCTCCCGTCATCGGGCAGGACGCGGCGATCGACGAAGATGCGCTGGGCCTGATCTGCGAGCAGACCAAGGGGTATCCCTACTTCCTCCAGGAGTGGGGCTATCACACATGGGATGCGGCCGAACGCTCGCCGATCACGCTCGATGATGCGAAGCGGGCCACCACCAAGGCCCTGCTCCACCTGGATGAGGGGTTCTTCCGGGTCCGCATCGATCGATTGACGCCACGCGAGAAGGACTATATGCGGGCGATGGCCGCGCTCGGCGCGGGGCCGCACACGTCGGGGGACATTGCCCAGGAGTTGGGGATGAAGGTGACCGCCGCCGGGCCGCTGCGGAATGGCCTGATCAAGAAAGGGATGATCTTCAGCCCCCAGCACGGCGAGACCGCGTTCACCGTCCCGATGTTCGACGAGTTCATGCAGCGATTGACGCCGGATTGGACATCCGACGGTCAGCCCGGGGACGACCCGAAGAAGGCGCGTAAACGTCGAGGTGAGCGATAAAGTTGGGCACACGTCCCTTCGAAGTCGCGTCCCCTCGGGTCGGGCCCGAGGCCCGGCGGGGCTACCGGCCCCCCGGATGCGGCCGGGCCTCGGCGAGCATCTTGGCGAGGATCGGGGCGAGCATGTCGCGGATCCTCCGCTCGAGGTCGTCGTCGCTGGGGGAGCCGGGGGCGGGCTGGAGGGGGGCCAGGGTCGGGGGGACGGGCGGGATCGGCGGGGGGGCGGTGCGGGTCTGGGCGTCGAGGCTGAGGCGGAAGGCGATCGGCTGGTGGCCGCCGAGGGTCTTGAGCAGGGCGGGCAGCTCGCGGTCCCGGGTGACCGTGAGGGTCTCGGGCACGCCGAAGGCGGGGCGGAGGTTGGGCGAGACGAAGATCCGGCCGACCTTGGAGCGGGGGCCGGTCAGCAGCGCGATGGCGCCGTCGCGCTCGGCGGCGGCGGCCAGGAGCTCGCGGTCGCAGTCGGCCAGGACGTGGAGCCGCTCGGGGGCGAGCAGGGCCGAGGTCTCGCCCACCACGATCCAGTCGACCTCGCCCTGCCCCCGGCGGATCGCCTCGCGGATCGCCTCGGCGTAGGGCACGGGGCCGGGGTCGGCCGAGAGGGAGCGGCTCAACGGCACGAGCTGGAAGGCGACGGGGCCGCAGCGCCGGGTGGTCGCCCGGACGGTCACCAGCGGCGGCAGGTCGTCTTCGAGGGCCCGTTCCAGCCCCCAGGCCCGCCGCTCGACGCCGAGGCCCTTGCCCCGGCGGTAGAGGATCGCCAGCGACGGCTGGGCGCCGGCGGGCTCCTGGAAGAACTCGTAGTCGAGGTGGAAGTTGGTGTCGAGGTGCTCGCGCAGCGCCGTGACGCAGACGCCGTCGACGTGGGCCAGGCACCACAGGTCCATGCCCATCTCGGCGACGATCCGGCCGATGTCGCCGATCTGCTCGCGGAAGGCCGAGTCGAGCCCCCGGACGTTCCAGAAGGCCAGGTCGAGGTCGTCGGTCTCGCGGCGGTAGCTCTCGGCGACGACCTCGGGCGCCGACCGGCCCAGGGCCTTCCGCCCGAGGGCGCCGAAGAAGCCGGCCAGGGGGTCGATCCCGGAGAAGATCCCCCGGAGCCGCTCGGCCTGCTCGCGGACCCCCGGCTCGTTGGCCTCGTCGGTCTCCAGCCAGAGGGCGATCGCCGGGATCCGGATGCCCTCGTTGAGGTACCGCGCCGAGCCGTCGCCCAGCGGGTCGGCGGCCGCCGGCCGGGCCGAGGGCTCCTCGGCCACGACCGAGGCGTGGTGCAGGGCCACCGGCTCCCACTGGTTGTTGAAGACCGGGCTGCCGGAGGACCCCGGCTCGGTCGAGCAGATGTAATGCACCACCACGCTGTCGGCCTTGACGACCCGGTTGTCGCGGAGGGCCACCTCCTTGGGCCGGCCCCTGGGGTGCTGGATGATGTTGACCGTCTCCTCGGCCGAGATGTTCAGGCTGTTCCGCTCCAGCCCGATGGTGCCGAGGAAGTCGAGCCCGCGGACCCCGCAGAAGGCGAAGTCGAGCTCGGCGTTGGCGACGAAGAGCGAGTCGGGGTCGAGCGGGACCGAGGCCGGCCGGCCCAGGGTGGCCCCCGGCGGCGCGGTCTCGTAGTTGGCCAGGGCGATCGCCGAGGCGGCCGAGGCCAGGTCGGGCAGGACGTGGTGGTTGGTCAGCAGGACCCCGGGCGCCACCATGAACCCCGTGCCCGCCGCCCCGTCGCTCCGCAGGAGCTTGACCACCGCCCGGCCGAGCCGGTCGCCGGTCCTGAGGAAGTGGAACGGCAGCAGGGCGCTGCTGAGGTCCAGGATCAGCTCCAGGTTCTCCGAGCCGGGCTCGACCACCGCCATCGCCTGGAATTTCCGGGCCGGCCGGGCCGGCCCCTCGGCCCGCCTCAGGAACGTCCCGTTGAGCTCGACCTCGGCCCGCCCGGCCTCCAGGACCGCCACCCGGCCCGGGACCGGCCACGGCCCCGGTTCCGGGCCTGGTTCCGGCTCCGGGCCCGGTTCCGGCTCCGGCTCCGGCTCCGGCTCCGGCGTCAGGTCGTCCCGCCCGGCGCGGGCCACCATCTCCGACTCCCACTCCGACGTCGACATGGCTTTGCGGCTCGTTCGAGGCCAAATCTCCGAGAAAACCCACGCCCCTCGCCCTATATCTTCAAATTTTCCGGGGCCGGCTTACCCGCGATCGCGCCGATTCCCGGAAAAAAGGCTGGAGCCGGCCCGCCCTCGGGGCCGAACAAGCACCCATCACGACCCGGAAAAACCGGGCGACCCGGGCCACCCGACCCCTTCGCGAACCGAGGCCGACGATGACGGGACCACGCCCGGGCCGCCCCCGGCTCCTGATCGGCGCCCACCTGCTGGTGGTCCTGGGGGCGGGCCTCGTGCTCGTCGGCTCGCACCGGAGGCCGCTCTGGGCGGCGGCGGCGATCGCCTCGGGTTGCAGCCTGTTCGCCCTGACCGGCCTGGTCCACGAGGCGAGCCACCGCCTCCTGGCGCGGAGGCGATGGCTCAACGACGCCCTCGGGTGCCTGGCCGGCTGGCCGCTCCTGACACCCCTGTCGGCCTACCGGGCGTTCCACTTCGAGCACCACCGGGCCACCAACCACGCCGGCGACCCCAACGAACCCTTGAACTCCAGGTGGATGCTCCTGGTCGGCTCGCCGGTGTACGTCGCCCTGATCCACCGCCACGCCCTGCGGACCTTGCGGGGCCGGGCCCTCGCCCGCTACCTGGCCGAGGCCCTGGCGATGGTCGCGACCCTGGCCCTCATCCTGTCCGCCTTGCCCCACGCCGTCCGAGAGCGGGCCTGGCTGCTCCCGCTGGCGGTGACGGCGCTCCTCCAGAACGTCCGGATCGTCACCGAGCACCTCGACCTGCCCTCGGGCCGGTTCCGCGACACCTGGCAATTGGCCCTGCCGCCCCCCTTGAGCCGCTGGCTGCTCCACTACGACCACCACCTCGAACACCACCTCCGCCCCGGCCTCCCCTGGCACGAGCTGCCCCGCTACCGGCTCGAGCTGGCCCGGGCCTCCGCCATCCCCGAGCCCCACCGGGTCACCCTCGCCCGGTTCGCCCGCGAGGTCTTCCTCCGCAAAGTGTCCGACCCCGCCCTCACTTCGGACCCTTCGCCCCGAGCTGCTCGATGATCCGGTCGAGCTTCCCCTCCACCGCCGACATCCGCCGCTCCGGGTCGGAGTCTGGGGTCTCGGAGTCCTTGGCCAGCCGGTAGCGGGCCTCCAGGACGGCGGCGCGGGCTTCGGCGAGCTCTCGCGGCGATTTTCGGGCCGACTCCACGAGCGCGGTCACGATCCTCGCGACATCCTCTTGGCCGCGGACGAGGGCGGCGAGGATGTCCAGGCGGGCGGCCTTCGAGTCGGCCGCGTCGAGTTCGGCTTCCATCAGGGCCTTCGACGCCCTCAGCACGGCCTCGAACTCGACCCGGCCGACCTGGTATTGCTGTTGGCTGATCTCCTTGACCTCCCGGGCGAGCTTGACCCGTTCCCGGGCGAGGTTGCGGGCGGATTCCGGCCTGGCGTCGGCCTTGGGCGCCGCCGCGGGCGGGTTGGCACTGGCGGCGGAGACCTGGGATGCGGCCGACGGAGGGCCGTCGGGCCTCGGGATCGGGCCAGGGCCAGGGCCCGGACCTTCGGCCTCCTTGGCCAGCTGATAGCGGGCCTCCAGGACGGCGGCCCGGGCTTGATCGACGGCGATCGATGTCACGTCTCCCCTCGCCGCCGACGCGGCCGTGTGTTGCACGATCTCCTGCCCGTTGCGGATCATGGCCGCGAGGATATCCAGGCGGGCCGCCCTGGACTCGGCCGCATCGAGCTCGGCCTCCAGCAGGGCCTTCGAGGCGGCCAAAAGCGCGTCGAATCCTACTCCGCCCCCCTTAAATTGCCCCTCGGTGACCTCTTTGATCCGGCGAGCGAGCTCGACCCGCTCCCGGGCGAGGTCGCGGGCGGATTCCGGCCGGGCGTCGGCCTTGGGCGCCGCCGCGGGCGGGTTCGCCGGTGCCAAGGGGTCGGCCGGCGGGGGGGCGTCGGCCCGCCTGGGCCGGGCGCGGGCCTCGACCTCCCTGGCCAGGAGGAACTCGGCGTCGAGGAGGTTGGATTCGGCCTCGGCCACGTCGGCGGTGGTGGCCCGGCCGACTTGCAGCTCGGCCAGCTCTCGGGCCTTGATCACGCGGAGGCGGGCGAGGTGGACGCGGAGGGGGACCTCGCGGGCCTCGGGCGTCTCGGCGACGTCGCGCTCGGCCTCCATCATCACCCGGGAGGCGTCGATCAGCCGGTCGATCGTGATCCGCCCCTCCTGGTAGAACGCCTGCTGGGCTTCGAGCCGCTGCCGGGCCGCCTCGACCCGCGACCGGCCGATCGCGGCGGACGACCGCAACGGCCCCTCGCCCCGGGCGATCGGGTCGTCCGGAGCCGTCTTGGCCCCGGGGGCCGGCAACTCCGGCTTGGTCACCCCCGCCGGGACCTGGGCCGGGTCGGCGCCGAGGCCGAGGCCGGGTCCGGGGACGGGCACGCCGCCGGGATCTTGGGCGGCGAAGATCCCCGAGGTCCCCGCCACGGCGCAGGCCGAGAGCAGGGCCGTGGCCGCCAGCTTCCACTGCGCGAGCATCGTCATCCGGATCACTCCTTCGCAAAGCGCGACCGCCGGGCCCTGGAACAGGCCCCGGCCGAGCGCGTATCCCGCCGCGGTCCGCACCGTCATCGCCACCAGCAGCGGCTTGGGCGCGGCGGGCGGGCCGATCAAGATCACCCAGGAATCGGAGGGGGCCAGCCCGCGCCGCGAGAGCCGCTCGCGGAGCCGGGCCCGGGCCCGGTCCAGCCGCCCCCGGACCATGTTCGCGGTCCAACCCAGCCGGGCCGCCGCCTCCTCGCGGCTCAAGCCCTCCACGTCGCAGAGCAGGACGGCCCGGCGGTGGTGCTCCGGCAGGCGGGCGATCTCCTCGTCGATCTGCGCCCGAAGCTCGGAGCGGTCGACGGCCCGGTCGTCCTCCCGGCCCTCGGCGACGACCCCTCGGGATCGCTCGCGGGCGAGTCGGCGGGCGGCCTGCTGGCGGGCCCTCCGCGACACCTTGAGCGCGACGCCGTGGAGCCAGGGCCCGAGCGGCTCGTCCCCCCGGATCGAGCCGGCCCGGCGGACCAGGACGAGGAACGTCGCCTGGAAGGCGTCGTCGGCGTCGGGCCCGGCGCCCAGGGTCCGCCGGCAGACGCCCAGGACCGTCGGCCCGAGCCGGGCCACCAGCGCCTCGAAGGCCGCCTCGTCCCCCCGCTCGGCGAACCGGGCCAGCAGTCCGGACTCGTCGAGGCCGGCCGTCGCCCCTTCGCCGAAGATCCGGAGATAATCCGACCGGGTCGCCCCGGAAGCCCAGCCCCGCATGGCCTTCGATCCCCCTTCGAGATCCGCCGGAGGAGCCCTCGCCTCCTCCCATTACTGCACGCCGAAGGGGCGGCGACACGCGGTTTCTCCCCGATCACGGCGGATCACTTCTTCCGCAGGACGAACCGGAGCCGGGTCGGCTGGCCCGGCGCCGGCTCGAAGGGCTCGCTCAGGGCTTCGACCGCCTCGTAAATCGCCGGGCGGGTCGGGCCTCCCACCCGCACGGTCGGCCGGGGCAGGGCAGGGCCGTCGGGGTTCTCGGGCCCGTCGAGCCCGGCGACCCGGACCCGCCGAGGACCCTTCGGGTCCGGGTCGAGCAGGCTCCGGAGCTTGCCGTCGGCGTCGGCCGGCTCGCCGTCGATCATAGCATTGACCCTGGAGCGCTGGAGCTTCGCCCACTCCCCGGGTCGCCCCTCGGGCTTGACCTCGAACCGGACGCCGGGGATGCCCCGGCCGGTCTCGGCGTCGACGACCTCGATGAAGACCTCGGCCCCGGCCCTCATCCGCAGTTCGAGCAGCCGCGCGACCGGCACGGGGGCCACCACCAGCGGCCGGTGGTAGGTCCGGACGAACCGGGAGGTCGGCGAGGTCGGGGCGGCGGATAGGCCGGGGTATTCCCCCGGGGGGAGGTCGATGGCGACCCTGCCTTCGGCGTCCGTCCTGCCGCCGGAGGCGATCCCGGTGCCCCGGTTCTGGTTCATCGATTCGACGTCGATGCCGGGCAGGGGCCGGCCGTCGTCCTCGGCCGAGACCCGGACGTCGACCCGGCCGGTGGTGGCCATCGTCACGGTCATCTCGGCCGGATGAACTTCGTGCCGCCCCCGGCCGTTGTGGTTGGCGAAACTCGGTTCGGGGTGGACGACCCCGGCTCCGGTCGCCGACGTCGAGGCGTAGAGCCAACTCCAGAGGGTCGAGCCGGGCCGCTCGAACGACAGCCAGGAGCAGGTTTCCGCCGGCAGCCCGGGCATCCGGAACCGCCCTTCGCCGTCGGTCGAGGCTTGGCCGAAGCGATCCAGCAGGCCCGACTGGCTCGGGTCGAGCCAGACGGTCGTCTCGCCCCCTTGCTCGTCGAGCAGGTCGATGCTGTGATTGACGACCTTGACCCCGGCGACGGGCCGGCCGGCCTCGTCGACCACCCGCCCTTTCAACTCGGCCTCGGGGCGGAGGTGCACGTCCATCTCGAACGGCGAGTTGAAGGGGAGGTGCCCTTGAAGATCATCCGGGTCGGGGAGGGGCACGGCCTGCACGGCCTGGACCCTATGCCAGCCGAAGCCGAAACCGGGAGCCCACGCCACGACCTGGCACTGGGCGTAGGGCGTCAGGCACTGGGGGAGCCGGCGAAGACGGCTGGTGGGGAGGCTCACCGAAGCCAGGCGGTAGCGGCCATCGGCGGCGGTCGTCGCCGTGCCGGCGACCGCCGTCGTCACCTCCAATCGCTCCGGGCCATCGACCATGCGAGTGCCGATGACGCGGACCGTCGCCGCGGCGACGGGCCGGCCCTTCAGGTCGAGGACCCGGCCCGAAACCCGCACCCGGACGGATTCGGGCGCCCCTTCCATGCTCGGCCTGGGCGCGTTCGGGTCCTGATAGGGCCTCCGGCTGATGAACGGGCCCGACGTGGGCGCGTCCCGGATGTCGATCAGCGGCCGGCGCGGCTTGGCTTCGGCCGGGCGAGCGGGCCCGGCCGGCGGCGGGGATTGGGCCGCTTGGGGCCCCGGGCCGGCGGTCGCCGCGACCAGGGTGGCCGAGCCGGCCGATAGGACCAGCGCGGCGAGGGACTTCCAATCGTGCAGGATCATCATCGTCCCGACTCCTTGCGAGAGGGCCAGGGCCGAGCCGGTCGCCAGGGCGGCGCCGGGCCCTCGGCCGAGCGCGGCGCGGACCGTCGCCGCCACCAGGGCGACCCTGGGGGTCGGCAGGTGGGCCACCAGGGTCATCCAGGAATCGGAGGGGGCCAGCCCGCGCCGCGAGAGCCGCTCGCGGAGCCTCGCCCGCGCCCGGTCCAGCCGCCCCCGGACCATGTTCGGGGTCCAGCCCAGCCGCGCCGCCGCTTCTTCCCGGCTCAGGCCCTCCACGTCGCAGAGCAGGACGGCCCGGCGGTGGTGCTCCGGCAGCCGGGCGATCTCCTCGTCGATCTGCGCCCGAAGCTCGGACCGGTCGATGGAGGGGGCGGTCTCGCCGGGCTCGGCGGGGACCAGGCTCCGCTCGCGGGCCGTGCGGCGGGCGGCGTCGAGCCGGGCCCGGCGGGCGACGCGGACGGCGACCTCGTAGGTCCAGGTGGCCACGCGGTCGCGGTCGCGGATCGAGCCGGCCCGGCGGACCAGGACGAGGAAGGTCCCTTGGAAGGCGTCGTCGACGTCGTGGGGGTCGGCCAGCATCCGCCGGCAGACGCCCAGGACCGTCGGCCCGAGCCGCGCCACCAGCGCCTCGAAGGCCCCCTCGTCGCGGCGGGCGAGGAACCGGCCCAGCAACTCGCCGTCGCCCAGCGCCGCCACCGAGCCCCCTTCGAACAGCAAGGGGACGTCCCCCCGCCCCCGCCCCGAGCCGACCCGTCCGCCGATCATGGCCGTCGCTCCCTCGGTCCTTCCCTTCGTCTCGCCGCCGGGCCGGTCCCCCGCCGAGCGGCCTTCATTAGTGCCGGCCCGGGCGGGGATGACACGACGATTCCGCGATCGGCCGCGAAAACGGCCGGGGGGCCCCGCGGGCTCCGGGCCTTGCGTGTA
>JAABUQ010004910.1_pt1 | contig 22110 bp, 21 predicted proteins | sample 5560001 | NCBI WGS metagenome assembly JAABUQ01 (sample SAMN10711888, study PRJNA513371) | rock metagenome | isolation source: Antarctica rocks | place: Antarctica: Victoria Land, Finger Mt nord | collected 2015-12-18 | reverse complement strand
GGGCCGCGGGGCCGCGCGAGGCGAACTTGGCCAGCCCGAGGCGGCCGCCGGGGCCGAGCACGTGGGCGTCGCGCTCTATTGCTCCCAAGACGCGATGCGCCCATTCCTCGGGTGATACGCGACCCCAGGACGACGTGTCGATGTGCCGGCCGTAGACCTGCTCGGTGTCGGCCAGCATGTCGGTGTCAACGCCAGGCGTCACGAGGTGCAGCACGCCGACGCCGGTGCCGCGCAGCTCGCGGCGCAACGACTCCGACAGCCCCACGACGCCCGCCTTGGAGGCGGCGTACGTGCTGGCGGCTGGGAAGTAGGCATACCCGCTGATGCTGGTGTTGTTGACCACCATGCCGGTGCAGCGGCCGACCATTGTGGGCACGATCCGGCTGGTGAGGTGGGCGACGGCAACGAGATTGACCTGGAACATCGCGTAGACCTGCTCGAGGTCCTGTTCCTCGAGCAGTCCCCCGGTCATCAGCCCGGCGTTGTTGACGAGCACGTCAATTGCCCCGAGGTCCTCGCCGAGCGCGTCGCAGCAGGCGTCGATCTGCTCGCGCGAGGAGAGGTCCATGTGCACGGCGACGATCTCGCGCGCGCCACCGGCCGGCCGGGAGATCGGATCCCAGCTCGCCGGATCGCGCATCCCGAGCAGCAGGCGCCGCAGCGGGCGCTGGGCAAGGGCCCGGCCCAGCGCGGCGCCGATCCCGCGGTTTGCGCCCGTGACCAGCGCCGTTGTACCGCTGAGCTCCATACCGGCAACTACGGCGGCCATTCGCGGCGGGATCACGTCGTCGTGATCGATCTGCGCCAGCGATCCGTACACCAACACGATGTCACGCGCCCGTCAGGCCGCTGCGGCCCTCGCCACCCTGCGCATCGCCTACGGGCTTGCCCTGATCGCCGCCCCAGGACGGCTGAGCCAAACCTGGCTTGGCGACGGTGGCGGCAGCGCGGCGGCCGGCGTCGGCCTGCGCGGCCTCGGCGCGCGCGACGCCTTGCTGCACGTCGGCGCCCTGGCCGGCGCGCTGCGCGACGAGCCCGTCCGACCCTGGCTGGCGGCGGCGGTACTCGGCGACTGCGCCGACATCGCCGCCACGTTCGCCGCGCGCGAGGGGCTGCCCGCGAAGTCTCCCGCCGCCACCGCGGCCGTCGCCGGCGCCTCGGCGCTGCTCGCCGGCGCGGTGATCGTCGCCCTCGAACAGTAGTCCGATGAGCGCAGTGGCCTACGAGCGCCGGGGGGCCGGCGAGGCGCTTGTGCTTGTTCATCCGCTCGGCGGGGACCGCCACTCGTGGGACCCCGTGCTCGACGGGCTCGCCGCCGAGCGCGACGTCATCGCCGTCGACCTCCCCGGCTTCGGCGACTCCGCTGCGCTGGCCGAGCCGCCCAAGCCGACGCCGCGTGCCCTGATGGTCGCGCTTGGGGGGCTGCTCGACGAGCTGGGGATCGAGCGCGCGCATGTGGCGGGCAACTCGCTCGGTGCCTGGGTCGCACTCGAGCTGGCGCTGGCCGGGCGCGCGCGCTCGGTCACCGCGCTGTGCCCGGCGGGCCTGTGGCCGGCGCCCTTGGCACCGCGGCTGGGTGCCGCGCGCCAGGTCGCCCGGCTCGCGCTGCCGCTCGTCCCCCTGCTGGTGTGGCGCCCCGGCGGACGCCGGCTCGCGCTGGCAGGAACCGTCGCCCGTCCCGAGCGCGTGCCCGCCAGCGACGCTGCGCGCATGATCCGCGCCTACGCCCGCGCCCCCGGCTTCGATGCGGTCAACGCCGCGATGCGCGCTGGGCGCTTCGAGGGACTCGAGCGCATCCGCGTTCCGGTCACTCTGGCGTGGGGCGAGCGCGACCGGCTCGTCGCGCCCCCACGGCACGTGCCGACCACCGTCCGCCAGGTCGTCCTGCGCGGCTGCGGACATCTCCCGATGTGGGACGACCCCGCCGCGGTGACCCGGCTGCTGCTGTCGATGAGCGCGACATCCTGATTGACCGGGGGCTTCAGGGTGCGCGGATGCGTCGCCACCCCCACCGTCCGAGGGCTCAGGTGGCGACGTGCTTGGTTTCGAGCTCGGCTTCGGTCAGACGCCGAACGCACCGGCACACCTGGCGGTAGAAAGCGAGCTGCTGATGGCGGCCAATGAGCCTGAAGGCGACACGCCGAGCCACCGATCCACGACGAGCCGTGCGGGAGTAGGCACGCAGGCGGAACTCGACGTCCCCGGTGTCCAGCCACTTCCAGATCTCGTAGTACATGCGGCCCTCCTCGAAGTGCCCTTCGAGGGTGGTGTAGCTCCAGCCGAACACGCGTGCCGAGCGGCCAGCGAGCTGTCGTTCCTCGTCGTAGACCTCGTCCACCCGCACGCCCAGGTGGAGCCGCAGTCCATGGAAGCGGATCTCGAGCAACATGTCGCGGCCGGCAAGGGGTGCATCCTCGCGGAAGGTGGCGCGCACGACCCGGGGATCGGCGAGCTGATAGGCGCGCATCAGCTCTGCTGCCGTCTCCCAGCTGCCATCAGCGAGCGGCGGCCCCGAGGGCTCGGGGGCAAGAGGCTCGATCATGTCGTCGACATGCCAGCCGTTGGCCCGCGTGTGCTCCTCGGCCGAGGGATCGAAGTTCTGGGCGAGCGTGGCAAGTCCGGCCAGCCGTCGCTGGGCTCGGTCCTGGGTCAGTCGGTCCCGGGCACCCTTCGAGCCCCCCTCGACTGCGACGGGTCGTGTGGTGATGACCACGCCGCCTTCCATCGCGCCCCCGGCCAGCGCGACCACACGCTGCAGAACCGAGGTCCACATGTGCAGCTGGACCTCCTTGGCCATGCGCAGGTGGCTGTAGAGGAAATCGCTGAGTCGGTCGCCGCTGCGCGCCCACGACTCAATGACGAAGTCGAGGGTGCGCGGACCCAGGATGGCTCGAAACTCGATCTGGCCGGCCTCGAGGTGTCCGTCGAGGGTGACCAGTCGAAATGACCTCGGCGTCCTGTCGATCACCCGCACCGGTCCATTCCAGGGCCCGGGCATCCGCACTACGTACTCGTCGCCCACGGCCATTGCCCCGGCGTCGCCGCTCAGTTTGTGAAAGCTCGCGAACTCTGACGGTGCCACGGCGTTGAGGTCGCGGGTGATCGTGTCGAGCAGCTGCTCAGGCGAGACCTGGCCGCCGGCGATCTCCGCCCGGTAGATGCGATGGACAAGCGGTCCGGCGCCGTCGCTGGGCCGCTGGATGCCCTCGAGCTCAATCCCCTCGGGCAGATCGGGCCCGGCGTCCCGCGGCAGGGATCCCGCCAGCTCACGCCGATGCACGGGCAGCGTGCGCCAGAAATAGCGCCACGAAGTGAGGCTGACCCCCACCGGCCAACGCGCCGCCGTCGAGAGCAACAGCTTGGCGGGCGGGCGGCGTGGCACCAAGCAAGTAGTACCAGCGGACGACGGCTCGAGCAGGGGAGACCCGGCGGTGGGAGCTGTCACTCTACGGGTCGTGCTGGCCAAGCGACTCCATCGTGCGGGGCTTCGCGAATGGCATCTGCGGGCCGCATCGCTCAGCTGCGTCGGACTGTGCATCGCGCTGTGGATCCGCGCGAAGACCCTCGGCGAGGACGAGCGGGGAAACGCCGAGCGGCGGGCCATCTTCGTCGGCCTCTGGCCTCCGATGTTCTGGCTGATCGGCGACTCGATCGAGCAGTTTGACTAGGAGCAGGCTCCGCGTCTGCTGCCCGTTTGGCGCCTCGGCGCTCCCGATCGGGCGTAAATCTCCGTTCACGTGGTTTGATAAGGGGAGCCTTAGCGCCACGACCAGCCCGGAGTCACGGGAAACCACGAGAAGGAGCTGCCATTTCCACCACAGGGTCCACCGATATCGACCTAGCCATCTCCTTGCCGGCAACGGTCGGCGAACGCTACGACCAGGACACCGAGTGGTGTTGGATCGAGGTCGCCGGCGAGCCGCGACAGCGCCTGCGCTTCCACGACTACGCGGAGATCTTCGGGGTCAAGGGGCTCTACGAGCGCCTGTTCTACGACGAGCTCCAGTGCAACTCACCGCGGACGATGCGTGAGCTGCTCGCCCAGGCCCTCGACCAGGGCGGCCAGGACCCCGCGGAGCTGCGGGTCCTTGACCTCGGTGCGGGCAACGGCATGGTGGCCGAGGAGCTCGATGACCTTGGCGCTGACCGTCTCGTCGGCGTTGACATCATCGAAGCGGCGCGAGATGCCGCCCAGCGCGACCGCCCCGGCCTCTACGACGACTACCTGGTGGCCGACATGTGCGAACCCAGCGCGGGCGAGGACCGGACCCTGCGCGAGGCTGACCTCAATTGCCTGACCAGCGTGGCGGCGCTGGGCTTCGGCGACATCCCGCCGGCGGCATTCGCCAATGCGTTCAACTACGTGGCGCCCGGCGGCTTTGTCGCCTTCAACCTGCGCGATCACTTTCTCGAGGACACCGATCCCAGCGGATTCAATCTGCTCATCCGGCGGATGCTCACCGAGGGGACGATCGATCCGGTGGTTCGCCGCCGCTACCGCCACCGCCTGTCGGTCAGCGGCCAGCCGCTCTACTACGTGGCGATCGTCGCCCGCAAGACCGCGGATGTCCCCGCGGGCTGGCTGTAGCTCGCCCCACTGTCGCCCTCTGTCCCTGAAGCGCAAGTGAGGAGAAGCCGTGCCGATTCCCACCGAGACGGTTGGTTCCCTGCCCCGACCGGAGAAGCTGCAGGACGCCTACGAGGATCACGACCAGGGCAAGATCGAGTTCGCCGCGCTGCAGAAGCTGCAGGACGAGGCGGCGGAGAACTCGATCAAGCGCCTCGAGGAGACCGGCGAGACCTATGTCAACGATGGCGAGCAGCGCGAGTCGAGCTTTGCCACCTACCCGATCACTGACACGCTGGCCGGCACGGGGCTGGCCGAGAACCTCGCGGGCGATGGCCAGTTCTTCGCCATCTTCGACGACGGTCACCACCGCCAGCTGCCGCGCCTGACCGGAGGGCCGTTTCGCTACAAGACCTATGCTTCGGAGTTCGTCGAGAAGAACAGGAAGATCGCCTCCAAGCCGGTCAAGCAGGCGGTCATCTCTGCATCGATGATGATGCTGCTCTACCCGCTCGACGAGGAGATCGAGGGCTACTCGCGTGAGCAGTTCCTCGACGACGTCGTCAACGAGGTCGAGAAGGACATCCGCGGGTGCTTCGCCGCCGGCGCCGAGCGCGTCTCGGTCGACTTCACCGAGGGCCGGCTGGCCAATAAGAACGACTCGCGCAACCCCTGGACGGGCAAGGACATGCTCCAGGAGTTCATCGACCTCAACAACCGCGTCTTTGAGCGCTTCTCGGCCGACGAACGTCGCAACATCGGCATCCACACCTGCCCCGGCGGCGACAATGACTCGGTGCACTCCAAGGAGGTGCCCTACGAGAAGCTGCTGAGCAAGATGTTCCAGATGAACGCGGGCTACTTCCTCATCCAATGCGCCTCCGAGGAGGACAAGGAGGAGGTCTACCGGCTGGTCGGCCAGTACAGCCGCGACGACGCCGACGGCGTGGCCCAGGTGTGCTTCATGGGCGTCGTCGACCCACTCAACCCGACGGTGGAGACGGCCGAGGAGGTGCGCGACCGCCTCGTCACCGCGGCCAAGTACATCCCCAAGGAGCGCCTCGGCGCAACCGACGACTGCGGCTTCTCGCCGTTCAGCCGCGACCTCAAGCCGGCCCACGGCTCGCCGGACTTCGCCCGCGACGTGGCCATGGAGAAGATCACCAACCGGGTCAAGGGCGCCCAGATGGCCTCCGAGGAGCTAGGCGTCTAGCCCCGTCGAGCGGTTGTCTCCGGCTGCGCGTCGTTCATGCGCGCGAGCCCACGGCTCAGCCGATGGTGAGAATCTCGCTCATCGTTGTCGTGTGCCCGGCGCGGTTGAGCGTCAGGGTCAACGCGTAGCGGCCTGCGGCCAGCGGCCGTCGTGCCAGCAGCACGAGCCCGGCGTGGGTGACCACGCCGGCGGCGTAGACGATCCCGCGCCCGCGAGACGCTCGCCCGGGCGCCCCGGGCGCTCGCGAAGCGCCCGGGGCTGCTCACGAGCCGTGAGTGCAGCGCTTCTGGGTCCCCTTGACCAGCTTGCGTCCCCGGCGCACGCGGGTTGTCACGGTCGTGCCGACGACGAGCTGGATCTGCCCGGCGGGACCGCGGGGGCCGGCGGCCCCGGGCCCGCCCGCGGGCCCGCCCGTGCCCGGCGGGCCGATGGCGCCGCTGGCCCCGTTGGTCCCGCTGGGACCGGGCGGCCCCTGCGGAAGCTGCCCGCCGGTGCCCGAGAGGGCCACCGTCGCCGGGAACTGGTCCGGGTCCGGGCCAGCCCATCACGAGAACGTCTCGGGGTCCGGCCCGATCCGCTCCCCGCTGTCGAGCGCCTCGATGGCCTCCATCTCGCTCTCGCTGAGGTGGAAGTCGAGCACGGCGTAGTTCTCCTCGATGCGCTCGGGCGTCGCCGACTTGGGAATCACGATGTTGCCGAGCTGCAGGTGCCAGCGAATGACGATCTGTCCGGGCGTGCGGCCGTGTGCCTCGGCGATCTGGGTGATGGCCGGGTCCTCGAGGGCCTTGCCCTGGCCGAGCGGACTCCATGCCTCGGTGGCGATGCCCAGCTCCTCGTGCTCCCGACGCAGGCCGACCTGCTGGAAGTGGGGGTGCAGCTCGACCTGGTTGACGGCCGGCGTCACGCCGGTCTCGGCGCTCAGGCGCTTGAGGTGGGCGGGCTGGAAGTTGGACACCCCGATAGCGCGGATCAGGCCCTGCTCCTGCAGCTCGATGAACGCCTTCCACGTCTCGACGTAGCGATCCTGCGCGGGCACGGGCCAGTGAATGAGGTAGAGGTCGACGTGCTCGAGCTCGAGTCGCTTGAGGCTCTCCTTGAACGCGCGCGGGGCCCGCTGGTGGCCCTGGTCGCCGTTGGCGAGCTTGGTGGTGACGAAGATCTCGCGGCGGTCAAGGCCCGAGGCGTGCATGGCCTGCCCGACGCCCGCCTCGTTACCGTACATCGCGGCGGTGTCGATCAGCCGGTAGCCGGCCAGCAGGGCACGCGTCACGACGTCCGTCGTCTCCTTCGCCGACACCTGGAAGGTGCCGAAGCCGAGCTGGGGGATCTCGACGTCGCCGGGGAGACTGAGGTGGGGAACCTGGCTGGTGGGTGAGCTCATGCCAAGCCCGATGCCCGTTGCGGCCGAGACCAAACGCCGGGCGCCGACCGGGCAGGCTTGGCCGCGCGCCAGGTCAACGACCGGACGGCGGCCCCAGCGAGCCCTGGGCGGCTTTGCTGGCCGTGTCGTCCCGCCCGCTGGGCCCGCGCAGGATCCGCGCGAAGGCCACCGCCACCACGGTGCCCGCCAATGGTCCCACCACGTAGACCCAGAGGTGGGAGAAGTCGCCGAGCACCAGATCGGGGCCGAAGGAACGCGCCGGATTCATCGAGGCGCCCGAGGCCGGGCCCGACCACAGGCCGGCCAGGATGATGTAGGCGGCGACGCCGATGGCGGAGATCGGACCGAGGTTCTGCGCGCGTGAGGCGGTTCCCAGGATCGTGCTGACCAGGCCGGCCGTGAGCACCAGCTCGACGAGCATCGCCTGGGTGTCGTCGAGGCCGGCCCCGGGCACGGTGGCCCCGAGCATGCCCACCCGCCCGAAGACGGCCAGCAGGAAGAGCACGGAGAGGGTCGCCCCGAGCAGCTGGGCCACGACGTAGCCCGGTACCCGCCTCCATGGGAAGTCGCCCCGCGCCGCAAAGGCGATGCTCACCGCCGGATTGAGATGGGCACCCGACACCGCCCCCATGAACAGGATCACCGCGAGCACGGTCAGGCCCGGTGCGGTGACCGCCGCCGCCGGGCTGATCTTGTCGTGGCTGGCGGCCATGACCACGCCACCGCCCGCTCCGGCGAGCACGAGCAGGAAGGTGCCCAGCACCTCGGAGAACACGCGCCGCCATTCCAGGGAGGGGTCGCCGAAGCCTTCGACCCACCGCTCGTCTCGGACGCTGAGCTCGCGACCCCGGTGTTGACCCGATGCGGTCAACTAGAGCCAGAGGAGCCGGCCCGGCACCATCGCGTCCTCGTCGACGCGGTAGGCGGCCGAGACGCGGTGGTAGCCGTCGGCCACCACCAGGAACTCCCGCAGGCCGCCGATGGCCAGGATGGGGGATAAGGGTCTGCCCGCCTTGACCTTCTTGCCCTTCTCGGCAACCTCAGCGCTCTGCTTGGGCTTGAGCGGGGGAAGCCCGGCCGCGCGCAGGATGTCCTTGGCTGCCCACTCTTGCCGGGGTGCGCTGCGCAGGCGGGCGATCACCCCGGCCACAGACGCCGGGGCAACCACCATGCTCAGAAAGCTGTGGGCTGCCTCGTAGTCCTTGTCCTCGGGATCGTCGAGCCAGCGGATCGCGGGTGTCCTGGCCATCTGAGGAGTCTACGTCGGTACCCTCGGCGGTAGCGACCGTGGCCCAACCCGACCCCAGTGCCTGGAGTGGACGAACGGTAACCGTCACCGGTGGTGCCGGCTTCCTCGGACGCGTGCTGGTCGGCGATCTCGAGGCGCTCGGCGCCGACGTCCGCGTGGTCCGCTCCTCGGAGCTGGACCTGCGCGATCCCCAGGCCACCCGCACGGCCGTCGAGAGCGCCGACACCGTCTTTCACCTTGCCGCTCGGGTTGGCGGGATCGGGTTCAATCGGCGCAACCCGGCGCCCCTGGCCCACGACAACCTGATCATGGCCGCCAACATCTTCGAGCAGTCCCGTCTCGCGGGTGTCGGGAAGCTGGTGGCCGCCTGCAGCGTGTGCGCCTACCCGAAGTTCACGCCAGTCCCGTTCTCTGAGGATGACATCTGGGATGGATACCCCGAGGAGTCCAACGCGCCGTACGGCCTGGCCAAGAAGATGCTCATCGTCCTCTCAGATGCCTACCGCCGCCAGTACGGCTTTGACTCCTGCGCGCCGGTGATGGCCAACCTCTACGGGCCCGGGGACAACATCGACCTCGAGGACTCACACGTGATCGCCGCGCTGATCCGCAAGTTCCTCGAGGCCACGAGCAAAGGCGACGGCCAGGTCACCGTGTGGGGCACCGGCAATCCGTCGCGCGAGTTTCTCTACGTCGATGATGCCGCGCGGGCAATGATCCTCTCCGCCGAACGCCTGGACTCCTCGCAGCCGATCAACATCGGGACCGGCATGGAGACAAGCATCCGTGATGTCGCCGCCATGATCCAGGACATCACCGGCTTCGAGGGCGAGATCGTGTGGGACGCCTCCCGGCCCGACGGCCAGCCGACGCGCTACCTCGATGTCTCCCGCGCGCGGGAGGCCATCGGCTTCGAGGCCGAGATGCCGCTCGCCGAGGGCCTCAGGCGGACGGTGGAGAGCTTCGTGGCCCAGCGGGCGAATCTGACGCGCTGAGTCCGGCCGGCGAGCTGGCCCGAGGCCCCCCAGGATCAGCGGCGCGGCCACCCACAGGTGACCGCGCCGCTGAAGAGGTCCCCGCTCAGGGGACCTGGAACCTGATCAGCCCTTGATGAGCGGCTTGACCGCGGCCAGGACCGCCGACTTGCCCAGCGGCTTGTCAAACGCCGCGATCGTCGGGAACTTGCCGGCTGCGTTGCGGATCGCGGCGGCGTGACGCGCCTCGATCTGCACGATGCTGCCCGCGGCGGCGAGGACCGCCGTGCTCTGGATGGAGGGCGCGGCGCCGTTGTAGGCGCTGACCCCCGTGTCCTCGAGCGTGACGGCGAGCTTGAGGAAGCTCGCCTCGTCGGTGATCGGGAAGGAGAACTTCGGCGACTTGACCGGCGTCGCTCCCGCTCCCGAGATGGCCTTGGTCAGCGCGGCCACGTGCTGGGCCTCCTGGGCGCCGAACGCCTTGGCCAGCTTCATGGTCTTGGCGCTGAGCCCCAGGGTCTGCGCCTTCTTGTAGAAGGCCGTCTCCAGGTACTCCAGGGTGAGGGCGAAGTTGAGGATGTCGGCATCCCCACCACCGCCCGCGGCCAGGGCTTCGGACACGAAGGGCCCGACCGTGCTGGCGCCGAAGACGGCGCCCGCGGCCAGTGCCCCACGGACGATGAACGCCCCGCGGGTCGTGCCGTGGACCTCGATGCCGGCGAGCTCAGGCTGCGCCAGCTCTGAATCGGTGCTCATGGTTATCTCCTGTCTGGCGGCCATGATCAGCCGACGATGAAGGGCTTGACCTTGGGCAGGACCTCTTCCATCGTCGCCGGCTTGGCGAACGCGCCCTCAGGCGTGACCGACTTGCCGACCAGGGTGTTGAGGAACGCCGCGTGGCGAGCCTCCACCGAGTGGATGGAGAGCGCTGCGGCGAGGATCTGCTTGCTCTGGATGTTGCCGGCCTGACCGAGGTAGGCGGCGGCGCCGAGGTTCTCGACCGTCGCGGCCAGCATGGCCACGCTCGTCGCCGACTTCAGCGGGAACTTGGTCATGGGCTTGGCTGCGGGTGTGCCGCCAAGCTGCTTGACCGCCGCCGTGAGCGCGGAGACGTGCTGCTGCTCGTTGGCACCAATCTTCTTCAGCGCCGTGAGCTGTGCGCCCTTGAACAGGCCGCTGGCCGCGACCTTGGCGTAGAAGTCCGCCTCGATGTACTCCAGGGTCAGGGCGTAGTTGACGATCTTGATGTCGCCCATGCCGCCACTGCTACCACCAGGAGACGGCGTGCTCGGCGACGGCGTGCTGCCGGGCGGGGGGCTGGAGCTCCCAGGCGAGGTCGAGCTCTTGCTGGAGCCGCAGGCGGCCAGGAAGACGCTGAACGCGCTGGCCCCTCCGGCGGTGCCCATCATCTTCAGGAATCGCTTCCGTGATGACGGGTCGTTGGCGAGCTCAGCCATCGCGCCGCTGGGGGCGAGGCCCTGCTCGTCAGGGGTTCGGTCGGGCATACGCCCTCCTCCAGTTGGATGCAGTGCCGCCGCCCCGGACCGGGCGCGAGGCAGCCGCTTTTTTCGGCTCCGCTGGCTTCCCCCCCCTCGCGAGGGCTGGAGCACCGCTGAAAACCGCTGTTGTGAACAACTGTATTGGTTAACGGAGGCGAGAACCCTGCGGATCACCCGGACGCCGCGACTCGCTGCGAAACGCCGTCGATCCGCTCGCGCGCGAGTAGCGTAGCCAAACGCGGCCGGCGAGTGGCGCTGCCGGCGCTGGTTTTCGTCGGGGCGTATCGACGGTGCGGGCTCGGCGCGAGCCGGTTGGCGGTTGGCGGCGACGCGTCCTATCCGCGCTGAGCCGGCTCGAGCCCCGGGCCGCCCGCCGCCAGCTCGCCGAGCAGCTCCCAGGCCACCTCGACGGCGTCGGCCACCGTGCCGTAGTGGAGGTTCTCCGGGGTATCGGTCATCTGGTGGTACTCGGTAAGGGCCTTGGCCCAGTCCGTCGAGGACAGGGCCGCCGTCGGGTAGCGCGCCCGACTGGGGACGATCGCGTCGAGGCTGAAGCGGGCGCGCATCCCCCGCCGCAGCGTGACCCCGGCGCGCTCGGCGGCGCCGGCCAACCGGTCGCGGAAGGTCCGGTCCCAGTAGTCCTCCATGATCACCGGGCCCTCGCCCTCGACGAGGATGAGCCTGGGCGAGCCGACCGTGTCCAGGCACAGCACCCACGTCTGATCCCGATCGAGGGTCGGCAGATGCCGGGCGCAGAAGCCGTGGATGCCGCCCTGGAGCACCTCCTCGGCGCCGCAGGAGACCAGCAGCACCCGCAGGCCGGGCCGTGGCTCACGCCGCAGCCGCTCGGCCAGGGCGACGAGGACGGCGACGGCCGAGAGGTTGTCGTTGGCCCCCGGGACGGTCGGGCTGCGCGCGATGTCGGCCCCCAGGGCGGCGGCGCCCAGCGACCCGGCCAGTCCGGCGGCGGCCAATCCGCGCGAGCGCCGCGCGGCGCCCGCCACGACCAGCAGGGGCGCGGCGATGACCGGCCACCAGAGGGGCAGCGAGGTGTCCATGCGCTCGAGGATCCCGGGGAAGCGCTCGCCGAGCCAGTGGTGGAGTCTCTGGTCGAAGACCTGGCCCGTCTGCGCCGCGTCGTGGTGGGCCAGCACGACGAGGGTCCGCTGCGCGGCGGGGGGGCCGGCCTCGGCCACCACGTTCTGCGTCGCCTGGGGGCGGCCGATCAGCCGTCGCCACGCCCGCGTGCCGTTCTGGACGTCGTCGGCCACCCCCGCCGCGGTGGTCACCCCGATGGCGGCGGCGAGCCAGCGGGCTCGTCCGGTCAGGGCCACCAGCCCAGCGCCGGCACTGGCCAGGCCCAGGGGGATCAGCGGCCGGGCATAGCCGTCGAGGAACTCGGCCTCCTCGACCACGCACCGGCATCCCGCGGCGGCGAGGCGCTCGGAGATCCAGTCGGCCGCCTCGCGCTCGCCCGGGGACCCGGGTGCCCGTTCCAGGACGGCCAGCGCCTCGACCACCTCGCGCAGGACGGTCTGGTCGGCCCGAGAGCCTGGCCGGGGAGTGATTGGCTCAGCGCAGCCGTGAGGGCGCCGGGCCGGTGCTACGTAGCCGTCTGCGCTCAGCGTTTCCTCCGACGGTGGGTGGATCGAGCCGCGCCAGCCTAGGCGATCAGACCTCGGGCGGGCACCCTCGGCGCCGGAGGTTTAGATTCCGTCCCTGCGTGCCGGCCAAGACGCCCTCCCGGCGCGCCCGACCCGAGGAGACCCCATGCCCGCCCTACCCCTGCGCCTCGCGCCCCTTGCCGTCGGCGGCCTGCTCGCCGCGGGCTGCGGGACGACGACGATCGACCACGGCAAGGCTGAAGCCCTGATCCACCAGGCGATCACCGCCTCCCCCGGGGCTCAGCAGCCCACGTCGGTGCACTGCCCGTCCGGCGTCACCGCCCGGGCCGGCGCGACGCTCACCTGCGACATCGTCTACGGCGACGGGACAAAGGGCACCGTCACCGAGCACATCCGCGACTCCCAGGGCCACATCCAGGTCGGTGCCGGCGACCTGCACCTCCAGACCACCGGGGCTGCCTCGGGCGGGGCGGGGACCGGCAAGTAGGGCGTCCCTCGGCCCGGGCGCGAGCCGTCCGGCCGACCTCGCAGGATCCACGGCTCGATGTCCGTGGCCCACGCGTCCAGCCCCGCCTCCCGGAGTCCGTCCAGCCGCTGGGTCCCCCCGGCCCTGCGTCCGTGGCAGACGCGCGCCCTGGGCGCGCTGGAGGGCTGGACTGACGGTCCGTTTCTGATCTCGGCGGCTCCCGGGGCGGGTAAGACCCGCCCGGCCCTCGAGCTGGCCCGGACGCTCCTGCGCGCCGGGACTGTGCGGTCGGTCCTGGTCGCCTGTCCAACCACGCCGCTGACCCGCCAGTGGGCGGCGGCCGCCGGGCGCCTCGGGCTCGACCTGCTGCCGGATGCCCCCGCCGCCCGGGTGCCGGCCGACTTCGACGGGGTGGCGGTGACCTACGCGCGGCTGGCCTCGGCCCCCCGGCGCTGGGCGCGCCAGGTTGGTCCGGACACGCTTGTCATCGCCGACGAGACCCACCACCTCGGTCAGGAGCTGGCCTGGGGTGAGGCCTTCGCCACCGCCATGGCCGCCGCGCGGCGATGGCTGCTGCTCTCGGGCACGCCGTTTCGCTCCGACGCCGCGCCGATTCCGGGTGTCTCCTACGACAGCGACGGCGTGGCTGAGCCGGACGTGGCCTACTCCTATGCCGAGGCGGTGGGTGACGGGGTCTGCCGCCCCGTCACCTTCGTCACCTACGACGGGGCGCTGTCCTGGCGCAGTGGCGACGAGGAGATCGAGTCCTCATTTCACGCGGTGCTCACCGCCCGCGAGGCTGGTCGGCGCTACCGCACGGCCATCTCACCCGAGCTGCCCGACGGCCTGCCCCGCATCCTGCGCGAGGCCCACGGCCAGCTCGGGTCGCTCCGCGCCGGACCCCACCCCGACGCCGGCGGCCTGGTGGTCGCGGCCGACTCGGTCCACGCCCGCCAGCTCGCCACCCTGCTCCGCGAGGTCACCGGACGCCCGCCGGTCGTCGTCCTGCACACCGAGTCGCGGGCGGCCGAGCGCCTAGCCGGCTTCTCCGGCTCGCGCGACCCGTGGATCGTCGCCGTCAACATGGTCTCCGAGGGCGTTGACATCCCACGCCTGCGTGTCGGGGTCTACGCCACCGCGGCCAAGACGCCGCTGGTCTTCCGCCAGATCGTCGGTCGCTTCGTCCGCACCCTGCCCGGGCGCGCGCCCGAGCCGAGCTGGCTGTATCTCCCTGCCGATCCGGTGCTGCGCCGCCACGCCGCCGAGATCGAGACCGAGCTGGCGCCGCTGCGGCGCCGGCGCGAGGAGGAGGACGTACTGGGCTTCGACGAGGATGAGGGTCCGGTCGAGGTCGAGCGCCGGGCGCCGGTGGAGTTCGTTCCTCTGGCTGCTGATGTCGCCCCGCAGATGGCGCTGTTCGGCGGGGGCGCCAGAGTGGCGGCTGCCGCGATCGCCACGCCCGGTCTGACCCACGCTGGCCCGCGCTCCAGCGAAGCGGCGCCAGCCGAAGCGCCCCCGGAGCCCTCGGCCTTCGAGCGCCGGGCCCGGCTCCGCGACCAGCGCCGGCGCCTGGTTGCCGATCTCAGCCGGCGCGACCGCCGCAGCCACCGCGAGATCAACGCCTGGGTCAACAACCGTGTCGGCGTGGGCCGAGTGAATGACGCGACGATCCAGCAGCTCGAGCGCTCGGTGGAGGTGCTGTTGCGGAGGTTGACTGGCCGCCCCTGAGGCCGGGCCACCGTTTGCGCTGGCTCTCCCCGGGTTATCGAGCCGTCGTGGGCGTCGTCGTCGAGAGCGATCGAGTCTCCGCGGCGGCCCGGGCTGTCCACGAGCTCGGTGCGGCGGCATTGTTGGGTGGAAATCTGTTCGCCCGGGTCGGGATGCACCCGGCGCTGGCCCACATCTCGGACCCCCGCGAGCGCGGGGAGGTGGTCAACGCCGCCTGGCGGCGGTACGGCACGGTCAACTCGCTCGCGCTCGCCGCGGTGGTGGGCGGCTGGCTGGGCGCCCGGTCCGACGAGACGTCCGACGCGCGACTCTCGGGTAAGGAGCGCAGGCTCGCGCGGTTCAAGGACGTGACAGTTGCCGCCGTGGCGCTCACCGGGGTAGCCTCCGCCGTCAACGGGGTCCGCTTCGCGCGGATGGAGCCCGACGGCCGGGTCGCGCTCGACGACGGGAGCACCCCGGCCGAGCAGACGCCGAAGCGCCAGGCCCGGGCCAAGCGCGTCCTGGGCGCCCTGGGCGGTGCCCACCTGGCCGCCGCGGCGACGCTGGTGGCGATCAACGCCTCGCTGTCCCAGGCCAACTTCCGCCGGCCGCCCCTGCGGCGGGTGCTCCGCCGACGCCATCAGGTGATGCTTTGAGCCCGTGCGGCCACGGTCAACCGGAGACGGCCCGGTCAAGGCCCCCTTGAGGAGCGCGGATATGGCTGCCGTCGACGACCGCGGCCGACCAGTCGATCGCCCCCGCTACGTTGAGTCGCTCGAGCAGCACCTGATGCAGGCGCTCCCACACCCCAGCGTGCTGCCAGTCCCGCAGCCGCCGCGCGACGCCGTCACGCCCGAGCAGCTCAGCTCCTGGGCACAAAGCGCCACGCGATCCCGGTCACCAACACGAACACAATCGCGTTGAATGCCGCTCGGTCAGGCACCCTCGGCCGGCCCGTCGCCGCCGCCTCGACCTCGGGCAGAAGAGGCTCGACGGCCTCCCAGACCCTCGTCCCGGAACCTCGAAGACCTTCGCCATCGGTCACCCCACGACCTCGCGTTATGTCGACGCACAGGTCTTCGTCGGCCAAACCCCCGATTCCCGTTCCGAGACAGATTCTAAGAGCCCATGGTCACCGCGGGCGCGTGGGCCAGGGCCCTTCGCCCGGTAGCGTGGCCGTCGGTGCTCGAGCCCAGCTTCGACAACGACGTCGACCACTTCCGGGGAGCGACACGGCCCGGGGTCGCGCTCTGCGTCCTGGGCGACTACGAATGCCCCTACACCCGGATGGCCGTGGCGGTCGTCAGCGGTCTCGAGCGCGAGCTCGTTGGAGAGCTCCGCTGGGTCTTTCGCCACTTCCCCCTGGTCGAGAAGCATCCCCACGCCCTCGACGCGGCCCGCGCCGCCGAGGCGGCGGCGCTGCAGAACGCGTTCTGGCCCATGCACGATCGGCTGCTGGGCCATCAGCACGAGCTGGAGAATCCTGCCCTGCGCCGCCATGCCGAGGCGCTGGGGCTCGACATCGAGCGCTTCGACGCCGACCGGATGGGGGAGGTGACGCTGCGCCGGGTGGCCCGCGACCTCGCGGGCGGCGAGCGGGTGGGCATAAGCGGGACCCCGAGCTTCTTCGTCGACGGGGAGCGCTGGGACGGGGACTATCGTCAGGGCGAGTTGGAGGCCGCACTGCGGGAGCGGCTGGGCTAGCCACCGCGGGTGGGCGCGCCGACGGCGGTCGCCCATCTGGTTGGGCGTTGGGGTGACCCGACGCTCCCGGCCTGCCACCCTGTCCGGCGCAATCAGGGCGGTTGGCTCAGCTGGTCAGAGCGCCTGCTTTACACGCAGGAGGTCCCCGGTTCGAGTCCGGGACCGCCCATGGGGAGAAGTGGCTGCAAATCGGCTACTTCCTGATTTGTGCCCGCGCACCGAACGCGCATTGGGTACCACGATTGGGTACCAAACGGGCGCTCAAGTCAGCCTGGAGCCGTCTGGGTAGGCGCCGTGGCCGGAGGCGCCGCGCGTCGAATACCCCCGTGTCGCCCAGGCCTCATTTCGGCCCACCGTGTCGGCTACAGACACCCGGCAGGCCGCCGGAATGGCTCCACTGGCCATCCTGACACTGAACGATGGCTCCGCGGCCGGTGGCGAAGCTGGGGATGCACGCGTGGCTGGCACAGAAGCCGCCCGTAGGCTGCGGGGTGCGGGGCGCGGTCGGCGGTGGCGCGTTGGTCGCCTGCGTCGGGGAGGTCGGGGCGGGGACGGTTGCGCCCGCGTGGCGCCAGTCGCGGGCGATCGCGACCTGCGCTTGGCGTAGCGCTATCGAGCCGTAGCACGTTGCGTCGTGCAGCTCGTTCTCGACCCGGTCCTTCTCGCCGAAGCCGGGCGCGAGCTCGGGCCAGAGGTTGGCTATGCCGTTGCTGCCGCCGAGCTCGAGCGGTACGAGGTGATCGACCTCGTACTGACCGGCACGATGGCTGGAGATGTCGTACTCGCTGTAGACCTCTTGCCGGAGCGCGTCCGAGACGTTGCGGGCCGCCCGCGTGTATCCGGGCACGCAGATCCGGCCGAGGGTGGCCTGCGTGATGATCGAGCCGGGCGTGCATCCGGCGTCGGGGAGCGGGCCGCGGGCCCGACAGCCCGAGGTCTTGGTCTGACGACCGAATTGGGGAGTCGCTGCCGTGGGCGTTGGACGCGCGACCGGGTGGCGCTCGCGGTGAGATGGTCCCTGAGAGACCTGACGCTGCTCGGCGGCGGATCCTGTCGTTGAGCCAGCGCTTTCCCCGCAGCCGGCGAATGCCGCGACGGCCAACAGCGCGGCCACAGCGCTTCTCACGGGCGCAACCTAACCGATCCGACCGGGGACGACCGCCATGCTGGGTGGCCGATCGCCCGAAGCTGGATTCCGGCTCGCCACGGAGCGCGCGATGCTCGACGGGACGGGGCCGTCGCTGCTGGTGGCAACGAAACCACAGCGCCTATGGATCGAGACGCGCAGACGCAGGGGGGGAGGCACCGAGGGGAGTCTGTCGAAGCTGACGCGCATGGATGCACGGTCTCGCCGTATGGCGGCGCGGTTCGAGATCCCAGTGCTGATTGCGGCTCTCGCGACAATACCCGCGCTGGTTCTTGGAGAGGGGCATCCGGCCGAGCCGTGGAAGACGGTCGGTCAAGTCGCCGACTGGATCATCTGGTGGGTGTTCGTGGCCGAGTTGGTCGCGATGCTCGCCGTGGTCCCATCTAGGACGAGGTGGCTGCGAGACAATCCCATCGGCGTCGCGATTGTCGTGCTCACCCTGCCGTTTCTCTCCGGAGCGATCCAGTCGATTCGCGCGCTACGACTCCTCCGGCTGCTCCGGCTTGTACGCGTCGCGCCGATTGCCCGCCGCCTGTTCTCACTGGAAGGACTGCGCTACGCGGCGCTGCTCGCGCTGCTCGCGCTCATCGGTGGCGCAGAAGCCTTCGCGTCAGTCGAGAACGTCTCGGTGGGCGACGGCGGCTATTGGGCGCTGACGACGATGACGACCGTCGGCTATGGCGACATTACGCCGAAGACCACCGCTGGCAAGCTCATCGCGTGCGCGCTGATGCTGGTCGGCATCGGGTTCTTCGCGATGATCACCGGCGCGATTGCGCAGCGGTTCCTATCCGCCGAGGTCGCCGAAGTCGAGGAGGCGGTCGAGGAGTTCGAGACCACCGAGGTGTTCGTCTTGAAGGAGGTCCGCGAGATAGCTGAGCGTCTACGGACGCTCGAAGCGGCCGTTCAGCGCCAGGTCGAAGCCCAAAGCGCTCCGTAAGCCAACGCAGCCTGCCCGGCCCCCGGCTTCAACCTCTGCTGCCAACGAGCGGCCCTCCGACCGCCACTCCGTATCGCGCAAAGCAGTGGTCTGGTCCCCGCCCCTGCGGCGGCGACGGGAGACGCGCGTCGCGCGTCCGTCGGGACGCCCGCTAATCGTCCTGAGCGAGCGTGTCGCAGGGTCCTGACTGGGTGCCTGCATCTGGGCGAAAGCGGGCGCGATCTCCTCGGGGGAGGGGTCGCGTTCCGCTTGGTCACCAGGCTCACGATCCGGCGCGTTATCGTTCTGGTCCCTAAACGACCTCTCGATCAGTGACAATCCGTGCGCTGTGTCCTCATCTACGGCCACCGAACCACCGGCTGGACCACCGCCGGTCGCAGCTGAGCTTGCCGCTCTGGCCACCGCGACTGCGGGCGCACGCTACCTGCGCGCTGACCTTCAGGTTCACACGCCCGTCGATTCGGGTTTCAAGCCGCGTCCCGAGCCGAAAGACCCAACGGAGCGGCGCGCGGTGGCGCGAGCGTACATCGAGAAGGCCAAAGAGCGCGGCATCGAGCTCGTTGGGATTACAGAGCACAACGACGTCGGTTGGATTGACGAGATGCGCTACGCCGCGCGCGGCCTCAGCGTAGTTCTGATGCCTGGATTTGAGGTCGAGAGCAAGGAGGGCATTCACGTCCTGTGCCTCTTCGATCCGGACACGCCGGTGGCGGAGCTGGAGGAGTCGCTCGTCCGGCTCGGCCTCACGAAGCAGCGTCGCAACGGTCAGCGCCTCCAACTTCGGACCAAACAGGACTTCGGTGGCGTCCTGAGCCTCATCCAAGACGAGTGCGGCGGCGTCTGCATCGCCGCGCACATCGAAAGCGACAAAGGGCTCCTTTGCGCGCTGCGCGAGGGCGCGCGGGTTGACTGCTGGCGCACGGACGGGCTAGTGGCCGCACAGATCTCCAAACCGCCGGACGAGATCACGAGCGGTAACGGACGCATCATCCGAGGCGAGGAACCGATCTACGCGCGCCAACAGCCGCTCGCGTACGTGCTCACTTCCGACGCTCGCTCGCTCGAGGACATCGGCTCTGAGTCGACGTGGATCAAAATGGATCACGTCGGTGTGCAGGGACTCCGCCAGGCGTTCCTTGATCCAGAGTCACGCATATCCTTCGAGGACCCTGTGGGGCTGAGAAAGGGCTCGCATCTTCTTGGTGTCTCCTGGGAGGGCGGCTTTCTCGATGGCGTGCGGTTCCCACTGAATCCGGAGCTGAACTGCCTGATCGGCGGCAAGGGAACGGGCAAGTCGACCGTGGTCGAGTCGATCCGCTACGCCTTTGACCTGGGCTTCCGCACCGATGAAGTCAGGGAGGCCGCGACGCAACTACGCGAAAGCGCTCTGAGGTCAGGCTCCAAGATCTCTGTCGCGGTCGAGACGGGGCCGCCGAATCCGACCCGCTACGTTATTGAGCGCACCGCCCCGCACGCCCCCGTCGTGCGCGATGAACTCGGTACCCCGCGCCCGGAGCTGAGCCCGCAGAGACTCCTCACGCCGCGGGTGTACGGCCAAAAGGAGATCTTCGGCATCGCCCAAGAGGACCAGGCGCGACTCGACCTACTCGACAATTTCGCGAGCGATCAGCTGCGCGACGCGGTCGAGCGCGAGCGTGAACTGATGCAGCGTTGCGACGAGAGCCGGAGGCTCATTCTCGACACTCTCCGGCGCATCGACGACGCGGACGCGAAGCTTGACGAGCTGCCCGACCTCGAAGAATGGCGCAAGAGGTTCCGGGAGGCTGGTTTTGAGGAGCTGCTACGTGAACGCCGACAACTCGACCGCGAGGAGCGGTTGCTCAGCGATGCGGTCGCCGCGCTGCGGCAGCGGCGACGGGTAGTCACGGACCTGCGAACCGACGCGGGCGACCTGGCTTCGTCGCTTGCTGGCCCCGATGAGGACGAGCTCCCCAACAGGGATCTCCTCGAGAGGGCACGAGCGGTGTTGACCACGGCTGACGGGCGTTGGACGTCCTCACTCGACGACCTTGAACAGGGCCTAGCAGAGGCGGGCAAGGGGCTGGACGCCGTCCGGTCCGACTGGACCGAGCGCCGCGGCGCCCGCACGGTCGAGTTCGATCGTGCCCTTCGCGAGCTGCAGGAGCGTATGCCAGACGTCGACCCTGAGCGCTACCTCGATGTCGAGCGGCGTATTGAGCAGCTCACTCCTCTGCGCGGCGCGCGTAAGCAGCTGCAGGCGCGGCTCAAGGAGGCACGCCAGGCACGCAGTAGATTGCTGATCGAGTTGCTGGACGCTCGCGGCGAGAAGCATCGCGTGCGCGAACGCGCCGCTCAGAGCCTGAATGATGCGTCCGGCGGAGCTGTCCGCGTTGCGCTGGAGTTCCAAGGCGATCGGCAGGGCTTCCTCATGCAGCTGCGAGCGCTCAAGACAGGCGCCCGTAACGAGGGGCTAGAGCGGATGGTCATGGATTCCGCGTTCAGCCCGAGCGAACTCGGTCGCTTGACACGGGAGCGCCAGCTGAGCGGCCACTGGAGCCTTCCTGATGGACAAGCCTCCCTGCTGGAACGGAGCCTCGATGAAGAGACGCTGCTGCTACTCGAGCGAGCCGAGCTGCCGGACAGGGTGACGCTTGCGCTCGACGTCGGCCCGAGCGGAACTCGCGACTACCGGCCCCTCGACAAGCTCAGCCCGGGCCAGAAGAGCACAGCCATCTTGCTCCTGATCATGCAAGCCAGCCACGACCCGCTCCTGATCGACCAGCCTGAGGATGACCTCGATAACCGCTTCATCTACGACGACATCGTGCAGCGCCTTCGCGCGGCCAAGCCGAGTCGACAATTTGTGATTGCGACACACAACGCGAACATTCCGATCCTGGGCGATGCCGAGCAGATCGTCGTGCTGGACGCCCAAGAGCGTGGAGGACCACCCGTGCGGGGTGTCCTCCGAACACGCGGCTCAATCGACACGACCGACGTTAGGGATGCTGCAGAGCACATTCTCGAAGGCGGCCGCGAGGCGTTCTCTCTCCGTCAAGCGAAGTATCGCGTGTGATCGGGCCGCTCGCCAGTGACGAGCTTGCCGCGCTGATCGCCGGCGGCGAAGACTCGTTCACCGAGTTCAAGCGCCCGCAGGTCAGCAACCGGGACCTCGCTCAGGAGCTGTGCGCGTTCTCCAACTCCGCGGGCGGTCGTGTGTTGATCGGGGTCGACGACGATGGCTCGATAGTTGGATCTGAGGGATGGGATGAGGAGCAAGTAATGAACGTTGCCCGCACGCTGCTTGATCCACCAATCGTGCCCGGATACCAGCGGATTATCTGGCAGCAGGACACGGCGATCATTGTGGCCAGCGCCGAGCAAGGCGTCGAGAAGCCACATGCCGTTGGAGGCGGTGAGGGCAAGCGCTATTTCATCCGCGCGGGGAGCACGTCCCGCGAGGCGAGCCGAGAGGAGCTGATCCGCCTGACCCAAGCATCGGGCGCCGTGGCCGGAGATCTCCGGCCGGTCATCGGGGCCACCGTCAATGATCTCGACGACGAGCTGCTCGCCACCCGCTTCGCCGGCCGCAGAACGATCCAATGGGATGCGCTGGATGAGACCGAGCGTCGCGACGTGCTCATCAACGGCGAGAT
>JAABUQ010004908.1_pt1 | contig 22115 bp, 23 predicted proteins | sample 5560001 | NCBI WGS metagenome assembly JAABUQ01 (sample SAMN10711888, study PRJNA513371) | rock metagenome | isolation source: Antarctica rocks | place: Antarctica: Victoria Land, Finger Mt nord | collected 2015-12-18 | reverse complement strand
GGCCCCGCCCAGCAGATCCGCCACCGCGTCCACGATCGGCATCGCCACGCCGCGCGCGCGCGCGTCCGCCGCGAGTACCGGCGCGGTCGCCGCGCCCTCCGCCACGCCGCGCGCGCGCGCCAGCGCGTCCGCCACCGCCGCGCCCCCGCCCAAGGCCATCCCTAGCGGCATGTTGCGCGATGCTGTCGAGCCGCACGTCAGCACGAGATCGCCCAGTCCGCTCAAGCCCGCCATCGTCTCGGCGCGGCCGCCGCGCGCGATGCCGTAGCGAACCATCTCCACGAAGCCGCGCGCGATCAGCGCCGCGCGCGCGTTCTCGCCCAGCCCGCACCCGATCACCACGCCCGCCGCCACCGCAAGCACATTCTTGACCGCGCCGCCCACCTCGGCTCCGACACAATCGTCGCTCGCATACAGCCGGAACGCGGGCGCGCCGAGCCGCACCACCCACGCCGCGCCGAGCGCCGCATCCGCGCACGCGAGCGTCAGTGCGGTCGGCAAGCCGCGCGCCACCTCGGCGGCGAAGCTGGGGCCGGAGAGCACCGCGAGCGGCAATTCGAACCGCTCGGGCGGAGCCTCTCGAAGCCCGGTCCGCGCCTGTGGATCGCCGTCGACAAGCTCAGGCTGAGCGGAGGCTTGGTTTGGACTAAGCCGTGGATGGTTCGCGACGTCGGTAGCGATCTCGCTCGGCAGCATCGCGGTCCCCGCCTCGATCCCCTTGGCGCAGAGCAGGAGGGGCATAGGCGAGGAAGGCCCAAGCCCGGCATCCTCCAACACGCCGCGCAGATGTTGCACCGGCACCGCCACGATCAATGCATCGCACGCCGCCACAGCTGCCAGATCGCGCGTCGCGCGCACCGCCCCGGGCAGCGCCACCCCGGGCAGAAACACCGCATTTTCCCGCGCCGAATTCACCGACGTCACCACCTCGGCCTCTCGCGCCCATAAGGTCACCGGCCCTCGCGCACTCGCCACCACCGCGAGCGCGGTCCCCCATGCGCCGCCGCCGATCACGCCCAAGTGCCTCACGCGCGCACGCCCGCGCCGCGCACGGTCTCCGCATCGGGGTCGAGCGGCCAGCGCGGTCGCGCGAGCGCGTTCAGCCCGTCCGCGGGCAGCCCTGCGTGCAGCCGCTCCACCCCCGCCCACGCGATCATCGCGGCATTGTCGGTGCACAGCCATATCGGCGGTGCCACGAACGCCAGTCCACGCCCGTCCGCTAGCGCCTGCAAAGCGCCGCGCACCGCCTGGTTCGCGGCCACACCTCCCGCCACTACCAGCGCGCTCACCTCGCCCGCCCGCTCGATCGCGAGCCGCGTGCGATCAACCAGACAATCGACCACCGCCGCCTGGAAGCTCGCCGCGATGTCCGCCTCGCACCCCGGCCCCGCCGCCTGCGCCGCGCGCAGCACCGCGGTCTTCAGCCCGGCGAAGGAGAAGTGCGGCTCTCCCGTGTGCAGCAACGGCCGGGGAAAGGCGAACGCCTTGGGATCGCCCGCCAGCGCCGCGCGCTCTACCGCCGGACCGCCCGGAAAGCCAAGCCTCAGCATCTTCGCGGTCTTGTCGAACGCCTCCCCTACCGCGTCGTCGATCGTCGTCGCCAGCCGCCGGTAGCGGCCCACCCCGTCGACGCGCAGCAGTTGGCAATGGCCACCGCTCACCAGCAGTAGCAGATAGGGGAAGGCCAGCCCCCGCGAGACCAGCCGGGGGGACAAGGCGTGTCCCTCCAGATGGTTGATCCCATAGAGCGGCTTGCCCGCCGCCAGCGCCAACGCCTTGCCCGTCACCAGCCCCACCATGACGCCACCGATCAGCCCCGGCCCCGCCGTCGCGGCAATGGCATCCACGTGGCCCAACGCCACACCCGCCTCGGTGAGCGCGTCGGCGATCATCGGGGCGAGCACCTCGACATGCGCGCGCGCGGCGATCTCGGGCACCACGCCGCCATAGGGCCGATGCGCAGCGTCCTGGCTCGCGACGCGGCGGCTGAGCACGCGCGCGTCCCCGTCCACGACGGCGGCGGCGGTCTCGTCGCACGAGGATTCGATGCCCAGCACCAGCATTGCCCCCACCTAGGGCCTTGCGCGCGCGCCGCCCACCCCGGAAAAGGCGCGCACATGATGCTCAAACTCGGCACCCGCGCCTCCCCGCTGGCTCTCGCCCAGGCGGACGAGGCCGCCGCCCGCCTCCAGGCGGCGGGCGCGCACGGGGTGGAGATCGTCCCCGTCTCGACCACCGGCGACCGCGTGCAAGACCGTCCCTTGGCTGAAATCGGCGGCAAGGCGCTGTGGACCAAGGAGTTGGACGCCGCGCTGCTCGAAGGCCGCATCGACGTCGCGGTCCATTCGATGAAGGACGTCGAGACCTGGCTCGCCAAGGGCATCGTCATCGCCGCGATCCTGCCCCGCGCCGATGTGAGCGATCGGCTGATCGGCGCGCCCACGTTCGCTCACATCGCTCGAGGCGCGACCGTCGGCACTTCGTCGCCCCGCCGCGCCGCACAGGTGGCGCGTGTGCGGCCCGATCTGCGAATTGTCTCGTTGCGCGGCAATGTGCAGACCCGCCTTGCCAAGCTGGCGGCGGGCGAGGTCGCCGCCACCCTGCTCGCCGCCGCCGGACTGATCCGGCTAGGAATGCCCGACATCGGCCACCCGCTGCCGCCGCACGGCTGGCTGCCCGCTCCCGCGCAGGGCGCGATCGGCATCACCGCCCGGGTGGACGACGCTCCCACGCGCACACTCCTCGCCCGCCTCGACCACCCCTCCAGCGCCACCGCCGTCCACGCCGAGCGCGCGCTCCTCGAAGCCATGGGCGCGACCTGCCGCACACCGGCCGGCGCGCTCTCGACGTTGGACGATGTCAGCTACCATCTGCTCGCCGAAATCCTCGCCGAAGACGGGACCGAGACCGTCACCGCCGAACGCCGTGCGCCCCTCGCCGACGCCATCCCGGCCGCGCGCGACCTCGCCGCCGAACTCCTCGCGCGCGCCAGTCCCCGCCTGCGCGCACTCTTCGCAGGCCCGCCACGCTGACCCTGCTCATTACCCGGCCCGAGCCCGACGCCAGCGCCACCGCCGCACGGCTGGGCGCGATGGGCCACCGCGCGATCGTATCGCCGTTGCTCGCCTACCGCGCGGTGGACTGGACATTGCCCCGAGGCGAGTTCGACGGCGCACTGCTGACGTCGGCGCGCGCGGTGACCCCCCGCGCGACCACATTGGCGCACCTGCCTGCCCACACCGTCGGCCCCGCCACCACGGCGGCCGCCCGCGCGGCCGGGTTCGCCACCGTTCATGAAGGCCCGGGCGGTGGGGGACAGGCGTTGCTCGACGCACTTGCGCCTGGCATCCGCCGCCTGCTCTGGCTCGCCGCCGAGGACCGCACCGCGCTTGTGCCCCCGCCCGGGACGGTACTGGTGCCCGTGACTGCCTACGCGATGGACCTCGCGCCGCTCACCGCCGAAGCCGCCGAGGCGCTCGGCGCCGCCACCATCGACTGGACACTCCTGACCTCGGCCCGCGCCGCGCGCCGGTTCGCGGCCGAGGTGGACCGCATCGGCACCGTGCGCGCGTGCGTGAGCGTAGCCGGCATCTCGCCTGCCGTCCTCGCCGCCGCAGGCCCGGGCTGGCGCGCGGGCATCGCTGCCCCTGCGCCGAACGAAGCCGCGATGCTCGCAGCGATCGGCATCGCCTAGCCCCAGTATTGTCCTTGTCATCGGCGATGTGCATCCCGGAAAATCTGGTAACATGGACAAGCGTTCGCTTTCCCCTTTGGAGCTTTCCCATGCGTGCTCGCCTGTCGGTTGCCGTTGCGCTCGTGTTCGCCGTGCCTGCGGGTGCCGACGCCCCCGGCCTTTCCCAGCGCGAGCGGGCGATCGGTGCCGAGGCCAATCCCGAGATCGTGCGGACCTATGGCGGCGTCTACAGCGGCCCGCAGGTGGCCTATGTGACCCGCGTCGGCCAGCGCATCGCGGTGCAGGCCAACCCCGATGCGCGACCGTCGGACTACACCGTCACCGTACTGAACACGTCCGTGCCGAACGCCTTCGCGCTGCCCGGCGGATACATCTATGTCACGCGGGGACTGCTGACGCTGCTCAATTCCGAAGCCGAGCTTGCGGGCGTGCTTGGCCACGAGGTCGGCCATGTCGCGGCGCGACACAGCCAAAAACGCGAAACCCGCTCGACGATCGGCAGTTTGCTGGGAACGATCGCGGGCGCGGTGACGAAATCCGATCTCGCCAGCGTTCTGGTCTCGCGCGGAGCCCAGGTTTACACGCTCGGCTTTTCGCGCTCGCAGGAATATCAGGCGGACCAGCTCGGCGTGCGCTATCTCGCGAGCGCGGGCTACGACCCGTTCGCGATGTCCAACGCGCTGGTCTCGCTCGAGATGCAGGACGCGCTCGACGCGCGTGTGCAGGGACAGGCGCATGGGGCTGGCGTTCCCAGTTTCCTGCGAACGCACCCGCCGACGCCCGACCGCGTCGAACGCGCGCGGAACGAGGCGACGCAAGCCAGCGTACCGACGGCTGCGCGACGCAGCGGTTATGATGCGTACCTAAACGCGATCGATGGATTGCCGTATGAGGATGGTGCTTCGGCGGGCAAGATCGAAGGGTCCACCTACCGCGATACGGGCCTTGGCGTCGCGTTCACGGCTCCGTCTGGCTTCACCTTCGAAGATCGGGGGAACGTCGTGCTGATGAAAGATGCCGGAGGAGCGATCGCCGAGTTCACTGCGATCGGCGTGCAGCCGGGTGCGTCGCTGGCGGATGCCGCGCAAAGTGCGCTCAGGCAGGTCGCGAACGCGGACGGCACGGTGCGGCCCGGCGACGTGAACGGGATTGAATCGGCGGTGGCCAGTACGCGAGGCGTTGTCAACGGCGTAGAGGCCGACGTCGCGGTCGCGGTTTATCGGCTTAAACCAACGCAAACCTTCGCCTTCGTGACCGTGGCCCCTGCCGGGCAGGCGGTGTTCGGCTCGCTCTACGGTTCGCTACGACGGGTTAGTTCGGGCGAGAAGGCGGGACCGCACGTCCGGCGCATTCAGGTCGTCGTCGTGCGTCCGGGTGACCGCGTATCGACCCTCGCGCCGCGAATGGCGTTCGAGACATTCCGCGAAGAACGATTTCGCACGCTCAACCGCCTGAGTGGTGACGAGGATGTGCGGCCCGGAGACCGCGTCAAGCTGGTCGTCCGGTGAGCTACGAAGCGAGGTCGGCTCGCGTGAACCGATCGATGGTCTGGTCGATCGCGCCGAAAATCGATCGGCCCGCGCCGTCCTCCATCCAGATGCGGACCGTATCGCCCTGGCGCAGGAACGGCGTCCTGGGCTGGCCGTGGCGCAATGTCTCGACCGTGCGGAGTTCGGCGATGCAGCTGTAGCCTGCGCCACCTTCGGCGACGGTCTTGCCCGGGCCGCCATCCGCGTCGCGGTTGGAAACGGTACCCGAGCCCACGATCGTCCCCGCGCCAAGCGACCGGGTCTTCGCCAGATGCGCGGTCAGCGTGCCGAAATCGAACGTCATGTCGACGCCGGCGTCCGCGCGCCCGAAGGGCTGGCCGTTGAGGTCGACCCGTAGGATGCCATGCAGCTTGCCGTCGGCCCAGGCGGGGCCCAGCGCGTCGGGAGTGACGAACACGGGGGAAAAGGCGCTCGCGGGTTTGGATTGGTAGAAGCCGAAGCCTTTGGCGAGTTCGCCGGGAATCAGCCCGCGCAGGCTGACATCGTTGGTGAGGCCGATCAGGCGGATGTGGGCCGATGCATCCTCGCGCGTCACGCCTTGCGGCACGTCGCCGGTGACCACCACCACCTCGGCTTCGAGGTCGCAGCCCCATGCCTCGTCCGCGAGTGGGATGGGGTCGCGCGCGCCCAGAAAGCCATCCGATCCGCCCTGGTAGACGAGCGGATCATGCCAGAAACTCTCGGGCATCTCGGCGCCGCGCGCTTGGCGCACCAGCGCGACGTGGTTCACATAAGCCGAGCCGTCCGCCCACTGGTACGCGCGCGGCAGAGGAGCGGCGACCGCGTGTTCGTTAAAGGCGATAGCGGCTACGGTTCCGGCTTCGAGATCGCGCGTAAGGGCGTGGAGCGCGGGGGCGAGGTGATCCCAGTCGTCGAGCGCGGCCTGCAACGTCGGCGCGATACGCCCCGCGTCGGCATAGCGGGCGAGATCGTCCGAGACGACGATGAGCCGACCGTCACGGCCATGACGCAGGCTGGCGAACTTCACGACACGCGCCCCTCGGGGAAGCCCGCCCAGGACGCGTCATAGTCGGCTTGTGCATCCGTCAGTGCGGCCTCGGTTGCCCGGAACGGCCAGCAACTCTCCAACATGAACGCCATCGTGCCCTCGATCTTATGGGGTTTGAGGTCGGCATCGATCGCCCCGCGCCAGCTCGCGGCGTCCGGCCCGTGCGCGTTCATCATGTTATGCAGGCTGAGACCGCCGGGCGCGAAGCCGTCCGCCTTGGCATCGTACTGGCCCTGGATCAGCCCCATCGCCTCGCTCATGATGTTGCGGTGAAACCAGGGCGGGCGAAACGTATCTTCGGCAACGATCCAGCGCGGTGGGAAGATGACGAAGTCCGCGTTAGCGCGTCCAGGCTGGTCCGACGGCGAGGTGAGCACGGTGAAGATCGAGGGATCGGGATGGTCGAAGCTGACCGTGCCGATCGTGTTAAATCGCCTGAGGTCATATTTATAGGGCGCGAGATTGCCGTGCCACGCGACGACATCGAACGGCGAGCGGTCGAGCGTTGTCGTCCAGCGTTGCCCTGCGAAGATCTGGATCAGCTCATGCGGCTCGTCGCTGTCCTCGAACGCGGCGACGGGTGCGAGGAAGTGGCGAGGTGAGGCGAGGCCGTTCGATCCGAGGGGCCCCAATTCAGGCAGGCGGAAGGCCACGCCCCGGTTCTCGGCGACATAGCCGCGCGCGGTGCCGTCCGGAAGGTGGACCGCATAGCGCAAGCCGCGTGGAATCAGCGCGATCTCGAGGGGTTCAACGTCGAGCACGCCGAGTTCGGTGCGAATCGTGAGGCGGCCCTCGACCGGGATGATCAGCGTCTCGGCGTCGGCGTTGAACACCGCGCGCCGGTCCATGTCGCGTGTGGCGGCGTAGGTGAGCAGCGCCGCGCCGGTCAGCGCCTGCGTATCGCCGTTGGCAAGCATGGGGGTGAGGCTATCGACGAAGTCGAGCGGCGCGCCCGGCAATGCGCGCGGAGACCAGCGCAGCCGATTGGGCGATGGCGGCGCGAGCGGGGCGGGCTCGCCGACGAGCCGGAACGGCGGATGATGCGCGCTGGGGCGCAGGCGGTAGAGCCACGAGCGACGGTTCTCCGCGCGGGGCGCGGTGAAGGCGGTGCCCGAGAGCTGCTCGGCATAGAGCCCGAAAGCGGGGCGCTGTGGCGAGTTGCGGCCGATCGGCAGCGCGCCGGGGACGGCCTCGGTGGAGTGATGGTTGTGGAGGCCGGGGAGATAGTCGGACGTCATGCGTGCCGCTTGCGGGTCGCCGCCTTGGGCTTGAGCGCGGTCGCGCTGCGAACCATCCAACCCCGCAGTCGCGCCGCATCGTCGACGATCGTGGCGGGGAGCAGGACGTAGCTTTTGCTCGCAGGCGCGTCCGGCTCATAGCGTAAAGGCATCGCGCCCTCGACCGCGAGCGCCTCGTCGCGCCCGACACCGGCGAACTTGAGCGCGAGGCCCACGTTCGACAGCGAGCCGAAAGCCTGCCCGCCGACATAGGCCATGATCCCGCCGAACATCGGCCGGAAACTCAGCTCGAGGTTCGGGGCCGCAGCCTGCATTAGGCTTTGCAGCTGCTTGGGATCGTCCGCGCTCACGCGTCCGCCGTCGCTGGGATCACGCCGCGCCGCATCTGATCGAGCTCCAGGCTCTCGAACAGCGCCTTGAAGTTGCCCTCGCCAAAACCGTCGTTGCCCTTGCGCTGGATGATCTCGAGGAAGATCGGGCCGACCATGTTTTCGGTGAAAATCTGCAGCAGCAGGCCGCCACCGGTCTCGGGCGCACCGTCGATCAGAATGCGACGCTTGCGCATCTCCTCGACCGAATGGCCGTGGCCGGGCAGGCGTTGGTCGATCCGATCGAAATACGCATCGTTGGTGTCCTGAAAGCGGATGCCGTTCGCGCGCAACTTATCCACGGTGGCAAAGATATCGTCGGTGGCGAGCGCCAGATGCTGAATGCCCTCGCCCTTGTAGGCGCGCAGAAACTCCTCGATCTGGCTATGCTCGTCTTGCGATTCGTTCAGCGGGATGCGAATCTTGTCGTCGGGCGCGGTCATCGCCTTCGAAAACAGGCCGGTCTTCTGGCCCTCGATGTCGAAATAGCGGATTTGACGGAAACCGAAGATGCGCTCGTAAAACTCCGCCCAGTGCGTCATCCGCCCCCGGTTCACGTTGTGCGTCAGATGGTCGAGCGTGTGCAGGCCGACCGTGCGATCGTCCGCGGTCGCTCCGGCGACAGGCTCGAAATCGATATCCCAGATCGTCGCCGGCCCGCGCTTGTCCACCAAATACAGGTTCGATCCGCCAATGCCCTCGATCGCGGGCAGGTTGAGTTCGCCTGGCCCTGCATGACTGGTCACCGGCGTCGCCCCACGCTCGACGGCCAGCTTGAGCGCTTGGCCCGCGTCCGACACGCGGAACGCCATCGCGTTCGCCGACGGCCCGTGCGCCTCGCGGAAGCCCGCGACCTGCCCGCTGGGCTCCATGTTGAGCAGGAAGTTGATGTCACCCTGTGCGTAGCGGCGCACGTTCTTGGACCGGTGCGTGGAGAGATGCGTGAAACCCATGGCCACGAATAGACCCGCCAGCGCATCGGGATCGGGACCGGTGAACTCGACGAAGGCGAAGCCGTCGAGGCCCATGGGATTGTCGTGCATCGATCGCTCCACTGGTTTCACTTGCAACTACCCTGCGGGTTATCGAAAGTCAACCATCATGGCCGCCTCGCTGATCCTCGATCGCTTCCTGCCCTACCGCCTCTCGGTTGCATCGAACGCGGTCTCGGCGCGGGTGGCCAATGCCTACCGCAAGCGGTTCGGGCTGCGCATCGCCGAATGGCGGCTGATCGCGATGCTCGCCGAAGCTCCGCGTCTGACCCCGCTCGCGCTCGGCGAGGCGACGCGGATGGACAAGATCACCGTCCACCGCGCCGCCGCCGCGCTGATCGAGCGCGGGCTGGTCGAAACCCGAGACAACCCCGCCGATGGCCGCTCGCATTTCCTGCAGCTGACCGACGACGGTCGCGCGCTCTACGCCGAGATCGCCCCCCTCGCCCTCGCAACCGAGTGCGCGGTGTTCCGCGATTTCAACGCCGAGGAACGCGCGTTGCTCGAAGCGCTGCTCCGCCGGATCGAAGCCGCTGCCGGGGTGGAGTAGGACGGACCAGCGCGGGCGATGGACCAGCGTGACGTTGGGCCTTATGCTTGGGAAACATGACCGAGCTCTCGCAAGGGTAACGCCTCAACGGAGCTCCCCATGCTCGACCGCCTCGGCATGGGCAAGGGCGGCTACTGGGAGAATCGCGGGTACGACTGGTACGCGGGTATTTGACCGTAGCAGCCTGCAAGGCGGCGATGGTGGAGGAGGTTGGATTTGAACCAACGTAGGGAAAACCCGGCAGATTTACAGTCTGCTGCCATTGACCGCTCGGCCACTCCTCCACGAGCGCCGCGCGCGGAAGCATGGCCTCCGCGTGAGGGGCCGCGTTTGCCGGGGCGGCGGCGCGAAGTCAATCTGGAGAGGGCGGCAAGGCGCGCGGCCCGATGATCCCCGCGCAGCTGATCGGCCTCGCCGCCAGCCTCAGCCTGCTCGCGGGGTGGCGGCTGTACCTGACCGTGCTCGCCGCAGGGCTCGCGATGCGCTTCGGCTGGATCAACGCACCCGCGCACACCGGGCTGGGCGTGATTGCCAGCTATCCCGTGCTGGGTGTCGCGGCGGCGGGCACGTTGGCCGAGTTCTTCGCGGACAAGATCGCGTGGGTGGATAGCGTCTGGGACACGGTCCATACACTCATCCGGCCGCTGGGCGGCGCGCTGGTGGCGTCCGCGATCATCGATCCGAACGATCCAGCGACACAGATTACCACCCTGCTGCTGGGCGGCAGCGCGGCGTTGCTGACACACACCGCAAAGGCGTCCACGCGCGCGCTGGTCAACACCAGTCCCGAACCCTTCAGCAACATCGCGGTCAGCGCGGCGGAGGACGGGGCCACCACGGGGCTGCTCGCGCTGGTGCTCGCGCATCCTTGGCTGGGCGGCGGCATCGCGGCGCTGCTGATGATCGCGGCCGCGCTGATCATCCGCGCGGCATGGCGCGCGCTGCACCGGGTGCGGCTGTGGTGGCGACGAACGCGCACCCGGATCGTAAGTCAGAGTGGTGGGCGGTGAAGGGATCGAACCTCCGGCCCGCTGCGTGTAAAGCAGCCGCTCTACCGCTGAGCTAACCGCCCACGCCCGGCGGCTTTAGCGCCGCCAACGTGCGAAGGAAACCGCTTATGCGTCCGTTGCTTGCCGCCTTACCGCTCCTCCTTACCGCTGTCCCCGCTCTCGCCAGCAGCACCGCCGCGTTCGCGGGCCTCGATCGCGCCACCGCACGCGCGTGCCGATCGGTCAGCGGCCTCAAGGACACCATGATCGAGGGCGCGCCGGTGCGCTTCAGCGACACCGTGGGTATGGACGCCCGCATCGTCCACGGCACCTGGCCGCAGCCCCACATGAACGGTGCGAAGGCGACGATGCTTTGCCTCTACGATCGCCGGGCCAAGCGCGCCGAGACGCAGGAATGGCCTGGCCCCAAATAGAAAACGGCCTTCGCGCGGACTGCGCGAAGGCCGTTCCTTGTCCGCTGGGTCGTTTACGGGTTCGTGGGCGACTTCGGATCACCTGCCGGCTCGAGATCGGTGAAGCCGAACAGTACGCGCACGTCGGGCGAGCCGTTGCCGAAGATATAGTCGTACGCGCCGCCCTGATCGCCGTCACGCCAGTAACCGTCGTAACTCGGGTGTGCGGTGTGGAATGCGGCCGCTCCGCCCGACGCCTGCGCTTTCGCGGCGGCGTAGAGGAAGTCGTTCGCGTTTCCGACCCGCCCGTTCTGGCCCACGTACAGGGCGAGTGCGCCCGCGAACTCGGGAGCCGAGTGCGAGGTGCCGATCAGGCCCGCGCGCTTGCCGTCGTAATAGACGACGACATAGGACCGATCCGGCCCGCATGGCTGGATCGAGCTACCAGGGCATCCGCCGACGAGCATTCCGACGTCGGGCAGCGTGCGGTAGCGCGTCGTTCCCGTCGGCACGAGCTGCTGGTATAGCGGCTTGCCGAACACCTGGCTGATGCCGCCGCCCGCGCCCCAATACCCGCCGCTGGCGAGCTTGCCGACGGCGTAAGGATCCTGCGGCACGAGCGCGTCGCCGAAGCCGTTCTCGCCGATGTAGCTCGACTGGGTGTTGGCGAAGTTCGTCGGATCGAATGTGGTCACCAGATTGCCGCCGCCCACTGCGGTCACGTGCGGGCTGCTCGCGGGGGTGCTGACGCTTGGCACATAGATCGCGCGCGCGAGCGGATCGGGATTGAAGTAGCTGAGCCCCGGGCTTTGGAGCGCACCTTCGTCACCCGAACTGACGATGAAGGTGATGCCCTGCGCGTTACCCTGCTTGAACAGCCCGTCCTCGATCTTGAGCAAATACGTATAATCGGTCCCGCCGTTATAGCCGGGGAGGTAATATTCCTCGGGTCCGCCGAAGGAGGAATTGACGATGTCGTACGTGTTGGATTGCACGATCGCAGCGTAGCCCGCCGCGATGTTCGCGTTGGATAGGGTCGGAATTTCCACCAGCGTGGTATCCGATCCCGGCGCACCGCCCAGCACCGTCTGCACGTCGAGCGTCGATTCGATCGCCGCGCCACCGGGGAAGGCGGGCGCGCCGCCCCGGACCTGGAGCACGTTGAACGTCGGGATCGGCGTATCCGTGTTCGCGGTCCACGCCTCGTGGTTGAACACGCCTTCCACGTCGGACTGCAGCGCCTTGCCCGACATCAAGATGGCGACGCTTGCCCCCGTTCCGTCGACGCGCTTGCCGTTGCGCATCGCGGTGTAGGCAGGATAATCATAGGCCTGCTTAAGATCGGTAAAGTAGTAATTTACACTGTTACCGTAACGATTGTCCGGCACCGAGTCGGTAACGACCGCGCCCTTGGGCTGGAGCAGCGGCGTGTTGGCGAACTCGGGGATCATCACGCCCACCGCCTTGAGCGCGGGCGAAAGCGACAGCGCGCCCCCGGCAAGCACGCGCGACGTGCCGCCCTTGCCTTTCACGGTACGCAGCTGGACGGCAAACGCGCTCTGGACCTGCGCCGCCGTTCCCGCGACGTGTACCTGACGTGGTCCCGAAATCTCTGCCTTCATGCCGAGCGCCTGGAAACCCTTGACCGCCGCTTTCAGCTGAGCGGGCGATGGACCGTAGGCCGCGTCGAACTGTGCGGGGGTCAACCACTTGTGATAGCTGTCCGAACCCGGCGTTGCCTGCGCTGCGATAAGTTTATCGAGCGCGGCTTCGTTGTGCAGCGGCAGGTAGGCGACAAAATCGAGCGGCTGCGAGGCGGGCGTGAGACTGATACCGACGCCGGTGCCATCCTCGCCCTGCTGGAACGGGCCGGCGAGCGCAGCGGTGGCGAGCATCGAGGTCGAAAGCGCGGCGATCATCGCGGCCGCCTTGAGTGTCGAACGGAACGTCATGGATTTATCCCTTCAAGAGAGCGTCACGCGAGCGTGACGCGCGGGCATTTGGATCAGGCGGCGCGGCGACGACGGAGCGCGAGCGCGCCGACGCCGAGGCCGGCGAGCAGCAGCGTACCGGGCTCGGCCACCACGTTCGACACGCGCAGGTTGTCGAGCGCGAACAGCGTGCTGTCCTGCGCGGCGGAAACCTGCGAGTTTAGCGTGCCGCCCGACGCGTAGATCACCACGGCGTATAGGCCGGTCCAGTTGAACGTAGTGAATGTCGCGCCATGCGTATCGACGGTCAGGGTCGTAAAATCGAGCACGTTGAGCTTGCGATCGACACCGAACACGTTCAGCAACAGACCGTCACGCGCGCCCGCGCCGAAATAGGCGTCCTGGAGCGTGAACATCGTGCCGCCGAAAGACGACGGGCTTTTCGTGTCGGCATTGACCGCGACATAGTCCGTGCTGACGACCGCGTTCTGCAGGCCGATCGGCGTGGCGAACGCGGCGGCGACCGCCGTGAAATTGGACCAGTGCAACCCGCCGTAAAGATTGGGGATAGGCGCCGCGAATGCGTTGGTAATGTGATCGAAATCGATCAACGAGACGACTGGCGTCGCCGACGCTGTCGTAGCGGCGAGCAGGCTGGCGGCGATGCCGACAGCGATGGATAGATTTTTCATGAACGATGCTCCCTTTTTGCCGACGGAAGCACGCGGATTATGTCTCGCTCCGTCTGATCCGTAATGGCGCACAATTAATACTATAAGGGAAGGGGGTTTGTGCATTGGTGCGGCAGTGTTGTGGCCAGCCCGCGACGCGCGCGGCTTGTCGCTTGCCCCGGGGCGCGTTAGCCCCACGCCCGTTCAGCCGAGTATCTCAACTCATGCGCTTTGAAGGCACCGCCGACTATATCGCGACCGACGATCTTAGGATCGCGGTCAACGCCGCCGCAACGCTGCGTCGTCCCCTGCTGATCAAGGGCGAGCCGGGGACAGGAAAGTCCGTGCTCGCCGCCGAAGTCGCGCGCGCGTTCGGTGCGCCGCTGATCGAGTGGCACGTCAAATCGAGCACGCGTGCAGCGCAGGGATTGTACGAGTATGACGCGGTCGCGCGATTGCGGGACAGCCAACTCGGCGACGCGCGCGTTCACAATATCGCGAACTATATTCGGCGGGGGAAACTGTGGGAGGCGTTCACCTCGAACCAGTTGCCCGTGTTGCTGATCGACGAGATCGACAAGGCGGACATCGAGTTTCCAAACGATCTATTGCTCGAACTCGATCGCATGGAGTTCCACGTCTATGAAACCGGCGAGACGGTGCGCGCGGTCGAGCGCCCGATCGTCATCATCACGTCGAACAACGAGAAAGAATTGCCCGACGCGTTCCTGCGCCGCTGCTTCTTCCACTACATCAAATTCCCCGATCGTGCGACGATGGAACGCATCGTCTCGGTCCATTTCCCCACGCTCAAGCGCGACCTGACGAACGAGGCGCTGACGCTGTTCTTCGAACTGCGCGAAGCGCCCGGGTTGAAGAAGCGCCCTTCCACGTCCGAACTGCTCGATTGGCTGAAATTGCTCCATCACGAGGACCTCTCGCCCGCGACGCTGCGCGGCGACCGCAAATCGCTGATCCCGCCGCTGCACGGCGCGCTAATCAAGAACGAGGCGGACGTGATGCTACTCGAGCGTCTCGCGTTTATCGCGCGGCGGGGTTAACCCCTTCCGTCATCCCGGCCTTGTGCCGGGACCCCGAGGCGCGGGATGGCACTTCAACGCGAGAGGTCCGCACTCTGCTCGGGTCCCGGCACAAAGCCGGGATGACGATGGATGATCGATCACCGCCACCGCTTCCACGCCATCGCGCCCAGCGTTGCCACCGCGATTGCCGCCCACGCACCCTCCAGCGCCACGAGCGGCATGGCGCCATGGGACCACGCATTGGTTGCCAAACACGCAGCGCCCGCGATATTCCCGCACTGGAATGCGACCGAGCGGGCTTGCAGCCACCCCATCGAGACCGCCGCATAGGCCGCGAGCAAAATCGCCGATCCCGTCCAGCCGATACCCTCGAACAGCGCGTGGCTCAGAACGCGATGCCCAGCCCCACGAACGCCGAGCGGTCCGATTGCGCCTTCACGTCCTCGCTCAACGCCTCGTTCGCGGGCATCATGCGATACCGCAGACCGGCACCGACGCGCACGTCGCGACCAAGCGAATACGCGGTGCCCAGTTCAACCGAATATCGCTTGTCGAGCGGCAGCTGCGCGCCGCGCACCCAGCCTTCTTCCTGCCCCAGTCTAAGCGTCGTCGTCCAGTCCTTCTGGCCATAGCCAAGGCCCAGCGTCACGGCCTGCTGCTGGGTGATCCCCGCATCCAGCCTGCGTACACCGCCCGAAAGCGCCAGACCACGCGTACCGACTGCCAGGCCCACATCATAGCCAGCCGGCTGTTCGGTGGCATGGGTGGCATCACGCAGTGTCACCGGACGCGCGCGCACGCCAAGCGTCACGGCATGAGCTTGCGCCTTGACACCCGCAGGCGTGAAACGGAACTGGCTCGCATCCACCGTCGCGCCCGGCTTCAGCGACAGGCCCGGCGCATCGATCAGCGAAGGCGTGAATGCGCCCAGCGGACGCAATGTCTCCGCGCGCCTCGTAGCCACCGGCCTCGCGCGCGTCTCCACGGCAGCCGCGGCCCCGCCCACGCCAAGCGTGATCGTGGCCAGCAGGCATAGGGAAAGTACGCTCGCGCGGTTCATACGCTGCACCTACGCACTGCCGCGCCAAAATTACACGCCAGACATGTCCGTAACGGAAAAGAATCGTGCCAGTGTTGCGGCGCGCCCACATACGGTTGCGATGGGTTCACGCGCGGCCCTATAACCTGGACCGCATTAACACCGACCCAATTGCTTCAGGAGCTTCGATTTTGTTGGCTTTCCGTTCGGCCGCGCTGTCTTGCGCCATGCTCGTCGCCCTTGGCGGCTGCGGGCACGTGCTGCATCGCCATCACCGCGCGCGCACGGCACCGGTGCCCGTCGCCCCCTCGCGGGTCACTACGATCGGCGTCAATGCGTGGCTGTGGCGCGCCAGCCTCGACACGATCGCGTTCATGCCGATCCAGCAGGTCGATTCGAACGGCGGCGTGATCGTGACCGATTGGTACACCAACCCCAAGGCGCCCGGCGAGCGCGTGAAAATGACGATCTACATCCTCGATCAGGAACTGCGCGCGGACGCGATCCGCGTAGCGGTGCAGCGCCAGATCGCTGCCCAGAACGGCGGGTGGGTCGATTCGACCGTGGCGGCCACCACCGTCCAGAAGCTCGAAGAGACGATCCTTGGCCGCGCGCGCGATCTCAGGCGCGCCGCTGTCGCGCCCTGATGGCGGGCGAACGCTTCAACGCGGCCGTCGCGGACGGCAAGTGGCAGGCGGCGTGGGAGGCCGCGCGCTGCTTCGAGGCGCGCGACGACGATCCGCGCCCGAAAAGCTATATCCTGGAGATGTTCCCCTATCCCTCGGGGCGCATTCATGTGGGCCATGTGCGCAACTACACGATGGGCGACGTGCTCGCCCGGGCGCACCGGATGCAGGGCAAGGCGGTGCTGCATCCCATGGGCTGGGACGCATTCGGGATGCCCGCCGAGAACGCCGCGATGGAGCGCGGCGTCCACCCCGGCGAGTGGACGCGGGCGAACATCGCGGCGATGCGGGGCCAGCTGAAGTCGCTCGGCTTTGCACTGGATTGGTCGCGCGAGCTGGCAACCTGCGAGCCCGAGTATTATGGGCACGAGCAGGCGCTGTTCCTGGACCTGTACGCGGCGGGCCTCGTGTATCGCCGCGAGAGCGAGGTCAATTGGGACCCGGTCGACAACACCGTGCTTGCCAACGAACAGGTGATCGACGGGCGTGGCTGGCGTTCGGGCGCGCTGGTCGAACGGCGCAAGCTGGCGCAGTGGTTCCTGCGCATCACGCAGTTCGCGGACGAGTTGCTGGAAGGACTGGCGGGCCTGGACAGGTGGCCGGACAAGGTCCGCACGATGCAGGAGAACTGGATAGGGCGGAGCAAGGGCCTGCGCCTGCGGTTCGCGCTGGTCGCCCCTCCTGTGGGAGGGTCCCGATCGATCGAAGTCTACACCACCCGCCCCGACACGCTCATGGGCGCAAGCTTCCTCGCCATCGCGCCGGATCACCCGTTGGCGCTCGCCGCCGCTCCCGAACTCGCCCCCGCCATCGCCGCGCTCAAACAGGGCGGCACCGCCGCCGCCGATATCGAGACCGCGGAGAAACAGGGCGTCGATCTGGGCCTGCGCGTCGCGCATCCGCTCGATCCCGCCATCACGCTTCCGGTCTGGGCCGCCAACTTCGTCCTGATGGACTATGGCACCGGCGCGATCTTCGGCTGCCCCGCGCACGACCAGCGCGATCTCGATTTCGCACACAAATACGGCCTCCCCGTGCCCCGCGTCGTCGCCGCCGAGGGCGCGGACCCAGGCGAGCCGATCGGCGCGGAGGCCTATACCGGCGCCGGCCACATCGTGAACAGTGGGCCGATGTTGAACGGGTTGGCGATCGAGCCCGCCAAGGTCGCGGTGATCGCGCGTGCCGAGGCCGAGGGCTGGGGCGAAGGCTCGACCGTCTTCCGCCTGCGCGACTGGGGAGTCTCGCGGCAACGCTACTGGGGCACGCCGATCCCGATCATCCATTGCGCCGCGTGCGGCCCGCAGCCCGCGCCGCGCGAGAGCCTCCCGATCGTGCTGCCCGAAGACGTGCGCTTCGCCATGCCGGGCAACCCGCTCGCGCGCCATCCGACGTGGAAGCACGTCCCCTGCCCCGCCTGCCACGCCCCCGCCGAGCGCGAAACCGACACGCTCGATACCTTCGCCGATTCGAGCTGGTATTTCCTGCGCTTCGCCAGCCACCCGGCGGGAGCGCCGTTCGACCGCGCCACGGTCGATAAATGGCTCCCCGTCGATCAGTATATCGGCGGAGTGGAGCACGCGATCCTCCACCTCCTTTACGCGCGCTTTTGGACTCGCGCGCTCGCCCACATTGGCAAACTCACGGTTGCTGAACCCTTCACCGCGCTGTTTACGCAGGGCATGGTCACGCACGAGACCTATTTCCGATCGAAGTATATCGACGTTCACTCCCCCGGTGAAATACAAACACGTAAGATGCCGACAGTGGACGCGATGTACTCGCCGACCGAGATCGAGCGGCGGGGCGACGAGGCCTTTCTCATAGCTGATGGCAATCCCGTTGAGATTGGCCGCGTCGAAAAGATGTCCAAATCCAAGCGCAACACCGTCGACCCCACCCCCGTAGTCGATCAGTACGGCGCGGACGCGGTGCGCTGGTTCATCGTCTCGGACTCGCCCGCCGAGCGCGACTTCCCCTGGTCCGCCGCGGGCATCGAGGGCGCATGGCGCTTCGTCCAGCGCGCGTGGCGCATCGCCGACACGGTGGCGGACGAACCCGTCGGCAATCCTGCCCCAGACCTCGCCCGCGCCACCGCGCGCGCCACGGCGGGCGTGACCGGGGATATCGCCGCGCTCCAGTTCAACAAGGCGATCGCGCGTCTCTACGATCTTGCCACGCAGATCGAGCGCGCGCCGCCCGGCACGCGCCGCGCTGCAACGCTCACCTTCCTCCAACTCGTCGCGCCGATCATCCCCCATGTGGCCGAGGAAGCCTGGGAGCGCTTGGGCCAGCGAGGCCTGATCGCCGACGCGGCATGGCCGCAGGCCGATCCCGCGCTGCTGATCGACGACACGGTCACGCTTGCGCTCCAGGTCAATGGCAAGCTGCGCGACACGATCACCGCACCCAAGGGCTTGCCGCGCGACCAGGCGGAAGCGCTGGCGCTGGGGCAGGACAAGGTCCGCCTGGCGCTGGCGGGCGCGACGCCCAAGAAGGTGATCGTGGTGCCCGACCGCCTCGTGAACCTCGTCGCATGAGCGCTCCCTCTCCCTGCGGCTTCACCGCTGTCCCTCTCCCCTATCGCAGGAGGATGGACCAAGCCGCACCCCCACCCTCCCCCGAAAGGGAGGAGGGAAGGCGCAGCGGAGCGCAGCGATGGAGAGGGAGCGCGTTCGCCGCGTTAACCTCCTCTTTGCTCATCGCCGCCTGTCACCTCGCGCCCATTTACGCGGGCGGCAGTCACGACGTTGCCGCCACCACACTGTCGCAGATTCAGGTCGCGCCCATCCCCGACCGCTCGGGCTATTTTGTCCGCCAGCAGCTGCTCCAGCGCCTCAACCCGGGTGACGCGCCCCGCTACCGCCTAGAAATTGCATTGGACGACAAGATCACTGGCTTCGGCGTCCGCAACGACACCACCATCAGCCGCGAGCGCCGCACGCTGCGCGCCCGCTACCGGCTGGTCGCCACCGACACGCAGACCGTGCTTCTGGACGCGACCGCGGGCGCGGACGAAGGGATCGACGTGGTGCAATCGGAATATGCGGTCGTCGCTGCCGAGGAGAGCGCGCTCGAACGGCTGTCGGTCAGCCTCGCCGACCAGATCGTCGCGCGAGTGGCGCTGTACGCGCGGCAGGCGCGGCGCGAGATGCCCGCGGTTGGCAGTCTTCCTACGCCTGGCGCCGACGCGCCTGTCCCTCTGCGTCCGGGAGATCGGGGTGGATCACCCTTTCCCGGAGGAACAGGGACAACGGCGAAGCCGCAGCGAGAGGGAGGGGTTATCTCCCCCCAATGAAAGTCGAACCCCGCGAAGCCGACCGCCTCCTCGCCTATCCGCCCCCCGATACCCGCCTCTACCTCTTCCACGGCCCCGACGCAGGCCAGGCGCACGACCTCGCGCGGCGCCTCGAAGCGCGCCTCGACGGCGAGCGCCTCGACCTCGCGCCGGGCACGGTGTCGGATCGCGCCGGCAGCCTCGCCGATGAAGCCGCAAGCGTGCCCATGTTCGGGGGACGCCAAGTCATCCGCCTCGTCCCCGCCACCAACGATCATGCCGAGGCGGCCGCCCTCCTCCTCGACGCCCCCGCCACCGAGCACCCCGCGATCCTGATCGCGGGCGAACTCAAGCCCACGTCGCCCTTACGCAAGCTCGCCGAAGCCCACCCGCGCGCGCGGGCGCTGGCCTGCTATCCGCCGACGGCGGCCGACTTCGCCCGGCTCGCGCGCGACATGGCCCGCGCCGCCGGGATCGACCCCGAACCCGCCGCTTTGGCGCTTCTGACGAACGCGGTCGGCGGCGAACGCGGCGTGCTGCGCCAAGAGATCGCCAAGCTCGCGGTGTATCTGGGCGCAGGGCCGGACACCCGCCGACCCTTCGTAGCTGCCGACTGGCACGCGGTGGGCGCGGGCGAGGGCGCCGCCGACATCGATCCCCTGATCGACGCGCTGGCGGCGCGCAAACCCGCCGATGTCGCCCGCCACCTGCGCGCGCTCGCCGCCGACGGCCAGCACGGCATCCCCCTGCTGCGCGCTGGGGCGCGGCGGTTCGCGCAACTGGCCGAGGCGCGCGCGGCGGTGGACAGCGGCGCGAGTGCCGACGCGGCAGTGGGCGCGCTCCGCCCACCGCTGTTCTGGAAAGCCAAGCCCGCGTTCCTGGCGCAGCTAAAGGCCTGGCGCGCGGACGATCTGGCGGGGGCGGCGCACGCGCTACTGGCGGCCGAGCGCGGGATCAAAGCGGCGGGAAGCGTGGGAGACCTGATGGCGGACGCGTGTTTGCTGGGGTTGGCGGGGCAAGGGGGAGCTTACCGCCGGTATGGGGATGGCAACTAAATTCGTCCATGACCCCAACGTCATCTCGGCGGTCGTAACGTCGCTTACGAAACTGGATCAGCACGACCGTTTCGTCCGCTCGACCTACGTGCAAGGATATGGCCGCGTCGTGCGCAGGCCTTGAGAGCCAAGTACGATCACACAATCGGGAAATCATGCTTGCGTTCCCACGCATGCACTTTCCTTGCTATCCTAGCTGCGGGGTTGAACGCGGACGCTTTTCGGGTCGCGCCTGACGGTCTTGCTGGCGGTGGATCCAGCAACCTGCTGTAAATAGGCGTTGAACCGGGACCCCTGATCGGCGTCCAACAGGGACCTCTTTGCGGCGATTGCGGACGTCGATGATGGGTAGCGCCTTCGATCGTCTTGGACAGGGTCCGCTTGGGTTCTTGAACCGCCCGCTGTCGTTGCCGGTCTCGAGGATATCGCAGTGGTGGGTGATGCGGTCGAGGAGCGCGGTGGTCATCTTGGATCGCCGAACACGGTGGGCCATTCGCCAAAGGCGAGGTTGGTGGCGATGATCACGGATGTCCGTTCGTAGAGCTTGCTGATCAGGTGGAACAGCAGCTGCCCGCCCGAGCGGGCGAACGGCAGGTAGCCAAGCTCGTCGAGGACCACGAGCTCCTGGCGGCTCAGCTGGGCCGCGAGCGCACCGGCCTTGCCGGTGCGCGTCTCCTCCTTGAGCTGCGTCACGAGATCGACGGTGTTGAAGTAGCGGCCACGCGCACCGGCGCGGATGACGCTCGCGGCGGTCGCGCTGGCGAGATGGGTCTTGCCGGTGCCGGTGCCCCCGACCAGCACGACGTTGCGACGGCCGGGTAGGAACGAGCCTGCATGCAGCGACCGCACCAACCCTTCGTTGATCGGGGTGCCGTCGAACGCGAACGCGTCGATGCCCTTCACGACCGGCAGCCTGGCAGCCGTCATCGGGTAGCGGATCGAGGCGGCGTGGCGGTACGCGCCCTCCGCGCGCAGCCGATCGGTCACGATCTCCATCGCGGTACGCTGGCGCTGGACGCCGGTGGTGACCGCGTCGTCGAACGCGCCCGCCATACCCTTGAGGCCGAGCCCGCGCATGGCGTCGATCCTCTCATGCCGCTGCACGGAGACCTTGCAGGCTGTCGTAGCGGGCGCAGTTGGCGACCCGCGGGTGCATCAGCTCCAGATCGGACGTGACGATGGATGCAGGCCGGGGCGGCTCGCGCCTTCGTGACACGATGTTGAGGATCACCTCGTCGCTGGCGGCACGGGTATCGAGCGCTTCGCGAACGGCGCGCTCGACGGCGTCCGGTCCATCGACGATGACGGCGGCGAGCACGCGGACGAACCGTCGATCGGCATCGTCGTTACTGCCCAGCTTGCGTCGCAGCCCGACGAGTGCGGCTGGCAGGTTCCAGTCCTGGAACGGCGCGCCGTTCCTGAGCGCCCCGGGCTTGTTCACCAGCACCGGCAGATAATGCCAGGGGTCGTGGATCGTTCGGTCGCGACCGAAGAACCGGGGGTGATCGGCAAGGGGCTCTGTTGCAAGAATTCGGTAGGGCCAAGGTTTTTCGTCTGATTTCGGCGATCAGCTTGTGTAGATGCCGAAGTTGCGCTCGATCAGACGCACTTCG
>JAABUQ010004907.1_pt1 | contig 22116 bp, 16 predicted proteins | sample 5560001 | NCBI WGS metagenome assembly JAABUQ01 (sample SAMN10711888, study PRJNA513371) | rock metagenome | isolation source: Antarctica rocks | place: Antarctica: Victoria Land, Finger Mt nord | collected 2015-12-18 | reverse complement strand
ACGTGCTGATGGTGGGGCTCGCCGCGCTCGACCCATCCTACTTTCTCCCCTTGGGCGGAGAGACGTCAGCCCTCCCGGATCAAAGGTCCGTGAGGGGTCCGCGTCCTGGGAGCACCAACGTTCGAAACGAGGAACCCCGGGCGGCCGGGACCGGGGTTCCTTGGAATCGCGATCGGAGATGGCGGCGGGTGGCTGCTCTCGAATCTCAGAAAGAGTCGGCCGAGACGACTTCGCCGCCGCTAAGGGTGACGACGTTGCGGAGGACGACGACGTTGGTCGAGTCCTTCATGAACTTGACGCTGCCGTCGCCGAAGAGGCAGTTGGCCCCGCCCGGGTGATAGCTGAAGATCTCGTCGTTGGCCCCGGCGTTGTTGCCGCCGGTAGACATGGGGCCGGGCGGGATCTGCCAGGCGCTTTGCTCGTTCATTGGGCGGAACTTATTGTTGATCTGGCCCGAGACGCCGAAGGCGGAATCGGCCTCGGCCCAGCGCCAGTACCGAAGGCCCAATCCCTGATCGGACGGGGAATAGATGTTCTGATTCAGCCCGGCGTAGTTGGCCGGGGCGGTCCCGCGGATGTACGGGCTGATGTATCGGGCGTCGCGCCCGGCATCCTCGGCGATGGCGATCGTGTTGCTGGTGCCGTCGGTGCACTCGGCGATGGAGGTCTTGCCTTGCTTGAGCAGCCCGTTGGCGCGGTAGATTTTGTTGCGATAAGGGGTCGCTTGGGTCGAGCCCGAGCCGCCCGTGGCGCCAAACGGGCTGATGTCGGTGTAACAGGTCGGGCCGTAATCCTGGACCGCATAGCCGCCGACGGCGTTGGCCTCGAAGTCGGTGGCGGGCATCGAGGCAGCCCCTTCTCGGCCGCCGCTCGGCGACCTAACCGCGCTGGGGCAGAGGAAGACGTTCAGCACGGCCGTGAAGGCGCTGGTGTTGCCGTAACTGCTGTGGTTGTACTCGTAAGCAAAATTGATCGTGTTATAGATCGTGTTCCCCTCGATGTACTGGAGGATGCGGGGGAACACGGCGTAATTGCCGTCCACGAACTGCGAGCAGGCGACGGGGGGGGCGGAGTTGCAACTGAAGTTGGTCGACTCGCCCGCCGGGGGGAAGCAGCCGTTGCTGCTCTCGTAGTTGTGCAGGGCCAAGCCCATCTGCTTCAGGTTGTTGACGCACTGGGTCCGGCGGGCGGCCTCGCGCGCCGCCTGGACCGCGGGCAGGAGCAGGGCGATCAGGACGGCGATGATGGCGATGACCACGAGCAATTCGATCAGGGTGAAACCGCGGCGGAGGGGAGCGAGCCTCGGCGAAGTCATGGGAGAGCGGAACCTTTCCGAGCGGTAGGATCTCGAAACCGGGGAGATACGCTGTCGCCATGATAGGGATGGATTGTTTAAATTTTGTTAAGACTGCGTGATTGCATTGTGAACCTTTCGATTCCCGCCGGTCTTCACCGGCCCTCGGCGGCTTCAACATCCCGGCTACATCTCGTCGTCGGCCATCAGCGATTCAGGGTCTCGGACCTGGTGGTGGGGCGGGGGGACGGGCCTCGACTCGTCGCGGCCGGCGGTGCCCCGGTGGCCGATGAGCCGGACGTTGTCGACCCCGAAGGTCCGCTCCAGGTCGTGCAGGAGCTGGTCGTCGTGGCGGATCTTGAGGGCCGAGCCGGCCTTGTAGATCGCCCGGCGGACCTTGGCCAGGCCGAGGATCTCCAAATAAAGGTCGAGGTTGCCCGGATAGGCCCGGACCGTCCTGAGCAGGCGGTCGACGTCGACGGCCTGGGTGCTCCCCTTGTGGAGCCGGACGATCACCCCGCGCGACAGCTCGGCGGCGCCCCGTTCGAGGGGGATCACGCGGTCGATCATCAGCTCGGCCGGGTCGCGCTGGCGGTTGAGCTTGCCCTTGACGAAGCCGATGAAATCTTCCTTGAGGATCGCCTCGAACTTGGCGAACTCCGAGGGCCACATCATCGCGGGGGTCGAGCCGGATAGGTCCTCGAAGGTCATCTTGCCCATCCGGGTCAGGCCGTCGCGGCTCTTCTGGACGTTCTTGACCTGGAGGCCGACGACCATCCCGCCGAGGGTGACCTCGCCCTTCTCGGCCACGTCGGCCAGGTCGGCCACCTGGTGGGTGGCCAGGGCCTGGAGCAGCTCGGCGTGGCGGGTCAGGGGGTGGCTGGACATGTAGAAGCCGAGCGCCTTCTTCTCCTCGGCCAGGCGGACGGCGTCGGGCATCTCGGGGATGTCGGGCAGGGCGATCGTGGCGACGGGCGCGTCGGCCAGGGCGGTGGCGGCGTGCGAGGTGTCGAACACGTCGAACATGTGCTTCTGGTTGCTGAGCTTGACCTTCTGGAGCGCCTGCCCGCCCTGGACGGCGCGGGGGAGGATCGCCAGGAGCTGGCTCCGCCGGGCCGCGAGGCAGTCGAACGCCCCGGCCTTGATCAGGGTCTCGACGGTCCCCTGGCTGACGGCGTTGACAGGGATGCGCTCGAAGAAGTCGTCGAGCGAGCGGAACGGGCCGCCTTCTTCCCTGGCCTTGACGACCGCCTCGACCGCCTTGTAGCCGACCCCCTTGATCGCGCCGAGGCCGAACTCGATCTTGCCTTCCTCGGCCACGCTGAAGGCGAGCTCGCCGGCGTTGATGTTCGGCTGGCGGACCTCGATGCCCATCCGACGGCAGTCGTCGATGTGGTCGACGAAGTACTTCTCGCGCTCCGCCCCGTCCATCTCGGAGGAGAGCAGGGCGGCCATGAACTCGGTCGGGTAGTGGGCCTTCAGATAAGCCGTCTGGTAGGCGACCAACGCATAAGCCGTGGTGTGCGACTTGTTGAACCCGTAGCCGCCGAAGAACTCGATCAGGGCGAAGATTTCCTCGGCCTTCTTCCGGTCGAGCCCGCGCTCGAAGGCCCCCTCGATGAACTGCTTGCGGCCCTGGGCGATGACCTCGACCTTCTTCTTCGAGATCGCCTTGATGCAGGCGTAGGCGACGGACAGCTCGATCCCGCCGAGGCGGTTCAAGATCCGCATGACCTGCTCCTGGTAGACCATGACCCCGTAGGTCTCTTCCAGGACGTCCTTCATCACCGGGTGCATGTACGTCGGGCTCTTGCGAGCATGCTTGACGTCGACGTATTCGTCGACCATGCCGCCGTTGAGCGGGCCCGGGCGATACAGGGCGAGGATGGCGATGAGGTCGGCGAAGCGGTCGGGCTTCATCTTGACCAGGAGGTCGCGGATGCCCGCGCCGTCGAGCTGGAAGATGCCCTTGGCCTCGCCGCGCTGGAGCAGGGCGTAGGTCGGCTGGTCGTCGAGCGGGAGCTTGTTGAGGTCGGGCGGGAGGTCGTCGTGCCTGGAGTTGATCAGGCGGACGGCGGCGTCGAGCGAGGTGAGGTTGCGGAGCCCGAGGAAGTCCATCTTCAGGAGGCCGGCCTTCTCGACGTCGCCCATCTCCCACTGGGTGCTGACGACCTCCTTCTCCTTGTCCTTGTTCGGCAGCCTCTGGAGCGGCACGAGGTCGCGCAAGGGGCGGTCGGCGATGACCACGCCGGCCGCGTGGGTGCCGACGTTCCGCGCGGTGCCTTCGAGGCGGACCGCGTAGTCGAACAGCTTCTTGACCTCGGGGTCTTCCTCGGTCAGCTTCCGGAGCGCCGGCTCTTCCTTCAGGGCCTCTTCGAGGGTGATGTTCAGCCGGGTGGGGACCAGGGCCGTGACCTGGAGGACCCGGGCGAGGGGGATGTTCAGGGCCCGGCCGACGTCCTTGAGCGCGGCCTTGGCGGCCATCGTGCCGAAGGTGCCGATCTGGGCCACGTTGGCCGCGCCGTACTTGTCGCGGACGTAGTTGATCACCTCGATCCGGCGGTCCTTGCACAGGTCGATGTCGATATCGGGGGCTTCCGACCGGTTCGGGTCGAGGAACCGCTCGAACAGGAGATCATACGTCAGCGGGTCGACGTGGCTGAGGTAGAGCACGTAGCTGACCAGGGCGCCGCAGGCCGAGCCTCGGGCGGTGTTGGGGATCTCCTGCTCCCGGGCGTAGCGGACGAAGTCCCAGACGATCAGGAAGTAGGAGGCGAAGCCCATCCGCTCGATGATCCCGAGCTCGTGGTTCATCCGGTCGACGGCGGCCTGCGACGGGGCCCCGTCATACCGCTTCCGCAACCCTTCCTCGCAAAGCTCGCGGAGGTAGGCCTCGGGCGTCTTGTCGCCGGGGGGCTTGAACGAGGGGAACTGCCGCTTGCCCAGGTTGAAGCTCTTGTAGTGGTCCTCGACCATCTCGGCGATCTTGACCGATTGTCCGAGGGCCTCCTCGTGGCCGGGCAGGGCGGCGTACATCTCCTCGGGCGAGCGGACGTGGAACTGGTCGTTCTCGAACTTCATCCGCCCCGGGTCGTCGACGGTCCGGCCGGTGTTGATGCAGAGGAGGATGTCGTGCGCCGGGGCGTCTTCCTGGAGCAGGTAGTGGGCGTCGCTGGTGGCGACCATCGGCAGGCCCATCTTGCGGGCGAGGTCGGTGGCGGCCTGCTCGTGGTCCTTCTGGATCTGGATGCCGTTGCACTGGACCTCGACGAAGAAGTTCTCGGCGCCGAAGATCTTCTGATACCAGGCGCAGAGCTTCTCGGCGTCGGACATCTTGCCGTGGAGGATGTGGTCGGAGAACTCCGAGGAGACGCAGCCCGAGAGGCAGATCAGCCCTTCGGAGTGGCGTTCGAGGATCTCCTTGTCGATCCGAGGCTTGTAGTAGAAGCCTTCGAGGAAGGCCATCGAGGAGAGCCGGAGGAGGTTGCGGAACCCCTCGGCGTTCTTGGCCAGCAGGGTCAGGTGGAAGTTGTGCTCGTTGCCCGAGAAGCCGCCGCCGGTCCGCTCGGTCCGCCGGCCCGGCGCGACGTAGGCCTCCATGCCGAGGATCGGCTTGAAGTCGGCCGCCTTGGCCTCGCGGAGGAACTCCACCGCGCCATGGAGGTTGCCATGATCGGTCACGGCCAGCGCGGGCATCCCCAGCGACTTGGCCCGCTTGACCAGGTCGGGGATCTTGCTCGCACCGTCAAGCAGGCTGTAATGGCTGTGGCAATGCAGGTGGACGAACGGCCGGCTCGACATCAATCACCTCGGTCGGGTCGAGTCCCTTGGGGCGGGAGGCTCGGGCGCGGCAACCCTCGGCCCGGTGAACAGGCGTCACGTCAATTGTAGCATGACGTCGCCCGACCCTCCAAGTATTGCCATCCTGTCGACCAGTGATCGGATGGATCGAACGCCGACTCAACGTCGAGCCGGCCCGAGGCGGCCGAAGCCGCCGGGCGCATCCTTCCAACCGGGAAACCAGGTCGAAACCGTACGGGGAGAAGTGTGGGGGGAGAGTGGGGGATGGGGGAGGAGGAAAGGGACAGCGGGTTGCCTCGACTCAGGCCCGGGCGGGGCTGAATTCGGGCCGGCGATTCTCGGACGCCACGGCGGGCGCGTCCGGCGGAGGCGTCGCGGCTACCAGGCCGCCGACGAGCGCGGCAAGCTGGAGGGCCAGCACGCGGTCTTCTCTCGAAGCTCCCCGGACCAGGGCGAGGAACGCCTCGGCCCCGATCATCACGGCCTTGGGCTTGCCGTGAATCGTCAGGACGCACCGGGCGAGAGGCTCCTCGAGCGACTCCAGGACCTTGGGCAGGTCGCGGTGCAGCTCGCGGCTCCCGATGTAGCGGACGGGGGATTGAAGCATCACCATCCTCTGGGCCTCCAAGGGCCAATAGTTGAGGGAAAAGGGGCGGCGAGAAAGGTGGTGCCGCCTTCCGATTGCGAAGTGTGAGCCCAATATTATGCACCTCCCCCCCCGTAGTCAACTCGGCCGAGCGGCCCGGCCCGGAGGTCGAATGGGTCATGAAACCGCTTTGTTTCAAATTTCCACCGTCACATAGACATTTAGGGGGGCGCCGGGCCCATCGAGGCCCTTCCACGCCTATGGGCGGGCGGAAGGCGGGCCTGGCTGAGTTCGACGCCACCTTACATGTTTGATTGCATCCGCGAGGGCCGATCGGGGCCAGTTTGACGAACCGATCGACCCTTTCCTCGGCCCGATCGCCATTGACCGCGCCCGGTCGAGCGGCTAGCTTGCCGCCCGTCGGGGGGTGGCCGGGCCGCGAGGGGGCCCGGCCCGTCGGGTGTCCCTGGGCGGAGGTCGGGCGATGCGTGGGACCTGGACGGCGGGAATGATCCTCGGGGCCGCCCTCTTGGCGGGCTGCTCGACCACCGGTCCGTTCGGCCGCGACAAGCTGGTCGTGCCGGTCGGTCCGTCCTACGTCGGCGGCCGGGGGGTCCAGGCGTTCCCGACCTCGCCGAACCTGCTCGACAACGTCAAGGACGCCATGACGGATGTCGGCATGCACTCGATCCGCCAGGTCCCCGAGCCCAACGGCCTCATGGCGCTGCAGGCCGTGACCGCCGACGGCCGGGCGGCCCGGGTCACGATCCAGACCACCGGGGTCCGCTCGCTGGTCGCCTCGAAGATCGGCTGGTTCGGCGACGAGCCGCTAACCCGGGCGTTGCTCGACCGCCTCGGGACCCGGCAGGGGTCGCTCGGGCCGGCGCTCGACCCGGCCGAGGCCCCCGCCGAGGCGGAACGGCCCGACAACCCGTTCCTGTCGCGCAGGGCCGTCTCCGACTCGACCATGCTCCGCGACCGCCTCGACTCCGGCCTGATCCCCTCGCTGACCCCCTCGATCAACCCCTGATCGAATCGATCGGCCGGCCGCCCGACCATTGGAAAACGCCGCCGACACCTCCCACGCTGGGAAGGGGCCGGCGGCGTCGAGCCGAGCGGGGGCTTCTCGGCTCAGGAGGGGAGGGCTTCGGGCAGGATGCCGGGGGCGAGCGATGCCGCCTTCCGCTCCCGGACCTTGATCGCCACCACGGTCCAGTGCAGCCAGGCCAGGCTCGCCACGGTCAGGAGCAGGACCGCCGCGAACGCCATCCGGGGCTGACCGGTCGCCCGGCCGAGGAAGCCGAACATCGGCGGCAGGTAGAACCCGCCCAGCGCCCCGAGGGCGCCGACCAGTCCGCCGACGGCGCCGACGTCGTTGGGGAAGTAGTCGGGCACATACTTGTAGACCGAAGCCTTGCCAATCCCCATGCCGCAGGCCACGACGAAGAGCAGGGCGGTGAATAGCCCGACGCTCGGGTCGTACTTCAGGCCGAAATACGTCCCGCTCGGCAGGCAAAGCACCAGCAGGGCCAGCGACATGGCGATGAAGACCGAGTAGGTCACGACCCGGGGGCCGTACAGGTCGGACAGCCAGCCGCCGAGCGGGCGGAGCAGGCTCGCCGGGAAGATGAAGATCGCCGTCAGCAGCGCCGCGGCCTGGATCGGCACGTTGTACGTCTTGGTGTAGAACGTCGGCAGCCAGCCCGAGAGCGCGACATAGGCCCCGAACACGACCACGTAGTACAGGCTGAACCGCCAGACCCTCATGTGCTGGAGCGGGGCCAGCACGTCCTTCATCGTCCGGCCCGCGCCCGGCTTCTTCTCCACGCTCGGCGTGAGCAGGTAGACCGCCATCGCCATGACGACGAGCAGGACCGAGTACAAGGACGGGATGAACCGCCAGCCGCCGGGGATGATCCCGCCGAGGTAGCCCGCCGCCGGCACCATCGTCAGCACGGCGGGGTAGAGGATCACCATCAGCTTGGTACCCGAGGCCCCGACGTTGCCGCCGCCGAAGACACCCAGCGCCAGCCCCTTCTGCTGCCTGGGGAACCAGGCCGAGTTCCACGAGATCCCGGCGGTGAAAGCGTTGCCGGCCACCCCGTAGCAGAGGGCGCAGGCGACGAACTGCCAGTACTCCGTGGCCCGGCTGAACAGGTAAGTCGGGATCGCGCAGAACAGGAGGATGGCGATCATCGTCTTCTTGCCGCCGAAGCGGTCGGCCCAGATCCCGAAGTTCATCCGGGGCAGGGCGCCCGCCAGGATCGCCGCGGCGATCAGCCACTCCATCTGCACGTCGCTGAAGTGGAGGTCCGGCTTGATCTTGATGGCGAGCACGCCCAGCATCAACCAGACGCCGAACAGGAGCGTAAACGCGATGGTCGAGAGCGTCAGGATCGACCAACGACCCTTCGCCCCCGCGTCGTCCGAGGTCCCGGTCATGCAAACCCTCCCGGATGCGTCATCCAGAACCAACGATAGCTAACGGATCGCGGGACCGCGCGATCGCCGACCACTTCGTGGGCGACGCGGGGCGGGAAGTCGGGGTGATCGGTGAGGTTGCGAGGGTCGGGCCGTCGCGGGGGGCGAGGGCGGCGGCCGATCATCGCGAGGCCCAGGGGGGAAAAATCGTGATCTCGACGGAGCTTCCTGGCCACCCTGGCGAGGCGAATGGGATGCCAGAGATCGTCCCGGCCGGCCGGGGCCGATTGCTCGCGGGCGCACGGGCCCGGAAACCTTCGGGATTCCTCGCGCCGAACCCGGGCTCGTTTCGGTCCGCCGAAGGGGATCGTTCGGAAAGAAGCGGGGCGGATCGCTCGGGGGGATGGCGTGATTTAGGCAGGATTCGGGCCGACATGCGAGGAGACCCGGCAGGTTTGCCCGGTCTTCATGCTTGAATCATCGCCACGCATCGGACCTGGGGTCGCGCCGGGCTGACCCGGCCCGCTCAGGCCAGGAGGACCTTGTCGATCAGGAGGGCGACGCCGTCTTCGTCGTCGGAGCCGGTGACGAGGTCGGCGGCGGCCCGGACGGCGGGGGCGGAGTGGCCCATCGCCACGCCGAGGCCGGCCCCTCGGAGCATGGGGACGTCATTCATGTCGTCCCCCACGGCGACGACCTCGGCCGGGTCGACGCCCCAGATCTCGGCCAGGTGGAGCAGGGCCGACCACTTGCTCGCGTCGTGGCGGAGGACCTCGCACATCGTCCCGGCGTAGCGCGGGCTCTTCTGGACGAAGGTCTGGACCCGGCCGGGCAGGCGGTCGAGGACGTCGGCCTCGACCGCGAGCATCGCCTCGCGGGTGCCGATCGCGCAGAGGTGATAATGGATCAGGTCGGGCCGCGATGGCCAGGCCGGGGCGACCTCGGCGTGCGGCCGGTTCTGGTCGAGGTAATCGTCGAAGAGGGGCCGGCCGGTCGAGGCCGTCGCGACCAGGAAGTCGGCCTCGTCGGTGGCCCGGTCGGTGAACGAGACCGAGGGCTCCCCCCTCGACCCGAAGACCCCCAGGACCTCGGCCAGCAGGCCCGGGTCGAGGTCGGCGCGCCAGAGCGTCCGGTCCCCCTCCGGGTCCTTCACCAGCGCCCCGGAGTTGCAGACCAGGGGGGAGCCGAGCCCGAGCCGTCGGGCCACCGGCAGCGCCCGCCGATAGCGCCTGCCCGTGCAGAGGACCGGCCGGATGCCCGCCGCCGCGGCCCGGGCCACCGCCTCGATCGTCCTGGGGCGGAGTTGGCCCGAGCGATCCAGGAGCGTCCCGTCCACGTCCAGGGCGAGGATTCGATAGCGGCCGTCGGGCAACGCTGGGGCCTCCGTCACGGACCGGGGTCGCGCGACCCGAAAGGGGCGGGCGGCCTCATGTTAGGCGGGAGGCGACCCATCGGCAAACCGGCCCGGAGCTTTCCCGATCGTCGGCCCGAAAAATGCTCTCAGGTGCGCCGGGGTTTGACAGTTGACCGATCGGGGCCGATCGGCGAAGATAGGATGGGGATTCCGCGAACAAGGCGCATCGACCCGGCCGATACTCTGCCCTGGCCCGCTCCACCCTCCCGCGTCGACCACCCGCCCAACCCGCCCGTTCCCTCGTGCGATCGTTCCCGCCTGACTCTTGCCTCCGGAGTCGTACCGTCGTGACTATTTCGGAATCGGCCGCTCCCCCCGTCGCCGGTCGCGAAGCCTCTTACCCCCCCCTTCCTCCCGGCCAGGCCCCGGCGCCGGCCCGGGGGCGTTGGCTGAAGGCGGCCCGCTGGCCGCTGGCCGCCGTCGCGTTCGCGGGCGCCCTCGGGGGCGGGTTCGCCTGGCTCCACGCCCAGCCGAGCCGCCGCTCCGGGCTCGTCGACGATCTGCCCCGCCAGCTCGTCTCCAGGGCCGACCTGAGCACGATCCTGACCGCGTCGGGCCGGGTCGAGAGCTCGTCCAAGACGACGATCGCCTGCGAGCTCGAACGGCTGGAGATCCAGACCGGGGGCCACTCGATCAGCTCGAACGGGTCGGCCACGATCCTCGAGATCATCGCAGAGGGGACCCAGGCCAGGAAGGGCGACGTCCTCTGCCGGCTCGACTCGTCGGAGTACGAGGAGCTCGTCCGCCAGCAGCAGATCAAGACCGAGCAGTCGAGGGCGGCCTGGCAGCAGGCCAAGCTCAACTTCGAGGTCGCCATCCTGGCCGTGCAGGAGTACCGCGACGGCCTGTACCGCCAGACGGTCCAGATGATGGAAGGGCAGATCGCCCTGGCCGAGTCCGACCTCGAGCGGTCGACCGATCGACTCCGCTGGACCGAGAAGATGCTCGGCAAGAAGTACGTGCCGGTCTCGCAGAGGTCGTCCGCCGAGCGCGACCTGGCCCGGGCGAAGCTCGACCTGATGACCTCGCGGTTCGACCTGCTCAACTTCCGCGAGTACGGCAGCCCCAAGACGCTCAAGGAGCTGTCGAGCGAGGTCGAGAAGCGTCGGGCCGAGGAGCTGGCCAACAATCGCCGCGTCTCCAGGCTCGAAGAGCGGCTGGCCCACTACCAGAAGATGGTCGAATTCTGCATCATCCGGGCCCCGCACGACGGCTTCGTCATCTACGCCAACGACCCCAACCGTCGGAATGCGACCCCGCTCGAATCGGGGGTCAAGGTCCGCCAGCGGCAGGAGCTGTTCTACCTGCCCGACCTCCACAAGATCGAGGTCGTCACTTACCTCCACGAGTCGGTCGCCCGCCGGGTCGTCGACGGCCTGCCGGCCCGGGTCATGATCGAGGGGCTGCCCGGGCGGACCCTTCGCGGCCGGGTCACCTCGGTCGGCCCCCTGCCGGTCAACTCCCCTTCGTGGACGATCGACGAGAACGTCAAGTACTTCGTGGCGCTGGTCAAGCTCGACGACGCGCCCGACGGGATCTTGCCGGGGATGAGCGCCGAGGTCGAGATCGACGTCGACCGGAGGCTCGACGTGCTCGCCGTCTCGCCCGAGGCGGTCGCGGTCGAGCAGGGGCAGGACGTCTGCTACGTCGCGGGGTCCGAAGGGCTGGAGCGGCGGCATGTGACGCTCGGCCGCTCGTCCCGCAACCTGCTGGAAGTGACCAAGGGCTTGAACGAGGGGGAGTCGGTCGTCATCAACCCCGCGAAGGTCGACTCGATCGACGCCCTGGTGACGACCGGGGGCGAGGGCTCGACCGCCGAGGTCGCCCAGGACTCCGACCACGGGTCGAACGCGGGGGCCACGCCGACGGTCGAGTGAGGCCGGGCCGGCACGATCGCCCCGACCGGACCGGCGTGGCCTCGGTTTCGGTGATCAACGAGCGACCTCCCGGACGATGATGCGGACGTCGGCGATTCCTCGGCCCTGGCCGGGGGATCGCCGGCCTCGAGCGCACCGTCGCACCGACCGAGGCCCGACCCCCGATGCCCACCAAACGCGTGCCGCCGAAACCCCAGGCGGCGGCCTCGCCCCCGATCGGTAACGCCCTCCTCCTCGGCCTGGCGATCTGCTACGGCCTGGGCACCCTGTTCGCCCGGGGCCGGCTCGAATGGCCGCCGACCCAGCTCCTGGCCAGCGCCTACACCGTGGCGGGCTGCCTGGCCCTGGTCGGCCCGATCCTGCTCCACCGCCGGGACGGGGGCGACGTCGGCCTCGGCGAGCTGCTCTGGATGGCCGGCGGGCTGGTGATCTGGGTCTTCGACGTGGCCGCGGTCGCCCGGGGTGAGGCCAAGGTCGTCTCGTGGGCGACCCCGCTGGGCTATCAGCCGATGGGCCTGACCATGCTCGCGGTCCTCCTGGCCGCCTGGCGGTGCAAGGTGGCCGGGCCGAACTGGACCTGGACGAATGTCACCGGCTGGGCCCTCGGCCTCTTCTGGGTGGCGATGGCGGGAACGACCCTGATCCCCTCGCGGATGCTCGGCCTGGCCCTCCGCTGAGGCTTCGGCCGCTTGACGACCGTCGGGCGGCGGATTAACCTCGAATTCCCGGCGCCTTCGCGGTGATCTCGCGCGTTCGATCCATCCTGCGATCCCGATGGGCGCCGAGCCGCCATCATCCAAGGAGTTCGCGCCGTGGCCATCGATCCGCAAGCGACCATGATCCCGCCCGACCGGGGGTCGGAACCCGTCATCGACAACGAGATCCCGGCCTACCGCGCGATCAGCCCCGGCTCCGTCTTCAGCCTGATCCTGGGCGTGGGCTCGGTCTTCTGCTTCACCGACCTCTGGTTCCTGGTCGTCGCCGGCGCCGCGGTGGTCTTCGGGCTGCTCGCCTTGAAGCGAATCCGGCAGTACCCGGAGATCCTGACCGGGTCCAACTTCGCCAGGGCCGGGATCGCCCTGGGCGTGGCCTTCGGGATCTCCTCGATCACCCGCGAGGTGGTCGGCGGGTTCATGGTCGACCTCGACGCCAGCCGGTTCGCCAACAAGTACGTCGAGGTCCTCAAGAACGACCCGATCGCCATGGCGTTCTGGTATCAGCAGAACCCGGACTACCGCAACGAGCGCTCGCCCGACGCCGTCTTCGACGAGATGAAGAAAGCCGCCGGCCCCTCCCAGGCCCAGGTGTTCACCGACAAGGTGGGGACGGTCCAGAAGATCAAGAACCGGCTCGCGAACAAGGGCGAAGCCGTCCGGTTCGCCAAGATCGAGTCCAAGGCCGCCGACGGCCTGACCCAGTACGCCAACGCCCTCATCGAGTTCGACGGCCCCGGCAGCCCCGAGGTGCCCGAGAAGGAGCAATTCGGCCTGCTCCAGATGGTCAAGGTCAAGGGCCAGTCGAGCACCGACTGGGTCATCAAGGAAGTGACGTTCCCCTACAAGCCCGCCTCCGCCGCCGTGGAGCTGCCCCACAAGGCCGACGACGGCCACGGCCACTGATCCGCGGACGACCGATCGACCAACCCCGGAGGGCGGGCTCGCGACGAGCCCGCCCTCCGGGGCGTCCGCTCATCCCGCCCGATACGAGGCGTGGCAGTTCTCGGTCTCCCAGAGCAGGACCTCGACGACCGGCAGGCCCTGCGACGCGGCCCGCTCGAAGATGAGCCGGGCGATGTTCTCGGCCGTGGGGTTCCGGTCCATCACGAACACCCGCTCGCCCCGCTCCCGGAGCAGGGGGAGGATCGGGTCGTCCTGGCAGAGCAACAAGTTGTGGTCGAGGTTCTCGTCGATCCAGGCCTGGACGTGCCGCTTGATCTCGGAGAAGTCGACGAGCATCCCCTTCTCGTCCAGGCCCGGGGCTTCGAGCGAGATCACCGCCCGGCCGTTGTGGCCGTGGAGGTGCCGGCACTTGCCCTCGTAATTGAGCAGGCGATGGCCGTAGCAGAAGGCGATCTCGCGCGTCACTCGGTACATGCCAGGGTGATCCCGGGGGCCTCGAACGGCTCTCGGCGACGCGCCGGTCGCCCGAAGGGCGCATTCTAGGCCCGGAGGGGAACCGCCGGCAACCGCGGGCGAGTTCAGCCCGGGGTCGATCGGTTCGTCCCATCGGAAGATCGGATCGAGTCCTGGGTTCAGCCCTTCGCGGTCCGGAACCAGCCGAGGTTGTCCTCGTGCTTGCTGTACGTCGTCCCCAAGATCCGGAAGAGGACCATCGCCTGGTAGAGCGTCAGGACCCAGCAGGCCCAGAGGCCGAGAACGCCGAGGCCGACGCTGGGCGAGTGGAGCAGCACCGCCCGCCAGGCCGCCAGGTTGGCGCCCAGGCCGAGGGCCGTGATCACGCAGGGGGCGAGGTAGTCCCAGCCGACCCGGACGATCGAGCGGATCACCGTCACCGGGTTCGCCGCCAGCAGGGTCTGGTGGAGCAGGGCCGCCACCAGCGCCATCTGGGCGTAGGCGATCCCGACGACGGCGAGGTCGAGGAACAGGAAGGCGTCGAGGGTGTCGACGTCGCCGCAGCGGACCCAGTAGGCCAGGGCGGGGAAGCCGCCGACGGCCAGGCCCATCACGCCGGCCCAGACCCACCGGCCCAGCTCCTCGACGATCTCCATCCGGTCCCACATGGGCCACTTCGGGTGGTCGTCCTCGCCCATCGCCGAGGCCACCAGGACCCGGCCGAGGAAGAGCAGCAGGTAGCCGACGGTCAGCGAGAAGCTGGCGACCAGCGGCAGGGTGAACGGGATGATCAGCAGGTTGACCGGGTTGAGGGCGTTGCTCGGCTTGAACTGCACGACCAGGTCGATCACCGGCAACGCCATGATCGCCAGGAACGGCGGCCAGAACGCGATCAGGGCCACGCCGGGCCCGTCGACCACCGGGTAGAGCAGGCAGTCCCGGAGCCTGACGGCCTTGCGGCGCCTCCTCGACCGGAGCCGCCGGCCGTTGCGGTCGAAGCCGAAGGGGATCGACGAGACCGTCCGGCCGGCCTGGTACCCTGAGCCCATCGATCGGCCCCGCCTCGATTGGAAAGGTCGAAGGGTCGCCCCCTCGATCGAGATCCCTTCCGTTGTACCGAGCCCGGGCCGCCCGGGTAAAGCCGAAGTTGCCGAGCCTCCCGATCAGAGCGGCCGTCGGATCTGGTTGGGGAACCACCGGAAGACGACCGACCGGTGGAAGCAGAACACCCCGAGCCGGCGGAGCATCACCATCGCCAGGTAGAGCGAGGCCACCGCGAACGCCCAGCAACCGACGAACTGGCCCAACGGGTCGGCCATCCGCGCCACCACGCCGAGCATCGCCGCCAGGAGCACCAGGCAGGCGCCCGTGAACAGGCAGGGGTAGAGGTAGCCCCAACCGACCCGGTGGATCGCCCGGACCACCGTGATCGGGTTGGCCGCTAGGGGGGACTCGTGCATCAGGGTCGCGACCAGGGCCATCTGGGCGTAGGCCATCCCGGGGACGATCAGCTCGAGGATGACGACCCGGTCGAACCAGTCGACCTCGCCGCAGCGGATCCAGTAGGCGACCGGCGGGACGCAGCCGACCACGCCGCCGATGATCAGGGCCCAGGACCACCGGGCCAGGCCCGAGGCGATGTCTTCCAGGTCCCAGACCGGCGATCGCGGCTGAGTGACCTCGCCGAGGGCGCTCGACACCAGGACGCGCCCGAGCCAGAGCAGGACATAGCCGGCCACGATCGCGAACAGGAAGAACATCGGCAGGGCCCAGAGGATGCCGACCATCGTCGCCGCCTCGCCGCTGGCCAGCATCCGGGCAATCCCCGGCAGGGGGAACGTGGTGGCCATCAGGAGCGGCGGGAGGAAGACGAGGATCGCGACCCCCGAGTCGTTCCAGAGCGGATACCCCAGGCTCTCGACCAGCCGAGTCTCAGGGACCCTCGGGTGGGCGACCAGGCCGTCGCCCCGCCCCCAGCCCGGCTTCTCCTTCGCCTTCTCGGCCACCCCTCGGAGCCCGACGAACGTCTCGCCGGCGGGCCGGGCCTTGGGCTTGCGGCCGATCTCAGCCTCGACCGATTGGGCCGCCTCGGGCACCTTGAGCATCGACCCGCAGCGCGGGCATTTGCCGACGCGCCCGGGGACGGCCCCGGGCGCGTTGAGCTTCAAGCCGCACGAGCAGGTCAGGGTCAGGACGGCAATCGTCGGCCCTCCGGGGGGGAGTCGGGGCGCCGCGGCCGGCCTTCAGCGGGCGGCGGTCGCCATCGTCGAGGGGGGCGCGACGCCGGCGGCGGGGGCCCGGAGGGTCTTGAGGAAGGCGACGATGTCGTCCTGATCCGACCCCGGCAGGTTGTTGAACCTGGCGGTCACGCCCGAGGCCTCGCCGGCGTGGCGGGCGATGGCCAGCTCCAGGGTGGCGGCCCGGCCGTCGTGGAGGTAGGGGGCCGAGTCGGCCACGCCCCAGAGCGGCGGGGTCCGCCACTCGTTGGCGATCGGCGGCGGCGGGCCGGTCCCCTCGGACGGGGCGGCGGGCGGCTCGCCGTAGTACCCCGTGCTCGACGCCAGCTCCGCCCCCATGTCGTGCAGCAGGAGGTTCGAGTAGAACCCCTCGATCGACCCCAGGGCCGGCGTGTGGCAGTCGGCGCAGCCGATCGCCTCGAACTGCCGGGACCCGTTCTCGACCCGGGCCCGCTCCGACGCCACGACCGGGATCACCTGGACCGGCTTGGGCAGCTCGCGGAGGAAGTCGCCGATCATCACGCACTGGGCGTCGGTCAGGTCGACCCCCTTGGCCTGGTAGTCGCGGCGGGCGAGCGAGGTCACCTGGGGCCGGGTCGGGTTGGACAGGCCGAGCTCGTTGGCGCAGGCGGCCCGGACGAAGTCGTCGAGCGAGGCGAACTCTCCCTTCCAGCCGAACCGGCCGAGCCGACCGTCGGGCAGCCGGGCGACCCTGCCGCGGATCTGGGGGTCCTTCGCCCGGCTCAGGCCGGTCAGGCGGGCCAGCTCGGAGTTCCGCCGCTGCTCGGCGTGGAGCGACGCCTCGGGCACGGCGTCGAGCAGGCCGTCGCCGAAGAGCGCCGGGGTGTTCCGCTGGGTCACGGTCACGCCGGTGGGCAAGGTCACCCGGGTCCGGTCGATCAGCTGGATCAGGGGCATCGACTTCGACCGGGGCAGGCCGGGGTGGGCCATGTCCAGGGTCTCCTGGAACTTGGGGTCGATCGCCCCGGCGTGGATCACCCCGATCGGCGGGATCGGCCGGTCCTTCGACACCGCGGCCGAGGCCAGGCCGTACACCGTGACGTTCCGCTCGACCGGGCCGCCTCCGCCGCCGCCGCCCTGGTTGTGGCACTCCAAGCACGACCGGGCGTTGAAGACCGGGCCGATCCCGTCGCCGCCGCTGAGCGGGTCGTTCACGGTCCACTCGTGGTTGAACAGGTCGCGGCCGGCGGCCACGGCCATCGGGTCGGCGGCCTTGCGGCCCGAGGAGGGCCAGGCCATCTCGGCCAGCTTGTAGGCCGGGGCGGCGACGAGGACCAGCGCGAGGAGGTGCGCGGGCCGGAAACGTCGAGGTGTGGGCATCCCTGGGAAGCTCCGATGGGGGGACCGGCGGCCGATCAGAATGGGCGACGCGACGGCACCGGACGCCGCCCCCCGGGGGAGGAGTCGAAGGGGCCGTTCGGGGGGACTTGGGCTCGGGAAGGGAGAAGGGGCTGCGCGGACGGATCTCAGGACGCGGGCCCGTCTTCGGGCCGAGGGGCCGGGGCCGGTTCGCCCTCGGCGTCCATCGCTTCGAGGAGCGCCCGGACCTCTCGTGCCTGGCCCGGGTCGAGGGGGTGCGACTTGAGCAGGTGGAGCACCAGCAGGCCCGGCTCCCCCTGGTACAGCTTGTCGACCAGGTTCTCGACCCGCCGCTGCTGGACCTCGCGGGCGGTCACGACCGGCCGATACGTGAAGGCTTGGTCGGCCCGGTCGCTCTCGACGACCCCGCGAGTCTCGAGCCGGTCGAGCAGGGTGGCCACGGTCGCGTACGACCAGGGGCGGCCGTCCTTCTCGCCGACGTGGCCGGCCGCCTCCAGCGTCTTGAGGACGTCGCGGACGGTCGCCTGCTTGCGATCCCAGAGGACTTTGAGGACGTCCAGCTCGGAGTCGGGGATGGAAAGCGGCGGCTTGGCCATGATCGGTCATCTCGCTGGGGATGCGGGCGCGGACGCACGTCGGGCGCGGGAGGGAGGGTCCGGGTTGACCGGTCGAGCCCGAGGACCGTATCCTAAGACAAGTGTCTTCCGGTCGTCAAGAGGTGATCGGACAACTGTCGAAAAATCCGATGGTTCGGCATCGGTCAGGGACGGGAGTGGTCGATGCGCCGAGGGCGACTCCCGCTCGGGTTGGCCTGTCCGGATTGCGGGTCGGGGCTGATCGAGGTCGATGGGGCGGGCGGCGACGTCCGCCGGCTGCACTGCCCCGGCTGCGGCCGAGGGTTCCGGGCGAAGCGGCGACCGGGCCCGGGCAAGGCCAGGATCAAGGCCCCGGTGGGCGGGGCGTCGCTGGCAATCCGGGCCGGGATCTTGCGGGCCTTGCCGGGGGCCTACGGCCTGGGCCTGGCGGCCGGGTCGACGGTGATGCTCGCCCTGGGCGGGTTCGTCCCGGTGCTCCGTCGGTGGCTCAACGACGAGGTCGCCGGGCCGGCCGACGTGGTCGGGGTCCTGGGCGGGGTGGCCGTCCCCCGGTCGACCCGCGACCCCGACGCCGACTTCGGCCCCAAGCTCCGCCGGCTCGACGCCCCCGGCCTCTTCGACGAGGTGGCCGAGGTGGCTCGGAGGCTCGGGGTCCGCCCGCCCGAGGAGGTCCGGCTCGCCTTCCTCCCTTGTTGCGGCGTTGTCGCCTGGCGGCGGGGGAGGGCCCTGCTGCTCGGGCTCCCGCTGCTCGACGTGCTGACCCAGGCCGAGCTCCGGTCGATCCTGGCGCACGAGCTGGCCCACCTGGCCCGGGGGGACGCCACCTGGTCGGCCCGCTCGCTCCGGTTCGTCGAGGGGCTCTCCCGGGCGCTCGACGACCCTTCGAGGCGCCCCTGGGGGCCGCTCAAGCACTGGGCCCGGGGGTGCCGGGGTCTCGCCGCACGCCTGGTCGGGCCGATCGCCACCGGCCAGGAGGCCCGGGCCGACCGGGTCGCCGCGACGATCGCCGGGGGCCGGGCCGCCGCCTCGGCCCTGGTCAAGGTCGCGCTCGTGCAGCCCCTCTTCCGCGAGTTGCTCGGCCACCACGACCCCGACCGGCCCGGCTCGGCGAACCTTTACGCCACCTTCCGCCGGTTCTGGGACCGCCTGCCCGCCCCGTTGCTGGAGGAGATGCGACTCCGCCTCCTGGCCGTCGACGAGGGCCCGACCGCCTCGCCCCACCCCCCCTTGCCCGACCGGGTGGCCACCATCCTGGCCTACCCCGACGCGCCCGACCCGCTCCCGGAGCAACGGCGGGCGATCGCCCTCCTGGGCGACCCGGACTGGCTGGAGCAGATGCTCCACGACCGCCTCTTCGCCAGCTCCCCCCTCGAACCCAGCGTCTTCCACAAGGCCGGGACCTGAGGGCCGGCGGGGCCTCGCCGGGCCATTCGAGCAATCCGTTTCCCGGCGAACTTTGCCGGCGAATTCCGCGTATCGATCCCACCACGATCCCGGATGGGTCGCGGCGTTCCCATCGGCTCGGTCGGATCGAAGCGTCTCGCTTGACAGCCGGCTGACTCGGCCCCGATACTGGCGTTCCGGAACCCCGAGATGAAGGCCATGCCGCGAGCCATCGCCGGCCTTGATCGGCGACGATCGCCGAACTGGATGATTACTCACGATGGATGATACGACCCTCCTGGCGGATCACATCGATCGCGAGATCGACTCGATCCTGTCCCTCTGGAGGGCGACCGTCGAGCGTTACGGCAAGGTGCCGACCGCCGGGCGGCTCTCCCAGAGGGAGTTCGTCGACCGCATCCCCGAACTCCTGGAGCAGCTGGCCTCTCGCCTCCGCGGCGAACATGTGGACCTGGACGAGTCGAGCCAGAAACACGGCCAGCACCGCTGGAGCCAGGGGTACGACGTATCCGAGGTCGTGGCCGAGCTCGGCCACCTCCGCTCGACCCTGCTCCGCGACGTCTTCCACTTCGCCCGGACCCACCGGTACGACATCGCCCTGATCGAGGAGACCGTCGCGGCCGTCGACGCGGTGATTGACGAGGCGATGGCCACCTCGGTCCGCCAGTTCCAGGAAGACAGCCAGGAGATGAACCGGGCGGTCCTCGACGAGTTCGAGTTCCGCAAGGAGGCGGCCGAGTCCGAGCGTCTGAGGACGCAGACGGTGCTCGACAACCTGCCGGTGGGGGTCTGGGTCGCCGACGCCGAGGGCAACCTCGTCGGCGTGAACCCGGCGGCCGAGCGGCTCCAGGGGTTCGCCGAGGCCGAGACGGTCGGGCGGGTCAACGCCCTCGATCGCGACGGGATGCCCGGCTTCCGCCTGGCCGACGGCTCGGAGTGCCCGCCCGAAGCCCGGCCGATCAACCGGGCCCTGGGCGGCGAGACGGTGATCCAGCAGGACCTGCTCTGCACGACCCGGGGCGAGCCGTCCTGGGTCTCGGCCAACGCCGCCCCGCTCTCCGACGGCGAGGGCCGCCCCTCGGGCGCGGTGATGGTGATCCAGGACATCTCCGACCGCAAGCGCCTGGCCGCCGACCTGGCGATCTCCGAGGCGCGGTTCCGGGGGATCGTGGCGAAGTCGCCGGTGATGATCTGGCGGGCCGACCCGTCGGGCTCGTGCGACTTCTTCAACGAGACCTGGCTGGAGTTCCGCGGCCGGTCCGAGGCCGAAGAGGCCGGCCGGGGCTGGGCCGACGGCGTCCACCCCGACGACCTCGACCGCTGCCTGGAGACCCGGGCCTCGGCCCTGGAGCGGCGCGAGACCTTCGAGATCGTCTACCGCCTGCTCCACGCCGACGGCCGGCACCGCTGGGTCACCGAGCGGGGCGTCCCCTACCACGACGCCGCCGGCACCTTCCTCGGCTTCCTCGGCTCGTGCCTCGACATCACCGCCCGGATCGAGCTCGAAGGGAAGCTCGAGCAGCAGTCGCAGCACAAGAGCCGGCTGATGGCCGCGCTCTCGCACGACGCCAGGACCCCGCTCAACGCCGTCGTCCTCTCCGCCAGGCTCCTGGAGTCGCAGGTCAAGGACCTCGACGACCCCGAGGTCCGCGACAGCCTCACGACGATCCGCAACGCCGTCCGCAACGTCCTCGACCTGCTCAGCGACCTGCTCGACCTGAGCCGGATCGACGCCGGGGCGACGATGGCGGAAACCTCCCGATTCGACCTCCAGGCCACCCTGGCCGAATGCCTCTCCAGCATCGAGCCCCAGGCCAGGGCCAAGGGGCTCGAAGTCGCGCTCGACGAGGACTGCCTCCAGGGCGTCCGGCTCGACACCGACCGGGCCAAGCTCAAGCAGATCCTCTCGAACTTCCTCTCCAACGCCCTCAACTACACCGAGCGCGGCAAGATCCGCCTGTACCTCGACCAGCGCAAGGGCCAGGTCCGGATCGGCGTCGAGGACACCGGCGTGGGGATCGCGCCGGAGGACCAGCAGCGGATCTTCGACGAGTTCGCCGTCCTCGAGCACCCCAACCGCCTCAGGGGCGAGGGGACCGGCCTGGGCCTGGCGATCTGCCGACGCCTGGCCAACCTGCTCCACGGCGAGATCCTCCTGGAGAGCAGCCCGGGCCGCGGCAGCAGGTTCATCCTGGCGCTGCCCGAGTCGGTCCTGACCCGAGAATCGGTCGCCGAGGCCCCGCCGGCCGCCGCCCCCGATCGCAACTTCGCCGGGTCGATCCTGATCGCCGAGGACCACGCCGACAGCCGGAAGACCCTGGCCAAGGTGCTCCGCCGGATCGGCTACCGCGTCCAGGAGGCCGGCGACGGCCACGAGGTCATCGACCTGGTCCGCCAGGAACGCCCGATGCTCATCCTGATGGACGTCAACATGCCCGGCCTCGACGGCGTCGAGACGACCCTCGCCCTCCGCAAAGACCCCAGGTTCCGCGACCTCACCATCTTCGCCCTGACGGGGGACGTCTCGGTCCTCAACCAGCAGAGGATCGGCGAGGCGGGCGTCGACGGCTACCTGGAAAAGCCCGTCACCTGGGAGAAGCTCGAAACCGTCCTCACCCAGCTCCAGCCCCCCTTGAAGCCGACCAAGGGTTGACCGCCCGGCGGATTCGATCCACTTTCCGTGATACCCTGCTAACTTCGCCCCACCGCCGCGATACTATCCACGGGGTCTTCGCGTCTCGAACGCCATCGGGCCCGATCGCCCCTTTGGCTTCGTTTCGCGCCGGGCTCGGGAGGCGAGTTTGGCTTCGTTTGGCGCGGGCGTCTGGAGCGGGCTTGGCTTCGTTGGGCGCGAGCGTCGGATGTTGGCATTGGCTTCGTTTCGCACGGGTGTCCGGTGGGGGATTGGCTTCGTTTGGCCGGGCTTGGAGGCGTACCCCGGCGGAGTCCAACTTGGACCCCCTCTCCACTTGTGGGGGAGGGTCGGGGTGGGGGGTGTCGCACCGCCGTTGGCTTCGTTCGGGGCCGAAACTGCTGGATACACCGCGAGCCTACCTTTGATCGTGGCCGGACG
>JAABUQ010004906.1_pt1 | contig 22128 bp, 17 predicted proteins | sample 5560001 | NCBI WGS metagenome assembly JAABUQ01 (sample SAMN10711888, study PRJNA513371) | rock metagenome | isolation source: Antarctica rocks | place: Antarctica: Victoria Land, Finger Mt nord | collected 2015-12-18 | reverse complement strand
TTTTGGTACACCAACAGTTGTGCTTAGGGGCAGCAGGGACATTCTTTATGTGGTAGATGGAGAGCCTGTAAACTCCGATACTTATAATTTCAATCCGGATGATATTGACACTTATAACGTACTTAAGGGCCCTAATGCAGCTGCTTTATATGGTTTCCGTGGTATTAACGGTGCTATTATCATCACCACTAAGAAAGGAACTAAAGATAAAAAAGGCTGGCAGATAGATTTTAACAGCACAACCGAAGCAGAAAAAGGCTTTATCGTATTGCCCCAAAGCCAGACCCAATATGGACGTGGGACCAATTTTCAATATACATATGGTAACCAACTATATGACAATACACAACGCCTACCCGAATGGGGCCCACGTTTTGACGGTGTATTCCAAACACAACAGTATGATAGTCCATACAATCCGGTTACCGGAATAAGGCAAAAAACCCCTTGGTTGGCACGTGGTGCAAACAACTTTAATAATTTTGTACAAACCGGTTATGTAAATACGAATACGCTTGCTTTGTCTGCCAGCGGATCAAATTATGATATTCATATTTCTTATGGGCATACCTATCAAAAAGGTGATTTCCCAAATACAAAATTAAATCTCGATAACTTTAAGTTATCAACAGGTTATGATATTACTTCAAAACTCCGTGTTGAAGGTGATCTTAATTTGAATGAACAATATTCGCCTAATATCCCTGATGTAAGTTATGGCCCAAATAGTTATGCTTATATGTTTAAAGTTTACGGATCGTCGGATTATGATGTTAATTCTTTAAAAAATATTTATCAAGGCCCTCAAGGCGTTCCGGGATTAGTACAGTACGCGCCTGAGTATGGCCGGGAGAACAGCGCTTATTTTATAGCTAATAAATGGTTGCGCGGAAGGACTAAAACAGATCTTTATGGCTCTTTACGGCTTACTTATAAATTCACGAATGACTTGAATTTGAGCTTGCGCTCCGCAATAGACACTTATAATGAGTTAAATACAGAAGATGTACCGGCATCAACCAACCTTAACCAGTACCTGCCCTGGTATTTTTTTGGATGGTACGGAGATTACAGGCAGGACCAGCGGAATTCTGTTGAAAACAATACAGACCTGATACTGAATTACAATCATAAGTTCGGTGCCTGGAATTTTACTGCATTGGCAGGTGCCAGTGAGCGTTCTTTCAGCTATACTTCGGAGTGGGCTACAACTCAGGCTTTAGCATTACCTGGTGTTTACAACCTGAATAACTCCAGTGGTAAGCCATATACTTATAACTTTAACTCAAAAATGCAGGTTTACAGCGGTTTTTATTCATTTGATATCGGCTATAAAAACTATTTTAACATTAACACTACCAATCGTGTTGATAACCTGTCAACACTACCTTCCGGAAACAATACCTATTTCTATCCTTCCGTTGCTCTAAGCAGTGTAATTACAGATTATTTAAAGTTTCCTGATTTTTTTTCATTCCTAAAAGTACGGGGTTCATATGCAGATGTTAAAGGAGGCTTAACATCGCCTACAATCGGTACTTCTTACAATGCTTTAAATTCAACAGCATTAGGAACAGGCTGGAATACCAGGCCGGTTGGCTATTTATTAGGATATGGTTCAGAGCTTTATACCCCTTATAACGGCCCGACTTATGTCAATTAATCGCCCTCTGCAACTGGTACTTTTTATAACGGAACGTCCTCTGTAACTCTGTCTAATACAATAGCTAATCCAAATATCAAGCCTTTTAATGTTCAATCATTTGAGGCTGGTTTTGATGCTAAATTTTTACAGAACAGGCTGGGCTTAAATGCTACTTACTTTACCACTACCAATGGCCCTAATATTTTCCAGCTACCTGTATCCACTTCCACAACTTATAACAGCGAGTTGATAAATGGTGTTACTACCCTGAAAAATGGGTTTGAAATTGAATTGCTGGGTTCAGTATTGAGAAGTAAAGACGGACTGAACTGGGATGTTAACGTGAACTATTCAACCTATAAAGAAACATTGAAATCAATATATGGCAGCCAAGCTTATTTGCAGCAAAATGGGCATAATTATGTTGTAGGGGATAGGCTGGATGCCATATACGGTACCAAGTTTGTAAGGGACGGAAGCGGCAATATCGTAAACGGAAGCGGTGGTTTACCTTTGCAATCACCGGGCGGTATTTCAAACAATGGTTTATTGGGTTATGCAAATCCGGATTTCTCTTTTGGCATCACTAACCATTTCAGCTATCATAACTTCTCTTTAAGTTTCCAATTCGACGGCAGGATAGGCGGTAAAATATATGATTTTACCTACTATCATGCTATGAATGGTGGTACAGATCGCGAAACAGCTTCAGGAGCTTTTGGCGATGCCCGTTTAGCCGAATGGAACAGTACTGCCGAAGGAACAAAATCAGCTACACCAGCTTATGTGGGCCCTGGTGTGGTAATTACCAGCGGTACTCCTATATTTGCCAATGGTCAGATCACTAACTTAAGCCAGTTAACTTTTGCGCCAAATACAAAAGCCGTTTTGGTTCAAAGTTATATTTCCAGCGGTATAGGCGGCAATGCTGATGAATACTACATGATCAGCCGTTCGTATGCGAAATTACGTGAGGCAACATTTGGATATTCGTTGCCGGCTAAATTGTTAGAACGTTCATTTATTAAAAGGGCATCTTTCTCAATAGTTGGCAGAAACCTGTTATATTTCGCTGCCCGTAAAGACATAGACCTAGACCAATATGCATCAGGTTATAACGCATCAGACCGGACAATAGTAGGTACTAATGGCGGCAGCGACCTGGCAAGTCCGACAGCACGGCGCTATGGTTTTAACATCCATTTAACATTCTAATTGATTATTCTATTCCAAGAAGACATGAAAATGAAATCATTCATTCCATTGGCCCTATTATTGACAATAGGCATGGTATCTATAACAGGTTGCCAAAAGGGGGATCTTATTGATAATCCTAACGTGGCAGGCGCAAGTTCTATTGTTCCGGTTTCCTTGTTGCTCAATCATTTAACTGCAACGTTGATACGGACAGACGAGCAGCCTTGGGCACAGTCAGCGGTTAACCAACAATACGTAATTGCCAACTATCAATATTATAGGGGCAACAACAACTATAACTTTGGTAACACTTCAGACAGTTATGACATTTTGAAATATGCAATTGCATTGCAAAAACAAGCCACTTCACAGCAGGGTAACCAAACCAATAAATATTATGCTTTGGGTCAGTTTTTTAAAGCTTATTCTGGTGTTTGGTTAACCCAGCGCGTCGGTGATATTCCTTTTTCCCAAGCAGGCGATGTATCCATCCTTACTCCTAAATATGACTCGCAGCATGATGTTTATAAAAGTTGCCTTGCGTTGCTGGACAATGCAAATACTTTAATTGGCAACCTGATTACTGCCAATCCTGCACTCGCTAATCAGGCATTAGACTCAAGCGGTGATATTTTCGGCTTTACTTACCTGCAATGGCAAAAAGTAATCAACTCTTATCGTTTAAGGGTGCTGGTTAGTTTAAGTAAACGTGCCGTAGATAATGCCGATCTTCAAATACCGCAGCAGTTTGCAACAATTGTCAACAATCCAACTCAATATCCAATAATGACATCAAATAGCGATAACCTGGTATATAGGTTTAATGCCACCAATCGTTATCCTACTTTTTCATTGGGCTTGAATCCTTATAATAACTTTGCCAATGTTGGTAATACTTATGTGAATATTTTAACTTCAACCCTGGATCCGCGTCTTTTCGTAACTTCAACACCTGCACCTGCGCAAATTACAGCAGGCAAAGCAATCAATGATTTTACAACCTATGTAGGTTCTGATATTAACCAGTCGCAGGCTACCTTGTTAAATAACTCTAATAATGGTATGTATTCTTTTTCCAATTATAACCGTTATTATGTTTCATCAACAGGTGCCAATGCAGAGCCATTTGTATTTATCGGTTACCCTGAAATGTGCTTTAATATAGCCGAGGCAATAAACAGGGGGTGGGTAAGCGGAAGTACCGGTACGTGGTACACTAACGGCATCAATGCTTCTTTATCGTTATACAGCTTAACCAATGGGCAAGTATTAACAGTTACTTTTCCTATATCTTCTACCAATCCGCTTATTAATCCCAAAGGCCTTAAACAAGGCGATGCATGGGGAACTGCTACTGTAAATATTCCACAATTCATGGCTAAAGTAGCGTATGCCGGTGATAATGCTGCAGGCCTTACCCAGATATTGACCCAGAAATATGTTTCTATGTTCAATAATTCGGGCTGGGAAGCATTTTATAATTACCGCCGTACAGGTATTCCTCCACTTGCCCAAGGCGGTGCAGGTATTGGTACACCCAATAGTTTGCTGCCACGCCGTTGGATTTATCCTGCAACCGAAGCAGCATATAATACAGCTAACTACCAGGCTGCCTTGGCCTCACAATTTGGTGGTACAGATGACCCAACTAAAGATACCTGGTTGACCAAATAATCATTGAATTAAGTTTTAACCTCAGGGGTACTTGGTCGGACCCCTGCTTTTTTAATTTACTGCGTGATGAAAAAATATCTATTGATTTTTGTAATAGTAGCTTTAAGCGGCCATTTACTGGCACAGGTTGCCGATAGTGCCAAAAGGCATGTTAATTTACAGGGTGCTGCCAATTTCAGGGACCTGGGCGGTTATACCACCAAAGATGGCCATCGTGTTAAATGGGGAAAGGTTTACCGGAGCGCGGACATCAGTAAATTAACGGATGCCGATCTTGCCGAGTTGAAAAAAAGAAAGATAACTTATGACGTTGATCTGCGCGGCCATCAGGAATCCGCACAAGCACCTGACCGTTTAAACCCAAGCACCAACTACATCCTGTGTTCTGCAGGAAGCGACAGTTTGAACAACTGGATGAAAGATATTGCCAATTTGAAAGGGAAAGAGGCCGGAGATGCTACAATGAAAGTTTTTTACAGCAATACAACTTATCTTACCAGCCGTTATAAACCTTTTTTTGATCAGCTATTGGGTTTGCCTCTTGACCAAGGCCTGTTGTTCCATTGTACAGCAGGAAAAGACCGTACAGGCATTGGCGCTGCATTGTTGCTATATAGCCTGGGTGTACCGTACAGTACAATCGTAGCAGATTACACAGCTACCAATTATTATCGCATGAACGAAAATAAAAAGACTGAAGACGCTATGGTAAATTACATGCATATAGATAAAGATGTAGCTACGGAGATGATGCAGGCGAAAAAAGAATATTTGGATGCTACATTTTCGGCAATTAGTAAGCAATATGGTTCGATAGATAATTTTTTAAGAACACAGATTGGTTTGAATGATCAAAAAGTTAAACAATTAAAGGCAGGGTTTTTGGAAAATTAAATTATAATGTGGTTTTAAGGATAGTTTAAATTTTGGTCCGGCTGTTTTTACATACTTCTTTTATCCCCTAAAAACTTAAGCTTTCTATTGTTGTGTTGATAGTTCAGGGCCGATGGAGGAAATGCTAATACCTGAAGCTTACTTGCAAACACCAATTTTTTAGTGCTAAAAGAAGCATTGTTATCAATCCTTCTTAGAAAATCAGATTCAAATTCAAACAAACTTTTATTAATAGGTTCCGAGGTATCGGAGCCTTACATTTATAACATGAATCATAAAGCTCTTTTGCCATTGATCATTTATCTGTTTATAAGCACAGTTTCCTTTGCTCAAAAACAAGTAAATATTTTACAGGTTCCCGGTACAGGTCAATATTGTAAGATCAACGCGAATGGTATATCGGTTTTGCCAAGCGGCAGGTTTGTAACACCGGCCGGAAAAACGATACGCATCACGCATGACCCTTTTGGTTTGTCTGTTTCCCCAGATGGTAAAAAGGCCGTAACCCTGCATAACGGCGTTATCGAAATCATCGATCTGGCTTCGATGAATGCGGTAAGAGTGCCAAGTTATGATCGTCAAATAAAATCACCTTTGCCAAACGGTTCATTTTTGGGTGTTGCCTTTTCCCCGGACTCTAAAACATTATATTTAAGCGGAGGGGACAACGGGGCAGTAATGGTTTACGACGCAGAAAAATTCCAACGTTTGGATTCTTTGTCGCTTAATGGGACTATTGAAGGCAAAGAATATGATGACAGCTTTACTTCAGATTTACTATTCAACGATTCAAAAAACGAATTATTAGTGCTTGACCGGGGTAATTTCCGCTTAGTTCGGATTGACCTGGCTTCTAAAAAAATCACGGCTTCCATTCCTGCCGGCCGCCAGCCATTTGGTTTGGCTTTAAGTCCGGATAAAAAAACAGCATTTATAGCCAACGTGGGCATGTATTCTTATCCTTTGATTGCAGGGGCCACGCCTAAAAATGCAGATTCGATCATGATATCGCGGCATCCTTACGGAAATGATACCAAAGAATCTATTGAAGGGACCGTAGTGGAAGGACGCAAAATTCCTGGTGTCGGCAGTCCTTCATCGCCCGAAGCCATGAGTGTTTTTACAATCGACCTAGCAAATAATCAAGTAATAGACAAATTTAAAACCGGTAACCAAATTGGGCAAATGATTGAAGGTGCAGAGGTAACCGGCGGCTCCAGCCCGAATTCCATTACTGTTGGCAATCAATATGCTTACGTAACCAATGCAACCAACGATAACATTACCATTATTGATTACAAAAACCATAAGTTGTTAGGCGATATTCCCATTAAAGTTGATAGCCGGATTGATAAATACCGCGGCCTTTTACCTTTTGGCATCTGTATAAGTAAAAACGAAAAAACACTTTATGTTGCTTTGTTAGGTTTTAATGCCGTTGCTGTAATTGATGTCCCCACTAAAACCACTACCGGTTTGATCCCCACAGGCTGGGGAACATCGCGTGTGCGATTATCAGCGGATGAAAAGGAAATGTACATCACCTCCTGCCGGGGTTACGGTGCGGGACCAAATGGCGGAAAAGGTTTTATTGCGCCGCCGCAAGGCACTTACATTGGCGATATACAATTAGGCACTTTCCAAAAAGTGCCCATGCCTGATGCTGCAAAGCTTGCCGTTTATACCAAACAGGTGATCAGCAATACTTTTTTAAGTAAAACCATCCCGATTGCTGCCCAAAACCCGCTGCCGGTATTGCCGGGTTCATCGCCCACACCTATTAAATATATTGTTTATATCACCAAAGAAAACCGCAGTTATGATGAAGTAATGGGGCAGTTAAAAAATGCAAAAGGCGACAGTACCTTAGCCCGCTTTGGTGTTAATTGCGAATATACTTTGCCGGATGCTTTAAGGGTAAAACTGCCGGGGTTGCAAGTGTCGCCCAATCACTTAAAAGTAGCCCGGCAGTTTGCTTTTTCTGATAATTATTACTGCGACAGCGATGCTTCCATTCATGGCCATCATTGGATGCTGGGCGTGATCCCGAATGAATGGGTGGAGGCTAATTCCAATGTCAACAAAACAGCAAAGGTTTTCTCAAAAGCGCCAGGCCGGCGTTTTCCGGGTTCTACCGGCAGCATGGACCCGGAGGATTATGCCGAGACCGGAGGCTTGTGGGAAGCATTGGAAAGAAAGCATGTTGATTTTTACAATTTTGGTGAGGCCAATGAAACGGCGCACGTTCGCGAAAGTTATCTGGATACCGCTACCGGTGCAGCCCATATTGTGATGGTGCCGATGCAAAAGGCTTTGTTTAGCCGGACCAGTCATAATTATGCCGGCTTCAATACCAATATCCCGGATCAGTTCCGTATGGATCAGTTTGAAGGGGAATTCACCAAAATGTGGATCAAAGGCAAAAAAAATATGCCTTCGTTGATTACCATGCAAGTGCCAAATGACCACGGTGCCGAGATCAGGCCGAAAGATGGCTATCCTTACCGGCAATCTTTTATGGCTGATAATGATCTTGCCCTTGGCCGAATCCTGCATTTTTTGTCCCGGACAAAATACTGGAAAAACATGCTGGTTATTATTACGGAAGATGATCCGCAAGGCGGCGTTGATCATTTGGATGCACACCGTTCTATCCTGATGCTTGCCGGACCGTATGTCAAAAAAGGGTATGTGAGCCATGTACATGCTAATTTCGGCGCTATCTTAAAAACCATTTACAATATTTTGGATGTGCCTTATGTGAACCAATATGATGTTACCGCAACCTTGCTGCAGGATTTTTTTACCGATAAACCCGATTATACGCCTTATACTTTTGTCAGAAGTGATACCCGCATTTTTGATCCGCAGAAAGCAATGAACCGCTATAACAAAACCATCGACTGGCGTAAAATTGAAAAAGGGCCGGACATGGACGACGAAGACCACGAACGCGAAGACCATTACCAGCAGCAAAAGGACAAGAAGCTATTGAAAAAAAACAATTAAAGTTTAAAAAAATAGTAAGAGACATTTGTCCGTGTCTTATTTGTTAATGATTTGCAGGTAACATTTCTTATTGATTACATGCTTCTTTTACCACATAAAATTCAGGTTTCCATACTTATCGTATTTCTGTTCGTTACAAAAACAATTTTATAGGCATAAAAGAAGCATCTTGATTATGCTGATAGAGCTACAATTTGCTTTTATCATTTTCATTTTAATAATAAAACGGTTAATATTTAACACAAATATAATATTGAATTAACTATTTGATAATATACCTTTGCAGCTATTATTAGGTATATATGAAAAACGATAAACGTAAATTAATTAGTTTAGCCAGAAAAACCATCAGAAAAGACATCAGGTTAAGTTTGATAGCTAAGCTAAAAGAGGTATCGGCCAATTTGGGGCAAGGTTCTAAAGAATTGGAAAAAGAAATCGAGAAAGGCTCAAAAAGGCTGGCAAAAAAAGTTTTAAAAGAATTAAAGGTCGATAAATCAGTCCTTTTGGGAGTTAGCAAAGAACTGATCGTAGCCAAGACACCGGAGCCGAAAAAACCAATAAACATGGGCCAACCAATACCGGCTTCTTCAAGTGCAATTAAAGCCAAACCAGGCAAACCGGGTTCAAAAGTAGTGGCTAAATCAAAACCGGTAAAGGAAAAATCCGGTAACTGACCTAAAATTCAACAGGCAGATTTGTTTACACCATATAAACGATATATTCGAGCCTGAACATCTTTGCAGTTCAAATACTATCTATTGCTATTTTCACCCCTGTTTTTTACCTTTTGCTGAAACATGCTGAAATAACCTGTCCTCCTGCAATCGAATTTCCCGAACCAGTACCACCTCTTCCCGGCAAATAGGACAATTCAAAACCAAAGCTTTACAGGAGTTTTAAAAACCTGTATTAATCTAATTTTTGGTTAAACAATGGTAAAACATTTTAAACAGACTGAAGCAACATGATGTTGTTTTAGTTTTAATTTTTGAAATTACAGATTATGCGAAATAACCCGGTAAGGCATAAAAAAAAGCCCTTAAACGACGTTTAAAGGCTTGTGGTACCAGCTGGAATCGAACCAGCGACACAAGGATTTTCAGTCCTTTGCTCTACCAACTGAGCTATGGTACCTCCTCGTTCGGGTTGCAAATGTAGTGCGTTTTTTGGCTTTTTAAAATTTTTTTAAAAATAAATATTTCATCTTGTTTTGCTTTTGTCAGAAGCCTTATTCAAAACTTATTTAGCAATTGCTCGATAAAGACAAGTTGAAAGCAAAACACAATACTTCTTTTACCGGCAAAAAAATCACCTATCATTCCCCTTTTTATCTTAATCGTGAAAAATGGATAAATGAAACCTTGCAAAAAGGTTGGCAATCTTGGATGCAGACTTGGTAGAAATGAAACCTTGTAACAACAGCCTGTTTTGTATGAAATTGCTTAAAAATTGATTTTAAACAAATAAAAAAGAACAGGAATTGAAGTGCTGGATATTGTAGAAATTACCGCAAGGGCATACAGTTTATAATTATTTACTTTTTTGTAATAGTAAAAACCTGATCCTGCGCAATTGATAGTCCATCGCATCCAATTGTTCCGGTTCGATGTTTTGAATTGGAATATCCAAATGGGTTGACATGGAATCAACATCTCCTGCCGGATCATTAAAAGTTTGGACAATAACTTCATTTTTTACTGAATACAAGATTAAAGTCCCAACTTGTGCCATTCCCCAATAATTCATTTTAGAAAATTTATAAAGATTAAGGGAAGCATAATTTTGCTTTCCACTTTTCAAAGTTTGTGTAAACCGGATAAATCCTGCCTGGTTTACTTCCAATTTTGTTTTTGCCGGATTCGCTTCGGGTGATATCCGGATTGATTTTTGGATATTATTTTGTAACGCCACTAATAAATCTTTCAGTTCGTTGCTTTGGAATGAACAACATACCAGCAGGATTAGCAGCAAAATACCCCGGTTGATCATATGCTTCTTTTATCAGGTAAATTTAAGGTTTTACATAAAAATGCAAATACCCAACAACGATTAAGTATTTTTGTGCCATGGAATTTTCACCTGGCTCAAAAATTTGGATCTATCAATCTAATCGGGAATTAACCATTGCAGAAACAGCGCAATTGGAACCTTTGCTCAATCAATTTGCCCATAGTTGGACAGCACACAACCAACAATTGAAAGCGGCTGCACAAACTTTATATAACCGGTTTATTATTTTATTGGTTGATGAAAGCCAGACTGGTGCAAGCGGTTGTTCTATTGATAAATCAGTTCATTTTATCACAACATTACAGAAAGAGTTGAATGTTGATTTATTCGACCGCTTTAATACGGCTTATTATGCAGGCGAGCAAATCCTTTCTGCCAATCGCGAAGAGTTTGAAAATTTACTAAAAGAAGGAAAAGTAAACAGTGAAACAATTGTTTTCAACAACATGGTTGCAACGCTGGCTGATTTTCAAACCAAATGGCAAGTTCCATTTAAAAACAGTTGGCATGCCCGGGTTTTTGGAAGTTTAGTGCAAGCTTAAACTAGGATGGGCTTTTTTCTTTTTGAAAATTTCCGAAGGGAGAAATCTTAATCCAAGGTGTATAATTTTGTATAATTCAAAGAAAATCCCTCCCTTCAGCCGGGATGACAGAAGCGTTGATACTTCTTTTACCTGTTAAAAATCCAGTGGACCCAATCGCCTCATGTTTTTCATAATTAAAAAACTGCGGTGGCGAATGTATCGCGTCGGCTTTACCGGCGACCATTTTCTTGGGTCCGGCCAAACGCCAACAATCAAGGAAGCTTGTTGTCTGGTCAACTCCAAAGCCGAACGCTTAAAATATTCCTGCGAAGCTGCCTCAATCCCATAAATTCCGTCGCCCATTTCAATCACGTTCAGATAAACTTCCATGATTCGTTCTTTGCTCCAAAGTGCTTCGATCAGCATGGTAAAATAAGCTTCAAAAGCTTTGCGGACATAAGAACGGCCCGGCCACAAAAAAACATTTTTGGCCGTTTGCTGGGAGATCGTGCTTCCTCCGATCAACTTATTGCTATGCTGGTTTTTTTCGATAGCGCGTTCTATCGCTGTCAAATCGAAGCCGTGATGCTCCAGAAATAACTGGTCTTCAGATGCTACAGCTGCTTTTTTAATGTTGATGGACATGTGATCGAATGAGACCCAGGTTTTGTCAATCTTCCAGTCTTTTCCCGCAGCTTTACGTTCAAAACCCCGTTCAACCATCAACAAAGTAATTGGTGGGTTTACAAACCGGTACAGCAAAACCCAAAAAGTTGTCACGCCAAAAAAGCCGAACAAAATTAGTTTGAAAAGATATTTAAAAAGACGCATGACAAGGCCAAATATAAATAAGAAAGGTGCCCGATTGCTCAGGCACCTTTCTTATTTATTGGTTTTTATATGTTAAAAGAAGCATATACTGTCATCCCGACGATAGGAGGGATCTTATTCAAAAACGGCTTATCTTAGCTATCCGATGAAGATTTCTCTCTTCGTTCGAAATGACAATACCGCTGTATCTTTCCAAACTTTCCGTCTTCCCGACTAATTCTTATTCAGCAACTACCGTAAATGGAACTTTCACTTTTACTTCTTTATGCAGGTTCAGGTTTACGGTATAATCACCAACAAACTTTGGTTCTGTATCGAAAGTAATTTTGCGGCGGTCAACTTCAAAGCCTTGTTTTTTCAAAGCATCTGAAACTTGGATGGTATTGATCGCACCGAAAATCTTACCGCTTTCGCCTGCTTTTGCACCGATTGTAAGGGTAATGCCTTCCAAACGCGCTGCAATTGCATCAGCATCTTTACGGATTTTTTCTTGTTTAAAAGCAGCTTGTTTTAGATTTTCAGCCAAAACTTTGCGTGCAGATCCGGTTGCCATACTTGCAAACCCTTTCGGGATCAAAAAGTTACGGCCGTATCCGGGCTTTACGTTTACTACATCATCTTTCTCGCCGAGGTTCTTGATGTCTTGTTTTAAAATAACTTCCATTTCGTGTCCTCCTATTTTAGCGAATCAGCAACATAAGGCAATAAACCAATATGACGGGCGCGTTTGACAGCCTGAGCCACTTTGCGCTGAAATTTCAAAGAAGTCCCGGTCAAACGGCGGGGCAATAATTTACCCTGATCGTTGATAAACTTGAATAAAAAGTTTGCGTCTTTATAATCAATATACTTGATCCCGTTCTTTTTAAAACGGCAATATTTTTTACGGTTGTCCTCTACTTTAGGGGCGGTAACGTATTTAATCTGATCGTTTGCCATTATCTTACTGCTTCCTCGGTTTTAGGTTTACGCTGATTAAAAGCACCGCTACGTTTTTTCTCGTTGTAAGCGATAGCATGTTTGTCCAGGGAAATAGTGAGGAAACGAAGCACGCGCTCATCGCGGCGGAACTCGGTTTCCAGCTTGTTGATTAGTTCACCCGGGGCCTTATATTCAGTTAGGTGATAGTAACCTGTAGTTTTCTTTTGTACAGGGTACGCTAATTTTCTCAAACCCCAATTATCCTCCTGGATAATTTCGGCTCCGTTATCAGTTAGGATTTTAGTGAATTTGGCGACGGCCTCTTTCGCAATTTCTACAGATAACAACGGGGTAAGAACGATTACTGTTTCGTACTGTTGCATTCTTTGCTGTTGATATTTAATGATTTAACCGCCAAAAAGCGGAGCGCAAATGTAGAAAGAAAAAAGTAGTAATCAAATCAGAATTTGCATATTTTATGCTGATAAAAGAAGTATGTCAGGAAATTTTCTGTATTATCATTTTTTAAAGAAGCAATAAAACTTTTCTGTTGCTAAACCAAGCATTTCCAAATCGCCTTTGCTATCGCCGTAAGCATAAATCTGAGTATAGGAACTTAAATCTAAAACAGCATTTTTTATCCTGTTTACTTTTTCCATTCCGTAACAATTTGCGGTTGCAAATTTTCCGGTTATGATATTGTTCTCAACCGCTACTTGTGTTGCAAGCAATTCGATTTGATTTTCTCTTGCAAACTTGTTTAGGATTAGATCAAAGTTAGCACTGACAATATAAACTTTATGATTGCTGTTTTTATGCCATAAAATTTTGTTTAAAGCATCTTTTTTTACCCGTTTTAAAAAATCATTTTTATAATACTGTTGTATGGTAATTTTGAAATAATCAACCGGTTCTCCTTTAAATAACTGGCTGAAAATAATCTGTTTTGCTTTTTCGTTATTCCATACTTTCATCAAATACAAAATAAAAGCAGGAACACATGTAAGTATTTTTAAAGGTGATAAACCAATTTTGAACCGGTAAAACAGGTAGTCCCAAAATATATCACGATTGGTAATTGTTCCGTCGAAATCAAAAAAAGCAATTGCTTTACTTTCGTTCATAAATGGCAGTTTGAAACCAGGGATAAGTATTTCCTAAAGGCAACATCCCAAGTTTAGGATGTTTGGTGATAAAATTATTTCTGATTAATTTGAACCCAATTTCAGCTTTTGGTTCGTTGGATCCCGAATATAATTGTTGTGATATTTCATATTGTACAGCAGGGTTCATATTGGTCATGGTGATACTTTTATACTTGTCTAAGCAGTATGGCCAGAGCGAAAATGAGATGGCAATTTTCTTGTCTTTTTTAGTGCTGTTATAAACTTTGATAAAATTACTGCGGAAAGCCACATCAGAAACTTTATTGTCCTGAGTATTAAAAAATAACAATGTTTTGCGGATAAAACCGGTGGAATTGACAAACAATGTCAGAACCAGGATTAAAGAAGAACCTTTCAAAATAAGATCAGTTTTTTTACGTTTTGATATTTCCGTAAAAACCACGAACAATACAAAGAAACAAAGTGGCCCCAAAACTAACATATTGTAATTCATTGGCATATCTTTGAATGAAAAGTAAGAAACCAAACCGATTAAAATTAAAAGTAGCCCCACGGAGATGAACTTATTTCTTTTCAACAAAACATATCCAACATAAACAATTGCAATCAGGAAATTAATAGCCAGAAAAGGCGCATAAGCATAGCTGACATAAAACTGGATAAAATTTTTGAGCCCGCCTGTACTTACTCTGTTGACAATTACATTTTGCGAATGTTTTTGCAAGTTATTTATCAACTCGATAAGGTGATATGGATAAAGAAAGGCAAAAATTCCGATCACAATTGCAAAACCCAGCAGTGTTTGCAAAATTGGTTTTGGTTTGAATTGATTGTGATAAGTAAGCAAACCAACAGTAATCACCATTAAATAAAATGTTGAAACAGGCGAAGTAATCAAATTTAAACCAACTAATAATCCATTGTTGAAATTGCAAAACCCTTTGCTTTGATAAACATTGTTCAGCAAAAAACATGCAATGAAAAATTTACAGAGCACTTCCGGCCGGCCTTCCTGAACGCCATAAAAAGAAAACAAAGCCATCAACCACAGAATTGAAAACAGATACAAGCTGGCAGAAGGTTTCAACCGGTTTTTCCTGATGTAAACCAAAACACTTATCAAAAGCACAACTATGCTTAAAGTATCTATAATGGTCAAAGTAACCATCATATTATTATAAAACTCTGGCATTAAAGTGTTTATAAAAGCAATAACATAAGGAAATAAAGGCGGATAAAACAGAAACCGGTGTTGTATTGGATCCAAGCCGGCATCGTAAAGCGGGTTGATCAACTGATGAAAATGGTTGATAAAATAAGCAGTAGGCAAAAAACAGGTGGAATCCTGGATAAAACCCGGATAGCCATTGAAGGCGTACAGGAAAGTAAGGTAAACATAAACGGAAAAAAGTACGGCTAATATTGTTTTCGATAGGGACTTCATTTAATATAAATAAAAATTATAAAATTATTAGCACCGATACAAAAGACATTATGTAAATCAATTATAATATGATGGTATTTTTTACAGACAAACTATAGTAAAGAGATTAATATCCGCATATCTATTTATACATAGTACAAACACTATTCTTAGTTTCGCTTATAAACAGCAGTTTGAAACCCGGGATAAGTATTGCCTAAAGGTAATTTCCCAAACTTTGGATGCTTAGTTATAAAACTATTTTTTATTACTTTAAATCCAGGTTTAGGTTGTGGTTCACTAAAACCAGAGTACAATTGCTGAACCATGATATATTGTACAGAAGTATCAGGAGTTATCATAGTTGTCCAAACAGTAATATTTTTATACTTGTCTAAGCAATAAGGCCAAAGCGAAAAGGTAAGAACAATTTTTTTGTTTTTATTTGTTGCATTACTTGCATTACATACTTTAATAAAATCTTTTCTAAAATCCTGATACGATACCTTGTCATTTTCTGTACTATAAAACAATAATATTTTCCGGGTAATACCAGCTGAATTTAAAAACAATAACAAAATGATCATTACAGTTGAATTTTTCAGAAAAAGCGGCAATGATCTTTTATTTAGAATCTTTGTGAATATCACAAAGAGCAAAAAGAAAGAAAAAGGCGACAACACAAGCATGTTGTAAACCAGTCCCATATTTCTAAACGAAAAATAACTGATAATGCAAGTTAAAAGAGCAACTAAAAGAATACAAATAGTTTTGTTTTTTTTAATTAGTATATAACAAACATAACAAAGTGGAACCAAAAAATTTAAAATAAACAAAGGAATATATGGATTTGCAATATAATAACGAATAAAGTTTCCAAAAGCATCACTTTCCGCCCTATTAACAATTACATTTTTAGAGTGCTTCTGCAAACCAGCAATCAATTCGCTGATGTGATAAGGATAAAGAAATGTAAAACAGGTTATTACAATAGCAAAGCCTGTGATAGTTTGTATAACTGGTTTAAGCTTGAAGTTATTATTATAAAAAAACAAGCCCAGTTTAATAACCATTAAATAAATTGTAGAAATTGGAGAAGTGATTAAATTTAAGCCAATAATCAAACCGTCTGTGAAGTTATAAAAACGTTTGTCTTGCCTTACATTATTTAACAGGAAACAAGCGATAAAAAACCTTGAAAGAATTTCTGGCCGACCGTCGGTTATTCCATAAAAAGAAAATAAACTTAAAAGCCAAGCAATCAGAAAAACATAAAAGAATACATTAAGCTCTATTTTGGTTTTTTTATAATAAACGTATATAGTATAAAGTAAAACAGCTATACTAATAGAATCTATAATAGTTAACGCTACTTGTATATTATTAACAAAATCGGGCAGTAAATTAGTGATGAAAGCTACTGTATAAGGAAACAAAGGCGGATAAAACAGAAACCGATGTGTAATAGGATCAATTCCTGCATCATAAAGCGGATTTATAAGCTGATGAAAATGATTGATAAAGTAAGCAGTGGGCAAAAAGCAAACAGAATCTTGTACAAAGCCTGGATAACCTTTTAAAGCAAACATGAAAGATAAAAATAAATAAACAAAAAGAACGGTAAAAATTATTGTTTTTAAAAAAATTTTCATTTGATGTATATTAAAATTGCAAATGTTAATAGCCAGCACGCAATACACAGTTGTATAAAACGATCATTAGTCAATATTTTTACCGGTGAACCACTTGCTTTTTTTACAAATGTAAATTGCAGATACCGAAGCAATCCAAGTAAAACAAATAATGTAGTAAAATAAGAGTATTCACCAAGCCTTAAAATTATCTCCGGAGATATAATATACATTATATAACAAACCAATAGAACACCGGTCAACATGGATAAAACTATTTGTAGAAACTCGATACTATAGCCATGAATGGATCTTCTTAATTGACTATTGGCATCTTTGGCCATTAAATATAGATCATCCATCCTTTTAGAAAGAGCCTGGAACATGGACAAAAGAAAAACCATAATCATCAGCCATTTACTGATGACAATACCAGAAGCCATACCACCAGCAATAACCCTTAAATTAAAACCAATACTAACTATGGTTACATCAATTAAAGCATAATTTTTAAGCTTGAGGGAATAAAGTACGTTTAAAAAGAAATAACATAAGATAACATAAAGTACTTCTACAGAAACGGTGAATGCTATCGCCGCGGCAATAACAAACAGTATGATTGCTAAAGTGTAAGCTTCAACTTTTGATATTTTACCTGAAGGAATAGGTCTGTTTTTTTTTATTGGATGCTGCTGATCATAAGAAATGTCCATTAGATCATTAAAAATATAAATGGCACTTGCGACCAAACAGAAGGAAATAAATACAGGTATTGATTTTATAAATTTATCTTGATTTAATATTTCCCCGGAAAAAAAAAGAGGTAAAAAGATATATAAGTTTTTCAAATAATGGGAAACACGTAATAAGGGTAAATATTTTTTAATCATAAAAATTACATCTTTATTTATTGATGCAAGATATATAATTATATCTGTAAAAACAGCAAGTAAAATAATATAGCCAACAATTTAATTCAAACTTTCCAAAATAACACTTTTGTAGAAAATATCTGTTGCTTGGAGATAAGAAGTTGGATGGTAAAATTAATTTTTTAAATTAACTGTTTTATTTTTATGTTTTGACAATACGGTTTCCTCTGATTTTATACCGATAAAAGAAGCATCAATATGGGTCAACATCAATACGGACCAAATTGCCTTTGCTGATCTTTTCCGTTTGAAATTGCAGGATTGTTTCTTTCAAAATATTTTTAACACGCACTATTGAAGTTCCTTCTTTTTCAATTTTCAAGATAATGGTTTTGATATAATAATTGCGGATACGGTTAATCAGCGGGAATTCCGGCCCAAGTACACGGCCACCAAACTGCTTTTTCAGTGCATTTCCCAAGTATTCTGCCTGATAGTGCAAAGCTTCTGCATTCTTGTGTTTTACGTCCAATTGGATAATACGATAAAACGGCGGGTACTTAAATTGCATACGTTCGGCCATTTCCATCTGGTACATTTCCGCATAATCGTTTCGGATCACTTGGTCGATAATCCGATGATGCGGATCATAAGTTTGGATAACTACTTTCCCTTTTTTGCCACGCCGCCCTGCCCTGCCGCTTACTTGTGCCAGCATTTGAAAGCTGCGTTCATTGGCACGAAAATCCGGAAATTTCAACAATGAATCTGCATTTACAATTCCAATTACAGTTACATCCGAAAAATCCAAACCTTTGGCTACCATTTGTGTGCCAACCAGAATATCGGTTTTCTTATCTTCCAGATCACTTAAAATATTATGGAAAGCCATTTTAGTACGCGTGGTATCCAAGTCCATCCTTGCAATACGGGCAGCAGGAAGCAACAAAGAAAGCTCATCTTCGATCTTTTCGGTCCCGTAACCTTTCTGTTCCAATTGCGCTGAACCGCAGGCCGGGCAAACCGAATAAACATCTTCCTTGTAGCCGCAATAATGACAATGCAATTTGCCGGTACTTTTATGCATCGTCAAACTCACATCGCAATTGATACATTTTGGCGTGAAGCCGCAAATTTTGCAAACCAGAAGCGGCACATATCCACGCCTGTTTTGAAACAAGATCGCCTGCTCCTTTTTTTCCAAAGCTGACTGGATATTTTCCATCAACACATTGGAAAAATGGGATTGCATGGTTTTATTTTTAGTTTCCTCCGGGATGCTGACCACTTGGATTTCCGGCAAAATAGCATCACCAAAACGGATATTCAGTTCCACCAAACCATATTTGTGCTGCTGTGCATTGTAATACGATTCCAGCGATGGCGTGGCAGAACCCAGCAGCACTTTTGCTTGGTACAAAGTGCTGAGGTAGATGGCCGCATCGCGCGCATGGTAGCGTGGTGCCGGATCAAACTGCTTGTAAGAATTTTCGTGCTCTTCATCCACCACAATCAACCCAAGATTATTAAAAGGCAAAAAAACCGACGACCGCGCGCCCAGCACCACGCGATATTCTCCGCTTAAAACTTTGTTCCACACTTCCACGCGTTCATTATCATTGAAACGGGAATGGTAAACGCCGATTTTGTTACCAAAAAACTGCCTCAGCCGCTCAATAATATGTGTGGTAAGTGCAATTTCAGGTAGTAAAAACAGCACTTGTTTACCGCTTGCAATCATAGCTTCGATCAGCCGGACGTAAATTTGGGTTTTGCCGGAAGAAGTTATGCCATGCAGCAAAACCACATCTTTCTCCTCAAACTGCCGGTTGATCTGCTGAAATGCTTTTTCCTGATATTCATTCAGCTCAAATGTACTTTCCGTAGCTTCACCGCTGTTTGAAAACCGGCTGATGGTCTTTTCCTCCAGCCGAAAAACCTCTTTCTCCACCAAAGCTTTTAATACTGAAGCACTTATTTGTCCGGCTTCTTCCAGTTCTGCTTTGGTTACCTGTTCTTTTTGCTTGATCAGTTGCAGCAAGGCAAGCACGGCATCCAGTTGTTTTGGCGCACGTTTTTCCAAGATTTCAAACAATTCTTTCAACTGTTCCGGTTGCCGGTAAATGGGGTTTAAGCTGTAAAAAGAACGTTTACGGGGTTTGTAACGCTCCTGCACCTCTTCCGCAATATGGATGATATTTTTATTGAAAAGCAGCTTCAAAACAGGCATTACCGTTTTTTGCCCCAGCAGTTTGCCCACTTCGCTAACCGTTAGTTCCGGCTGGATTTCGAGCGCGTCCACAATCAGGAACTCTTTGTCGTTCAGTTCACTTTTATCAAAATCATAATCGGTATTTAAAGTGATCCTGGTTTCGCTGGCCAATTTCAAAGCAGCCGGCAAAGCTGCGTTCATCACCTCGCCCGGATTGCAGAGATAATAGTTGGAAATCCAGTCCCAAAAAGCCAATTGCTGCGGAGTGATGAGCGGCTGATCATCCAAAATATCCATCAAATATTTGGCTTCGTATTTTTCCGGTGCTTTTTCGCTGATGGCTAAAATGACGCCGGTGTAAATCTTGCTTTTGCCAAATTGCACCACCACTCTTTTGCCCACAGCAACTTCGGCAGCACGGTCAAACGGAACGCGGTAAGTATAATTTTTGGCGATGGGAAGTGGCAGGACAACTTCGGCAAAAAGAGTTTTCTTTTCAATATGAACAGAACCCGACAAGTCTAAAATCATGGTTTTTTAAGCACTCCTAACGCCAGCATCACCCAGCCTAAAATAAAAAACAAGCCGCCCAAAGGTGTGACCGGCCCGAGAAACCTGAGCCATCCCCAACCTAATAAATTTTGTGTGGCCAATAAATAAAGCGACCCGGAAAACAGCACAATCCCGAAAGTAAAAAGGTAATAGCTCCACTCCAATTGATTATTAAGCGGATTTAAGGCCGACAAAAACAGTAGTGCAAAAACGTGGTAAAACTGGTATTGCACGGCAGTATGCCAAACTTCCAGTTGGCTGGCATCCAGCTTACTTTTTAAAGCATGGGCGCCAAACGCGCCGGTGATGACGGCCAAAACACCGTAAATGGCAGCCGTAACGATAATTTGTTTGTTCATAATAGTTGTAAATCTAATATAAACAATCTCAAAATTACTTCTTGCCTCCACCCGCAATAATCTATTTTTGTTGCAAACAAATGAGATGCGGAAAATTATCCTGCTGACAGTCCTTTTATTTATTGCAGCGATAACGGTTACGGGGTTTTATTTTTCTAAAATCAGGCTGACGGGACAAGATACGGCAAACGTAATCAATCAGATCCCACATGATGCAGCTTTGGTTTTTGAGTTTAAAAACGACCCGGAATTTTATAACCTGTTTCAGGAAAGCAGCCTGCTTACTTCTTTTATCGGGCAAAAAAAAGCACAGGAACTGCAATATCTCCACGATCATTTGATAAAACAGACTGCTTTAGCTGCTGCTTTTGGCAATAGGAGCATTTTTATTTCGCTTCACCCCAAAATCAATTCTAAAACGATTGACTTGTTGCTGACCACAAATGCTGATGGGCGGGCTGATCTGCAGCAATCCTTAAATGCACTTACCCGGCAAACCGGAGGAACCTTAAAAGCAGAAAAAACCGGAAATGAAATAGTTTTGCAACTCAATTTTCCTGCCCTAAAAGAAGTATTCTATTTCACCAATAACGCCGGTGTTGTAGCCGGTAGTTTTAGTAAAGGTTTGTTGCTGAGCTTTTTAAATCAAAAACCTGAAAATAAAATATTTGGTTTTACGCAATTGTCAGATCAGCAAAATAAAAACTCGATTGCTGATTTGTATGTGAATTATCAGCAGTTCCCGGTTTTGTTTAAGCAGTTGTTCCGCGATCAGCAGGATGATTTTTTTCGGTTTTTAAGTGGTTTTCAGGCCAGTGCCACGCTTAGTTTGAATTATAAAAGTGATGCTTTGCTGTTCAACGGCTACACGCAAAGCGATACAAATGCTTCGGCTTATTTGTCTGTTTTTTTGAAGCAGCAACCCATAAAAAATACGATAAAAACAGTCTATCCGATCAACACGGCTTCGGCGGTTAGTTTTGCTTTCGGACAGCCCTCAGCTTTTTTGAAAGCATTAGATGATTGGCAAACACGCTTGCACCAAAATTTAAAAGCAAAAGCATTGTTTAACCAGATTGAAAAAGAAACCGGCGTTTCCATTCAAAGTGTTTTCCGGAACCAGTTGGGAAAAGAGTTTGCCGTGATCACCACTTCCGAAAATGAAAAAATAGCGTTGATCAAAGTAAAAAACGGAGCAGAACTGGAACCTTATCTGCGCAATACCAGCTTGGACCCGGAAGCGG
>JAABUQ010004903.1_pt1 | contig 22131 bp, 18 predicted proteins | sample 5560001 | NCBI WGS metagenome assembly JAABUQ01 (sample SAMN10711888, study PRJNA513371) | rock metagenome | isolation source: Antarctica rocks | place: Antarctica: Victoria Land, Finger Mt nord | collected 2015-12-18 | reverse complement strand
GTATGTTTCACCTTAAATTAATCCAGCTCATGTTTTGACCATCGTCTTCCACTCACTTCGCTTGACGGGCGAATCCGGAAAACGCCGCCGTTCAGCCAGTAGGCAAACCTACCCCAGGAAAAACTGTATCCTCCGGAACCTATTTCTCTCGGCTCGAAAGCTAGACGCTCCGGCCAACGTTGGCGTGCAAAGTACCGGAACCATCCTGGAGGACACTAGTAATGGAAGACGACCTAGAACATTGTCTCAGCAAACCGAAATCAAAATTCTTAGTGACAATCGCTCTGCCGGTCACAACTACCATTTGTCCGACCGCTACGAGGCGGGCCTGGTCTTAACCGGCACCGAGGTGAAGGCGGCAAAGACCGGAAAAGTTCAACTCAAAGAAAGTTATGCCGAAGTGACCGACAACGAGGCTTGGCTGATGAATGCCCACATCAGCGAGTATTCTCACGGCAATCTGATGAACCATGTCCCGGCGAGAAAGCGCAAGCTCCTCCTGCACCGTTCGGAGATCGACAAGCTTCGGGCCGAAACGCGTGAAAAGGGCCTGACGATCGTGCCGACCAAGCTCTATCTGAAGGCAGGGCGCATCAAGGTCGAGATTGCGGTCGGCAAAGGCAAGAAGTTCCACGACAAACGCGAGGCTATTAAGGCAAAAGAAATGCAGGCCGAGGCTAAAGCAGCCATGGCCAGGCACTCCCGGCAGTAATTGCAGTCGACCAAAATCACAACCACTCAACATGCAGATTTCTATTGAAAGCTCCTCCGTCGATCACGTAGAGACCGACGCGCTCGCCGTCATCTGTTTCGAAACTGAAGAAACGGCTGAACCACAGGTAGGCAATGCTCCTGCGCCGAACAGTCCCCACGCTTCCGACCCCGATCTAGCGGCGCAATCCGGCTGGCTTGCCGAACTTCGCACGAGCGGAGAATTCACGGGCAAGCTTTACGAATACGCGATCCTGCACCGCCCCGAGGGTCTCGCAGCCAAGCGTCTGGTCGTAATCGGGGGCGGCAAGCGGCCAAAGTTTTCGGACGTGGAGCTCAGGCGCGTGGCCGGTGTCCTGGTGCGCTCGCTGAAGAGCAAGGGCGTCCGAACGATTGTGTTGCAGCTTGAAAAATCTGCTGAGAGAAACGAGGTCGTCGCGGTCACGGAAGGCGCGATCCTGGGCGGCTGGGAAGCAGACAAGTACAAGTCGGAGCCAAAGAAGACGCCGAAGCAAATCGACGAGTTCATCATAAGTATTCCTGGAACGGACGCCGGTGAGCTGAGTGAAGCTGTCGAGAGAGGCCAGATTCTGGCCGAAGCGCAGAACTTTACGCGAGACCTGGTGAACGAGCCTGCGAACAAGCTCACGCCCGCGGCTCTAGCGGAAGCCGCCAAAAGCGTGGCCTCCGAGTTCGGGCTCGAGTACAAGGTGCTCGATGGCGCTGCGATGGCTGAGCTCGGGATGGGCGCTCTGCTTGGCGTCGCGCAGGGCAGCACCAATCCTCCATTTCTGATTACGCTCGCCTACCGCCCCGCGCGAACCGAAGCGTGCGATCACCTGGCGCTGGTCGGCAAGGGCGTCACTTTCGATACGGGCGGCATCTCGATCAAACCATGCGACGGCATGGAAAAAATGAAGTACGACATGGCCGGCGCTGCGGGCATCATTGGGGCGATGCGGGCGATTGCGCAGCTGAAGCCGGCGATTCCCGTAACAGGGTATGCGCCGCTGGTCGAGAACATGATCAACGGTAACGCGCAGCGCCCCGGCGATATCGTGACGGCACTCTCCGGCAAAACCATCGAGGTTCTGAACACCGACGCCGAAGGCCGCCTGATTCTGGCGGACGCGCTTACCTACGCGAACCGCAACGGCGCGACTCACATTGTGGATGCAGCAACTCTGACCGGCGCTATAGGGATAGCTCTGGGCCACTACAACATGGGCGCATTCACAAATGATGAAGCGTTCCTCCAGCGCTTTCTGGCCGCAGCTAAAATCGCCGGTGAGAAAGCCTGGCAGATGCCGATGGACGAAGATTACAAAGAATATCTGAAGTCCGCTTTCGCCGATCTCCCAAATATCGGTGTACGTTATGGCGGCTCTATCACCGCCGCTTGGTTCCTGCGGGAATTCGCGGATCCGACGCCGTGGATTCACCTCGACATCGCTTCCACCGCATGGCTCGATGAAGCCAAGGGCTGGCTTTCGAAAGGTCCCACAGGAGTAGCGGTTCGATCGTTTGTCGAGCTGGCGCTCGATTGGAACGGGCAGTCGTAAGCGGCGAGTCCAGCATCGGGGCTATATACTTCTAAAGCAATTCATTTTCGCTTTCGGAGATCGTCACAATGCAGCTTCGTGTCCTGGCATTTGTCCTCGCCGGCGGCAAGGGAACCCGCCTATATCCACTTACTAAGGAACGAGCTAAACCTGCTGTTCCCTTTGGCGGCCGTTATCGTATTGTCGATTTTGTACTCAGCAACCTGGTCAATTCCGGAATCTACAGCATCTACGTTTTGATCCAGTTCAAGAGCCAGTCGCTGCTGCAACATTTGCGCGAGGGGTGGGAGGTGAGCGGGTTGCTGAAAAACAACTTCATCATTCCTGTTCCCGCTCAGATGAGATCCGCTCAGGAGGATTGGTATTTAGGAACCGCCGACGCCATTCACCAGAACATCAACCTCATCGAGCAAGCCGACCCGCACGTGGTCATCATTTTCGGCGCGGATCATATCTACCGGATGAACATCCGCCAGATGATCGAGTTTCACGTAGACAAACGGGCGGGCGTCACCGTCGCTGCCATTCCGGTTGAGAAGCAATATGCTTCGGAATTCGGCGTAATTGAAACAACTTCGGAAGGTAATATCATCGGCTTTCACGAGAAGAAGGCGAATGCGCCGACTATGCCCGATGACCCCAGCCGTGTTTACGCATCGATGGGCAACTATGCGTTCTCGACCGACGTCCTGCTTCGCGAACTCTATGCCGACAGCAAGAATGAGAACAGTTCGCACGATTTCGGCAAAGATATTTTGCCTTCGCTAATCGGCCGCTCCGACATGTATGCGTACGATTTCAATACCAACGTGATTCCGGGCGATCCCGTCGGTTTTCCCCAATATTGGCGCGACGTGGGTACGCTTGATGCCTATTACGAGGCGAGCATGGACCTGCGAACAGTTTCTCCAGAGCTCAATCTGTACAACCGGCAGTGGCCGTTGCGCACATCGAGCTACTTCGATGCTCCAGCCAAGTTCGTGTTTGACGAAGAAGGCCGACGCGGCATGGCAGTCGATTCCATCATTGCCGGAAGCTCGATCGTCTCAGGCGGCTTCGTCAAATGCTCGATATTAGGCCGCGGCGTCCGGATCCATACCGGCGCGAACGTGCAGGAATCGGTTATTTTCGATAACTGCGACATTGGCCGGCATGCTAAAGTGCGCCGCGCCATTCTCGACAAGAACGTGAAAATTCCGGAGGGCGCACAGGTCGGCTACGACCTCGAAGAAGACCGGAAGCGCTACCACGTATCCGAAAGCGGGATCGTCGTGATCGAAGGTCACCAGTCGACGGTCGACATCGCAACCCTGCAGGTTTAGTTCTACAATTTAGTTCTCCCGCGCGCTGGCGGCCAGGTCCGGCGCGCTGTTTTTTCCGCGCATCGAAAGCAGCAGGCCGACCGCTACTACGACCGCGCAACCGATCACGTTGTACCAGAGGAACGACACGTTGGTTAACGCGGCGACGGCAAATATCGTCGCTTCGCCCGCCAGCACGCCTATAAACGCGCCTGTTCCGCCGACATGCTTGAAGAAGAACGCGAGGACAAACACTCCGAGCATCCCTCCATAGAACAGCGACCCGACAATGTTCACGCGCTCGATCAAGGCGCCAAAGCCGCGTGCGCCGAGCGAAGCGAATGCCACGGCATACGCTCCCCAAAACACCGTGAAGAAGCGCGACGCGATCAGATAGTGGCGGTCCGATCGATTCGGCGCGAGAAAGCGGCTGTAAATATCTACGACGGAGACGGTTGCAAGAGAATTGATTTCGCCCGAAGTGGATCCCATCGAAGCGGAAAAGATCACGCTGATGACCAGTCCCACCAGACCCACGGGAAGGTAAGTTTTGACAAAAGACAGAAAAACATAATTTGTATCGTCGTATTTGGCGTCGCCGTGCAAGCGCGCAACGATTCGCAGCGCTTCGGAACGGCTCTGGAGAAAGCCCTCCTGCGCTTTCGTGAAATCGTTTAGCACTTGCGGCTGGTCCCGGCCTGCGGTCGAGAGCCGGTAAGCGGCTTCTCTACGCTTTTCGAATGCGCTTTTGTAACTGGATTGCGCGCTTGTCCACTCGGGCGTCTTAGCCGCGCGCGCTGCTTCCGGCGGCTGAAAAATCATGGGTGGCTGTACGAACAGCGAGAGAACAAAGACCATGGTGCCGATGAATAAAATGAACAGCTGCATCGGAACTTTAACGACTGCGTTGAATAACAAGCTAAGCCGGCTTTGCGCGATCGACTTGCCCGTGAGATAACGCTGCACCTGACTCTGGTCGCAGCCGAAATAAGCAAGCGCAAGGAAACAGCCGCCGATCAGTCCGCTCCACAAGTTGTACCGGTCACTCAGATTCCAGTGCAGGTCCACAATATTGAGCCGGCCCGCCGCTCCTGCCAAATGGACAGCCTGACCAAAGGTGATCTGCGCAGGCATGGCATGCACGGCCACAACCAGGCTGATAATGAGCGCGACGAAGATCATGCTCATCTGCTGCACGTCTGCCCAGGTGAGCGCCTTGATTCCCCCGGTTGCGGTGTAAATCACGACAAGTGTTCCGATCAGAACGGTGATGGCGCGATCTGACCAGCCGATCACGCCAGCTAACGCGACGGCCGGAGCATAGAGACCAATGCCTGCTGCGAGACCGCGTTGGATCAAAAACACGATACTCACCAGAGCACGCGTTTTCGGGTCAAACCGCTGCTCCAAATATTCATACGCCGTGTAAACCTTCGCGCGGTGAAAAATAGGAACAGCCGTAGCGGAAAGAATCACCATGGCAAGCGGCAGTCCAAAATAAAACTGGACGAAGCGCATGCCGTCTACATAAGCCTGGCCAGTGGTCGAGATGAAAGTAATAGCGCTCGCCTGAGTCGCCAGAATGGAGAGTCCCATGGCATACCAGGGCATGGTCTTGCCTGCTAACAGGTACTTACTGACGGTGTTACTGCCGCGGCCGCGGTACAGCCCATAAGTTACAAGCGAGATCAGCCAGGCGCTGAAGCCGATCCAATCCAAAAGCCTCATTGAAGAGCGCTTCTCACTCGACGGACAGCCTCGCGTTCGACCGGGCCTGAAACGCAATGCCGCGCACGGGCGGCGCGGCCGATATGGATCTCGCGCAACTCGGGAGTAATGCGCAGATCTTCCAGTACAGCCGGCGAGAGTCCCGCTCCCACCAGGATCTCTATGGAGGGCACTGCGGCTTTCTGCCAGTCCAAAAGCTGTTTCCGGCGTTCGGCCCAGTCACCTGCGCCGCCCACCGTCAGGATGCGATCAACCTGCGGAATGCACTTCAGCTGTTCGAGTGAGGCAAGCGGGTCTCGCAGTTCGTCGAAAGCGCGATGAAACGTAAAGCGGGATTGAGGCGCGGCAGAGACGACGGCCGACATGGCAGTCAGATCAATTGATTCGTCTTGCATGAAGCCTGCAACCAGACCATCAATCGGGAGCCTCGACAGGAGCTGAGCGCACGATCGCAGCTCACACATCTGCTCGACGCCTCCGGCCGACATGCTTGCCGCGAGCCGCAGCATCACGCGCACCGGGACCGTAATGACATCGAGAACAGCTTCGACGAGGGAAAGTTCGGGTGTTAGGCCGCCGACTTCGAGGTCGCGGACTAGTTCCAGCCGGTCCGCTCCGCCCGCCTCAGCTTCGATCGCTTCTTCAACGGAGGTAACGATCACTTCGAGGATCTTCGGCATTGAAGTTATCTGTCGCATTCTAACGCGGGGGTCCGGTACGCTCGATCGCACGTCCACGAGCGAACGAAACTCACCTAGCGGCGAGCCTGGTTAGAAGATAGAGGGCAGTGATCAGCAACACCCAGTACAGAAGAACGGCAGCATAAACGCGTCGCCAGGTACCGAGAAAGGGCGGTGGGTCATCGTCAGAGTGGTCCATCTGGTTGGCTTCATTCACAAGTGGGGAACATACTAGTACGTTCCATGAATGTGTCTACTAGCATTCATTTGAGTACACATACTAAGATAGGACTTCGAGAATTTAGCTGGATTGAATAAGACGTGCCCGGTTGAGCTTTGGCCTGCCGGGCATGTTTTTTGATCGGATAGACTGAAAACCGTGGGAAATCAAGCCACCTCGCGCCAGGCCATAAAGGTGCTCATTGTTGATGATGAAGAATCACAGCGCGCACCCCTGGCTTCCATGATTTCTGCGTGGGGCTTCCATGTGGAAACAGCGGCTGACGGTCAGGAAGCGCTGGAGAAGCTGGCTTTCTTCTCGGCCAATGTGATCGTGACCGATCTGATGATGCCCCGCATGGATGGCTTCGAACTGATGAAGCGCCTGGCTAGCGACGGCGCCATGCCGCCAGCAATTGTATTGACCGCTTTCGGGAACATCGAAACAGCGATTCAGACGATTCACGACCTCGGTGCATTTTGGTTTCTCGAGAAGCCGATTCAGCCCGCGGCATTGCGTGTGCTGCTCGAGCGCGCGGCTTCCCAAAGCCAGCTCACGGAGGAAACCGAACGGCTTCACCGGCAGCTTGCCAACACGGGAGTGCTGGTAGACATGGTGGGTACTTCGCCGCAGATGCAGCAGGTATTTAATGTTGTCCAGCAGGTTGCGCCCAGTAAAGCAGCCGTATTGGTGGTGGGGGAAAGCGGCACTGGAAAAGAATTGGTGGCGCGTGCCGTACACCAGCTCAGCAACCGCCGTACGGGCCCGTTCGTTGCCATTAATTGCGCGGCCATGCCCGAGTCACTCATGGAAAGCGAGCTCTTCGGCCATGAGAAGGGGGCATACACGGGGGCGTTTGAACGCCGCGCCGGCTGCTTCGAACTAGCGCAGCACGGCACGCTGCTGCTCGATGAGCTGGCGGAGATGCCTTCCGGTACGCAGGCCAAACTGCTGCGCGTTTTGGAAGATTCGCGGGTGCGAAGACTCGGCGGGAAAAGCGAGATTTCGGTCGATGTGCGGGTGATCGCCGCTACGAACCGTAACCTCGACGATGCGCTGAAAAAGGGTGACTTGCGCGAGGATCTGTTTTACCGCTTAAACGTTTTCCAGATTGCGTTGCCACCGCTTCGTCAGCGGCTCAGCGATCTGCCGGTCTTAACTGAAGCTCTCATTACTCATTTGAATGACAAACACTCCTGCAACGTGACCAACGTCACCACGGACGTGATGGACGCGTTCCGGAAACACACCTGGCCGGGGAACGTGCGCGAGCTTCGCAACGTACTCGAGCGCGCCGTCATCATGGCTGGCGAGGGCGCTATTCAGATGGCTCATCTGCCCTATGATTTCGGCGTTTCGGTCGGCTCGCGTCCGGCGGTACAGGTCTTTGAACCGGACAACGTGCGCTTACCGGTGGGCACCACGGTCAGCGAAGCTGAACGAGCGCTCATTCAGCTCACGCTGCAGCACACCAAGAACAACAAAACACGCGCTGCCGAAATTCTGGCAATCAGCTTGAAGACCCTCTTCAATAAGTTGAAAGAATACGGCGCTGCAGAATCCGGCGAAGCAAGCGCCTAGCTCCCCTCTTCACGACTTCGAGTTTCATCGGGAATGTTACGCTGGGGTTCTCTGCGCTTTGATGAATCCCAACACCGATCTGAAGAGAACTTCCCTCTTCGATGCCCATCTCGCGTCAAACGCCAGAATGGTCGATTTCGGCGGTTGGCATATGCCTGTTCAGTACTCGGGCATCCTCGAGGAGCATAATGCGGTTCGCACCGCCGTTGGACTATTCGACGTCAGCCACATGGGCGAGATTGATATCCGGGGTCCGCAAGCCGGCGACTTCGTCAACTATCTCGCAACCAACAACGCGAATAGACTGAAGATCGGGCAAGCTCATTACTCTGCGCTCCTCTATGAGCATGGCGGTTTTGTGGACGACATCCTAGTTCACAAAGTCGCGGATGACCATTATTTTCTGTGCGTAAATTCTTCTAATCAGGACAAAGATTTCGCTCATATCGTCGAGCACAATCGCTTCGACGCGCAGGCTGAATTCTCGAGCGGCAATTACGCTCAGCTTGCTATCCAGGGGCCTAAAGCGCTTGCGACTTTGCAGAAGCTCACTGATACGAATCTCGGCGCGATCAAGTATTACTGGTTCGAAGATGGCGTGGTTGCCGGTGCTCCGGCGAGAATCGCGCGTACGGGTTATACGGGTGAAGACGGCTTCGAAATTTACATTCCACCTGCAGAGTCCGGCCGCCTTTGGGCAGCTATTCTGGTTGCCGGCGAAGAATTCGGCATCCGGCCTTGCGGTTTAGGTGCGCGCAATACGCTGCGCCTCGAAGCAAAAATGGCTTTGTACGGGCACGAGCTTACGGCGTCTATTAATCCGTTTGAGGCCGATCTCGGCTGGATTGTCAAAATGGATAAGGGCGAGTTCGTCGGCCGGGCGGCGCTCGAGAAAGCGTCACATGCAGGCGTGTCGCGCAAGCTGGTTGGCTTTGAAATGAAAGGCCGCGGCATCGGGCGTGATGGCTACGAAGTTTTTGTGAACGGCGAACCTGGCGGTTGGGTCACGAGCGGCGGTCCTTCGCCCACGCTCAACAAGAACATCGGGCTTTGCTTCCTGCCTGCCGGTACGGCGGTTCCGGGCGTGCAAATCGACGTGATGATTCGCAATGCGCCCGTGGCGGCAGAGACCGTTGCCACTCCGTTTTACAAGAGGAACCAGAGCACCTCAGCGCCGGCAGCACCCGCCCGGAATTAGGAACGTGTGATGAATTATCCAGAAACTTATAAATACACAAAGGAACATGAGTGGGTTCACGTCGAAGCCGATCGAGGCACCATCGGCATCACCGACCATGCACAGCATGAGTTAGGCGACATCGTGTTCGTCGATCTTCCGAAGCCGGGCAGTCAGGTGATTAAAGGCCAGACCTTTGGTTCAGTGGAATCGGTCAAAGCGGTGTCCGACATCTATTCGCCTGTTACGGGCGAGGTCGTTGAGGCGAACGAACTGCTCGCGAAATCTCCTGAGCGCTTGAATGAAGACCCGCATGGAGAGGCCTGGCTCATCAAAGTGAAGCTGACCGGAACGCCTTCCCCCGAAATTAATGCGCTTATGTCCGCTACCGATTATCAAAAGTATGTGGGCGCAGAGTAGCGCACCCCGTTGCACCAGGAACGATTAGTTGCGATATCTACCCAAGTCAGATGCAGAGCGTCGCGAGATGCTCAACGCGATCGGATTGAAATCTGAAGAAGAGCTCGTCAGTTATCTTCCCAAAGATGTCCTGTTCGATCGAAGCCTCGGAATTGAAGACGGCAAGAGCGAATACGAAATCGTCGATTACTTCAAAGCGCAGGCTGCGCGCAACGCAAATGGCTACCCTAGCTTTCTCGGCGCAGGCGTCTATTATCACTACCGCCCCGTGCTGGTGGACGCGGTGGTTTCCCGCGGCGAGTTCTTAACTTCTTACACGCCATACCAGGCCGAAATTTCGCAAGGCACGCTGACCAGCATATTCGAGTTTCAGACGATGGTCTGCCAGCTCACCGGGATGGATGTGGCAAATGCCTCCATGTACGACGGTTCCTCTGCTGTGCCCGAAGCCGCGATGATGGCAGTGCGCATCACGCGCCGAGACAAGATACTGATCGCGCGAACGGTGCATCCCGAGTACCGCGAGGTGCTGCACACTTCCACGCAACATCAGGGCATCCCCGTTGAAGAAATCGCGTATGCACAGAACGGCACTCTAGACCTCGACGATCTGGCAAAGAAGCTGGACGACAAGGTTGCTGCGGTGATCGTACAATCGCCTAACTTTTTTGGCCTGCTCGAACAGATTGAAGAACTGTCGTCGCTCACTGCCAAGCAAGGCGCTCTGCTCGCCGTTGTCTTCACGGAAGCAGTCGCTTTGGGACTGGTTCGGCCGCCGAAAGAAGCCGATATTGTCGTCGGCGAGCTGCAGAGTTTCGCGATTTCTCCGAGCTACGGCGGACCATATGCGGGAATCATTGCGGCACGTGAAAAATATATTCGTCAGCTTCCCGGTCGACTGGTGGGTGAAACCACGGACGCGGACGGACACCGCGCTTTCTGTCTCACGCTCGCTACGCGCGAACAACATATCCGGCGTGAGAAGGCCACTTCGAACATCTGCACGAATCAAGCGCTTTTAGCATTGATGGCCACGGTGTTCATGTCGATTTACGGCAAAGAAGGTTTGCGCGAACTGGCGCAGCAGAATCTCGCAAAGTCTCATTACCTCGCGGACAAGTTAGACCTGCGGTTCGATGCTCCGTTTTTCAACGAGTTTGTAGCGCGCACAAACGGCAAGTCGCCCGAACAATTGAATGGAGAACTGCTCGAACAGAAGATCATCGGCGGTTTGCCGTTGGGCCGCTTTTACCCAGAGCTCAAGGACTGCATGCTGCTGTGCGCTACTGAGATGAACCGGCGTCCGGACATGGAGGCCGTGGCGAAAGTGTTCTCGAGCCAGTAGCCGGAGAGAGTCAGCCGAATGATCAACAAAGTTTCTAAACACATCGTTCAGAATGAATCGCTTTTGTTTGAGCAGAGTTCGCCTGGCAAATGCGGCTATCAACTTCCGCCTTTAGATGTGCCTGCTGTGAGTGCCGAACAAGCGCTTGGCTCTGCGAATGTTCGCGAAGAGCTCGAAGACTTTCCGGAAGTAAGCGAGTTTGAAGTGTTGCGACACTTCACTCGCCTGTCGACCTGGAATTACGCCATCGATCTCGGGCTTTATCCGCTCGGATCCTGCACGATGAAGTACAACCCGCGTGTGAACGAGCTCGTGGCGCGGACCGAGGGTCTCGCTTGGGCGCACCCGTATCAGCCGGAAGAGCTGTCACAAGGCTGCATGGAAGTAATCGCCGTGCTCGAGCAGGCGCTAGCCGAAATTACCGGCATGGACGCAGTTACGTTGCAGCCTGCGGCGGGAGCGCACGGCGAGTTTACCGGCATCCTGATAATACGCGCGCTGCTCGAATCGCGCGGCAATCCTCGTAAAAAGATTCTGGTGCCCGATTCAGCGCACGGGACAAATCCTGCAACTGCCATGGCGGTCGGCTACACGGTCGAGAACATCAAGTCGAATGAACGCGGGATGGTTGATCTTGCGGTTCTCGATAAGGCCGTGACGGAGAATGTCGCGGGGTTGATGATCACCAACCCCAACACGGTCGGCGTTTTCGAAGAAAATATCCGGAAGATCTGCAGCATCATGCATGACCGTGGCGCGCTCGTTTACATGGATGGCGCGAACATGAATGCGCTCGTCGGTGTTACGAGACCAGGCGACTTCGGCATCGATGTCATGCACCTGAACCTGCACAAGACGTTTTCGACTCCGCACGGTGGCGGCGGTCCGGGAGCAGGTGCGGTGGCGGTCGCCAAGCTTTTGACTCCCTTCCTGCCTTTGCCTCGCCTCAAACGTGACGGTGAGCGCTGGAAGTGGAATTACGATCTACCCCAATCCATCGGACGTGTGCGCGCGTTTTACGGCAACTATGGGGTTTTGGTCCGCGCTCTCGCTTATGTCATGGCGCACGGCGGCAATGGCCTTCGCCAGGCCACTCTCGATGCACTGCTCAATGCGAATTACATCCGCACTCTGCTTGAGCCGTACTACGAACTTGCTTACAAGGCGCCCAGCATGCACGAGTGCGTGTTTAGTGATGATCGTCAGGCGAAGAAGGGCGTACGCACCGGCGATATTGCAAAACGCCTGATCGATTATGGTTTTCACCCATACACCGTCAGCTTCCCGCTGATCGTTCGGGGCGCGTTGATGATCGAGCCGACCGAGACCGAAAGCAAACGCGAGCTGGACTCCTTCGCTGACGCTATGATCTCGATTGCGAAAGAAGTGGAAGACGATCCGGAGTTTGTGCTGAAGGCTCCTTATTCCACGCGCACTTCGCGGGTGGATGAAGTGACTGCGGCGCGCAAACCGATCGTGCGTTGGAGACCTGCTTCGACCGCTAGCCTAGCAGCCGATTAGCGGCCTCGAGAACACGTTCGGGAGCTAATTGCCCGATCGGGTCTTCGCGCACTACCATCACGTGATCGCCTCGCGGCGCCCATTTCTTCGGGTCAGTCGGCCCGAAGAGCGCAAGCGCTGGCACACCGATCGCCGCCGCTAGATGCGTGATGCCCGAATCGTTACCGATGTACAGCCGCGCGCTCTTCATCCAGCGAGCCAGCGCATGCAGGCCGTCAAAACGCCTCGCCCCGGCCAGCGCCTCCTCTGGTCCGGCAAGCCACGCCACCTTGCCTGGCAGCTTCGCAGCAACCGGCTGATAGCTCGCGAGCGGCCAGTTCTTTTGTTTGCTGCCCGAGAACGGATGGATCACGATATCCGGCTTTTCGTCAGTGGGCTCAATGTCGAGCCGTGGCGCTGAATCTGCCGCGCCCACCTGCCCGGTGAAAAACGTGCTTGCGTGGCCCGGATAATCAGCCGGAGGCAGAGCGGGCAGGAACTCGCAGGGGACACCAACCTCCTCTAATGCTGCTCGAAAGTCGGGCCGGTTCGCGCCGTACCAGCTGACGATCGAGTCAAAGCTTTTCAAACGATCCCGAAGCTCGGGCGGCATTTCACGATCGCCCACCGCGACTAGATCGATGCCCGTTGCAGAAAGCGGTCGAACGTTTTGCGCAAATCGAACTAGCGGAGCCACCGGAGACGAGATCCAAATTTCGGTGTAATCAGTGACCAGATGTTGAAGCGCCGGCCAGGAGAGTAGACAGTCGCCAATCGCACCCGGCCTGAGAATCAGTTGCCTCATGCCGCGATCAAAATGCGCGGCGCGCTATTCGACCGAAACCGGCAGATGCACTTCGATCGACGATGGCCGAAAGCACATTTCGTTATTGCATGCCTGATAACGCAGCTTTCCTGTCATGGTGGCACTGCCGGCCGGTGCATTCGCCGGGGCTTGAAATTTCGTTTGCAGCTGAAACTTGCCTGTGAACACCGTGACACGCTGATTGCCCACCGTGATCTCTTCGGGTTTCGGATACGACACGCTCTTCTGTTCCAGTGGCCCGTTACTCCAGGTCAACTTTATAGGAATGAGAAACTCGTCTTTCGGCTTGTCGCTGTTGACGTGAAATCCGGGCAGCACCGAAACAACCAGACTTTGCACGGCAGTCGCGCCGCGTTTGACTGTCAGCTGATCCGCGGGATGAACGATAAGCTTATTTTGCTGGGCCGAACAGAAGAGCGGCGGGAGCAGACTGGATCCGAGAAGAAGGGCTCTCATCCTTTTCGTCGAGTAAGCTCTGAATCTCGCTGGCATATTGATCTTTTCCAATCAGTCCCACGTGCGGGGCAAATGCAAATTTGCCCTCACGATCAATCATAAACGTTGTGGGCAAGGCTTCCAGGCCGCCATAGAGCTGACTGACGGAATCGTCGCCGAGCAAAATGCGGTAATTCAGTTTATGTTCCGCGATATACGGCTTTACCGCTGACCAGCCGTCCTCATCCATCGACACGCCGATAACCTCGAACCCCTTCGACTTGTATTGCTGTTCGAATTCCTGAAACCAAGGGATTTCAAGCTGGCACGGGCCGCACCACGTCGCCCAGAAATTCAGCAGAACGACCTTACCGCGATAAGCGGCGAGTTTCACTTTGCTGCCGCTCGCATCCGTCAAGGTGAAGCCAGGAGCAGCCTTGCGGTCCGTATGCGCTTTTGCATTCGCGTGCATTTCTGAAGACTTCGATCGTGATCCGGAACACGATGAAACCAGAAAGGCTGCAATCGAGAGTGACACAAAAGCAAACGTACGGGGAGCCAGGAGCATCTGCAACTCCAGTTTAGCGCTCCTAAGCCGGCTCTCGTCTAGCAGGCGCGCGATTGCTCGAATACTGAATGGAACCAGCCGCGCCGTAGGGCTTTCCATCTGGTCGCAAGCTGATACTCGGGAGCTTGCACGCAACCTGAATAGAGCCACGCCGCGGTATCGCAGAAGCTCTCGCAAACGTAGTCGCGCCAGATTCTGCCCATGGCTTTCTGGCACTTCCCGGAAGCAAGTTTCTGCTTCTTTATACCCGCTGATTCGCCCAACTCTCCCCGGGCACCCTCCTGAAGCTCCTTGTGTAAAAGCGCGGCAAAGGCGCACCGGAGCGCATTACCCAGTCGCGCCCAAACGAAATGAAAGACTTCATGCGTTAGGATGAGCCGCAACTTGCGCGGCCGAAGCGTGCTCTCAAGAACAATTCGCCGTTCACGGATGAAAGCAGCCGCGTAAACGGCAGTTCCTTTCGTGGGATGACCGTACAGTAGTTTCCCGCCCGATGCCGTAAGCTGCGGGCCCACACTGACCGAGATCGGCTCCCCCACTAAATCGGGTAATCTGTTGCAAGCGCCCGCGATGGCCACCCGAGTTCGCGGAGGAACGCTAGTGGTTATTCGAAGACGGAGCACTCGAGGGCGAAGTAGCAGCCGAGCCGGGACGCTGCAAAGAAGGGATCGCCGGACCCGTAGAAGAATTGAAGAAGTCAGGATCCTTCACCTGAATTTTGTATTTATCCACTTGCGCCTTCACAGCAGCCTGATTGCGTTCGTTCTGTAGCTTCTGCACGATTTCAGGTCGAGCTTGGTCCAAGGTGAGCTTGTTTCGGCTATCGACTTTGATGATCAAGAACGCGTTGGGGATCCGCACCGGTTCTGATACCTGACCTGCTTGCAGCTTCTCTACAGCTGCCTTCAATTCTGCCGGCAGTTGCGGGTCCGCGACACTAAAGGTTCCAATTTCACCGCCCCGCGCGGCCGACTGCTGGTTATCCGATTCCGTTCTCGCGACTGTTGTGAAATCGCTTCCTGCTTTCAGCTTCTTCTCTACGTCGTCAGCCTTGTTACGAGCCTGCTCTTCGGTGCGATTGTTCGTTGCGCCCGAAGCAGGAGTGCCGGGAGGGTTGAAACTGATAAAGATGCCGCTCAGCTTCGCCCGATCGAACTCTGCGGCGTGGCTGTTGTAATACTGCTGAGGATCCTGCGAAGCACCAGTCGAGCTGCTTGCAACTTTATTGATATACGCCTGCGCCAGCAAACCTTCCCGACTGAGCGCGAGCTGCTCCTTAAGAGGCGATTGCTGGTCCAGATTCATCTTTACGGCTTGTTGAGCCAGATCCTGGCTCATGTAAATCTGTTGCACAACCGAGGGAAGATTCGTCTCGTACCGCTTCAGCTGATCCGGTGGAATAGCCTTCAAAAGACCAGCTGCATCCTTCGCTGTTACCTGCTTACCGTTGATGACTGCGACGACTCGATTCGGATCCTGTTTGGCGACTGCGTCAGGACCTCTAGCCTTCAGTTGGGTTGCAGACGAAGATGTCTGAGATGGACTGCTGGCCGGGGGGGATGTTATCTGGGCGAAGAGAGCGGAGGCGCACAGAAAGCCTGAAAGTAGGTAACTTCTTTTCATCAAAAATGCCGATTCGCTCCCACAATAGCATGCGAACCTCGGCACCTTACGAGGCCAAATTAGGCCTACTACTTACGCGCTTCTACTGAACCAGTGTGGCTTTCTTCAGATTAGCGGCTGCTTTCGCTTTTGCGCTGGCGCTGATTTGAATGTTATTTATTACCTGCGTCGCGCCCGCAGTTCGAGCCATACGCGTGGCTGAACCTTTGTGCTGAATCACGTTGGTGGTTCCCTCCCACGTCACGACGCCATGCTGCACTTTGAAGCGGAACCCGTCCTTGCCGATTTTGGACTTCGCCAGCTTCGCCCGGATCGTCGCGTCAATTTGCGAATCCGTGTGCGGCACGCTCGACGCAGCCTTGGCCGTCGTGTGACTGCTCGCCTTCAGCGTGGGCGGAAACGAGAGCATCAGAGCTAGAAACGGGAGAGCGAAAAGAGCAAGTACGCGTTGCATAATAATCCTGAACGTCCAAAAGACTAGTGCCGCTGCGCGTGTTTTCTCGCATCCAATTTTGCCTCACGCTACCCTCGTACTTGCATTTATGTGGCAGTCGAGAGTACGCCGGTTCACCCCTGCCCTGGCGCTTCAGATTGGGGTTCTGATTGTACTGGTGTTTCCGTTCGTCTCGGCGACTTTCCGCGATAACGATCAAGCGACCATTCTAGGCAGCAGCCTGCAGCTTGCCCGGCGTCAAACTCCGTTTCTGCACGCCATCTTTTATAACTTCGATAAGCAGTGGGGAGTATTCCTGGCGCTCAGCTGGCTGTTCCGGCTCTTCCCGCATGCGGATCCTATTCTGGCGGCCAACATCTTACTGACTCTGATAGCATCAGCTGCCTGGATTTCGCTAGGGCGGCGGACGGGCCGTACGCGCCATGCGCCTTTACCACTATTGCTGCCCGTGCTGCTCTCACCAGTGCTGATTCTCTACATTCCCTACCTCGGCACCGGCTGGTTCTCTCTTGCTTTCCTGTTACTCGCGTTTTTCTTCCTGGGGAACGTGCGTTCCAAGCCGAGCCAGCTCTGCGGATTATTCTGTGTAGCAGTTGCAGCAGCTTGCAGAGGCGACGTGGTGCTCGCTGTTCCAGCGCTGGCGCTCTCGCTTATGTCGCGCGCGCCAGGATTCGGCTTGTTACGCCGGCCGCTTCCCTGGCTGTTGGGAATCGCGGCGATCGCGCCAGTTCTCGTAGGCAAGTGGATGGCTGGGACAACAATTGACGACACGAATCCGCTCTCGTTCGATCTCAAATCTTACTTCGGCTTCGTGCTGTTCGGTCTGACACCGGCCACGCTGGCGCTGCTGATCCTGATAGCTGCTGTGTTCCTCTCGCTCGCCGCAAGGAAACCGCGCTTCTGGCTGTTCTATGGAGCTGTAGCCGTTGCGCCGTTGATCCCGTTTGGCTTTTATTCCATGCAGCTGTATACGCTTCGCTATTTCTTCCTGACAATTGCGAGCGTGCTGTTTGTCGCATCCAGCCGCCGGTCGGTTTTGATCTACCGGGCGAACCGTCAACGCCGCCGCATGGCAAGCGTGCTCGTTGCGCTCACTGTTGCGCCTTGGATTATCGGGCTCCAGGCGCCGCTCCTCAACCACATTCGCCTGACCGCGACCAACCCGACCCGCTTTCCAACCGGAGACGGCACGTTTCCGATGGGCGCTTACCTTGGCTTTGAATCGCAAGTTCTGTTTGAGGATCACGGGGTGGTCGATCACAATCAGGAGATGTGGCTGGCCGCTCGCAGCGTCCGCTATGAGACCTGCTCTGATGGAACGGTTCCGTTCCTGATTACGCCGATGTCGAACTATCTCGAGTTCGCCATACGCGTCCAGAATAAGAACCCAAACGGTATCGATTACCTGGCGGAGTCGTCTTGCGGAATCGCCTACGTGGACGCGCGCTCGGTCATTCGAGGCTACCGGCCGGTTCCGCGAGATGGCGCATTCTTCAAGGACGCGATCGCTTTCGCTTCAGCCACTGATAACGGCCAGATCATTCTGCGGATCGACGCGAAGAGCGGACAAACGCAGGAAGGGATCGCTCTACAAAGCCTGCGCGAGACTCTGGGCGAGCGGGAAGTTCAGATATACAACAGACCCCTCGCGGATATTACGATCGAGCCGGGCATCCGGTACGCCGTCTTTTCCCAAGAGCCTTGCCAGGTCAGCCTTAACGGGCGCGCGCTTCCGGCCGCGGCAGACATGGTCCGCGCTGCCTGGACCGGCGTTCCAAACGCAGCGGGAAAGGCGCAACTGAATTGCCCGGGGCGAGTAGTCGGTTGGGCACGCACCGCGCTGCCGCCTTACATGGGACTCTGAATACAATCTCTAGGCTCGAACGGCTTTTACTTGCCGTCGAGCGCAGAGAGATTCTCCCGAGCAAGCTTGTTATCGGGATCAAGCTTCAGGGCGGTCCGTAGCTCTTCTTTCGCGTGCACGAGATCGCCGACTTGCCCCAGCGCCGCGCCGAGGTTTGCGTGGGCGTTTGCATCCTCAGGTTTCAAACGAGCAGATTCGCGAAACTCACTTTCCGCCCCTTTAAAATCTCCTTCCAACCCGAGAGCGAGTCCGAGATTGTAGTGCGCGTCGAAGTAGTCTGAGCGGGTATGAATGGCCGATCGGAACTTATCGATCGCGGCCTGCAAATTACCGTTTGTAAGTTGCGCTGTTCCGAGCGCATTCAAGACCACAAAATCGTTGGGACGCAAAGAAGCGGCTTTGACATAATACGTGAGCGCCCCTTTGCTGTCCCCGCGGTTGAGCAGCATAGCCGCGAGATTGTATTGCGCTTCGAAGTTTCCTGGGTCCTGCTCGGCCTGGTGCCGCGAAAGAGCCTCCTGCAAAGCAAGCCGTCCGTCGCTTCCTGAAGTCCGATCTTCGTGAGGCAAAACTTGCAGCCAGAGATGCGCCATCTCATCTTCAGCACGGTTGCCGCCGCTCACAAGCTGCGGAGGGTGGTGCGGGTTAGCGGCATTCGCAGCCGAATTGTCGTAGCTGTACTTCATCCTGATAGTAGTTCCGCTTGGAAGCACGACCGGTTCGGCGTAGCCGAAAACACCTTGCCAGTTCAGGTCCCAGCGTTTGATGTGGATCAGTGTTTTCGTTGTGCCATCAGGCAAGCTGGCCGTGGCGAGAAGATCTCTTCCCAGATAGTGCGCATGCGGATAGATCGCGAGCAGATCCACTGCGATGGGCAACGTGAAGGTGTCAGTCACGACAAACTCCCGGTTGCCCGCAGGGATTTTCAAAGCCGCATCATTTTCCATCTGAAGCAGCATCGGGCGCAGCTTGGCAGGCCTGTCGGTGAAGTATAAACCGATGCTCGGCTGAATAGATTCCGGTTTTCCGGACGGCTGCAGGTGCATGTTCAGAAGCAAGTCAGTCCCTTTACTGATGCGAAGAGCCATGTCGTCCGGCTGGAACTTCGGTACGGAACCCGGCTTCCAGAAGAGGAAGTGGCTGTCGGGATCGAAGGCCTCGGATTCAACCCGGAGTTCCATGCCTGCGAACCCGGCGCCCGGCACTTTTTCCATCGCACGCGCGCTTTCGAGCCGGTCAAGCATAATGTTGGCGTGGTGAACCAGCCGCTTGTCTCCGGGGCGGATCTCGATAGCCTTCACCCACCGCTCGCCCTCTACGGGCACGGGCAGAATGAAGTTCCAGTACGTGTCGCTGCCACTTGGCGGAAGCGAGTAAGGGCGCTTCGCTTTGAGTACGAGATCCGGTGGCCCAAGCTGCCAGCCGTTATCAAAATGCGGCGTTGCACGGCGCTCCCGCGGATCTCCCTCCGGAACACCGTCTGCGACCCATTGCGCCAAAGTTCGAATCTGCTCAGCTGTTAGCCGGCGCTCGTCTGCAAAGTGGAAGTCGCCGGGCTCAGGCAGCCAAGGAGGCATAAAGCGGGATTTCGTAACCGCAACAATTTGTCTCGCATGAGCCTTCGCATCCTGATACGTGAGCAGCGAGAAAGGCGCGGACTCGCCGGGATGGTGACAGCTTGCGCAGTTGTCGTAGAGGATGGGCGCAATATCGCGATTGAAGGTGACGGGAGATGCGGTGAGGGTCGCGGTCGAACCGGCAAAAAACGCCAGCCAGACGCCAGCACAAAGCAGCTTCATTCGAGATCCGCGATATAGCAGCCAACAGCCGGCACAAACGGCTTTTTAGGTTTCTTGCCGCGTTCCGCTGCCGCGATTGCCTCCGCCAACTCGTGACTGGTTGCAGCCGGACGCGACCGCCCGAAATCCTGATACCAGTTATCGATGCGGCCATGGTAAACGAGCGCTCCTGATCGAGCAAACACCGCGGCTTCCGGCGTCACCTTCGCTTGGGCGAGTTTCGCCAGCGCATGCGCCGGGTCCTGTAAGGCTGGAATGGAATAGCCGTACTCTTTGCGATGCTCGCTGATCGCCGCGCTCGTAAGTGACCGATCTGGATAGACGAGCCAAAAAGCCGCCCCTGCCGCCTGCTCGCGGCTCATACGTTCAATCGCCGGCGCGTAGCGATTTGAGATTGGGCAATCAGGCCGAATAAAAATCAAGACGGCTATCTTGCGGTGAGAGCTCCTGATTGGATCGACAGCCGCCCCGGCGAGATCGCGTCCAACAGGTTGCGAAACGTTCACGCGCTCAGGTGCAGCGGCTGAGTAAGGCAAGGCTCCAAGAAGAACAGCGAGCGTGAAGAAGAACTGTGGAATAACCCTGATTTTATCGCAGAAACGAGGTCGGGCTTCTCGCGCGTCTCGAGTCAAAGGAAAACGGCGTGCAAAGTAAATCGCACGCCGTCATAAAACAATCCACGCTTCGCGAATTGGTTGCTAGCTACATCCGCTAGTTCCCCCGCAGTTCTCGCACTTATAGCACGAGCCGTTACGGGTCATCATGCTGCCGCATTCTGAACAAAGAGGCGAATCCGAAATCGCGCTCGCATCGAAGGGCACCGCGACTTGCGGATCAGGTACAGTCGGACGCAGTCTAGGCGTCTCACCGGCTTCGTTAGCCTCGCTAATGCCCAGGAACCGTGCACCGAGCCACCGGAAAATATAGTCGATAATCGACTTGGCGTACGGAACCTGTGGATTGCCGGTCCAGCCGCTCGGCTCAAAACGAACGTGGCTGAACTTATCGACGAAGAACTTGAGCGGTACTCCGTATTGCAGGCCGTAGCTGATAGACGTCGCAAGCGTATCCATCAGGCCCGAAATGGTCGAACCTTCCTTCGCCATCGAAATGAACACTTCGCCGGGCGTGCCATCTTCGTAGAGCCCAACGGTGATATAGCCTTCGTGGCCACCAATCGAGAACTTATGCGTGAGTGACTGGCGCTCATCGGGCAGCTTACGGCGGACCGGCCGGTAGACAATCTTCTCGATCGTCTGCGGCGCCGGTGCGGCTGTTATGGCGGCGATCGCGTTCTTCTTCTCGCTCTTACCCGTGCCGGAGCTGAGCGGTTGCACGCGCTTTGATCCATCACGATAAATCGCAACAGCTTTTAAACCGAGCCGCCAGCTTTCGGTATAAGCCTCCATGACGTCTTCGACCGTGGATTCTTCCGGCATGTTGATCGTCTTCGAGATCGCGCCCGAGATAAACGGTTGAGCCGCCGCCATCATGCGCACATGGCCCAAGTAATGAATAGAGCGGTTTCCGTTTTGCGGGCGGAAGCTGCAATCGAAGACCGGGAGGTGCTCCGGCTTCAGATTTGGTGCGCCTTCTATGGTGCCGGTGGAATCGATGTGCGTGACAATCTGCTCCGCCTGCTCCGCCGTATAGCCCAGCTTGATCAAAGCCTGCGGAACGGTGTTGTTCACAATCTTGATCACGCCGCCGCCTACAAGCTTCTTATATTTCACGAGCGCGAGATCCGGCTCGATGCCCGTCGTGTCGCAGTCCATCATAAAGCCGATGGTGCCGGTTGGAGCCAGCACGGTTACCTGCGCGTTACGGAAACCATTCTTCGAGCCCGTTTCGTAAGCCTGCCGCCAGCACTCGTCAGCCGCCTCGAACATGGCTGCTGGGACACGCTTGCTGTCGATCCCATTTACCGCATCCCAGTGCATCCGGATCACGTCGAGGAACGATTCCTTGTTTTCCTCGTAGCCAGGGCACGGCCCCACCGCACCCGCAATCCGGGCACTCGTCAAATAGGCTTGCCCCGACATGATCGCGGTAATCCCCCCTGCGAAATCCCTGCCCTTGTCACTGTCGTACGGCAATCCGAGCGACATCAGCATCGCGCCCAGATTCGCGTAGCCAAGACCGAGCGGCCGGAAATCATGCGAGTTCCTGGCTATCCGCTCCGTCGGATACGACGCATTGTCGACTAGAATTTCCTGCGCCAGAATCACTGTGTCGACGGCATGGCGGAAAGCGTCCACCTCGAACGTGCCATCCGGCCCGACAAACTTCATGAGATTCAGCGACGCCAGATTGCAGGCCGAATCATCCAGAAACATG
>JAABUQ010004902.1_pt1 | contig 22135 bp, 22 predicted proteins | sample 5560001 | NCBI WGS metagenome assembly JAABUQ01 (sample SAMN10711888, study PRJNA513371) | rock metagenome | isolation source: Antarctica rocks | place: Antarctica: Victoria Land, Finger Mt nord | collected 2015-12-18 | reverse complement strand
GGCCACAAAGTCACTCTCCAACCCGCCGCAGCCTGAACCCCAAATCACCACCCCAAAACCCAGAATCGACCCCTACCATGTTCCGCCCTGGGCCGTCGCGAAGCGCTCACGGCTATTCACACCTCAGGAGGCCCGGTGCTCGGGTCCGTGACACCAGCCGCACGGTCATCGCGGTCTAACTGATCCGGTCTCGCCCTTGTGGGATTGTGGCTACTGCAGGTGACGGGAGCCATGCTGACAGAGAGGGTGCTGGTTCCGCCCGTCCGGATGAGCTGCGGGATCCCTGCGCCCTTCTGAAAACAGCTCAGGGGCGCCCACACCGCAAATCGGTGGCCACTGCGGAGTCAAGGGCGAAGCCGATCTCGACGCCTCCACCCTTGCGGTTTCGGACGAAGACCCGGCCGCCGTGGCTCCGAACGATCTCCTCGACGATCGACAGGCCGAGGCCCGAGCCGGGTTGCGTGCGAACGTCGACGGCCCGGTAGAAGCGGTCGAAGATGTGTCCGAGATCCGCGTCGGGGATGCCACGTCCTCGGTCCCCCACCGTTACCGTGGTCCCCTCGATGGTGATGTCGATCGGCGTGCCGGGCTCGCTGTACTTCACGGAGTTGTCCACCAGGTTGCTGATCGCCCGCTCGAGCTGGCGTGGCCGCCCGATCATCGACGCCCCGGCCTCGTCGTCGACGGTTACGACGCGCTCGGCGCGGCGCAGGTTCCTGCCGGCGACCGTCCGGGCAAGGTCGCCGAGGCGGATGTCTTCCATCGGCTCGGCAGCGGCGAGGTCGCTCGCCAGATCAACCAGCTCGCTGACGAGCGAAGACAGCTCGTCGACGTCCTCCAAGACGTCGGCGATGACCTCCCGGCGCTCCTCTGCGGGTAGGCGTTCGATCTGTCCGAGGAGCTCGACGTTGCTGCGCAGGCCGGTCAGCGGGGTCCGCATCTCGTGACTGGCATCGGACACCAGTCGGCGCTGTTGCTCTCGCGATCGACCAACCGCGGCCACCATCGTGGTGAAGCTCGACGCCAAGCTCCCGACCTCCCCCGAGGCGCTGACGTCGATCGGGGTTGACAGGTCGAGCGTGGTGGCGATGCGGTGGGCGGCGTCACGGAGCCGCACGATGGGCCGCGCCAGCCGGGTGGCCACCGCCCACCCCAATCCGGCGGCCACCGCCGTGGCGAGAGCCACGAGCGCCGCCAACCGCAGCCGGAGCCGTCCGAGCAGGGCATCGGACTCTGTGAGGCTGCGCGCCATCTGGAGCGTTCCACCTGCCTGCCAGGCCGTGCTCAGCAGGCGATACGGCGCCCCGTCGATGCTCACGGTCCGCATCCGGACCGAGCCTTCCGGCAATGACCGATCCTGACCGTCGAACGGAAGGCTGGGCGCGCCGTCGATGCAGGAGGTCACGGTGGCGGTCGTCGACACCAGCTGCGCGGCTGTTGCCGGCACGAACGCACCGGGGACGGGACAGCCGTCCCCCCCTCCACCGTCAGGACCCCGGCCCCTGTCCCGGCCGCCGCCATGACCACCAATATCGCCGCCGACGCCGTTCACGGCGGCGGCGCGGCTCCGCAGCGTGTCGTCGATGCCCGAGCGCAGCTGGGAAGCCGTGCTCAGATAGGAGGCGACGGTGGCGAAAGCTCCTACGGACAGGGCGACAACGGCCAGGATCGAAGCGATCCGCCAGCGAAGCGTCACCGCTCGCGGACCACAAACCCGACGCCTCGAACCGTCTGCACGAGGCGAGGTTCCCCGTCGGCCTCGAGCTTGGCTCGCAGGTAGCCGACATAGACGTCCAGTGACCGTGACGACGTCTCGAAGTCGTAGCCCCAGACGCGCTCGTAGAGCGTGTCGCGCGACAGCACCACGCCGGCGTTCCAGACCAGCAGCTCGAGGAGGTCGAACTCCGTCTTCGTCAACTCGAGCCGACGGTTCCCGCGCCATGCCAGCCGGGCCGCGGGATCGACCTTGAGGTCCGAGTACACCAGAAGGTCTTTTGCCCCAGACACGCTGTTTCGGCGCAGCAGCGCACGGACGCGAGCGATGAGCTCAGCGGCCGCGTACGGCTTCACCAGATAGTCATCGGCGCCGGCCTCCAAGCCGGCGACTCGATCGCCGACCTCGTGACGGGCGGTGAGCATCAGGATGGGCAGTTCCACGTAGCGAGGACGCAGCGTCCGACAGGCGGTGAGCCCGTCCATGTCCGGCATCATCACGTCGAGGACCAGGAGATCGGGAAGCTCTGCGGCGCAGGCGTCCACCGCCTCGATCCCGGTTCGGGCGGCGGCCACCTCGAACCCCTCGAGCCGAAGCGTCCGCTCGAGCGAGTGGCGGACAGCACGATCGTCCTCGGCGATCAGCACCCGACGCCCGTCCGTAGGTGTCATGGGCTCAGCGTACGAACGTTCCCGAACCGGACGCCTGCCCGACGCGCTCTCTTACGAACTTCTCGCGACGGCTTGCCACTCGACTTACGACCGACCGAGATCATAGGAATCGTGCCAACGCGGCATACCCCGAACATCCACGTCGGGCAGCGCTCACCAGGAGAGCCTTATGAACATGCTGCGCAAAATCCTCATCGGCGGAACCCTCGCCGCCGGTACGATCACCGGCGGTGCCCTCGGCGCCAGCGTCATCGGCACCGCCACAGCCGCCACCCCCGCCCCCGCCCCGGCTCCCGCGACGGCGGCGCCGACCCCTACCGCCACGGGCAGCGACGCCAGCAACAACACCGGGGCACACGAGGCTGGCGAGAGCGCTCAGCGGGAGGCGGACGAGACCTCCGGCAAGATCGGCCACGGAGGCCACTCCAACACCGACGCCGCCCACGAAGCGGCTGAGAGCCCGGCTCGGGCAGCGGCGGAAGCGACCAATGACGCGTCGGCCGGTTCCAGTTCGACGCCGGCTCCCTCGACGCCTGCCGGCTGACGCTGGTTGCCCAGCACCTGTGGCGTGATCGCCACGATGGCCGAGGACGTGACTGTACCCGTGGGCATCGACTCGAGCAGGCTAGCGAGGTACGTGTCGGCGTCGAGACCAGAACCCCTCGGTAGAGGTCCCGCAGGAGAGCCACCTCGGCGCCGTGGTGGGTCACCTCGTCGACGACATGCAGCACCCACGAGACCCGAGTTCCTTCGGCGTACGGTCCTCCAATCGGGCCGATCTTCTCCCGCAGGTCTGCATCGGTCACCTTCATGAGGTCGTCGTGCCGCTCCCCTTTGGTGGCGGCCACGACGTCTCGGGCGTAGTCCGACAGGCCTACCAGCTCGTCTCGCAGGGTCGAACTCTTCATATCGCCAGTTTCGCGGAGGCGATCATGTCGGCGAGCTGGGCCAAGTTCTCTGCGGTGCTGACCTCCAGAGGCTCAGGGTTCGAAGACCCACCGGGTGGCTCGGGTTGCGAACTCGTCTTCGCGCTCGATGATGGCGAAGGCTCGCTCGGGCTCGAACTCTACGATGAGGTTCTTGCGAAGGAACTCGGCGGTGATGTCGACGGAGATGGGCTGGTATTTCGTGAGATATCGGCAGATCCAGACCTCTTGGCGCTCCTCGTCGAGGGTTGGTGTCGCGCCCCCCTCCAGGGAGAGGCACTCGACTGTGTCGTCGATCATGATCACCATGCGCGGATTCTCGGCCAGGTTGCGCGCCTTGCGGGCCCGTGGCCCGCAGGAGAAGGCGAGACGCCCGTCGTCGTCGTCCCACACACCCCACACCGGCAGAGCGTGGGGTCGTCCCTGGGCAGAGACCGTCACCACCCAGAAGTTGCGGTTGGTGGCCAGGCGCTCCACCGCCCAGGACCAGGGCAGGGGCGCCCAGGAGGAGGTGTCGACGCCGTAGTCCGGCATGTGCGGGCGCTCAGCTCGAGGGTTGACCATGCTCGCGGAGCCTACGTCGGCCCGACCGCTCGGCCGTAGAAGCAGCTGGGCCACCAGCGGAGCTGGATCGCGGCCGAGATGCAGGGAGTCTGGCGGTCTGTGATGCTTCGTCCATGACCACGGATCAGCCCTCCGTTCGCCTGGCCGAGCGCTGGCGGAACGCTCAGCTCGATGCTGCGGTCCCCCAGTCGATCGTCGACAGCGCCCCGGAGCCGGAAGGTTCTCTTGAGCCGGAGAGGTTCCGGTGGCGTCCCGAGGAGGATGCCCGCCAAGAGGTCCGCCCGTCGCGTCGGCGCGCTCTGGAGGCTCTCCCCGAAGGGGGCGTGGTCCTCGATGTGGGGGTGGGGGGCGGGGCCTCCAGCCTGGGCTTGGTGCCAAAGCCTGGCCTGATCGTCGGGATCGACCCCTTGGCGGAGATGCTCGAGTCGTTTGCGGCCAGCGCCCGACAGGCGGGGGTGGCGACGCGTACCGTTCTCGGCGCCTGGCCCGATGTCGCCGACGAGGTCGAACCCGCCGACGTGGCCGTGTGCCATCACGTGCTCTACCGGGTCGCAGAGATCGAGGAGTTCCTGGCCGCACTGACAGGTCGGGCCCGAAACCGTGTTGTCTTGGAGTTGTCGGCTCGGCCGCCTCTCACTGCCCTCAATCCGCTCTGGAAGCTCTTCCATGGCATCGAGCGGCCCGACTGGCTGATCGCCGACGATCTCGAGGCGCTGCTGGTCGGCCTGGGCGTGGCTGTAGAGCGGGACGACATCGTCCTTCCCCCCCGGACCCGGGAGGTGACGCCCGAGCTGGTGGCGTTCTCGCGCCGCCGGCTCCATGTCGGTGCCGAACGTGACCCGGAGATCGAGGGCTACCTGCGCGGCGTTCCCAGCCAGGAGCAGACGGTGGTGGCCCTGTGGTGGCCGGGCGGCGCGCCGTAGGTGCCCATGGCCGCCTTCTCGGCAGAAGGTGAGAAGGTCAGAAGGTGAGAAGGTTTGGCTCAGTGAAGAAGAGGGGGATGATGCCGAGGCAACTGGTGAGATCACAACTCGGTGAAGCTCACTTTGTACTACTTAAAGGGGTTGTTGGGTGATTACTCTCGGTATCGTCCTCCTTGTCATCGGCTTTCTCGCCGGAATCCCGATCTTGTGGTCACTCGGGGTTCTCGCCGTGGTTGTGGGTCTTATCCTCCTCCTCCTGGGAGCCACGGGTCGCGCCGTAGGCGGCAGGCGTCACTACTACTAGTCCGGACCTGCTGACTCAGGCCGGCCGAGATCTTCGATGGCGATCTCGAAGATCTCGGCCGGCGTGGCGGCCATGAGCCGCTGCGCCGTCTCCCGCTTCAGGTTCGTGAAGTGTCGCTCAGCGGCGGGGCTGCGATCCTGGTTCCGGGCCAGGGAGATGAACTCGTCGGTTATCAAGCCATCTCGAAGCACCGAGGTGGCGACCCGGCCCCGGTAGCCGAGTCGAAAGACGAAGGCCTCGAGGGTGCGGCCTCGCTCCGGACGCTCGAGGCCGGAGTTGACGACGTAGCGCCCCCCGCTCGAGGCCCGGGTGACCATTTCGAAGGCGTCCCGGGCCCCCGGGCCCCGGAAGGCCGTGTCGATGGTGATCGCCCGTCGCCGGAGTGGTCCGTTGGCGCCGAGCAGGGGAAACGCCCCTGCCATGACTTGGTGGGCCAAGGCGACCCCGGCGGGGCTCCCCGGCCCGCTGTAGCGCTGCAGCTCGGCAAACGAGAAGGACAGAAGTGTCCCTTCGTCGTCGACGACGAGAGAGTCGGTCATGGTGAGAGTCTCTGCGGCGCGCCGTCGGGGTGCAAACTACTCGGGTCGAAAAGGGCACGATTCGGGGCGCAGGCTCCAGCGCTTCTGGCATAGTGCTGCTCTGTGACCTCACCCAAAGCGGCACACATGCGCGGAACTCGGAAGTCTGGCAAGAAGCGCCGTGCTCTTGGGTTGTTGTCGGCGAGCGCGGTTGTGGGGAGCCTGGTGGCCGGATCGGCCCCGGCGCAGGCGGCCCCGGCGCCTGCGGTCAACGCCAACCAGGCCCCGAACACGCAGCTACGGCCGGGTGACAAGGTCATCTCGCTGACCTTCGACGACGGTCCCGACCCGACCTGGACCCCACAGATCCTCTCGCTCCTCGAGCGATACCAGGTTCCGGCCACATTCTTCGCGGTCGGCGAGCAGGCCGCCCGCTTTCCCGCCATCGCCAAGCGGGAGGCCGATGCCGGCTACCCGGTGCAGAACCACACCTTCACCCACGCCGACCTGGCCAGGCTCCCGGTTTCGCAGTTCGACTATCAGATCGACCAGACCCAGCGGGTCATCGCCTCGATCACCGGGGTCACGCCGGCCTGCGTTCGCCCCCCTTACAACTCCTACAACCAGACGGCCCTGGACCAGATTGATCGTCGGGGCCTCACCACCATGAGCTATTCGGTCGATCCTCGCGACTGGTCACGACCGGGCGCTGGGGCCATCGCCTCGCGTGTCGTTGGCGGGGCGTTTCCCGGTGGCGTCGTTGTCATGCACGACGGGGGAGGAGATCGAAGCCAGACCCTGGCCGCCCTTCCTCAGATCATCACCGAGCTGCGGGCGCAGGGCTACAGCTTCGTGTCCATCTGCGGGTCGCGGCGGGTTCAGAGCGAGGTGTTCGGCTTCGGGGCCGTTCCCGCCCCCGTGGTCCCCACGCTCTCCAACACCCCGCTGGTGGGTGCGGCCGCCACCCCCGACGGACAGGGCTACTGGTTGGCGGCCGCCGATGGCGGGGTGTTCAGCTTCGGCACCGCCCGGTTCTACGGCTCCATGGGCGGCGCCCGGCTGAACCAGCCGGTGGTCGGCATGGCCGCCACCCCCGACGGCCAGGGCTACTGGTTGGTCGCCGCCGATGGCGGGGTGTTCAGCTTCGGCACTGCCGGCTTCGCCGGCTCCATGGTTGGTGCCCGGTTGAACCAGCCGGTGGTCGGCATGGCCGGCGCCCCCGACGGTCTTGGTTATTGGTTGGTCGCCGCCGACGGTGGGGTGTTCAGCTTCGGTGGGGCCGGCTTCCATGGCTCCACCGGGGGTGCGTCGCTCAACCGGGCCGTGGTGGGCATGGCCGCCGACCCGGCCACTGGTGGCTACTGGCTGGCCGGGGCGGACGGAGGCGTCTTTGCCTTCGATGCTCCGTTCTACGGGTCCCGAGGGGGCCAGCCCGGCCCGGACAGGTTTGCCGGGATGGTCTCGATGCTCGGCGGGGCCGGCTACCTGTTGGTTGGGGACAAGCCCGCCTGAGGCGGCTCAAATCACCGCCAGGGTCGCGAAGTTGGCGCCCAGGAAGGCCTTGGGGTCGACGCCGACCACCCGGGCGAGCATCGTGGCGTAGACGGAGCGGAAGTCGACGTTGAATCGCAGGTCCCCGCCGTCGAGGTCGGTGAGCGACGGCTGTTCGCCGTAGAACTGCCCCCCTTTGACGCTGGGCCCGGCAATGAACAGCGGCGACGCGGTGCCGTGATCGGTACCCCCGCTGGCATTCTCCGCCACCCGGCGACCGAACTCCGAGTAGGTCATCAGGACCACGTCGGATGCCTCCGGACTGCCCTTGAGGGTCGTGAAGAAGCTGGTGATCCCCTGATCCAGCTCGGTGAGCAGGCGCTCTTGATTGGCCTTCTCCTCAACGTGAGTATCGAAGCTCGCCAGACTCACCTGGTACACCTGGGTGGGCGCCCCGGCCTTGATGAGCGAGCCGATCACCTGAAGTTGCTCAGCGAAGGTGGCCCCGCCGCCGCCCCGACCCGCCCCCTTGGCCGTCTCCCCCTTGGCCGCCGCCCCTGCCCCGGTTGGAGCTTGCGGCCCGGCGCCCGACCCCGCCGGGGAGGCCTTGAGATGATCGAGGGCGCCCTTGACCGAGAGCAGATCGTGAGCGGTGTGGCCCACCAGACTGCCGAGCCCCACCCGGTCGGGACCGCTCCCGGCCAGCTGCGCATAGCCGCTCAGGAAAGCCGGCCCACCCGGCAGGGTGATGGTTCTGGCGGTGATCGCCGTGGCCGCCGACCTCTCCCCCCGAAGAGCGGGCGGCAGCGTCGAGCCCACACTGATGGCCCGTAGGGGGTCGCTGCCGGAGGTATCGAGCCAGCGCCCGAGCCACCCCGACCCCGATGCCTCCAGGCTGGCTGTCTGCCAGATGTCCATGGACTGAAAATGGCTGAGGCTGGGGTTGGGGTAGCCCACGCCCCTGACCACGGCCAGCTGCTTGGAGTCCCACAGGGCCTTCATCCCGCTCAGCTTGGGGTTCAGCCCGAGGCCTGACCCGAGGGGAAGGACCTCTGTGGGCTGGTATCCGAGGGTAGGGCGGGCGGCGTGGTAGGCGCTGTCGGTGTAGGGGACCACCGTGTTGAGGCCGTCATTGCCCCCGTAGAGGGTGACGAGGATGAGCTTGCCCTTGCCGGTGCGCACTGCGGATTGCGGGGCGGCGGCGCCCAGGCTCTGCCAGGGTCGGGTGGCCACCGCGCCGGCGACCACGCCGGCCGCGCCCATCGCTCCCGTACCGATCAGCAGTCGTCGCCGGGAGAACGAGCGCGGCGGATCGGGCGGGGCCGGCTTCGCCCACGCCTCATGGTTGGGAGCCGTGTCAGACATGGGACCTCAGTTCAGGACGTATTCGGGGCTGTTGAGCGCCAGGGCGACGAGACTTGCGGGTTCGGTGGCCGCCTTGGCCAGGGCGCCGGCCGTGGTCGGACCCCAACCGTCGACGACCCCGAGGAGCTGGGCGGTGGCTGCCAGGCGTTGGGAGAGCGGAACGCTCTCGATGGCCGCCAGGTCGGCTTTGGTGGCCAGAAGCTGGGCGACGCCCATGCGGGCCAGGGCGGTGGCGGTGTTCAACCAGTAGCCGTTCTGGGGCCATCCGCCCACGTTGGTGGGATCGAAAGGCGTCTGGGCCAGTGCGGTCGCCGCTTGGACCAGGCTCTTCGGCGAGCTCCCCGCTGGCATCACCTTCCTCCCGACGGGCGGCGAGGCGGTAGCCGGCAGGCCCGTGGAGGGGTCGAGGCGTTGCAGTTCGGCGTCGAGGCGCAGGGCGCGCGCCGCCCCCACGACGTACTCGATGGGCTGCTTGATCAGACCGTTCTTGGCCGCCGGAGACACGAAGGCGGGATGGTTGAACACCGCTCGAAGCAGTTCGGTCAGGTTCATCGCCGGGGTGTAGGAGGCAAGCAGGTCGCCGACGACCGGGTCGGAGGGAGCCACCGGGTAGGCCAGGTGGCTCCACACCTTGGCCACCACGAACCTGGCCGAAGCGGGCTGGGCCACGATGGCCGCGATCACTTCCTCGCCGCCCAGATTGCCGCTCCGGCCGAGGAACGTCTTGTTGCCATCGTCGTGCTGGGCGGCGACGAGGGTCCAGCGGTTGGCGGTGCGACTGTAGGTCCAGCCGGTGAAGCTGCGGGCCGCCTGCTCCACGTCGGTCTGGGTGTAATTCCCTACGCCCAGGGTGAACAGCTCCATGAGCTCGCGGGCGAAGTTCTCGTTGGGATGGGCCTTCTTGTCCTTCTCGGTGTCCAGCCATTTCATCATTGCCCCGTCCTTGGCCACCGCCTGGGTGAGATCGGCGAAGCTGGCCGTGCCGGCAGTTCGGAACAACTGGTTCTGCAGATACATCAGATAGGGATCGGCCACCTTGCTGACCGCGGTGGCGAAGTGGCCGTGCCACAGGAGGGTCATCTTTTCTCTGAGCGGCGTGGACGTCACGATCATCCGGTTGAGCCACCAGATCTGAAGCGGCGCCAGTTCGGCGTGTTGCCCCTGGCGCTGAGCCCGGGCCGCGGCCAGGGCCTCGGGGGTCCCGTGCGTGGCCGTGATCGGCTGGTAGGGGGCGAAGGAGGGCGGGGTGATCTGGTCGCCGGTGGGATCAGGGGCAGCTCCCCCTCCGGCCAGAAGGTGTTCCACGGACGCCCGGTAACCGGCGCTCACGGCAAGGTCGAGCTCGGCGGCGCTCAACCCGAAACCGGCGCGCCGGTACAGGTGGGCGATGCTGCTGTGGGCACTGTCCATCGCTGCTCCTCACCAGGTCATGCCGGACTTCGGCACGGCTGTCATCATCAGGCAGAGATGTGAAGGAACTCTGAGGCGCCGACGAGTGAGACATGAGCATCGGCTCCGGTCGGAACCCGCCTGCCGTGCCGGCGACGGGGGCGCGTCCGATGCCTCAGGGTGAGGTCAGCTCGACGGCAGACGGCGTCTGCCGGCGCGGCTGACGACCAGAACGGTCATCGCCGCCACCGCAATCTCGAGGAGCACGGTGGCGAAGCCCCCGACCCCGAAGACGTGCTGGCCCAAGAAGCCTCCGACGATGCTGCCTGACAGCCCGCAGATCACCGTGGCCAGCACGCCGATGGGTTGCGTGCCGGGAATCACCAGCCGGCCCAGGGCACCGATGATCAACCCGACGACGATCGTGGTCAGAAACGCCCAGAGGGCCATGCCGACGAGCGGCAGGACCACGAAGAGCAGCACCAGCACCACGATCAGGACCAGGAACACAACCGCCAGCCTACCCCGAACCTAGGGCAGATCATGGTGGTGAAGAGCAGGTCACGGATCACCGTGCGAAACGCCGGCGGCAGGTCACCCATGATGCCGAAGTCCAAGAAGGCGCAACGGCCGTCATCGAGCACCCAGATGTTGCCGGCATGCATGTCGCCATGGAAGGGGCCATGGATGACCACAGATTCGATCCACACCTTCGAGCTCCGTCGCATGGCCAGCTCCCCATCGACGCCGCGGCGGGCCAACTCCTCGAACTCGTCCATGGGCACCCCGGAGAGCCGCTCCATGCAGAGCACCCGGGGCCCACAGAAGTTCCAGTAGACCTCGGCGACGGTCATGGACCTGTTGTCGCCGAATGCCCAGACCTTCTCCCGGAACGCGGCCTGCCGGGTGGCTTCCAAAGCGGCATTGAGCTCCTGGAAGGTCAGGGCGTGGACGTCCTCGACGAAACCGATCGGGTTGGTGATCCTCATCCACCCCAGCCGGTCGAGGGCCCGGGCCAGCCGGTACATGATCCGTAGGTCGACCGTCAGGATGTCGCGGATCCCCGGTCGTTGAAGCTTCACCACGGCGCGGCAACCATCGGGAAGCACACAACCGTGGACCTGGCCGACCGACGCGGCCGACAGCGGCCGTTCCTCAAAGCTGGCGAAGAGCACTTCGGGCGGGCGACCAAGGTCTTCGATGATGATCTGCCGGGCCACGGCGGCGTCGAAGGGTGGAACCTGATCGAGGGTCCGTTGGCAGGCGTCGGCCAGGGTCTTGGGAAACATTCCGGGCGACGAGGCGATGATCTGGCCGATCTTCACCCAACTCGGACCGAGGCGTTCGAATCCGTCAACTGCGCCTTCGGCCGCGGCCACCAAGCGGGTCGGGGGCGCCCGATGCAGCACGGCGGCCACCTTGCGCCTGACCAGGGCACCCACAATCGCCGTGCCCAGGGTCCAGGTCCCAACAATCAACCGCCGGACCTCGCGGGCGCCGAAGCGGGTCAGGGACGGGGGATGGACCTCGAGGGCCGAGGGTGGGGCTCCGCCCGCGTAAGGTCCCCGATAGTTGGGGTCGATGGAGGTGGCGCCGGCGGCCACGGTTCAGTGGGCCTCGGTGGAGGTGGCATAGGAGAAGAGAGACCGGTCGATGAGCTGCTCGATAGGGGCCTGATCGTCGGTGTAGACCTGTCCGCCGGCCAGGGGTGCCTCGAGGGAGGAAGCCTCTTCGGCCACCTGGGCGCGAAGCCCCGGAGGGATCTCCGGGGTCCTCAGAAGGTCTGCGGTAATGGGTCCGACGGTCCCCAGCAGCATGGTGTTGGTCTGCGTCACCCGGTCCCGTGCCACCGTGGGAAAGGCGCTGCGCATGGATGCGGCCATAACCTGCTCGAGGGCGTGTTGCCCGGGGGGCTGGCCCACATTCACCAAGACCATCCCCCCGCGATTGAGGTGTTGGCGGACCAGCGCGAAGAACTCGGTGGTGGTCAGATAGAAGGGAATGTAGGGCTGGCGGTAGGCGTCGACGATGATGGTGTCATAACGCTTGGCGGTGGTCCTGAGGAAGGGGCGGGCGTCGGCAGTGATCAGGTGCAGTTGGGGCCGACGCCGCATGCCGAACCACTGCAACCCGATCCGGGTGAGCGCCGGGTCGATCTCCACAGCATCGATCGAGGTGTCTGGGTGGTAGCGGGCATAGGCGCGATCGACGGTCCCTGCGGCATTCCCTAGCACGGCGATGGAGTGGGGGGCATGACCCAGAGCGGCGAACGGCAGGGTGAGCATGGAATCCCAGTACCCACCGGTGAGGACGCTTCCCGGTCGGTACACGGAGTGTTCGGCCTGGCCCTCGTTGAGCTCCAGGTAGCGGGTGCCGTCGTTGCGCTCGACCACCTGCGCGTATTGGTAGCGCGTCTCGGTCTCGTAGATGACTCGCGTCCCGCTGGTCGCTGGTTTGATCAGACCCCGAGGAAGGATCAGGGCCACGACCAGCCCGGCCGACACGATGACGGCCCGGCGAGGAAGGGCGGGGGCGGCGACCACCGCCAGGGAGAGAGCGAAGACGAGGAAGGTCTGACGGGCCCCGGCGTAGGGGATGAGCACCAGCGAGGCCAAGAAGGTGCCGGCCAGGGCGCCGGCCGTGCCGATGGCCGACAGACGCCCGGCCGTGCGACCGGTGTCGGCCAGGTCGGCCAGCTCGAGCCGCAGGGCCCACGGCGTGACGGCTCCGACGAGGAGGAGGGGAAGGGCCACCAGTGCCAGCAGCGACACCAGCGAACCGGCGAAGATCCCGATGGACAGCGACGAGAAAGCGCGGCCCGAGAGCCGCAGAAAGGGCTGAGCGGCAAAGGGGACGAAGCCCAGGAGCACTGCGGCTACGGTGATCAGAGCGGCCAGGGCCTCCATGGACTGCCAACGGTCGGCCAGGCGACCACCGATCCAGTAGCCCAGCGCAAGCGCCACCAGCACGACGGCGATGGTGTTGGCCCATACCAGGTTCGATGCGCCGTAGAACGGGGCGATGAGCCGGGCGACGGCAATCTCGGTCCCCAGGCTGGCCGCCCCGACGATGAAGACGACCACTTCGATGGGTGGGTTCCAACGACGGCTACTGATGGTTGTCATTCTGCCAGGACGATGCCGCGCACCCTGCCGGCCTCCACGCAGGACCTCACCCTCCGCTCCGCCTTGGACAGGCCGGCCCGGCCGGTCTTCACGTCAACGAAGACGATCTCGCGCAGGCTCGCTCGGACCCCGGCCCGAACCTCGCTGTAGCCGTCGAAGACGACATAGTCCACCGGCTTGCCCAAGAAGCGGGCGTCGGCGGGATCCCACGGGAAGCCGGCGAGCAAAGGGGTGAGCTGTTCGGTGATCTGGCCTCGCAGGACCGCCCGGCTGCGGCGCAGTGAAGCGTCGGTGAGCCGATCGGACTCATGCTCGCGCCAGGCGGTGAGAAGCCGATCGGCTCGACCGCCCTCCCAGGCCCGCAGGATCCAAAAGGCGGCGGCCAGGCCGACGACCAGGCCGACGACCAGGCCGACGACAGCGCCCAGGACGGCGGTCATGGGCGAATCTCGGGGGCGGGGGCCGGTGGTGGTGGGGTTCCGTGGCGGATCGTCTCCCACCGCACCCGCCGGCCGGCCAGGCACTCGGCGACGAGGTCGGCATCGCGGCGCGCACCATCGCCGACCCCAGCCCTACCGCCGGGCGGCGCGGTGGTCACCATGACGATGCCGTGAAGCTCGTCGATGACGTCGGCCTTGACCTCGCTGTCGCCGTCAAAGACGATGAGGTGCACCGGGTGGCCGACGAAGTGGGCGTCGGCGGCGAGAAAGGGCAGGGCCAAGCCCCCGGGCAGGTCGGCGGCGATGCCGGTCTTGCCTGCCAGGCGACCGGCGTCCACCGCCGTCCTGGTCACTCCCGCCGCTTCGTCCGCCCGCCAGATTCGGAACAGGCCCTCCGCTCGTAGCACCGCGGAACGTCGTAGGACGGCGATGCCGAAGGCGAGCCCGGCAGCGGCGCCGACGATGAGGGCTACGACAAGATCTGCGATGCCCCGAAGCTACCCACGAGCTGTGTCATCGGGGGTCGGCCCACCCCGGTGGCCCGGCCTGCTCAATGATGGAACCGTTCGCCGTGGGACGCCGCTGGCCGCGCCGACCCGTAGCGGCGCAGGAGCTTGGTTTCCTCCTCCAGATCGGCGGCGAAGAGGTCGGCCAGATCCCGCCCGAAGCCATTTCGGATCACCACCCGCAGCACGGCGGTGTCGGTCATGTTGTCGGCGAAGCTGTAGGCCGGGACCTGCCACCCCTGCTTGCGCAGAGCATCGGAGACGTCAAAGACGCTGAAGCCGGCCTCATCGGAGCGCATCTTGCAGACGAACACGGGCAACTCCGAGCCGTCGCTGAGCAGCTCGTAAGTCCCGATCTCCGCCACTCGGCCGGCCAGGTGGCGGGCCACGTCCCGGCAGGACTGGGCCACCGCCCGATAGCCATCGAAGCCCAGCCGGATCAGCTGGTAGTACTGAGCGATCACCTCGGCGCCCGGCCGGGAGAAGTTCAAGGCAAATGTGGGCATGCTCCCGCCGAGATAGTTGACGTGGAAGACCAGCTCCTCGGGCAGGTCCTGCTCGCTGCGCCAGACCACCCAGCCGACGCCCGGATAGACCAAGCCGTACTTGTGGCCCGAGGTGTTGATCGAAGCCACCCGGTCGAGCTGGAAGTCCCACACCACGTCTGGGTCGACGAAGGGCGCGATAAAGCCGCCCGATGCCGCATCCACGTGGATGGCTACATCGGGGCCGCCTCCTGCGGCCAGCCGATCGAGGGCGCCGGCGATCTCGGCCACGGGCTCGTAGCTGCCGTCCTGGGTCGATCCCAGAATGGCCACCACCCCAATGGTGTTGTCGTCACAGAGGGCGACCGCTTCATGCGCGCCCAGGTGAAGCCGCCCGGGCTCCATGGGGACGTAGCGGGCCTCGACGTCCCAATAGCGGCAGAACTTCTCCCAGCACACCTGGACGTTCGTCCCCATGATCAGGTTTGGTCGCTGGGCGTCGGCGGCGGACAGTCCCCGACGCGTCCGCCACCGCCACTTGAGGGCCATGCCGGCCAACATGGCGGCCTCGCTCGAACCGGTCGTTGAGCATCCCGTTGCGCCATTCTCCGAGGCATGCCAGAGATGGGCGAGCATGTGCACGCACCGGCGTTCCAGCTCCGCGGTTCGGGGGTACTCGTCCTTGTCGACGATGTTCTTCTCGGCCGTGTCCGACATGAGCCGGGCGGCATTCGGTTCCATCCATGTGGTGACGAACGTGGCCAGGTTCAACCGGGCGCTTCCGTCGAGGAGCAACTCGTCGCGGATCAGATGCTCGGCCACCTCGGGATCCATCGGCCCGTCGGGTATCCGCAACTTGGGGAAGGAGCGGGTTTCGTTCCTGCGGGCGTAAAGGGGTGGGAACGCAACCTCCTCCGGTCCCTCGCCGTTGTGCTGGTGAAGTGCCACGCCCGGACCGTGCCCGTTCGCGCCGAGCCGGAAACCGATCGGGTTCAGGCGGCCATCAGAACCTGGGCGGCGACGGGTGGAAGGCCGAGCACGTGGCGGTAGTGGTCGATCAGCTCGTCGCCGATGGTCGACCAACTGCGCAGGGCCACCGAGGCACGCCCGGCCTGGCCCATGGAGCGGCAGAGCTCGGGATCGCCCTGCAGGGCCCGGACCGCCCAACGGAGCAGCTCGGGGGTCTCCGACGGGTACAGCCAACCGGTGTGGCCGTGGTGGATCAAGTCGAGCGGACCGCCGGCCGCCGGGGCGATGACGGGGACCCCCGATGCCAGGGCTTCTTGAATGGCCTGGCAGAACGTCTCATGGGGCCCGGTGTGCACGAAGGCGTCCAACGTGGCGACGATCCTGGCCAGGTCCGAGCCGCTTCTGTAGCCGAGAAAGCGGGCCTGGGGGAGTTGCCTGCTCAGCCGTTCCCGAGCCGGTCCGTCGCCCACCACCACCACCCGTACGCCGGGAAGGCCCGCCAGGTGGGCCAGGTGCCGGACCTGCTTCTCGGGAGCCAGGCGCCCGGAGTAGCCGACCAGGAAGTCACCTCCGGGGTCGAGTAACCGACGGCGTAGACCGCGATCGCGCTGCCTTGGATTCCAGCGCTCGAGATCGACGCCCCGCGACCAACGGGCCACCCGATCGATGCCATGGCGACGCAGGTCCCACTCGGCCAGGCTGGAGGGTGCCAGGGTCACCGCGGCCCGGCCGTGGACCCGCCGCAGCCAGGCCCAGGTGGCCGCCGATGTCACTCCCAGTCCATAGCGGCGGGCGAAGCCCACGAGGTCGGTCTGGTATACGGCCACGGCCGGAATTCCCAGATCCCGGGCACTGCGACCGGCGGCATCGCCCAGGACCACGGGGGCGGCCAGGTGGACAACATCGGGCTCGAAGTCCTCCAGCGCCCTTCGTACCCCGGGAGTGGGGATCCCGACGGGGAGAGCCTTGTATGCCGGGAGGCGCAGCGCCGGAACTCGTTCCACGCTGGTGGCCTCCGAGGGGCCACAACGGGCGGGACCGATGCCGGGGGCGACGACGAGAACCTGGTGATCGCGCCGTTCGAGGTGGTCGACCACGCGGATCACCGAGTTGGTGACGCCATTCCACGTGGGAGTGAAACACTCGGTCACGATCGCTACGCGCATGTAACTACAACGTAGGGAGGGTATCTGTCTCCTCGTCAACCGCCTGACGACGCCTTGGGTAACGGCGGATGGACATTGGGCGCCCGGGATCCGGTTGAACTGGCCGCGCTTGGGGTACACGGCCCTGGGCGGCTGACACCGATCGAGGGAACATATGCAGGCCACCAGTTTGTTCGAGCCCCAAGCCGATCACGTGATCGGTGCCAGGCGCTTCGTTGTCGCCCACCTCGACGAGTGGGGGATACCGGTCGACGACGTTGCTCTGTTGGTGAGCGAACTGGCGACCAACGCGGTGCTCCATGCCCGCAGCGATTTCGAGGTCTGCATCTGCGTGCATGACGACCGGATCCGCGTCGAGGTCACCGACGCCAACTCGCGCCTGCCCACCCTGGCCGCGGTACCCCCCGATGCCTACAGCGGACGGGGATTGATGCTGGTGCAGGCTCTGGCCGCCTCGTGGGGGGTGGAGACCCACTCCAACGAGGGCAAGACGATCTGGTTCGAGGTCTCCGTCAGCTCTGGGTAATGCCTTCCGGGTAATGCCTTCTGGCCAGAACCGGGCCCCTGCGGTTTCGACATGGCTGTCGCGGCCCGCCACTAACCTTGGAAGTCATCGGTGAGCTCCGCTCCCTCCCCGCAGGGTGACCTGCGCCGTTGCCGGTCCGGTGACCGAGCCTTCGTTCCCGCGGGCCGCCCGTGCCCGTGTCACCCATATGCAGAGGAGCACCGAAATGACCCGAACCGTCGGAGTTCTCATTGACTCGCCCGTCCCCCTCGAAGAACTTGCCCCGCGCGTCGCCGAGCTCACCGCTGCGTCGCTCAGCGCGCCCCGCGATCCCGGGGTATGGGAGCTTCGCTTCGGCGAGGTCACCGCTTGCCTGTCTGCGTCGGGGTGGGCTGAGGGACAGGAGGGTTTCTTGAGCCGTTACCGCTACGCTCTGGCCGCCACCATGGCCGAGGGTGCCACCGCGGCCGACAGCATCGAGGTCCGCGCCTTGCGGGGCGCGGCGCGCGCCCTGGTCGATGCCGACGACCTCGCCGCCCTGCTGGTGGTCGACCTGCAAAATCGCCGGCCTGCGGCCGGCGCCGAAGCAGGCCGCTGAGAGCGCGGCCGCGCCGTCAGCCCGGGGCCAGCGGGCCCGCCGTGGTAAGTCCGCCCGATTCGGGGCGGTCTTCGCCGGAACGGTCCGCCACCAGGGCCCGCACCTCGATCCGTGCTGCTTCGACGGCGTCGAGACGGGTGATGGCGCGGTGCTGGAGGCGGGCGGCCACCCCGGCAGCGAGCGTGTTGGCCAGGGCCAGGATGCCCGTCATGCTGTCGAAGGGCCCAACGCCCCGGGCGGTCACGAAGAAGTGGTCGCTCGTGCCCGCGACCATCGGCGACAGGGGGCTGTCGGTGATGGCCACGGTGGCCGCCCCCTGTGTCCGGGCCCAGCCGAGCAGGCCTTCCAGGGATCGTTCGTAGCGGCGGATGTCCATGGCCACCACCGTGTCCCCGTCGACCAGGCCGGCCAGTTGGCGACTGACAGCCATCTCCGAACCGGTCAGCAAGGTGACGCCGGGGCGGAGCTGGGCGAGCTGGGCGGCCAGGGTGACGCCCGCCGAGAACGTCACTTCGCCGGGCAGGACCCACACCGCCCGTCGGTCGTCGGCGAGCTTGGAGACCACCCGCTCGAAGGTCTCGGAGGCAATGCTGCGAAGGGTCCTGGTCACGTTGTCGGCTTCTGCGGCCAGGGCGCGGTCCACGATGTCGGAGGGGGGTCGCTGACGGATTCGCTCCCGGGCCGGGCCGAGCTGGTCGGCCAGTTCGGACTGCACATCGGCCTGCAGCTCCACGAAACCCTGGTAGCCGAGCTTCACTGCCAAGCGGACGACCGACGGGCCGCTGGTGCCGGCCCGCCTGGCCACCTGGGCCACCGTACCGAAGGCGATGGTCTGGGGCTCGCCGGCCAGGACCTCGGCGATCTTTCGTTCCGCGGTGGTCAGTTGGTCGGCGTGCACCATGATGCGGTGGGTCACGTCCATGGTGGGAGCATTCGACCCGGGCTCAGGCCCGGGTCGAAGCGTCGTCATGTCTTGCCGGGGGCCGCGATCGGCCCGACCCGTCAGGCCGCGGAACGCCGACGGTTGAGCCGGAGGATCACAAACCCGCTGCTGATAAGCACGAAGGCCACGATGACCAGGCCGATCACGTCACTACCGGTGACCGCCAGGTTGCTGCCGCTACCGCTACCGCTACCGCTACCGCTGGCGGCACTGGTGCCCGCCCCCGCCCCCGTGCCCGTGCCGGTGGCCCTGTTGGTTCCCGAACCCGACGGGTCAGCGGTGCCCCCGCCCGACTTGGTGCCGCTGGTCACCGAGGGCTGGCTGGTGCCGGGGTCGGGGGTCGACGTACCGGGGTTGGTGCCGTAGTCGGCGCTGATCAGTGAGCCGCCGGCTGCACCGGCGGGGGCGGCCGCCAAGCTGAGAGCAGGAATGCTCATGCCTACGGTCAACAGCAGTCCTGCTGCAAGGCGCTTGAACATGGCGATCCCTCCGGGGACTTGGTGCGAAGTTGAGATGCGAACGGGTGCAGATGCAGAGAGTAGTTGCAAACGGAGTACGCGTGATGCGTATGTGGTCTTGAAGTCGGCCATCACGCTCACCGACAGTATAGGGGTTCACACCCAGTGACCGCAATGAGTGTTTGTCCCGGAGCAGAGCCTACTCTGCGTGGCTACCAGGCCACCGTGTGGCCAACGGCGTCTCGGAAGGTGCGTCGATCGGTCGTCCACGTGGCGCTGGGCAGGCGGGCCGAGGGTTTGACGGTCAGGCGGCCGTGGGCTCCGGCCAGCACGAAGCTCCAGGTGATGGTGGTCGACTGTCCCGGGGCCAGGGCAACGGGCACGGCGATCACGTCGCTGGTGTAGTCCCGGCCAGAAGCCGACACCGCCGGCCGATCGACCCGGGCGGCACCGGCCGCGGTCGGGAAGTCGAGGGCGGCGACGCCCACGTAGGTACCGGGCGCCAAGTTGGGGTCACTGCCGGCGGCCACGTAGGGAGAAAGATCCCCCGGGGTCTGGTTGGAGATGGTGGCGGCCACGGTGACGCCGGTGTTGACCCCTGCGGGCGCGGTGGTCATGCGGACCTCGATCTGCTGATAGGGATCGAGCTTGTTGGCCCCTACGTTGTTGAGGCCGAGGAGCACGCCGTCGCCGCTCACCGCACCGTCGACGGTGGCCGCCGACCACCCGGCTTCGATCCGCTGGTCGGCGGCCCAGGCCAGGAAGTGGCGCCCGGCGGCCGCCTGGGCGACCTGGGTGGCCAGCCGGGCGAACGGTACCCCGGGTTGTTGGAGGGCGCCCAGCACGGCCCCGGCCAGGGCTCCAAGTGCCTCCCGGCGGGGGTCGTTCTGCGTCGCATCGCCGGTCAGGCCGACGTATTGGTCCTTCAGCAGCGTCTGCTCCACGTCGGTGGCATCGACGGTCCTGCCTCCCGCCGAGACGGGCCCGGTGGCCTGGAGGATGGCCCGGAGGCCGTCGACGTCGACAGCCAGCACCCCGTCGACCCGCTGGCCCATCTGGGTCTGCCACATCTGGGCGGCCAGGGCCGCGTTGGCCGGGAACTGGGGTGAAAGCGCCAGGCTGCGCCACTCCTGGTTGGGATGCAGGGCCCCCCACAACCGTTGGAGGTCACCGGTCAGGGGAACGTTCGGGATGGGATTGTAGAGCTCGCTGGTGGGGCCGAACTCGGCGAAGCTCAGCGTGCCGTTGTCGGTGGAGAGGGTCCCGGCGTCGAGGAACATGCCCGAACCATCTCGCATCTCCGCATTGTTGGCGGCCAGGACCAGGTAGGTGCGCGGCCCTCCCAACAGGTCGGCCAGCGCCGCAGTGGCCCCGGCGCCCCGGTCGAGTCCGGTGCGCAGCTTGGCCAGGTCCGTGGCGAAGGCGGCCCGCTTGGTGGCCAGCGCGGGCAGCAGGGCGTTGGCCGGGCCGAGGTCGATGTGGTCGGTCCGGCGCGACAAGGTGCCCACCGCGGCGGCCATCTGGCGGATCAGGTCGGCCCGCTCGGCCGGCGTCTGGCGGGGGGCGTCAAGGAGGGTGTGGGCCTGGTCGAGGGTCTGGTTCCCGGCCTGCGCCACGCGGTACGCGGCGTTGGCCAGGGCCTGGGTGGACCGCAACTGGCGGCCGGCGTAGGGGACGATCTCGAGCGGGGCGACCCACGGATCGTCGAGCAGGGCGTGGGCCCGGCCGAAGTGGGCCACCGCGTTGTGCAGGTCACCCGCCGCCCGGTTGTCGGCCAGGTCCTGGGTGCTCACCTCCCCCCGAACCCGGGCGATGGCGTCCGCTCCGGCTTGGAGCTGGGTGGCGGAGTGCAGCAGGGTCACGGCGCAGGCCACCACCCACCCGGCAATCACCATCAGGGTGGGTAGGACGAGCCAGCGTAAGCGGATGGGGCGCGAGCCGGTCACGCCGGAACTGTACGCGCCAGGGCCGGCATGGGCTCCGCACCTGCCACCCGGTGGCCGACCGGGACGCTACGGTTCGAGGGTCGGGCCACCGGCCTGGAATGTTCCTCGGGAGGACCATGAAGATCGCCGTCGCATCCGATCACGCCGGGTTCGCCCTGAAGGCGGCCGTCGCCGCCCATCTGCGCCAGGTCGGCCACGATGTCACCGATCTGGGGACCGACAGCGAGGAGTCGGTCGACTACCCGAAGTATTGCGCGAGCTGCGCCCGGACCGTGGTGCGCGGCGATGCCGACCTCGGTGTCGTCGTCGGTGGCAGTGGCCAGGGCGAGCAGATCTCGGCCAACAAGGTGCACGGGGCTCGCGCCGCCCTGTGCCATGACGAGTACACGGCCCGCCTGGCCCGCCAGCACAACAACGCCAACGTGCTCTCGCTCGGGGCCCGGGTCACTGCGGAGGCCTCGGCGCTGGCCATCGTCGATGTGTTCGTGGCCACCGACTTCGATGGGGGCCGGCACCTGGCTCGCATCGAACAGGTGGCCGACATCGAGCGTGAGGAATGTGCCGGCGCCTGACGCCGGCGGCCGTCGACCCTCAGGAGGTGGTCAGGTCCATGCCCAGCGAGCGCAGCTGTTCGGCCGGCCGGTGGTAGCCGCGCTCGAGGTGGTGGACCCCGCGCAGCAATGAGGAGCCCTCGGCGGCGGCGGCGGCGATGACACTCGAGAACCCAGCCCGCACGTCGGGGATCTCCACCGAGGCCCCCCGAAGCTTCGAGACCCCCCGGACGACCGCCGAGTGCAGGTTGGACGTGTCGTGGAACCGGCACGCGGGGCCGCCCAGGCAGGTGGAGAACAGCTCGATCTCCCCACCCATGGCCTGCAGGGCGGGCACGTAGACGAACCGGTCCTCGTAGACGGTCTCGTGGAGGACCGACATGCCTTCCGACTGCGTGAACAGCACCATCAAGGGGGTCTGCCAGTCCGTCATGAAACCGGGGTGCACCTCGGTCTGCACGGCGGCGGCTCGAAGGCCGTCGGGCGCCGACGCCGTCATCGCTCCTTCGTCGTCGATGTCAACCCGGGCACCCATGCGCAGCAGGGTGGTCACCGCGGTGACCAGCCGGTCCTGGCCG
>JAABUQ010004900.1_pt1 | contig 22141 bp, 25 predicted proteins | sample 5560001 | NCBI WGS metagenome assembly JAABUQ01 (sample SAMN10711888, study PRJNA513371) | rock metagenome | isolation source: Antarctica rocks | place: Antarctica: Victoria Land, Finger Mt nord | collected 2015-12-18 | reverse complement strand
CCGGACGCCTCGATGTCTCCGCCGCTCGCATCGTGTTCGCGGCCGTCCTGTCCGGCGTCGAAGCCCTGCTCAACCCCACGCCAGTCCATGATACCGCAAGTTGAAGTTACTCAAACAGGTTCTTAGACTGCTGGCACGTTCTGCTTCGAGGGCGGGCGGAGGAGGGCGAGGGTGGCGCAAGTGACAGTTCAGCAGCACGGCGACGCGGTCGGCATCGACCTTCCGCAGAACATCCGAACCCGCATGGGCTTGGAGGTCGGTCAGCAGCTTACCGTGATTGAGCTTCATGATGGCTTTAAGCTGGTCAGGTACAGCGCCGCGCTCGAGCGTCAGCTTGACGTTGCCCGGAAGGTCCTGAAAGAGCAGGCGGATGTGCTGCAAGCTCTGGCAGAGTATGACCGCGGTTGAGTTCCTGGAACCTGACATCGGCTTGATGCTGCATGATGCGGCCATCGCCGCATACGGCGGCAACCCCGGCTTGAGAGATCAAGGCCTGTTTGAAAGCGCCATGCTTCGGGCACGGAACAAGCTCGCCTACGCTGGCGAGGCTGCTGACCTGTATGATCTCGCAGCGGCTTATGCATTTGGCCTCGTGAGGAATCACGCCTTTAATGACGGGAACAAGCGGACGGCTTGGGCCGTTGCCGTCACGTTCCTTAGCCTGAATGGCGTCGAACTCAAGGTTTCAAAAGACGCCGTCCTCGCGGCTATTATCGGCCTGGCAACGAACGCGCTGTCCGAGGAAGGTTTTGCGGTTTGGCTCCGCGCGCCCGGCCAGCCGTCTCCAGGCAGCGCAGACCCGTGAGTTGAAGCCAAACCCAGCCTAGCCTACCGTGCCGCCAGGCCAAAGAAAGGCGCAGCATGTCCGGCTTTGCCAGCACCAAGGATCTCGCCGACAAGGCCATCAGCTTCAACGAGCTGGCCCCGGGCCTTTACGGCTACACGGCGGAGGGCGACCCGAACAGCGGCGTGGTGGTAGGCGACGACAGCGTGCTGGTGGTGGACGCCCAGGCGACGCCGCTGATGGCCCAGGACGTGCTCGCCCGCATCCGCGGCGTGACCGGCAAGCCGGTGCGCCATGTCGTGCTGTCCCACTACCACGCCGTGCGCGTGCTGGGCGCCAGCGCCTACACGGGCGCGGAGATCGTCGCCTCCGACGTGTGCCGCGCCATGATCGCGGAGCGCGGCCAGCAGGACGCGGACAGCGAGATCGGCCGCTTCCCCCGCCTGTTCCGCGGGCGGGACAGCATCCCCGGCCTGACCTGGCCGACGCTCACCTTCCACAAGCGCATGACGCTGCACCTCGGCGACCGCGAGGTGCAGGTCATCCATATCGGGCGCAGCCACACCGCCGGCGACACGGTGGTTTGGCTGCCCAAGGAGCGGGTGCTGTTCAGCGGCGACGTCGTGGAGTTCGGCGCCACCCCCTATTGCGGCGACGCGCACTTCGCCGACTGGCCCGGCACCCTCGCCGCCGTGGAAGCGCTGGGGGCGGAGGCGCTGGTGCCCGGGCGCGGCCGGGCCTTGGTCAACGCCGCCGAGTGCCGGGAGGCCATCGAGGGCACCCGCGCCTTCACCTCCGACCTGTTCGCGGTCGTGCAGCGCGCCTCCGCCGGCGGCGCCGGGTTGAAGGAGGTGTACGACCAGGCGATGGCGGAGATGCGGCCCAAGTACGGGCAATGGGTCATCTTCGAGCATTGCATGCCGTTCAACGTCGCCCGCGCGCATGACGAGGCGCGTGGCCTCGACCATCCGCGCATCTGGACCGCCGAGCGCGACGTGGAGATGTGGCGGGCGCTGGAGCAGGGGGCTGCGGCTCCGCCGGCGGACGACGCGCCCGGGTCGCTCTGATGCCGTACGCCGCCCCGCGCTACGCCGCGGCGCCGCCCCCTTCGAGCACGACGCATCACCCGGCGGTGGTCGTGGGCGGCGGGCTGGTCGGGCTGACGCTGGCGCTGGACCTGGCGCAGCGCGGCGTGCCCGTGGTGGTGCTGGACGACGACGACACGGTCAGCACCGGGTCACGGGCGATCTGCTTCGCCCAGCGCACGCTGGAAATCTTCGGCCGGCTGGGCCTCGGGCCGCGCATGCTGGAGAAGGGCATCACCTGGAACGTCGGCCGGGTGTTCTTCGGCGAGCGCCAGTTGTTCGACTTCGACCTGCTGCCGGAGGACGGGCACGAGTACCCGGCCTTCGTCAACCTGCAGCAGTACTACGCCGAGGAATGGCTGGTCGAGGCGTGCCAGGAGACGGGCCGCGTGGACCTGCGCTGGCGGCACGCCGTGGCCGGGGTGGACAGCTGGGCGGACGGCGCGGCGGTCACGGTGGAGACGCCGGCCGGGTCCTACGCCCTGACCACCGATTGGCTGATCGCCGCGGACGGCGCGCGCAGCGTCGTGCGGCGGCGCCTCGGCCTGTCCTTCGTGGGCAAGAGCTTCTACGACCGCTTCCTGATCGCCGACGTGGTGATGCACGCGCCGCGCCCGGCCGAGCGGTGGTTCTGGTTCGACCCGCCGTTCCACCCCCACCAGTCCGCCCTGCTGCACAAGCAGCCGGATGACGTGTGGCGCATCGACCTGCAGCTCGGCTGGGACGCCGACCCCGAGGAGGAGCGCCAGCCCGAGCGTGTCATCCCCCGCGTGCAGGCCATGCTGGGGCCGGACGTGGCGTTCAAGCTGGAGTGGGTCAGCGTCTATACCTTCCACTGCCGCCGGCTGGAGCGGTTCGTGCACGGCCGCCTGGTGTTCGTGGGCGACAGCGCCCATCAGGTCAGCCCGTTCGGTGCCCGTGGCGGCAACGGCGGGGTGCAGGACGCGGACAACCTGGGCTGGAAGCTCGCAGCCGCCATCGCGGGCACGGCCGGCCCGGCGCTGATCGGCAGCTACGACGCCGAGCGCATCGCCGCGGCGGACGAGAACATCGGGCACAGCACCCGCGCCACCAACTTCATCACGCCCAAGACCGACGCCGCCCGCGCCTACCGCGACGCGGCGCTGATGCTTGCGGCCCGGCACCCGTTCGCGCGGCCCTTGGTCAACTCGGGCCGCCTGTCCCGCCCCGCGCGCCTGCTGGACAGCCCGCTGAACGCCCGGGACGGCGACGAGTGGCCGGGCTGCCTGCCGCCGGGCGCCCCGGCCGTGGACGCGCCCGTGACCGTGGCGGGCCGCCCGGACTGGCTGCTGCGCCACGTGGCCGGGCCGGGCTTCTCGCTGTTGGTGTTCGGCGGCCCGGCGACGCCCGACATTCCCGGCGTGAGAACAATCCGCATCGCGCCGGATGGGCTGCATGACATGCGGGGCCTGGCGGTGCGGCGCTATGGCGCGGCGCCGGGCGCCTGCGTGCTGCTGCGCCCGGATGGGCACGTCGCCGCGCTGTTCCACCGCTTCGACCGGGACTGGGTGACGGCCGCCATGCGCCATGCCTTGGGGCACGAGGCTGCGGCCATGCTGGAACAGGTCGCCTGATGCCGCTTGATCTGGCGCCCCGGCTCACCGATCCCGACGGCGTGTTCGCGGCGCTGGTGGCGGCGCATGACGGGCTGGACCCGGCCGCGTCCCGCCGCCTGGACGCGGCCCTGGTGCTGCTGCTCGCCAACCACATCGGCGACGACGGCGTGGTGCTGCACGCCATCGCGGTTGCCCAATCCGCGGAGGCAGGATCGTGAACGTGATGCGGACGGCGGAGGCGGGGCTGGCGCCAGCCTACCAGGCCGGCTTCGGCAACGGCTTCGAGACCGAGGCGCTGCCCGGCGCGCTTCCGGTCGGGCGCAACTCGCCGCAGCGCTGCCCCTACGGCCTGTATGCCGAGCAGCTCAGCGGCAGCCCGTTCACCGCACCCCGCGCCAGCAACGAGCGGTCCTGGCTGTATCGCATCCGTCCCACCGTGCGGCATTGGGGCCGGTTCCGCCCGGCCTCGATGCCGCACAGTGGGGCCGGGCTGTGGCGCACGGCGCCTTGCGTGGAAACGGTCGTGCCGCCCGCCCCCATGCGCTGGGACCCGCTGCCGCTGCCGGAGCAGCCGGCCTCTTTCATCGAGGGCATCCGCACCATGACCACCGCCGGGGACGCGGACGCGCAGGCCGGCATGGGCGCGCACGTCTATGCCGCGACCCGCTCCATGGTGGACGAGTACTTCTACAATGCCGACGGCGAGCTGCTGATCGTGCCGGAGCAGGGCCGGCTGCGCCTGTGCACCGAGTTCGGCGTGATCGCCCTCGAACCCGGCGAAATCGCCGTGATCCCGCGCGGCGTGAAGTTCCGGGCGGAGCTGCCGGGCGGCGCGTCCCGCGGCTACGTCTGCGAGAACTACGGCGGCGCTTTCGTCCTGCCGGAGCGCGGTCCCATCGGCGCCAACTGCCTGGCCAACCCGCGCGACTTCATGGCCCCCGTGGCGGCCTACGAGGACCACGAGGCGCCGTCCCGCCTGTTCGTCAAGCAGGGCGGCGCGCTGTGGGTGGCCGACATCGGCCAAAGCCCGCTCGATGTCGTGGCCTGGCACGGCAACTACGCGCCGTACAAGTACGACCTCCGCCGCTTCTCCCCCGTGGGTCCGCTGCTGTTCGACCACGCCGACCCCAGCATCTTCACCGTGCTGACCGCGCCCTCCGAGACGCCCGGCACCGCCAACGTCGATTTCGTCTGCTTCCCCGACCGCTGGCTGGTCGCCGAGGACACCTTCCGCCCGCCCTAGTACCACATGAATTGCATGAGCGAGTTCATGGGCCTGATCTATGGCCAGTACGACGCGAAGCCACAGGGGTTCATTCCCGGCGGATGCAGCCTGCACGACGCCATGCTGCCGCATGGCCCCGACGCGGACGCCTTCGCGCGGGCCAGCGCCGCGGACCTGGCCCCGCACAAGCTGCAGGGCACCATGGCCTTCATGTTCGAAAGCCGGCACCGCCAGCGCGTGACCGCCTTCGCCGCCGACGCGCCGCAGTTGCAGCAGGACTACGCGGACTGCTGGGCCGGGCTGCAAAAGCGTTTCGATCCGACCAATCCGAAAGCGGGGATGCCCTGACATGACGATTGACCACACCCACGACCCGGCGCTGCAAAGCTGGGTGACGGGCGCCAATGGGCACCCGGACTTCCCGATTCAGAACCTGCCGCTCGGCGTGTTCGGGCCGTTGGCCGGGGCGCCGCGCGGCGGCATCGCCATCGGCGACATGATCCTGGATCTCCGCGCCGTGCACGAGGAAGGGCTGCTGGACGAGGAAGCGCAGGCCGCCGCCCATGCCTGCATCGGCCCGTCGCTCAACCCGTTCCTGGCGCTGGGCGCCGGGCCGCGCCGGGCGTTGCGCGACGCGGTCAGCGCCCTGTTGCAGGACGGCTCGGACGAGCGCCCGCATCTGCTGCACCGGACGGAGGACTGCATCCTGTACCTGCCGGCGCATGTCGGCGACTACACGGACTTCTTCGCCGGCATCCACCATGCGGAGGGGGCGGGCAAGCTGCTCCGCCCGGACGCGCCGCTGACGCCCAACTACAAGTGGGTGCCGATCGGCTACCACGGCCGGGCCAGCAGCCTGCGGCCCAGCGGCGCGGAGGTGCGGCGCCCCAACGGCCAGCGCAAGCCCGCGTCGGACACCGCGCCGAGCTTCGGGCCGAGCCGCAGCCTCGATTACGAGCTGGAGCTTGGCATCTGGGTCGGCCCCGGCAACGCGCTCGGCACCGCCATCCCCATCAACGACGCGGCGGAGCACATCGCCGGCTTCTGCCTGTTGAACGACTGGTCGGCACGGGACATCCAGGGCTGGGAAGCCCAGCCGCTCGGCCCGTTCCTCGCCAAGAGCTTCAGCACCACGGTCAGCCCCTGGATTATCACGCCCGAGGCCCTGGCTCCGTTCCGCAGCGCCCAGCCGCCCCGCCCGTCCGGCGACCCGGCGCCGCTGCCCCATCTGCACGACCCCGCCGACCAGGAGAATGGCGCGCTGGACCTGGAGCTTGAGGTGCTGCTGATCACCGCCGCCATGCGCAAGCAGGGCCTCGCGCCGCACCGCCTGTCCATCGGATCCAGCCTGGCGCTCTACTGGACCCCGGCCCAGCTCCTGACGCATCAGGCGAGCAACGGCTGCAACCTGAACTCCGGCGACCTCCTGGGCACGGGCACCATCTCCGCACCGACCAGCGACGGCTGCGGCAGCCTGCTGGAGATCAGCCAGGGCGGACGCGCCCCGATCACCCTGCCGTCCGGCGAGGAGCGGCGCTTCCTGGAAGACGGCGACGAGGTGATCCTGTGCGCCCGCGCCCAGCGGGATGGCGCGGCGTCCATCGGCTTTGGCCCTTGCCGGGGCAGCGTGGTGCCGGCGCTGTAGCTGAGCCACCCGCCGCCTCCCCTTGCCGGACACAAGCGGGCCGGGCAAGCTCCGCCATTCCGGTTGGTCAAAAGAGAGTTCTATGCGCGTCAAGGATGTGAAGAAGGTCGTGCTCGCCTACTCCGGCGGGTTGGACACCAGCGTCATCCTGCGCTGGCTCCAGACCACCTACGGTTGCGAGGTCGTGACCTTCACCGCCGACCTCGGCCAGGGCGAGGAGCTGGAGCCGGCCCGGCGCAAGGCCGAGCTGCTCGGCGTCAAGGACATCTTCGTCGATGACCTGCGCGAGACCTTCGTCCGCGACTTCGTGTTCCCGATGTTCCGCGCCAACACGGTGTACGAGGGCCAATACCTGCTCGGCACCAGCATCGCCCGTCCGCTGATCGCGCAGCGGCAGATCGAGATCGCAGAGCAGGTCGGCGCCGACGCGGTGGCGCACGGCGCCACGGGCAAGGGCAACGACCAGGTGCGGTTCGAGATCGCCTACTACGCGCTCAAGCCCGACATCAAGGTGATCGCCCCCTGGCGCGAATGGGACCTGACCAGCCGCACCCGGCTGCTGGAGTTCGCCGAGGCCCATCAGATCCCCATCGCCCGCGACAAGCGGGGCGAGGCGCCGTTCAGCGTGGACGCCAACCTGCTGCACTCGTCCTCCGAGGGCAAGGTGCTGGAGGACCCGGCGGAGGAAGCACCGGAGGCCGTGTATCAGCGCACGGTCCGTCCGGAGGACGCGCCGGACCGGGCCACCGTCATCAGCATCGACTTCGAGCACGGCGACCCCGTCGCCATCGACGGCGCCCCGTTGTCGCCCGCAGCGCTGCTGGCCCGGCTGAACGAATTGGGCCGGGTCAACGGCATCGGCCGGCTGGACATGGTGGAGAACCGCTTCGTCGGCATGAAGTCCCGCGGCGTGTACGAGACGCCCGGCGGCTCCATCCTCCTGGTCGCCCACCGCGGCATCGAGAGCATCACGCTCGACCGGGAAGCCGCGCACCTCAAGGACAGCCTGATGCCGCGCTACGCCGAGCTGATCTACAACGGCTTCTGGTTCAGCCCGGAGCGGCGGATGCTGCAGGCCGCCATCGACGAGAGCCAGCGCAGCGTGACCGGCCGGGTGCGGCTGAAGCTGTACAAGGGCAACGTGAGCGTGATCGGGCGGGAAAGCCCGAACAGCCTGTATTCCATGGCCGTCGTGACCTTCGAGGACGACCAGGGCGCCTACGACCAGACCGACGCCCAGGGGTTCATCAAGCTCCAGGCGCTCCGGCTGCGCCTCGGCGCGGCGGCCGGGCGCCACGGCGGCGCGCTTTAGACGACACGGAGACGCCCATGCCCGTCCACAACCGCATCGCCGACCTCCTGCCCGAGCTGACCGCCTGGCGGCAGGACCTGCACGCGCACCCGGAGCTGGGCTTCGAGGAGCACCGGACCAGCGACGCCGTCGCGGCCAAGCTGGCGGAATGGGGGATCGAGGTCACGCGCGGCATCGCCGGCACCGGGCTGGTCGGCACGCTGCGCCAGGGCACGTCCGGGCGGGCGGTCGGGCTGCGGGCGGACATGGATTGCCTGGCGATGACGGAGGAGAACGAGTTCGCGCACCGCTCGACGACGCCGGGCCGGATGCACGCATGCGGGCATGACGGGCACACGACGATGCTGCTGGGCGCGGCGCGCTACCTGGCGGAAACCCGCAACTTCGACGGCACCGTCCACTTCATTTTCCAGCCGGCGGAGGAAGGCGGCGGCGGCGGGCGCGTGATGGTGGAGGAGGGGCTGTTCCGCCGCTTCCCCTGCGACATGGTGTTCGGCGCGCACAACGACCCGTCGCTGCCGGCCGGCACGATGCAGGCGGTGGCGGGCCAGGTCTGCGCCGCCGCCGACACGTTCTGGATCAGGATTGCCGGGCGCGGCGGCCACGCCGCCCGGCCGCATCTCAGTATCGACCCGGTGGTGATCGGCAGCCACATCGTGCTGGCGCTGCAAAGCGCCGTGTCCCGCCGCATCGACCCGCTGAAAAGCGCGGTGCTGAGCATCACCCAGTTCCACGCCGGCAGCGCCAGCAACGTGATCCCGGACGGCGCCGTGCTGAACGGCACGGTCCGCACCCTGGACGCCGCCGTGCGGGACGAGATGCAGCGCATCATGGGCGAAACCGCGGAGGCGGTCGCCGCGACCTACGGCGCGACGGCGGCGGTGGAGTATGAGCGCGGCTACCCGTCCGTGGTGAACGCACCCGAAGCAACGGACCGCGCCGTCCAGGCAGCGCAACGCCTGCTGGGCCAGGGCAAGGTCATCACCGAAGCGCCGCCGACCATGGGCGGCGAGGATTTCTCCTACATGGCGGAGGCGGTGCCGGGCTGCTTCGTGCGGATCGGCCAGCGGGACGGCGCCCGGGGCGCGGTCCCGCTGCACAACGCGCGCTACGACTTCAACGACGATATCCTGCCCCTCGGCGCCAGCTTCTGGGCGGGGCTGGTGGAGCAGGAACTGCCGCGGGGGTAGCCCGCCGCCGCTCAGCCCGCCCGGCCGCTCACCAAGTCCGTGACCACGCCCGGGTCGGCCAAGGTGCTGATATCGCCTAAGCCCTCCGTCTCGTTGGCGGCGATCTTGCGGAGAATGCGGCGCATGATCTTGCCCGACCGGGTCTTCGGCAGGCCCGGCGCCCACTGGATCGCGTCCGGCGCCGCGATCGGCCCGATCTCCCGCCGCACCCAGGCGACCAGCTCCTTGCGCAGCGCCTCCGTCGGCTCCTCCCCGTCCACCAGCGTCACGTAGGCGTAGATGCCCTGGCCCTTGATGTCGTGCGGGAAGCCGACGACGGCGGCCTCGGCCACCTTGGGATGGGCGACCAGCGCGCTTTCGACCTCGGCGGTGCCCATGCGGTGCCCGCTCACGTTGATCACGTCGTCGACCCGGCCGGTGATCCAGTAATACCCGTCCTCGTCCCGCCGCGCCCCGTCGCCGGTGAAGTACAGGCCCTTGAACGTGGTGAAGTACGTCTGCACGAAGCGGGCGTGGTCGCCGTACAGCGTCCGCATCTGCCCGGGCCAGCTATCGGCGATGCACAAGTTGCCCTCGACCGTGCCCTCCAGCGTCTTGCCCTCGCCGTCCACCAGCACCGGGCGGATGCCGGGCAAAGGCAGGGTGGCGGAGCCGGGCTTGACCGGCACGGCGCCGGGCAGGGGGGAAATCAGGATGCCGCCGGTCTCCGTCTGCCACCAGGTGTCCACGATGGGGCACCGCTCGTTGCCGACGACCCGGTAGTACCACATCCACGCTTCCGGGTTGATCGGCTCGCCCACGCTGCCGAGGATGCGGAGCGACGCGCGGGAGGTCGATTGCACCGGACCCTCGCCCTCCCGCATCAGCGCGCGGATGGCGGTCGGCGCGGTGTAGAAGATGTTGACCTGGTGCTTGTCCACCACCTGCCAGAAGCGCGAGCTGCTGGGGTAGTTGGGAATGCCCTCGAACATCAGCGTGGTCGCGCCGTTGGCCAGCGGGCCATAGACGATGTAGGTGTGCCCCGTCACCCAGCCCACGTCGGCGGTGCACCAATACACCTCGCCCGGCTGGTAGTCGAACACGAGCTGGTGCGTCATTGCCGCCCACACCATGTAGCCGCCCGTGGTGTGCAGCACCCCCTTCGGCAACCCTGTGCTGCCGGAGGTGTACAGGATGAACAGCGGGTCCTCCGCCCCCATCTCCTCGGGAGGGCAGTCCGGGCTGGCAGCGGCGAGCAGCGGCGCATAGTCGTGGTCGCGCCCTTCCTGCATCGGCACGCTGCCCCCCGTCACCTGCACGACGACCACGTGCTGCACTGTCGGGCAGTTCTTGAGCGCCTCGTCCGCGTTGGCCTTGAGCGCCACGCGGCGCCCGCCCCGGCGCCCCTCGTCGGCGGTGATCAGGACGGTGCTGCCGCAGTCCTTGATGCGGTTCGCCAGGCTGTCCGGGGAGAAGCCGCCGAACACCACCGCATGGATCGCGCCGAGCCGGGCGCAGGCCAGCATGGCCACCGCCGCCTCCACCACCATCGGCAGGTAGATCGTCACCCGGTCCCCGCGCGTCACGCCGAGGCCGCGCAGCGCGTTGGCCAGGCGGCACACCTCCCCATACAGCTCGCGATACGTGACCCGGCGCTGCTGGTTCGGGTCGTCGCCTTCCCAGATGATCGCCACCTGGTCCGGACGCTCCGCCAGGTGCCGGTCGAGGCAGGAGGCGGACGCGTTCAGCGTGCCGTCCTCGTACCAGCGGATGCTGACGTCGCCCTCGAAGCTGGCGTTCTTCGCGCGGGTGGGCGTGCGCATCCAGGCGACGCGACGCGCCTGCTCCGACCAGAACGCCTCGGGGTCGGCGATGGCGGCCTCGGTCATGGCGCGGTGCTGCTCCGCCGTCACGTGGGCATGGGCCGCGATCTCGGGCAAGACGGGGTAGGTGTGGTCGGACACTCTGCGCTCCCTCGGCGTCTATTGCTGTTGCGCCCGACGTTACAGCCCGGCGTCATCCGGCACCAGCACCGCACCGCCGACAATCCGCGCCGGCACCGCCTCCAGCCGCGCGCCGACGCAGGGGCCGTGCACGCAGACCCCGTCCTCGATGCCGAACTGCGCGCCGTGCGCCCCGCAGGCGATGCGCGCCCCGTCCGCGGTCAGGAACCGGTCCGCCGCCCGGTCGAGCGCCGCGCCGACATGCGGGCAGGCGTTCACGTAGACGAAGACCGCCTCGCCGCGCCGCACGGCGAACAGCCCGGTGAAGCCGCCGCGCGCCGGGCCGAAGCCGCGCGACGCGCCGTCCGGGATGTCCGCGAGGCGGCACAGGGTCCGCTCGGTCACGCCGCCCCCGCCATGCTCATGACCTGCTGCCAATGCGCGGAGGACACCGCGCTGACGGACAGGCGGGACAGGCGGAGCAGCGGCATGTCGGCCAGCGCCGGGTGCGCCTTGATCTCCGCGAGCGTCACCGGACGCGGCAGGGGTGCGACCGCGCGCATGTCGACGCAGACCCAGGGGCCGCCCTCCGCCGTGGGGTCCGGGTAGGCTTCCCGCGCCACCTCGACGATGCCCACCACGGCCTTGCCGATGTTGGAATGGTAGAAGAACGCCCGGTCGCCGAGCCGCATGGCCAGCAGGTTGAGCTTGGCCGCGTGGTTGCGGACCCCGGTCCAGGGTTCGGTGCCGCGCTCCACATGTTGGTCCCAGCCGAACACGTCCGGCTCCGACTTCACCAGCCAGTAGGCCACTACTCCACCTGCTCCCCGTCCTTGAACACGGTGCGGAAGGGGCGGATGATCGTGCTCTCGAACAGGCCGGAGCGGCCGTAGGGATCGCCCGCGGCGAAGCCCTCCGCCGCGGCGCGGTCCTCGACATCGACCAGCAGCAGGCTGCCGCAGGGCCGCCCGTCGGTGTCCAGCAGCGGGCCGCCCTGCACGACGCGGTCGGCATAGGTGGTGAGATAGGCGATGTGCGCCGCCCGAGTCGCGAGTCGGAGGTCAAGACTCGCCGGCCGGTCGGTGCAGATGATGGCGAACAGCATGTCAGCCCCCTTGGTGCGTGCGGCGCACAGTAGCCGATCAACAGACGCCTTCAACTCCCCGAGACTCGTGCTATCTTCGACAGGTGGACGCAACAGCATTCCCCGCGCGCTCGTCGCGCAGCCTGCACCGTTTCGCCAATCCTGGCCGGTTCCTGCGCGTGGCCGGGCGGGCGCAGCCGTGGCTGTCGGCGGCGGCGCTGATCCTGACGCTCGGCGGCCTGGCCTGGGGGCTGTTCATCGCACCCGCGGATTGGCAGCAGGGCGACGCGGTGCGGATCATGTATGTGCATGTCCCCGCGGCCTGGCTGGCCTCGGCCGGGTATCTCAGCCTGGCGCTCTGCTCGCTCGCGTCTCTCGTGTGGCGGCACCCGTTGGCGGACCTGGCGGCGGCGGAGATCGGGCCGGTGGGCGCCGGGTTCACAGCACTTTGCCTGGCGACCGGCAGCCTGTGGGGCAAGCCGATGTGGGGCGCATGGTGGGTGTGGGACGCAAGGCTGACCAGCGTGCTGGTGCTGTTCTTCCTGTATGTCGGCCACATCGCGCTGGTGCGGGCGTTCGACGACCCGAACCGGGGCTACCGCGCCGGGGCGATCCTGGCGCTGGTCGGCGTGGTCAACCTGCCGGTCATCAAGTTCAGCGTCGATTGGTGGAACACCCTGCATCAGCCCGCGACCATTACGCTGACCGGGGCGCCGACCATGGCGGTGACGATGCTGTGGCCGCTGCTGGTCTGCGCCATCGGGTTCACCTTCACCTTTGCGGCCATCGTCGTGGCGCGGCTGCGGGCGGCGGTCATGGAGCGCCGCATCCGCGGCCTGCTGCTGGCGGGCGCCGAGCGGCATGGGAGTCCGGCATGACGCACTTGCCTTACATCGCCGCGTCCTTCGGGCTGGGGCTGGCCGTGCCGGTGCTGTTCGCCGCCGGAGCGTGGCAGCGCTTGGCCCGCGCCCGGCGGCGGCTGGCGCAGATCGACCCCCGGAACACCAGCATGGGGGGCACGGCATGACCCGCAAGCGCCGCAGGCTGTGGATCGTGCTGGCCTGCGGCCTCGGCATAGGCTCCGCGACGGCGCTGGGCTTGGCCGCATTCAGCGACAACATCGTGTTCTTCGTGGCCCCGTCCGACCTTGCGGCACATGTGAGCGGCCCAGGCCGCACCCTGCGCCTTGGCGGCTTGGTCGAAGCCGGCAGCATCCACCGTGGCCAGGAGCGCGGCCAGCCCACCGCGCGCTTCCGCATCACGGATGGCCGCGCCGCCGTGGATGTGTCCTATTCCGGCATCCTGCCCGACCTGTTCCGCGAAGGGCAGGGCGCGGTGACGCTCGGCACCCTGCAACCCGACGGCAGCTTCCGCGCGCAGGAGGTGCTGGCCAAGCATGACGAGACCTATATGCCCAAGGATGTCGCGGACGCGCTGAAGCGCACCGGGCAATGGCGGCCCGAGCAGGGGCCGCCGCCGCCGGCCGCGACCTGGAACACGATGGCGCCGATGAAGGCAGAGGCGCCGCAGAAGATGGGCGGACTATGATCCCCGAACTCGGCCATTTCGCGCTCGCCTTGGCCTGCGCGCTCGCCTTGGCGCAGGCGGTGCTGCCGCTCTGGGGCGCGCACCGCAACGACGCCCGGCTGATGGCCGCGGCTCCGGCGCTGGCCATCGGGCAACTGCTCGCCCTCGGCGCCTCCTTCGGCGCCTTGGTGTGGTGCAGCGTCGCCGACGACTTCTCCGTGCTGAACGTCGCGGAGAACAGCCACACGTTGAAGCCGCTGCTCTACAAGGTCACCGGCACCTGGGGCAACCACGAGGGGTCGATCCTGCTTTGGGGCATGATCCTCGCCTTGTGCGGCGGCGCGGTGGCGGCGTTCGGGCGCGGCCTGCCGTCCGCCTTGCGGGCGCGGGTGATCGGCGTTTTGGGCGGCACCTCCGTCGGCTTCCTGCTGTTCGCGCTGCTGGCGAGCAACCCGTTCAACCGGCTCTGGCCGCCGCCGTTCGACGGGCGGGACATGAACCCGTTGCTGCAAGACCCTGGCCTCGCCTTCCATCCGCCGATCCTCTACTCCGGCTATGTCGGCTTCGCCGTGCCCTTCGCCTTCGCCGTCGCGGCGCTGCTGGAAGGCCGCATCGACGCCGCCTGGGGCCGCTGGGTGCGGCCCTGGACGCTGGCGAGCTGGTGCCTGCTGACCATGGGCATCGCGCTCGGCTCCTGGTGGGCCTACTACGTGCTGGGCTGGGGCGGCTTCTGGTTCTGGGACCCGGTCGAGAACGCGTCCTTGCTGCCCTGGCTCACCGGCACCGCTCTGCTGCACTCGGCCATCGTGGTGGAAAAGCGGGAGGCGCTGAAGGTCTGGACCGTGCTGCTCGCCATCGGCACCTTCTCGCTCAGCCTGTCCGGCACCTTCCTGGTGCGGTCGGGCATCCTCAACTCCGTGCACGCCTTCGCCAACGACCCGACGCGCGGCGTGTTCATCCTCGGCCTGCTGGCCATCGTCATCGGCGGCTCCCTGCTGCTGTTCGCCTTCCGCGCGCCCGCGCTGGCGCCGGGCGGGCTGTTCGCGCCGCTCAGCCGGGAAGGCGCCTTGGTGCTGAACAACGTCCTGCTGTGCAGCATGGCGGCCGTGGTCATCACCGGGACCATGTACCCGCTGTTCGCCGACTTCGTGCTCGGCACCAAGATCTCCGTGGGGGCGCCGTTCTTCAACGCGACGGTGCTGCCGCTGTGCCTGCCGGTGTTCGCGGCGATGGTCGTGGCGCCCACCATGGCCTGGAAGCGCGCGCAATTGGCCCCGGCCCTGCTGCGCCTGTGGTGGGCAGCGGTCGCGGCGCTGGCCGTGGGCGTCATCGCGGCGCTCGGCCCGGCGCGGGGCCTGCCGGCCCTGGCGTTCGGCGGCGCGGCCTGGCTGATTCTCGGGTCGTTCGCCGAGGTGGTCGAGCGCATCCGGCTGTTCCGGCTGCCGTTCGCGGACAGCCTGGCCCGGTTGCGCGGCCTGCGCCTCTCGATGTTCGGCGCGGCGCTGGGCCATGCCGGCATGGGCGTGCTGGTCGCCGGCATCGCCGGCATGTCGCTCGCCACCCAGCAGGTCGTGCTGATGCACCCGGGGGAGACCGTGCAGTCGGCGGGCTATAGCTGGACGCTCGAAGGGCTGCGCAACCAGTCCGGGCCGAACTACGAGGAGCGCGTCGCGACCATGCGGCTGGAGCGCAACGGGCGGTTGGTTGCCGTCATGCAGCCGTCGCGCCGTACCTTTCCGGTGCAGCGCATGACGACGACGGAGGCCGCGATCCACACCAACGGGGTGGCCGACCTTTACGTGGTGCTGGGCGAGGAACGGGACGACGCGGCAATCATGCGCCTCAACTACAACCCGCTGGCGCCCTGGATCTGGTTTGGCGCGCTGATCATGGCGATGGGCGGCGGCTTGTCGCTGCTGGACCGCCGCACGCGGGTGGGTGCCCCGGCCCGGGCGGCCGTGCGGCCCGGGTCAGCGGTCGCGTGAACCGCCGGCAGGCCCTTTTGCTGGCGCCGTTCGGCGCGGCGGTGCTGGCCGGCGCCGGGTTCTGGACGGTGCTGGGCCGCATGAAGGCCAACCGTTTCGATCCCCATGACGTGCCGAGCCAGCTCATTGGCCGTCCCATGCCGGAGTTCGCCTTGCCGCCGCAGGAGCCGGGGCAGGGGTTCAGCAGCGCCGACATCACCGCCCTGCGCCGCCCGATGCTGGTCAACTTCTTCGCAAGCTGGTGCGTGCCCTGCGTCATCGAGCATCCGGAGCTGATGGCGCTGTCCCGCGCCGGCGTGCCGATCTGGGGCATCGCCTACAAGGACACCGTGCCCGCCGCCTCCGGCTTCGTCGCCCGGCACGGCAACCCCTATGCCCGCATCGCGCGGGACGCGCCGGGCCAGGTGGCGATTGATTGGGGCGTATACGGGGTGCCGGAAAGCTACCTGATCGACCCGCAAGGCATCGTGCGCTGGCGCATGGCGGGGCCGCTCACCCCCGATGTCGTGTCGGAGCAGTTGCAGCCGCTGCTGCGGGCCATGGCATGAGAACGCTGTTCCTCGTTCTCGCCCTGCTGTGGAGCGGCGCCGCCTACGCCATCAGCGACCCCGCGGAAATGCTGCCCGACCCGGCGCAGGAAGCCCGGGCGGAGAACGTCGGGCGCCAGCTCCGCTGCCTCGTCTGCCAGAACGAGAGCATCGAGGACAGCAACGCCGACCTGGCGCGCGATCTGCGCCGCATCGTCCGCACCCGCATCGCCGCGGGCGACGCCGACAAGCAGGCAACGGAATGGGTTGTCGCGCGCTACGGCGACTTCGTGCGCCTGCGCCCGCCGATGAACGCCGCGACGGCCTGTCTTTGGGCGTCGCCGGTGTTGGCGGTGGCCGCCGGCCTCGGCTTCGCCCTGCTGTCCCGCCGCCGTGCCCCGGCCGTGCCCGCGCCCTTGACGGAGGCGGAACGCTCCCGCCTGGCCGATCTTTTGCCTCCCAATCCTTCATCTCCATGATCTGGCTGGCCATCCTTGTCCTGGCGGCCGCCGCCCTGGCGCCGCTGGCCCTGGTGCTGCGCCACCGCACCGCCGCCCGCGGCGGACGCGACCCGGCCATCGCGCTGCACCGCGACCAGTTGGCCGAACTGGACCGCGACCTGACGGAAGGCCGCATCCTGCCGGCGGAGCACGCCACCGCGAAGCTGGAGGTGCAGCGCCGCCTGCTGCACATCGCGGGCACGTCCGAGGACGCGGCCCGGCCCGGCTCCCGCACGCCGGTCATCGCGGCGCTGGCGCTGGTGCCGGTCCTGGCGCTCGGGCTGTATGTCGTCGGCGGTTCGCCGGGCCTGCCGGGCGCGTCGAGCCGGCAGGCGCACTCGGCCGAGGAAAACGCCTTGATTGCCGAGTTGCAGGAGAGGCTGGCCGCCATGGACCCGCACACCGAACAGGCCCGCCAAGGCTTTGTGCTGCTGGGCAACATCGAGGAAAGCCGCGGCAACGACGCCGCCGCCGCCGCGGCGCTGCGTTCGGCGCTTCAGGTGCATTTCGACCCGGTGCTCGCCGCCCGTGCCGCGGAGGCTGCCACAAGGGCGGAAGGCGGGGTCAGCGATTCCACGGCCTCCCTGTACCGCCGGGCCTTGGCCGGAGCGCCGCCGGATGCCCCTTGGCGTCAGGTCGTTGAACAGAGGCTGGCCGAACCCCGTCTTCCCTGAGGCCAGGCGGTTCCTTCCTATAGCCAGTTGTTTTATCATGAGAGCCATGACTGATGCACAATCCTGGACGCCGGCGTTGCCCGTCCGCTGCCGGCCCATGAGGGCGCGTTGGCTTGCAAGCATGGTGCTGCTGGGGGCATTGGCCGGCTGCGCGCCGCAACGGCCGGGGTTTCTTGGCCGATTGCAGCAGGATTGCGACGCCGGCGACCGGGACGCCTGCGTGCTGCTGGCCGGCCCCATGGTCTCGTCGGAGCCGGGCCGCTCCTCCCAAACGCCGTCGCAGCCGCGGACGGCGGTTCAGCGCGACGTGGACGCGATCATGCAGGGCATGGATCGCAACCGCATGGGACTGCGCCTGCACGCGGAACCGGACGACGGGAGCTGACTCCAAGCCGCCGTCCGGGCCTCACCTCGGCTTAATAAGGACGGGCGTAGCCGCGCCGGACGGTTTGGCGGCGGCGGAACCGCTCGCGCCGGACTTCCTGGCGGCGCCGGAACTCCTGCCGGCGGAGGTACTCGCGGCGGTCGTACTGCACCGTCTGCACGTTCGCCTGTTCAGACATGGCGGCCGTGGCCAGCGCGGGCTGCATGACCGGCGCCGCGCGTACCGGCAGGGCAGCCAGGCCGAGCAGAGTCAGGGAGAGGAAAAGTTTGCGCATGAAAGCCGCCTTGTCCTGTTCGAGATCCATAGTACTCGGAAACGTGGCGCAACGATGGCTGGTTCCGCTTCAGCCCGGCCCAGCGCCGAGATAAGTCCCGATCACCCGCGCATCCCCGGCCAGCCCGGCGCTCGGCCCCTCCAGCGCCACGCGCCCGGTTTCCAGCACGTAGCCATGGTCGGCGACCTGCAGCGCCGCGCGGGCGTTCTGCTCCACCAGCAGGATGGCGCAGCCGCGGTCGCGCAGCCCGGCGATGATGCGGAACACCTCCCGCACGATCAGCGGCGCCAGGCCCAAGCTCGGCTCATCAAGCATCAAGAGGTCGGGCCGGGCCATCAGCGCGCGGCCCATGGCGAGCATCTGCCGCTCGCCGCCGCTCAGCGTGCCCGCCTGCTGGCGGCGGCGCTCCAGAAGGCGGGGAAACAGCGCATACACCTCGTCCAAATCGCGCCGCGCCGACGCGCGCCCGGCCCAGCGGTGCCGGAAGCCGCCGAGGCGCAGGTTGTCCTTCACCGACAACGTGGAAAACAGCTCGCGCTTCTCGGGCACCAAGCCCATCCCGGCGCGGACCCGGCCCTCCACGCCGAGCCGTCCGACATCCTGGCCACCGAACCGCACGCCGCCGCGTCCGGGATGCACGCCCATCACCGCATGGAGCAGCGTCGTCTTGCCCGCGCCGTTCGGGCCGATCACCGTGACGATCTGGCCGGGTTCCACGGTCAGCGACACGCCATGCACCGCGCCGATGCCGCCATAGCTCACGTGCAGGTCCGTGACTTCCAGCACGCTCAAGCGGCGGCGCCCAGATAGGCCTCGATCACCGCCGGGTTGGCGCGGATGGCGGCGGGGTCGCCCTCCGCGAGCTTGGCGCCGGACTCCATGACCACCAGGCGGTCGGTCAGCCGCATGACGAACTCCATGTCGTGCTCCACCAGCAGCACCGTCACGCCCTCATCGCGCAGCCGGCGCAGCAGGGCGGCGAGGTCGGCCTTCTCCGCGTGGCGCAGCCCGGCCGCCGGCTCGTCCAGCAGCAGCAGGATGGGATCGAGGCACAGGGCGCGGGCGATCTCCACGAGGCGCTGCTGGCCGAGCGCCAGGCTGTCGCCGGGCTTGCCGGCGTGCGCGTCCAGCCCCACCCGGGCGATCTGCCGCCGTGCCTCCGCAAACAGCCGCGCCTCCTCCGCCCGGTCGAGGCGCAGCAGCGCGGACACGGGGCTGGCGGTGCCACGCAGGTGCGCGCCGAGCGCCACGTTCTCCAATACGGACATGCCGGGCACCAGCTTCACGTGCTGGAAGCTGCGCGCGATGCCGAGCCGCGCGATGCCGGGCGGGGCCAGGCCGGTGACGTCGCGACCGAGAACGCGTACCTGCCCGGCGCCGGGCCGCGCCACGCCGGTCAGCAGGTTGAACGTCGTGCTCTTGCCCGCGCCGTTGGGACCGATCAGGCCGACGATCTCGCCAGCGTCCAGATGCAGCCCCATGCCGTTCACCGCGACCAAGCCGCCGAACGCCTTGCGGAGCCCGGCGGCGGACAGCACCGGCGTGCCCGGGGACGGCAACGCGCGGGCGGGCAGGGGGGCGGCGTCCGCATGCATGCGGCGCGGCCGGGCAGGGGGGAACAGCCGACGCAGCCGCGGCCACAGCCCGTCCGGCGCCGTTTGCAGCACCAAGACCAGCAGGACCCCGAACACGACCGTCTCGTAGTTGCCCTGCTGACCCAAGAGCCGCGGCAGCAGGCTCTGCAACTGGTCGTTCACCACCGTCACCAGCGCCGCCCCCAGCAGCGCCCCCCACACCGACCCGGCGCCGCCCACCACCGCCATCAGCAGGTACTCGATGCCGGCGTTCAGCCCGAACGGGGTGGGGTTCACGCTGCGCTGCATATGCGCGTACAGCCACCCCGCCAACCCCGCCAGCACGGCGGCATAGGTGAACGCCAGGATGCGCGTCCGCGGCAAGCTCACGCCAAAACTCGCCGCCGCGGCGGCTCCCCCGCGCAATGCCCGGATCGCCCGGCCCACCCGGCTGTCGAGCAGGTTGAGCGTCAGCAGCACGGCCAGCGCCACGGCAACCCAGACCACGACGAAGTACTCCCGGCTTCCGGTCAGCGCCAAGCCGCCGAGCCGCAGCGGCGGGATGCCGGACAGGCCGTCGTTGCGGCCAAGCACGTCCAGGTTGCCGGCCAGGTAGTACAGGCTGACCGCCCAGGCGATGGTCGCGAGCGCCAGATAATGCCCGGACAGCCGCAAGGTGACGGCCCCGAGCGCCAGCGCCGCCGCCCCGCTGGCCAGCAGCGCCGCCGGCAACGCGAGCCAAGGCGACAGCCCGGCGCCCGTGGTGAGCAGTGCCGAAACATACGCCCCGCACCCCATGAACGTCGCCTGCCCGAAGGAGGTCATGCCGCCGAATCCCGTCAGCACCACCAGCCCCAGCGCCACGATGCCGGCGATGCCCGCATAGTCCGCCAGCGTGATCCAGAAGCTCGGCACCCCCGGCACGAACGCCGCGCCGAGGGCAGCGAGGAGCAGCACGGCCGGGAGCAGCCGGGTCATTCCTCCTCCGCCGGGTTGCGCAGGCTGCGCCACAGCAGGACCGGGATGATGACGGCGAAGACGATCACCTCCTTGAAGGCGCTGGCGTAGAACGACGACAGGCTTTCGACGCAGCCCACCAGCACCGCGGCGAGTGCCGCGGCCGGGTAGCTGACCAGTCCGCCGATGATGGCGGCGACGAAGCCCTTCAAACCGATCAGGAAGCCGCTGTCGTAGTACACGGTGGTCAGCGGCGCGATCAAGATGCCGGACAGCGTGCCGATCAGCCCGGCGAGCAGGAAGGCGATGCGCCCGGACAGCGCGGTCGCGATGCCCACCAGCCGCGCTCCCAGCCGGTTCACCGCCGTCGCCCGCAGCGCCTTGCCGGACAAGGTGTGCTCGAAGAACAGGTACAGCGCCGCGATCAGCGCCAGGGTGCTGCCCACGATCCAAACCGCCTGGCCGTTGACCGTCAGGCCGCCCCAGTCATAGCGCGCGTCGGAGAAGCCCGGGGCGCGGTAGCCCTCCGGCCCGAAGAACACGAGGCCGAGGCCGAGCAGCGCCAGATGCACGCCGATGCTGGCGATCAGCAAGGTGAGCACCGACGCCTCCGCGAGCGGCTGGAAGGCGAGGCGGTACAGGTAGGGCGCCATGGGCGTCACGATGGCGAGCGTCAGCAGCGCGTCGGCCGCGACGCCGGGCTTGCGCGGCGCGAGCACCAGCGCCGCCGCGCCCACGAGCGCCGGAACCGCCAGTGTTTCCACGGCCAAACGCGACACGCTGCCCGCCGAAAGCACCCGGCGCTCGGCCGCCAGCCCGGCCAGGAACGCCCCCGCCCCCAGCGCGCCCAGCAGCCACACGCTGCCCGGCAGCCGCCCCTCGTCGAGCGCCGCATAGGTCAGCGCGCCGTAGGCGACGATCTCGCCCTGCGGGATCAGGATGACGCGGGTGACGGTGAACACCAGCACCAGCGACAAGGCCAGCAGCGCGTAGATCGCGCCGTTCACGACGCCGTCCTGCAGCAGGATCAGCGCGATATCCGCGTCCATGCGCGGCTCTAGCCCTCTCGTCTAGCCAGCATGGATCAGGGCAGCAGCTTCCAGGCGCCGCCCTCGATCACCACCATTACCCGGGCGCGCTGGTCGAAGCCGTTATGGTCCTGCGGCGTCATGTCCGCGACGCCTTGGGTCAGCACCAGCTCCTCGCTGTTCTCTAAGGCGTTCCGCAGCGCGGCGCGGAACTCCGGCGTGCCGGGCTTGGCGGAGCGCAGCGCCACCGGGATGGCCGCCTGCAGCAGCAGGCCTGCATCCATCGCGTGCGCGCCGAAGGTGGACACGCTGCCCGGGCCGTTCGCGGCCTCGTAGCGGCGCACGTAGTCGAGCGCCACCGCCTTGATCGGGTTGCTGTCCGGCAGTTGCGCCGCGACCAGGATCGGGCCGGCCGGCAGCACCGTGCCCTCCACGTCCCGCCCGCCCACGCGCAGGAAGTCCGCGTTGGCGACGCCGTGGGTCTGGTAGTACTTGCCCGCGTAGCCGCGTTCATGCAGCGCCTTTTGCGGCAGCGCCGCCGGGGTGCCGGCGCCGGCGATCAGCACCGCGTCGGGCCGGGCGGCGACCAGCTTGAGCACCTGGCCGGTCACGCTGGTGTCCGCACGGGCGTACCGCTCGGTCGCCACCAGCTTGATGCCGTGGACGGCAAAGGCGCGCGTCGCCTCCGCGAGCCAGCCGTCGCCGTAGGCGTCGTTGAAGCCGATGAAGCCGACCGTCTTCACGCCTGACCGCTCCATGTGCGCGACCAGCGCGTCCGCCATCAGGCTGTCGTTCTGCGGCGTCTTGAACACCCACCGGCGCTGCGCGTCCATCGGCTCGATCAGCCGGGCGGAGGCGGCGAGCGCGATCATCGGCACCTGCTTCT
>JAABUQ010004899.1_pt1 | contig 22145 bp, 19 predicted proteins | sample 5560001 | NCBI WGS metagenome assembly JAABUQ01 (sample SAMN10711888, study PRJNA513371) | rock metagenome | isolation source: Antarctica rocks | place: Antarctica: Victoria Land, Finger Mt nord | collected 2015-12-18 | reverse complement strand
CCAGCGCGCCGACGGCATCGCCTCGCTGATCATCGCGGCCATCATGCTGCACGCCGCCTACGGCCTGCTTCGAGACTCGGGGCGCATCTTCCTGGAGGCTGCCCCGGCTGGGCTCGACCCCGACGCCATCGGCCACGCGATGGCGCGACAGCCCGGCGTCACCGAGGTCCACGACCTTCACGTGTGGGAGGTCACGTCCGGATTTCCCGCCCTCTCAGCGCACGTGATGGTCGCCGGCGACTGCAACTGCCATGCCGTCAGCCGTGCCGTTCGGCGCCTTTTGCACGAGACCTTCGGCATCGATCACACGACCCTGCAGGTGGACCACGACGGGGGCGAGCTGCTGTCCATCGAGTCTGTTCATAGCCCCCGGAGCGCCCTGCCGCACTGAGCAGGATGAGCCCCTGGTGGTGGTGGGGCGCCGCCCGCCCCCACCACCCGGGTCCCGTCTAGGCGTCGCGCTCGTCGTCGGCCAGGACCCGATAGAGCGCCCGGCGCGTCTCCACCAGCAGGTCGCGCGCTCGGGCCACCTGATTGGCGTCACCGGCCTGCGCAACCTGCATGGTCGCACCCGCGAGCTGTCCGACGAGGGCACGCAGCTCATGCAGCGGCTCGTCCTCGCCGCCGACCGGCGCGTCCCATGGAGCAGGCTTGCTTGAATCGCGCGCGTCAACCTCGGCCCGACCGGCGTCGGTCAGGCTGAACAGCCGCCCCGTGGCCCCGGCGTCATCCTCTGAGCGCACCAGCCCCTCGTCCTCGAGCTGGGACAGGGCGGGATACACCGAGCCGGGGCTGGGTCGCCAGCGGCCGTCGCTGCGCTGCTCGATTTCCTGCATCAGGCCGTAGCCGTTGCGCGACTCCTCGGTGAGCAGCAGCAACAGCGCGATACGCACGTCCCCCCGTCGGGCCCGTCGGCCCCGGCGTCCGAACTGGCCGCGCGGACCCCCGAACCCCGGACCCCCGAACCCCGGACCTCCGAATCCGGGACCTCCGAACCCGGGACCTCCGAATCCGCGACCGGAGCCGCGGCCGGAACCCGGGCCGCCGTGCATCTCGACGAAACCCTCGCGGGCCAGCCGACCGAGATGGCGCAGGGCCCGCGGCGACAGCGGAGCCTGAGTGAGTGGTGTATGGCAATGAATGTGACTGGTCATGGTAACTCTCGATCTGTAGTGATGTGTCTGACGTACATCACGATATATCTAATACCCTGGGACGTCAAGACCTCAGGGCAGCTTTGCCGCCCGGCCCACCTAGGATCTCCGCCCATGGACCTCGGGTTGACCGGCCGCGTTGCCCTGGTGACCGGGGCTTCGCGCGGCATCGGGCGCGCGATCGCCGAGGCCCTGGCGGCCGAGGGGGCCAGCGTCGCCGTCGCGGCGCGCTCGCCCGACGGCGTGCGCGAGGTGGCCGACGCCATCGGCGGCCACGGCTACGTGTTTGACAGTGGGGACCTGGCGACGATCGATCCGCTGCTGGACGCCGTGCAGCGCGATCTGGGTCAGTAGACGTTTACGTGGCCAACACCGGCGGCCCGCCCGCGGGAGCCGACCCGCTCGACTTCTCGGTGGAGCAGTGGGAGGCCGCCCACCGCGCGCTGGTGATCAGCCCCATGCGCATCCTGCGGCGTGTGCTCCCCGAGATGCGCGCGCGCGGTTTCGGCCGCGTGCTGGCCGTGTCCTCCAGCACCGCGCGCGAGCCGTTGGCCAACTTGCAGCTGTCCAACGTCAACCGCCCAGGGCTGCTCGCGGCGATGAAGCTGCTCGCCCGCGATGCCGTCCGCGACGGAGTGACGCTCAATGCCGTCCTTCCCGGGCGCATCGCTACGGAGCGCATCGCCGGGGTCTACGGAAATCTGCAGGCCGCCGAGGCGGCAGCCCGGCAGGACATCCCGGCCGGACGCCTGGGCACCGTCCAGGAGCTGGCCGGCGCGGCCGTCTTTCTGTGCGCGACGCAGGCCGCCTACGTCACCGGCCAGTCGCTGCTGGTCGACGGCGGTCTGACCCGCTCCTGGTAGGGCAGTAAAAAAGGTGTCCGGAGGTGGCGCTGCCCCCGCCGCGCGCAGCGGCCCCGGCTGGGGCCGCCGTGACTGGGTCTGTCTGCCCCGGCAAGCCGAGCGGGCGGCCAGGCTGTTTCCCGACGCACATCTGCACTGGTTCGACGCCTGCGGACACTTCCCCCACTGGGACTCTCCGACCGAGACGACCCGGCTGATCCTTGACCGCACCGGTGGTGTGTTCCCCTCGAGCAACGGCCGCGTCGCTGCTACGGAACCAGCCTCGGCGGCCTAAAAGCCGCCGCCGAAGTCTCCGCCGCCAAAGTCACCGCCGCCGAAGCCGCCGCCGTCGTCACCGCCGCCGAAGCCGCCGCCACCGTCGTCGCCCCAGCCGCCTCCGCCACCGTCGCCGCCCCAGCCGCCGTCATCACCGCCGAACATCTCGCCGGCGCCCATGCCCAACGCGCCGCCGAGGACCGAGCCCACAAGGAGCCCGGGCAGAAGCCCGCCGCCGCCGAACCCTCCGAAGTAGCCCCCCGCCCACGGCCCGTAGTGGGCCGGCGCGTTCCAGTACGGGGTTTGACGGCCACCGACCTGCACCTGGCGCGCGTAGGGGTCAAAGCCCTCCCGCACACGCAGCGCGTCAGCCGCGCAGGCGGGCACCGGTCGCGGTTGGCCGCCCTCCGGGGCCCAATCGACATCCTCGGTCGACGGTCCGTGGCGAGGGTCAAAGAAGCACGGCGCCCGGTGCTCGGGCGGCTCCAGGCCGGCGAGGCGAGCCTTCGCGCACGCCATGGCATAGCGTCCCTCTTCCAGGGTGGAGCTCACCGGACCCAGATCCTCGGGTCGCCGGGCGCGCTCAAAGACCTCGTTGGCGTGTTCGTAGGCGCCAAGCGCCTGTCCGTAGCGCTGGACCGCCTCCTGGTTGACACCTGGCATCTGCACGTCCACGTCGAGCGCGCGGATGTCGTCTCCCAGCGTGACCAAGTCGTCGCGTGCCTGGTCACGGACCTCTTCCCATTCGCGCTCGCGGCGGCTCTTGTGTCCGAACAGCGTCATCACTCAGAGCTTAGGCCGCTGCCCGGCCGCAGCCCGGCCCCAGCAGAACGTGCCGGCCGCGTAGTTCCTGCGTTCTCCACGCGGGCGACCGTACCGGAGATCGCCTCGGAGGTGTGAGGCGCTCTGAGTTACCTGGCCGGCGGTCCCCTTCGTTTCAGGGGTGCGCACGCAGCCAGGCGTGCAGCCCGGTGAGGACGAGCTCGACGGCCAGAGCTGATAGCAACAGGGCGACGATGCGCGAGAGCAGGTGGATCAGGCTCGTGGAGATCCGCCTGCTGATCGGCGAGGCGAGGGTGAGCACCAGCCAGGTGACTGCGAGCGCGAGGGCGATTCCCAACCACACGCCGCCCCGAGCCGTGAAGCCGTGATTGCGCTCGGTGAGCACCATCGTCGCCGCTATGGCGCCGGGTCCGGCGATCAGCGGCGTGCCCAGGGGAACCAGGGCGATGTTGGCGCGCTCGGTGATCTCGGGGTCGTCGTAGCGCCCGCGCAACATGTCCAGCGCGACGAGGGCGAGCAGTAGCCACGGACAGACTGGCCAGCGACACGCCCAGGTAGCGCAGCAGCAGCCGTCCGATCAGGGCGAAGCCGAAGATAATGGCCAGGGCCGTGAGGACGGCCTGCGAGGCGGCCCGGCGTCGCAGGCGCTCTTCCAGCGAACGCGACAGCGCCAGGAACGTGGGCACGTTGCCCAGCGGATCCAGGATGGCGATCATCGTGATGAACGCGGTGAGCCCGGCCTTCAACATCGGGGGACCATCGCTCGACGATAGGTCAGGCGTCTACTGCTTGGGTAGGCCCGGCGCCGCGCAAGCATGCGCGCGAGCGACCCGACGAAAGATCTGAACGCGGTTGTTCTTGGTGTCGGCCACCAGCAGGTTGCCGCGGCAGTCGATGGCGATGCCCGCGGGCTGGCTGAGCTCCCCCACAGCGGGACCCTCGCGGCCCCAGGCGCCGAGCAGGCGTCCGTCGCCACTGAACTTCTGGATGCGGTCGCTGGCGAGGTCGGACACGAAGACATCTCCGGCCGCGTCCACGGCTATTCCTGACGGCTGCTGGAAGCGCCCCGGACGGGTCCCCGTGGCACCCCACGACTTGATCAAGGCGCCCCGCGGGTTGAGCTTCTCCACGCGGCTGGTGCCGGGATCGGCGACGAAGGTCTCTCCCCCGCGGTTGACCGCCACCGCCACCGGTCGGGCTCCCGCAGGCAGGGGCCACACGTCGCGTAAGCGTCCCAGGGCCGAGAAGCGCTGCACGCGCTGGTTGTCGGTGTCGGCCACGACCACGTTCCCCGCGGCGTCCACGGCCAGGCCGGTGGGATTGCTCAGCTTCCCGGCCAGGATGCCGGGGCCGCCGAGAGATCCGAGGAAGCGTCCCTCGGCGCTGAGGTGGCGCAGCACTCCGTTCAGGCGGTCGTTGACCCACACCGATCCGTCGGGGCCGACGGCCAACGCCGTCGGGCTGAAGAAATGATGGCCGAGAATGGCGCCGCCGCCACCGACCCACGTGGCCTGGTAGGTCAGAGCGGGGTCATAGAGATTGATGGGGCCGAGGCTGCTGTAGGTCTCGGCGACCAGGACGCCGCCGGCCGAGTCCGTGGCCACCGCCAGCGGCCCGATCAGCTGACCCGCGGTGCGACCCGAGCGACCCCAGGTGCGCACCAGGCCTCCGTGAGCGTCGAACACGACCACCCGGTTGTTACCCGAGTCCGCGACGTAGACGCGACCCGCGGTGTCGGTGGCCAACCCACGCACGTAGCTCAGGCGACCCCTCCCGTCTCCCCGCCAGTCCTCGATCCAGGCCAGGCGCGGCGTCAGCTTGATGACGCGGTTGTCGTTGTCGTCGGCGACGTAGACGTTGCCGTCCGGGCCGATGGTCACGCCGTAGGGATCGGTGAACTGGCCCCGGCCCTTGCCCACGCTACCCATCTGGGCGACGAAGTGGCCTTGTAGGTCGAACTCATCGATTCGCGTGTTGTAGTCATCACCGATGTAGATCGCGCTCGCGCTCACGGCGATGGCTCGCGGATGACGCATCTGCCCCGGGCCCCGGCCCACCTGACCAAAGCTCATCGCGCGCCTGCCGTCCAGGTCAAAGCGCTGGACCCGGTTGTTGTTCGAGTCGGCCAGATAGACGTGATCGCCGCGAATGGCGATGGCGCCGCCCGGTGGTCTGTCCGCGCCGCTGCCGGGGCCGAAATTGAACTCTCCCAGTCCCCGCCCACGGTGTCCCCAGGAGGTCAGCAGGTGCCCCCGGGGATCGAACTTCAGCACGCGGTCGTGGGGCGAGTCGACGGCGTAGACGTTTCCCCGCGCGTCGACGGCGAGGCCGCTGATGGCGCCGAGCTGGCCCGGACGCTTGCCGTAGGAGCCCCACTGTCCGCGAAAGGCCCCGTTGGGCGAGAAGCGCTGGATCACGTAGCTGAACTGGTCGGCGACGTACACGTCGCCGCTCGGGCTGAAGGCGATGGCCTCGGGCACACGCAGGACGCCGTTGCCGCGCTCACCGATGGCCGCGATCGGAGCGTAGGGGCAGGGACCTGTACAGACACTGCGAGCCGCCGGCCCTGTGCCTCCGGAGGACCCGGGGTCGCCTCGATGATCGCCCAGCACGGCGACGAGGGCAACGGCCACCAGCGCGCCGACGAGCGCCGCCAGGGCAGCGCGGACACGACGACGCCGTCTCGTGCGCGAGCCCGGGGCGGGGGGGCGGGTGTCCAGCGAGTGGGGGTGCACGGTCAGGTCCCTCGGCGCCAGTCGGTTCGGGCCCGGGCGCGTCTGCGCAGCGCCTATGGTGTCAGGCTGCTCCCGCGACCCCGGCCGCGGTGACCGCCGAGCCCCACGACATGGCCCAGCCGACCCACCCGTGATCCCCTTCCGTACCGGCACGGTCGCCAGGCAGCGCCTTCGTCTGCTCGCGGCGCTCGCCTCGGCGGTGGCGATCGCGGCCGCGCTGGTCTGGCTGCTGCCCAGCCGCGCGGCGGGCCCGTCGTCTGCCACGAACGCCGCCGCGGGGCACCAGCACCGGCACGGGCGACACCATCGCGCCGAGAGACCCCACGGGCGCCCCGTCACCGTGGTCGTGAACAGCGCTCGCCCGGGCGCACGCGTCCCGCGCGACTTCCTCGGGCTGTCGTTCGAGATGGCCGATCTGTCGCGCATCGCGACCTACGCCCATCAGGGCGATCTCGTCGCCCTGATGCGCTCGCTGGGCCCGGGGGTGATGCGCTTCGGCGGTATCAGCGCGGACACGAACACGGGCTGGTCGCCCGGGTCATCCGCGCCGGCGCCGTGGAACACGCGACCCGTGGGCCCTCAGACCATGAGCGGCCTCGGCGAGCTCGCTCGGGCGACCGGCTGGCGGGTGATCCTCACCGTCGACCTGGGCCACTATGACCCGAGCGCGGCCGCGCAGGAAGTTCGGTCCGCGCAGGCGGCGCTGGGCGCCGGCCTGATGGGCGTGTCGATCGGCAACGAGCCCGACGCGTATGCCCGCCAGCACATACGCCCGGCGTCCTGGAACTTCGCGGCCTACCGCGTGCAGGCGGCGGCCTACCGGAGGGCTATCAGCGCGGCAACGCCTGCAGTGGCGTTCGTGGGGCCCGACGCCTCCAGCGGCATCGGTCCGCTCTCGTGGGTCACCGACGCGGCGCGGACCGCTCCTCCGGCCCTGCTCAGCGACCATTTCTATCCCTCCAGCCGCTGCGGCTACACGCCGACCGTCTCGGACCTGACCAGCCCCCATACGCGTCAGGCCGCCACGGACATGTTCACGAGGCTGCGGACGATCTCGCGCCGCAGTCGCCTTCCCCTGCGCCTGGCCGAGACCAACAACATCTCCTGCCGCGGGCAGCCCGGCGTCAGCAGCGTGTTCGTCTCCGCGCTGTGGGGGGTTGACTACGCGGCGCGTGCGATGTCAGGTGGGCTGCCCGGGATCAACTTCCACGACCTCATCGGAGAGCCCCCCAGCTACAGCCCGCTCGTCGGCTCCGGTCGCGTCGCCCTGACCCAGGGTCAGCTCTATGCCCACCCCGAGTGGTACGCGCTGCTCATGGCTCGCCAGCTGTTGGGCGATCGCCCGGTGGGGGCGAGCCTGAGCCAGCCCCATCCTGGTCTGGTCGCGCACGCCCTGCTCGCGCCCCACGGCCGCGTGCATGTGGTGCTGATCAACTTCGACCCTTCGGGCGCCGAGCCGCTGCTGGTGACCCTGCGTGCTCCCGGCCACCCACGCTCGGGCAGCGTGCTGTCCCTCCGGGCTCCGTCGCTGCGGTCGGTCACCGGAGTGCGTCTGGGGGGCCGCAGCGTTGCCTCAGACGGCTCGTGGACCCCGCCGGCGCACCTCCCCGGGCTGTACCGGTCATCGGGGTCGCTGTCCCTGTCGCTGGCCCCTGGCACGGCCGCGCTGGTGACCCTTGGACGCCAGACCCACCACCCCTAGCGGGGGCCGCGCGTCCCGAATCAATAGGATCCGGTTTGTGCAGGGGGGACACAAGCGCTTTGAGGACCTGCGGCTGCCGCCCCGCGCGGAGGCCGGGATCACTCAGGACGAGGAGTGGTGCGAGGTCACCGTCGACGGCGAGCGCCGTCGCATTCGCTTCCACGATTACGCTGAGATCTACGAGATTCCAGGCCTCTACGAGGCCCTGTTCTACGACGCGCTCCAGTGCTGCTCGCCGCGCACCGTGCGCAGTCTGCTCGAGACCGAGCTCGAGCGCGCCGACTTCGATCCGACCGACCTTGTGGCGCTTGACCTCGGAGCCGGAAACGGCATGGTGGGCGAGGAGTTGCTCGATCTGGGCGCGCGCACGATCGTCGGGGTGGACATCGTCGATGAGGCGGCTGAGGCCGTCGAGCGCGATCGTCCTGATGTCTATGACGAATACCTGGTCGCCGACCTCACGCAGCTGAGCTCAGACGAGCACGAGCGGCTGGCCGACCGCCCGTTTAACTGTTTGACCAGCGTCGCCGCACTCGGCTTCGGCGACATCCCCCCTCAGGCGTTTACGGCGGCCTACGGGCTGCTCGAGCCGGGAGGCTGGGTCGGACTGACCATCAAGGAAGACTTCTTGGCCACCGAGGATCCGAGCGGCTTTCAGATCCTCATCCGACGCATGCTCGAGGACGGCTCGCTCGACCTGCGCGCCAAGCGCCGTTACCGTCATCGTCTGTCCAGCCTCGGCGACCCGCTGCACTACGTGGCCATGATCGCCACCAAGGCCGCGACGCGCCGCCCGCCGAGGCACGCCGGAGCCGCGGCCGGCACCGGCGTCGGCGCCTGACGCGCGCCGGCGGCTGGGTGCCGGGCTCCGCGGCGGCCATGTTTGGTGCGGCTCGGCTCAGCCCCGGCTGAGCGTGCGACGCGAGCCCGAGGAGCTCATGGTGTTCAGGTGCTCCAGGGCGTGGCCTGAGCCCACCGCCACGCAGGTCAGCGGTGACTGGGCGAGGTACGCCGGCATGCCGGTGTGGCGGGTGACCAAGTCGCCGAAGCCACGCAGAAGGGTGCCGCCGCCGGCCAGCAGGATGCCGTCGCGCGAGATGTCTCCGGACAGCTCGGGCGCGGTCTGCTCGAGCGTCTCGGTGATCGCGCGTACGATCTCGCGCAACGGGAGCTGGATCGCGTCACGCACCTCCTCGCTGTGCAGCTCGATCTGGGTGGGCAGTCCGGTGACCAGGTGGCGCCCGCGCACCCCCATGGACGCCTCCTCGCTCAGGGGCATGGCCGAGCCGATGTTCATCTTGATGGTCTCCGCCGTGCGCGAGCCGATGGCCAGCTGATACTCGCTGCGCAGGTAATGGCCGATCGCCTCGTCCATCTCATAACCACCGACACGAATCGATCGGGATACCGATATGCCGCCCAGGGTGATGACCGCCATCTCGCTGGTGCCGCCGCCGATGTCGACGACCATGCGCCCCACCGGCTCCTCGATGGCCAGGCCGGCGCCGATGGCCGCCGCTATCGGCTCCTCGATGAGCTCGACCCGGCGTGCGCCGGCGGCCAACGAGGCCTCCTCGACCGCGCGCTTCTCCACCTCGGTCACTCCCGACGGGGCGCACACCACCAGGCGCGGGTGGCCCCAGCGCCGGTCACGCGCTCGCCTGATGAAGTAGCGCAGCATCTCCTCGGTGACGTTGAAGTCGGCGATCACCCCGTGGCGCAGCGGGCGCATGGCCGAAATGGTGGCCGGAGTACGACCGATCATGCGCTCGGCCTCGGCGCCCACTGCATGAACCTGACCGCTGACCGTGTCGGTGGCCACCACCGAGGGCTCGGACACGACGATGCCCTCACCGCCCACGTAGACCAGCGTGTTGGCCGTGCCCAGGTCAATGGCCACGTCGCTGACGCCGAGGGTGGGAGCCAGATGACGTCGGGATGTGTCGCGGCGGGAGCCGTCGCGGCGAAAGCGCATCATCGCGACAGCGTGTCAGACCGCCGCCCGGTCAGACCTGGTGGCGCCCCGCGACGGCCCTGGCCGCCGCGGGTGCCAAGGCGGACGCTCAGCGTGCGCAGACCGGCCAGGCCGACGTGCCCTGGGCCGCGAGCAGCGCGGCCGCGCGGCGATCCTGCTCGGCCGCCGAGGCCTTGGCCGGGTCGCCCGACCCGCCCACGGCGCGCCAGGTCGCACGGTCGAATTGGTATCTGCCGCGGTAACGGCCGTCGGATGAGACCGCGCGCGCGTCGCCGCCGGACTCACATCGGGCGATCTGAGCCAAGCGAGCGCTGAGCGGCCCGGAGTCGTGTGAGCGGACGGCCGGGGACGCGTCGGTCGATCGCGGCGGGACCGCAGATCGCGCGGCATGGGCGGAGGCCAGGCCCATGGCCCGCTCGGTCTGGGGGCCGAGGACTCCGTCGACAAGCAGACCGTGACTGGCCTGAAACGCCCGCAGGGCACGCTGGGTGACGGGCCCCTGCACGCCATCGGCCGGGATTTTAAGCGCGCGCTGGACGGCGCTGACCGAGACGGTCGGCTGACCGCTCGGGGACGCCGTTGTGGTGGCGGCCAGAGCGCCTCCGGCGCCGAGCAGCATGGCGGTACTGAGGGCGACGGTCAGGTTGCGGGTGCGGCGCCTGAGCAAGCGCCGCCGCAGGGCCTGGGTGCGGCGCTTGCGGGCGCGGCGCAGCGAGCTGCGCCAGGGGCAGGTCATGACATCGTCGGGCAGAACAGGGTCAGACATTGAACGCTCCTTCGGGATGTGGGCGCCTACGGGGTGAGCTGTCGGGCTCGCGCAGAAGGAGAGCGCTACGCCATGAGACTGGCGATTCGCCCCGCGAGCGGACGTTGATCCGCTCCGGTGGTTCCCCCGCTTCCCGCCGCACAGGGCAGCGGGAACTCGGCTTGGCGTGTTGCAGCGGGCCATAGGAAAGCACATCGCCCGCCTCGCCCCAGGGCGGCGCGGCCGGCGCGGGCCTTCGCGGCACCCTGCTGGACGCGCGCTTCTCGGGGCCCTTGAGGGTACGCTGTGGCAGCTCGTCGACCTGTAGGTCGGGGGCCGCGCAGACTTCGACCTGCGCCCTCGACGGGTGAGACAGCCCCCTGCGACGTGTCCCAATCCACCTGTCCCCCACCAGCGCTGACCCGCACCGAACGCGTGTCGGCCCTGGGCGCGGGCGGAGTCACGATCTGGTTCACCGGGCTGCCGGCGTCGGGGAAGTCCACGGTGGCGGCGGCGGTGGAACGTCGCCTGGTGGCGGCGGGACGCAGCGCCTATCGGCTGGACGGCGACGTGCTGCGCACGGGGATCAACCGCGACCTCGGATTCGACCAGGCCGCACGAGCCGAGAACGTGCGGCGCGCGGCGGAGGTGGCGCGGCTGATGGCCGATGCCGGCACCGTCGCTCTGGTCGCGCTCGTCTCCCCCTACCGAGCCGACCGTGCCGAGGCACGTGCGCTGCACGAGCGTCACGGCCTGCCCTTCCTGGAGGTATGGGTCTCCGCCCCGGTTGCGGTGTGCGAGCGTCGCGACCCCAAGGGGCTCTACGCGCGCGCTCGCCGGGGTGAGCTTGCCGACATGACCGGAGTGGACGGTCCCTACGAAGCATCCTCCGCGCCCGAGCTCGAGCTCGCGGGCGACGTCGAGGTCCACGAAGGGGCCAGCCGCGTCATCAGCCTCATCGAGGCGCTCACACCCGCCGGCGTCCGTCCGGGGTGAGCGCGGGAGACGCGGTCGGGCCTCCCGCTGCCACGCGCGGTGGGGGTCACGACCATCCCCCGCCCCGCCCCGGTTCACAGCGCCTGCGGGCCGCGCCGGCGGCGTGTGGTCGCGTCCGCCAACGCGTTTACCTTCACGAACATGCTGGTCAGGGACATGCGCGACGGGGTGGAGATCGACCAGGTGCTGCTGGTGCGCGAGGTCGAGCGTCGCCAGCGCCGCGACGGGAGCGACTACCTGCGCCTACGCGTGGGGGACCGCACCGGAGCGCTCGTCGTGATGGTCTGGGAAGACCTCGCTGCCGTGGGCGAGCTCGCCTGCGCGGGCGAACCGGTGCACGTCTGCGGGCGCTACACCATGCACCCGCGCTTCGGAGCCCAGGTGAACGTGCGCAACCTCGGCGCGCCCGAGCCGGGCAGCTTCACCCTGGCCGACCTGCTCGATGGCCCGGCCCGGGCCCCCGAGCACATGGAGCAGGACCTGCGCGGGTTGGTGGACACCGTGCAGGACCCTCACCTGCGCACGCTGCTAGAGCGGGTCTTCGGCGAACGCTCCTCCCTGTGGAGCAGCTACCGGCTGGCGCCGGCGGCCAAGCGCTACCACCAGGCCTACCGCCACGGCCTGCTCGAGCACAGCCTGGGAGTGGCCCAGGCGGTGAGCGCCATCTCGGCCACCTTCGCCGGCATCGACCGCGACGTGGCCGTCACCGGCGCCCTGCTTCATGATCTCGGAAAGCTCGACGCGTACACCGACGACCCGCACTGCATCGACCTGACCGATCTCGGTCGCCTGCACGGCGAGATCGCGCTCGGGTACTACCGCGTTCGTCGCACGATGGAGGAGATCGACGGCTTTCCGGTCGAGCTGGCCGACGCGGTCGGCCACATAATCCTCTCTCACCACGGTTCCCTGGAGCACGGCAGCCCCGTGGTGCCCTGCACGCGGGAGGCCACGCTGGTCCACATGATCGACAACCTCGGCGGGCGTCTGGGCAGCTTTGACCGCCTGGAGAAGGAGTTGCCCCAGGGGGAGTGCTGGTCGGGCTTTGACCGGGCCATCGGCGGCGGCGCCTACTTTGCGGCCCGCGCGGCTTCTCCCGCGCCCGCGCGCAGGGCCGCCTGAGCTGCGCCTGCCAGCTGCGCCTGAGTATCCGCTCAGCTCGGGGCGGCAGCAAACAGCGCAAATAGCGCGGGCATCGCGGTCTGAGCGTCGTGCGCCCTCGGGGCTGAGTTCTATCGTTCCAGCGCGATGGCCAAGGACACCGAGAAGCTCATCCGTCAGCTTTCGCTGATCTCCTACCTGATGGCCGAGCGTCGACCGGTGACCGCTCTGGAGATCCGCCGCGACGTCGAGGGCTACAGCGGCATGAACGAAGACGCCTTCGCCCGCCGCTTCTATGCCGACCGGGCCGAGCTCGAGTCGCTGCGCATCCAACTCACGGTGGAGAAGCCCATCGACGGCGTGGCCGAGCAGGAGAACTACTCGCTTCGCCCGGAGAACTTCCACCTGCCGGCGATCGAGTTCTCCGATCAGGAGCTGGCCGCGCTGCAGACCGCCCTGAGCCTGCTCGACGGGGAGTTCGCCTACGCGGAGCCGCTGCGTCTGGCCCTGCAGCAGATCACCTGGGGACGCCCCAGCCCGCTGCGCGCGCCCGAGCAGCGCTCGGTGGCCCTGGGCATCACGGCCTCGGCCGGCGGCCAAGAGCTCTCGCTGCGCCTGGCCAAGATCGAGACGGCGATCTTCCGCAACAAGACGATCACCTTCGACTACTACACGATGGAGCGCGACGAGGTCGGCGCCCGGCGCGTGGATCCCTACCACCTGCTCTTCCAGGGTGGGCAGTTCTACCTGTTGGGACGCTCCCACGAGCGCCGCGCGGTGCGCGTCTTTCGCCTGTCGCGCATTCGCGGCAAGGTCTCCTACGCCACCAAGGCCGAGCACGACTTCCGCCGTCCGTGCGACTTCGATCCCCGTGAGTACGCCGATCGTGCCGAGTGGCAGTTCGGCGAGCAGCGGGGAGTGGCCGAGATCCTCATCTCCGAGCGCATCGCCTGGCAGATAGAGCGTCACTTCGGCCGTTTCGGCGAGATCAGCACGCCCGACGGGGACGGCGACGGCGCCGAGGGTGGCGAGCGCATCCTGGCCACCCCCTACGCCAGCCCGCGCATGCTCATCTCCTGGGTGCTGGGACTCGGCGAGCATGCGCGCGTGTTGGGCCCACCCGCGCTGAGTGAGGAGCTCGAGCGTCGCCTCGACCTGATCGAGGAGCGTCACGTCGACCCTCCGCCGGTGGTGCCCGCCCCGCCCCGCCCTGCGCCCGCGGTCGAGGCACGCTCGCGCAGTCGCTCGCGACGCGGTGGCTCACCCGAGGACCGCCAGGAGGCGGCCATCCGTCCCGAGCGCTTCGCGCGCCTGGTCACCCTGGCCTCGATCCTCATCGAGGCCGGGCGTGCGCAGCGGCGCCTGAAGCTCGGCGACCTGTGCGAGCGCCTGCAGATCTCCGACGCCGAGCTGCGCGAGGACGTCAACGTGCTCAACGTCGTGAACTTCGGCGGAGGGTCCTACGTTCTCTACGCGGAGGTGCTGGAGGACGAGGGCGAGATCGAGGTCGACCCGGAGCCCTACAGCGACAACTTCGCGCGTCCGGCCCGCCTGCTGCCGGTCGAGGCCAAGGCGCTGGTGGGCGCGATCGACCTGATCGGCGATCACATCCCGGCTGGGGTGCTGGCCTCGGCGCGCAGCAAGATCGTCCAGGCGCTGGGTGAGGATCCGCTCGAGCAGGGCCTGCACGTCGCGCGCGCGACCGCCGATGACGCAGACGTCGCCCGCCTGGTCAGCTCTGCCATCGCCGAGCACCGGCTCATCGAGCTCGACTACTACAAGGAGAACGAGGATGAGTTCTCCCAGCGGCGCGTCGAGCCCTACGCGCTCACCAACGGCCGCGAGGGCTGGTACGTCGCCAGCTTCGATCCGGCCAAGCAGGATATGCGCCACTTCCGTCTGGATCGCGTCAGGCGCGTGCACGTCTGTGAGGAGCGCTTCAAGCCGCGCCCGGAGGTCGATCCGGCCGCCGAGGTTGACGGCTGGCTGCGTACCGGGGAGGTGCGTGCCTCGCGCACCGCGCGGGTGTGGATCTCGGCGCAGCGAGCGCGCTGGGTGCGCGAGGAGCGCAAGCTCGTCGAGGAGCTCGTCGACGGGGCGATAGTGGTCGAGCTTCCCTACGCCGGCAGCGAGTGGCTGGTGCGCGAGGTGCTCAAGGAGGCCGGCGACGCGGTGGTGCTCGAACCGACCGACGCCCGCGACGCGGTCCTCGCGGCCACCGCCCGGCTGCGGCGCGCGCCGGCGAACGTGTAGGTCCGGACCCTCTTTTCAGTCCGAGTGCGCCGACCGACCGAAAGACGCGCTCACGAGGGTCTGATCCGCTGAGCCGTCGCGACGCGATCCGCATGAGCGAGGCCGAGGCCGCGGCCTTCCTGGCCGCCGAGCGCACCGTCGTGTGCGCCACCCACGGACCACGGGGCTGGCCGCATCTGATGCCGCTGTGGTACGTGCTGCGCGCCCTCCCCGAGAGCGCCGGCGCTCCCGAGCTCTGGGCCTGGACGTACGCGAGCTCGCAGAAGGCGCGCAACCTGGAGCGCGACCCCCGCGCCACCCTGCAGGTCGAGGCCGGCGAAAGTTATGACCAGCTGCGCGGCGTGATGCTCGAGACCGAGGCGCAGCTGCACCACGACACCGACGTCGTGCGGGCTCTGGGTCGCGAGATCTTCACTCGCTACGCGGTGGAGGCGGGCCAGCCACCACCTTCCGAGCTTCCTCGGGAGGTGGGCGAGATGGTCGACCGTCAGGCCTCCAAGCGGGTGGCCCTTCAGTTTCGCGAGCGCCGTCGCGCCACCTGGGACCACCGCAAGCTGGGGGGCGCTTACTAGCGCGCCAACGCCGTCCGGGTCACTCGGCCGGTGAGCTAGTCTCGCCGCGTGCAGCCGCTGAAGGGACTCATCCTGTCGGGGGGCCGGGGCACGCGCCTGCGTCCGATCACCCACACCAGCGCCAAGCAGCTCGTGCCCGTGGCCAACAAGCCCGTGCTGTTCTACGGGCTGGAGGCGATGGCCTCGGCGGGCATCGAGGACGTGGGCATCGTCATCGCCCCCGAGACCGGTCAGGAGATACGCGACGCGGCCGGGGACGGCAGCCGCTTCGGCCTGAACATCACCTACATAGTTCAGGATGCGCCCAGTGGCCTGGCCCATGCCGTGCTCACCGCGGAGCCGTTCCTGGCCTCGAGTCCCTTCGTCATGTACCTGGGGGACAACCTCCTGCAGGGGGGGATCGCCGAGCTGGTGACGGCCTTCCGCTCGCACGAGCCCGACGCGCTGATCCTGCTCACCCCCGTGGACGACCCCGAGAACTACGGGGTCGCCGAGGTCGACGCCCAGGACGCCGTCGACGGACACGTGGGGCGTGTGCTGCGCTTGGTGGAGAAGCCCGCGCGGCCCGCGACGAACCTGGCCCTGGTGGGCGTCTACATGTTCACTGCGGCAATTCACGCCGCCGCGCGCGCGATCGTTCCCAGTGCCCGCGGCGAACTGGAGATAACCGACGCCATTCAGCATCTGATCGACGGGGGGTTGCGCGTGGAGCCCCACGTCGTGCAGGGGTGGTGGAAGGACACCGGACGCCTGGAGGACATGCTGGAGGCCAATCGCCTGGTGCTCGACAACATCGAGCGCGACCTCGCCGGCGAGCTCATCGACTCGCAGGCCGACGGCCGCGTGATCGTGCAGGCCGGGGCTCGCCTGGAGCGCTCGACCGTGCGCGGGCCGGCCATCATCGGCGCCGGGGCGCGGGTCATCGACGCCTACGTGGGCCCCTACACCGCGGTGGGCGACGGTTGCCTCATCGAGCGCGCCGAGGTCGAGCATTCGATCCTGTTGGCGGGCTCGTCGGTGAGTGGACTGGACGGTCGCATCGAGTCCTCGCTGCTGGGGCGCAACGTCATCGTGGCGCGCGACGACCGGCGCCAACCACGGGCCTATCGGTTCATGGTGGGCGATAACTCGGAGATCGGCATCCTGTGAGCGGCGTGCTCGTGCTCGGCGCCGGCGGGATGCTCGGCCGCGCGGTCCTGACCTGTGCCCTTGAGGAGGGGGGACAGGCGACCGGATCGACCCACGACGAGCTCGACATCTGCGACGAAGCGTCCGTGGCCCAGGCGCTTGGCCGCCACGATCCCGAGGTGGTGATCAACTGCGCCGCCTGGACGGACGTCGACGGCGCCCAGAGCGACCCGCGGGGAGCCCATCTGGTCAACGCCGCCGGCGCCGGCGTCGTGGCTCGGGCGGTGGCGCGGTCCGACGGTGCCCTGGTGCACGTGTCGACCGACTACGTGTTTGACGGCCGCGGCTCGCGACCCTACGTGGAGTCCGACCCCACCGCCCCGGCGACCGCCTACGGAGAGTCCAAGCTCGAGGGCGAGCGCCAGGTGCGGGCCTCCTCGGACAGGCACACGATCGTTCGCACCGCGTGGCTGTTCGGAGCGGGAGGCGCCAATTTCGTAGACACCATGCTGCGCCTGGCCGGTGAGGGCCGCGACGAGCTGCGCGTGGTGAGCGACCAGGTTGGATGCCCCACCTGGACCGGTCATCTGGCGCCCGCGCTGCTCGCGGTGGCCCGCGCGCGCCCGGGCGGCGTGCTGCACGTGGCCGGGGCGGGCAGCTGCACGTGGAACGAGCTGGCCCGTGAGGTGTTCTCCCGCGCCGGTTACGCGCTGAGCGTGGCGCCGGCCACCAGCGAGGAGATGCGTCGACCGGCCCCGCGGCCGCCGTACAGCGTGCTGGGCTCAGAGCGCGAGGAGGCGCCGCGGCTGGTCGATTGGCGTGTCGGTGTGGAGGGCCACCTGCGCGCCCGCGGCCTGCTCGCTTCGCCGGCGGTTGTGAGCGGCGTGCGAGGATCAGCGTGAAGCTCCTGGTGTGTGGCGGCGCCGGCTTCATCGGGTCGGCGTTCGTGCGAGTGCGCCTGGCCGAGTTCCACGACGAGCTCGTGGTGCTCGACAAGCTGACCTACGCGGGCCGGCGGGAGAACCTGCGCGACGTCGAGGACGACCCTCGCTTTGCCTTCGTGCACGCGGCGATCGAGGACGCGGCGGCGGTGGAGCGGACCGTGGCCGAGCACGCTCCTGACGCGGTGGTCAACTTCGCCGCCGAGACCCATGTCGACCGGTCGATCGCCGAGCCCGACGCCTTCGTCACCACGCACGCGCAGGGCACCTACGTGCTCCTGGAGGCCGCCCGCCGCCACGGCCTGCGTTACGTGCAGATCTCCACCGACGAGGTCTACGGGTCGATCGACTCGGGCTCCTTCAGCGAGGCTTCGCCCCTTGACCCCTCCTCGCCCTACAGCGCCACCAAGGCCGGAGCCGACCTGTTGGTCGCGGGCTATCACCACACGTACGGACTGGCGGCGTCGATCTGCCGGGGATCGAACAACTACGGCCCTCGCCAGTATCCCGAGAAGCTGGTGCCTCTCATGGTGCTCAACGCGCTCGCGGGAGACCGCCTGCCGGTTTACGGCGACGGGCAAAACGTGCGCAACTGGCTGTTCGTGGAGGACTTCGCCCGCGCCATCGGCGTGGTCCTCGAACACGGTGCGCCCGGCGAGGTCTACAACGTCGGCGGTCCCGACGAATGCTCCAACCTGGAGGTGGTGCGGCGCATCCTCAAACTGTGCGCCCGCGAAGAGTCACTGATCGAGTTCGTGACCGACCGTCCGGGACACGACCGTCGCTACTCGCTGAGCGCCGAGAAGGTGTCGGCCCTCGGCTGGTCGGCCCGGACGCGCTTTGACGAGGGCCTGGAGCGCACGGTGGGCTGGTATCGCGAGAACGCTTGGTGGTGGGAGCCGATCCGCTCGGGTCACTACCGCGAGTACTACGAGCGCCAGTACGGGCGCAGCCTGGCCTAGGCGGGACCGTCCCGGGCCGCCCCCGGCCGAGGGGGACCTGGGGCCGCCGGGCTGCTCAGCCCGACAGGGAGGAGATCCTCCAGTGCCCGGCCTCGAGCACGAGGTTCAGCGTGTCGGTGTGAGCCTTACGCGCGGAAGTGGTAGTCACACGCGCGGTGGCGCTGTCGCCGGTCATCGATATGGACGGCGCGTGGGCCAGCGACAGGTCATAGCTGTCGGCCTCGTTGAGCTGGCGGGTGATGGCGCTCGAACAACCCCCGGGCGCGCCGTTCAGCTTGCGCACCACCGCGGAGGACAGCAGGTCGCGACAGATGCGTTTGCCGTCGTGCCCCTGGGCGGCGCTCTGCAGGTCCGCGACGGTCTGGGCCACGGCGCGACCGGGGCCGCTGTAGCTCTTGGGGGTGACCATGGCGGTGCCGCAGGCGCCCAGGCCCAGCGCGGCGGCGACAGCCAGGATGACGGAGGTGGAGCGCAGGGCGGACACGGGGCGCAGGGCGGACACGGACTGGGCAAGGGTACGCGACTCCGACGCCGCCCCGCCCGGGCGGACGGTGGCGCACCCCGCGGGACGGTCTACGGTGTTCGCGCCGATGTCTGGATCCACGCCGCTGTCCGAGCTTGCGCTCCAGGTGAGCGCCTGCCGGCGATGTCCGCGCCTGGTCGCCTGGCGCGAGCAGGTCGCGCGGGAGCGTCGGGCGGCCTTCGCTGACCAGGTCTACTGGGGGCGCCCGCTGCCCGGGTTCGGCGACCCGGCCGCGCGCGTGCTGCTGCTCGGCCTGGCGCCCGCCGCGCACGGAGCCAACCGCACGGGGCGCATCTTCACCGGCGATCGCTCGGGAGACTGGCTGTTCGCGGCCCTGTGGCGAACGGGATTTGCCAACCAACCCTCGTCGCGCTCGCCGCAAGATGGCCTGCGCCTGCGGGGCTGCTGGATAACCGCGGCCGTTCGCTGCGCTCCACCGGCGAACCGGCCGACGCCGGCCGAGCGCGACCGCTGCCTGCCCTGGAGCGTGCGTGAGCTTGACCTGCTCGAGCAGCTGCGCGTGGTGGTGTGCCTCGGGGGCTTTGCCTGGGACGCGGCCCTGCGTCTGCTCGTCGCGGCCGGCCTGCCCGTCGCGCGCCCGCGCCCGCGCTTCTCCCACGGCGCGACGGCGGCGGTGGGCGAGCTGACCGTTCTCGGCAGCTACCACCCCAGCCAGCAGAACACGTTCACGGGACGCCTGACCGAGGCGATGACCGACGAGGTCCTGCTGGAGGCGCGGCGGCGCGCCGGCCTGGCGCCAGAAGACCCGCCGGGCAGCGCACGCTAGCCTCGCAACGCATGCCGCTGTCCGCCTTCAGCCCGCGCGTGCGCGATTGGTTTCGCGGCGCCTTTGACGCCCCCACGGCCGCCCAGGAGCAGGCGTGGCCGGCGATCGCCAGCGGGGAGCACGTGCTCATCTCCGCCCCCACCGGATCGGGCAAGACCCTCGCCGCCTTCCTATGGGGCCTTGACCGCCTGACCGCCCATCCGCTGCCCGCGGGGTCGCCCCGTCACACCCGGCTGGTCTACGTATCGCCGCTGAAGGCGCTGTCCTACGACATCGAGCGCAACCTGCGCGCTCCGCTGCGGGGCATCGGAGGCAATCTCACCGTGGCCATCCGCACGGGCGACACGTCGCAGAAGGAGCGGGCGGCGATGGCGCGCAACCCGGCGGACATACTCATCACCACGCCCGAGTCGCTTTATCTGATTCTCACCTCTCAGGCACGCGAGATGCTCACCGGAGCCGAGGCGGTGATCGTCGACGAGATCCACGCCGTGGCGGCGAGCAAGCGCGGTGCCCACCTCGCCCTGACCCTCGAGCGCCTGAGCGAACAGGCACGCTCACAGGACGGCGCCGGGGAGCGCGACGTGCAGCGCATCGGCCTCAGTGCGACCCAGAATCCGCTAGAGGAGGTGGGGCGCTTCATGGTCGGGCCCCGGCGGCGGGTGCGCATCGTGGACACGGGGGTGCGCAAGCCGCTGGACCTACGCATCCATGTCCCCGTGCAGTCGATGGTCGAGCCCGACCAGGACTCCGCCGACCGCGATCCGCTCGAGCCCGTGGTCGGGGGAGAGGCCACCAGACGCTCGATCTGGCCGGCGATCTACCCGGAGCTGCTGCGCCTGGTGCGCGAGCACCGTTCCACGATCATCTTCGTCAACAACCGCCGCGGGGCCGAGCGACTGGCCCTGCGCCTGAACGAGCTAGCCGGCCAGCAGGACGAGGAGAACGAGAGCGCCGGGTCGGCCACCGACGGGTCGCCGCCGCCGCCGGCGGCGCCGGCGGACATCGCCCGCGCCCATCACGGCTCGCTGGCCCGGGAGGAGCGCACGGTGGTCGAGGAGATGCTCAAGGCCGGACAGCTGCCGTGCCTGGTGGCCACGTCGTCGCTGGAGCTGGGCATAGACATGGGCGCCGTGGACCTCGTGCTCCAGGTGGAGTCGCCCAAGTCGGTGGCGCGCGGGCTCCAGCGGGTGGGCCGCGCCGGACACGGCGTGGGTGAGGTGAGCAAGGGGCGCATCTTTCCCAAGTTCCGCGGCGACCTGCTCGAGTGCGCGGTGGTCTGCCGGCTCATGCGCGAGGGGCGCATCGAACCCACCGTGGTACCGCGCAACGCCCTGGACGTCCTGGCCCAGCAGATCGTGGCCATCGCCGCCAGCGCCGAGACGGTGAGCGTCGACGATCTCTACGCGCTCATCACCCGCACTCACTCCTACTCCGAGCTGCCGCGCCCGCTGCTTGACAACGTGCTCGACATGCTCGACGGCCGCTACCCGTCCCAGGAGTTCGGCGACCTGCGTCCGCGCATCGTCTGGGACCGCCTGGCCGGGACGATTCGTGCGCGCAAGGGCGCGCGCCAGCTCGCCGTGGCCAACGCGGGCACCATCCCCGACCGAGGGCTGTTCGCCGTAACGCTGCCCGACGGGCGTCGCGTGGGCGAGCTCGACGAGGAGATGGTCTACGAGGCCCGCCCCGGCCAGACCTTTCTGCTCGGCGCGTCCTCGTGGCGGATCGAAGAAATCGGTCGCGATCGCGTGATCGTCACGCCGGCCCCCGGGGCTCCGGGCGCCGTGCCGTTCTGGAAGGGCGACAGCGTCGGGCGCCCGAAGGAGCTCGGCAAGGCCATCGGAGCGTTCTCGCGCTGGGCCGTGGACCAGAGCCCGCAGACGCTGCAGCGTGAGTATGACCTGGATGAGCTGGCCGCCGCCAACCTCGTCGAGTACCTGCGCGAGCAACAGGAGGCGACGCGGGTGATTCCCTCCGACCGCACCATCGTGGTCGAGCGCTTTCGCGACGAGATCGGGGACTGGCGCCTGTGCGTGCTCTCGCCCTACGGGGGGCGCATCCACGCGGCCTGGGGGCTGGCCCTGTCAGCCCGCATCCGCGAGCGCTACGGCCTGGAGTCCGACGCGATCTGGTCTGACGACGGCATCATCATCCACCTGCCAGACCTCGAGAGCGGTGAGGAGGAGACCCTGCCCACCGGGGCTGAGCTGGTCATGCTCGACCCCACGGAGGTGGAGGACGCGATCGTCGGCGAGCTGGGGGGCTCGGCCCTGTTCGGTGCGCGCTTTCGCGAGAACGCCGGACGTGCTCTGCTCATTCCGCGTGCCTATCCGGGGCGGCGCACCCCGCTGTGGCAGCAGCGGCTGAAGAGCCAGAGCCTGCTGGAGGTGGCCAAGCGCTACTCGGACTTCCCGGTGATCCTGGAGACCTACCGCGAGTGCCTGCGCGACGTGCTCGACGTGCCCGGCCTGGTGGACCTGCTCGGCGGCCTGCACCGCCGCGACCTGGCTCTGGTGGAGGTGGAGACGCCCACCGCGTCCCCCTTTGCCAGCTCGCTGCTGTTCGACTACGTGGCCACCTACATGTACGAGGGGGACGCGCCCAACGCCGAGCGCCGCGCGGCGGCGCTGTCGCTGGACCGCGACCTGCTGCGCGAGCTGCTCGGCC